>Ga0182741_1000270_pt1 | contig 80441 bp, 64 predicted proteins | sample eDN5th37CBELigOP_FD_128874 | JGI IMG/M metagenome (GOLD analysis project Ga0182741, IMG submission 128874) | Enriched Organic Plus compost microbial communities from Emeryville, California, USA - eDNA 5th pass 37_C BE-Lig OP (version 2) (version 2) ...
ACGGTCCACTGGTACGAGTCCATGCCCTTCAGCTCCTCGTCGGCGAGGACCGCCGCCTTGCCCGTCGTGGCCTTCTGGCCCGGGTACTCGGCGACCATGAGGGTCTTGCGGAACATGCGGCACACCGTGCGCGCCACGGCCTCGTCGCGGGCTACGGCCTCGACGACGATGCCCACCTCGGTGGGCGGGGCCGTGCGCGGCGCCTCGCGGGCCTCCATTACCGCGCCCGCGCCGTAGGCGTGCACGTGCAGCTGGTAGTCGACACCCTCTTGGAGGTCGGGCCGGTTCTTGCGAACGCGGTTGCGGGCGTACTCGATGAAGGTGTCCAGGTTCGCGATCGTGAGCGGGTCGCGCACGCCGACGATCCCCACGAACCTGTAGCCGGCGAAGCCCGCCCCCTCGACCTTCAGACGCAACGGCACCTCCTCGAGGCGCGCGCCCCTCACCTCGACGGTCCGCGGGTCGTACTGCGTGAACGTGCAGCCGGAGAGGTGGACGATGCCGCCGGGGATGCGGTGGTAGTGCGGGTGCGACTCCTCGTACATCGAGTGCGCCGCCACCGACACCGGGGTGCAGACCTGCTTCGGGCTCATCGGCTCGAAGAGGATGGCGTCGCGCCTGATGACGCCCATCATCGTGTGCCTGGCCATGTACGGCGTGCCGGCCACGGACGCGCACTCGAGCACCTTGCCGAGGTGGATGGCGAGCGCCTTGTCGAAGCCCTTGAATATCGGGTACGAGGCGAAGATGGCGTCGTCGCAGGAGCGGCCCGCGATGACCACGTCGGCGCCCTGCTTGTAGGCCTCGATGTACGGCTCCACGCCTATGACCGCGACGGCGTGGTCCGTGGCGTCGATGGCCGCGTCGGTGAGCTCGGGGCTGTCGTCGAGCGAGGAGACCTTGCCCTCACGCACCTTCTGGCGCAGCGTCTCCTTGTCTAGCTCCGTGTAGATCTTGGCCATGCGGAAGGGGCCGAGGCCCTCCTCCGCCGCGATCTCGCGGATCAGCTCGGCGTGGTACTCGACGCCGTTGTCGGTGCCCATGTGCCCCGCCGTCCCGATGGCCATCGGGATGTTGCGGGACCGGGCGGCGAGTAGGAGGTGCCTCAGGTCGTGCTTGACCCACTCGCGCGGGAAGTAGCACCTGTCCGCGCCCAGGCCGTAGGGTCCCACGTCGTTGCTGCCGGCGTCCGCTCCCACCATGTGCGGGTCGCGTTGCAGGCCCAGATGGAACGACTCCACGTCGAACGGGGTAGCGCCCAGGGCCCCCGTGGCCGACAGGATCCGCATCTCCTCCACCCTCGACTCCTTCTGTTGCAGCGGCCGTAACCGCGGTCAGCCGGACGGTGTCAGCAACTACTGTTGCTGTGCATGTCTATTGACAAGTGTTGTTGCAAGGTTACGGCTCGGCCACGGCGGGTGTCAACGCTCCCATCGGGCCTCGCCGCAGCCCTCTCACGGCACCTCGACCTCGAGCAGCGGGGCGTACTGCTGGCACCCGAAGATGTCGCTGTCGCCGGGGCTGCCGCTCGGCCTGCGCCGCAGGATCGTGAACTTGATGGCCCGCGCCGGGTCGAAAGTCACGAAGTCGGTGATGCGCTCGTCCGGCAGGCCGTAGAGCTTGGCCACCGACTCGCGGGTGAGCACACCCGAGCGCTTCACGAGCTCGTAGCCCTCGGCGCTGTCGAAGATGACGTCGAAGGTGATGCGGTCCACGCCGGCGTTCTTGCTGCGCACGGTCTTGGCGAGGTCGCCGAGGCGGCGCTTGCCCGTCGCGCTCTGGCCGCTCACCGCGCCACCCCTGCGGGCTCGTTCACCTCGGCGGTGTGCAGCTCGAACAGCTCCAGGGGGTCGTCCACGCGCATCGTGTGGTTGAGCGTCCAGCGGTAAGCGGGGCTCACGCGCACCACCTCGTCGAGCGGGAACGCCACGCCCCCGGCCGTGCCCTTCACGTCCGGCAGGCGCGCGTAGAACATCTGCCTGGTGCCCGTTAGCGTCACCTCCTCGGCCATCTCGGCCGTGGGCGCCACGCCGAAGACCAGCACGCCCAGCTCGTGGCCGGTCTGGTGCCGCAGCGGCTCGAGCTCGCCCATCACGCCGTCGCGGCCGTAGACCAGGTAGTGCAGCTCGTAGCCGCCCTCCTCGGGAGTGCCGAAGCGGTCCTCGACCTGCTTGCGCGCCCAGGCGATGACGTCGTCGATGCGCGCCACCAGGTAGGGGTCGCGCACGCCGGCGAAGCCCATGTACCGCTCGCCCACCTTGCCGGCGCCCTCGAGCTTGACGCGCAGCTCCTGCGCGGGCACGAAGCGCGGGCCGGTGACGCGCGTGGTCTTCTCGTCGTACTGCTCGTAGACGCACTCGCGCATGTCGAGCATCCCGCCGGCGAAGTACTCGTAGTAAGGGTTCGACCGCTCGTACATCGCGTGCCCCGCCACCGACGCCGGTGTGCAGCGCTGGTAGGGGCTCATCGCGGTGACCTTCACGTCCTCGTGGGTGATCTCGCCGATCACCGTCTCCTTGCCGGCGTACGGCTCGGCGTTGAACGAGGCGCACTCGAGGACCTTGCCCAGGTAGTAGGAGAGCCCCTCCGGGTAGCCGGCGCGGATGGCGGGCGCGGCGAAGATCACCGCGTCGGAGCTGCGGCCGCCGATGATCACGTCGGCGCCGCGGTTCAGGAGCTCCACGTAGGGGTGGACGCCGGCCACCGCGACTATGCGGTCGGTGGCGTCGAGCTCCTCCTCGGTGAGAGAGCCGCGGCCGTCGAGGCCGGCGATCGTCTCGCCGGCAGCCATCTTGGCCCTCACCTTCTCCTTGGACACCTCGGAGTAGAACCAGCCGACCTTGAACGGAGCGAGGCCGTGCTGGCGGGCGATGTCGCGGATCATCCCCACGTACATGTCCACGCGGCTGTTGGTGCCCGTGTCCCCAGCCGAGCCGATGATCATCGGCACGCCCAGCTTCCGCGACGCCAGCAGCATCTTCTCCAGGTCGTGGCGCTGCCACTCCTTGGGCGCCGTGGACGTGTCGCTGCCGAGCGGCACGGGGCCGATGTCGTCCGAGCCCGAGTCCGCGAGGATGAAGTCGGGCCTCGTCGCCACGCCGATATCGAAGCTCTCGACCTTCAGCGGCGCGAACCCGAGGTGCCCGTTCGGACAGAGGAAACGCAGCCTGTCACCCGCCATCAGCGCCCTCCCGACCACGGGGCCGACGCTGGCCGGTCCCCGCTGCTTGCCGCCCTGCGCCACTTGTTGCCAAGAAGCTCAGGTCACATCAGTCGTTGCGGGAACAGTAACACGGAGCGGCGGCGCGGGGCGCCGGGTCCTCATGACTTGCTCTCAGGACATGTCCTCGGGCGCGCGGATGCCGGCGCCCACGGGGAAGCGCGGCACGCCGTCCTCGCTCACCTCGAAGTAGCGCACGTTGAGCAGGCTGCCGTGGTGCCTCTCCCCCTCGAGGTACCAGCGCCGCCGCTCCTCCATGGAGCCGCGCGGCACCACGTCGAAGGTGCGGCCGTCGGGCAGGCGGCAGACCCAGATGACGGCGCCAGCGAACTTGCCCACCCCGTCCTTGTGCCCGACGATCTCGAACTCGGCGTCGAGGAACGACTTGACCTTGAGGAGGTCGAAGCTCCTGGCGCCGTACTGGTAGACGCCGTCGGCCGTGCGCAGGATGGCCCCCTCGTAGCCGAGAGCCACGAACTCCCTGTGCAGCTCGTAGACCTCCTCCTCGGCCTCCACGACCTCGGTGCGCACGGCCTCGAGCGGCTGCCCACCCAGCTCCAGGGACAGCGGCTGCAGGAACCTCTCGTAGCGCTCGCTGAACGGCATGCCGAGCTCGTCGCGGTCCACGACGTCGTAGACGTGCAGGAGGAGCCTCTCGCTGAGCCCCTCTCGGTACTTCTTCACTAGGCGGGTGGTCTCCTGGAACGTCTCGCCGTGGGCGTAGACCTCGCCGTCGAAGAGCAGGCGGCGCGGCAGGAGGCCCTCGAGGGCCGCGGCGATGTGCTCGACGGTGCCAAGGGCCCGCCAGCTCTTCCCGCTGCGGCTCATCACCTCCACGCGGCTGCCGTCCCAGAAGGCGAGGGCCCGCACGCCGTCGAGCTTCGGCTGCACGTACGCCGGGTAGGCGACGTTCCTCTCCCGCCGCTTCTCGAAGTCGTGGGCGAGCATCGGGCGGATGAGCTCGCCCATCGCCTCCTCGACCGACTCGAAGTACTTGCGGTCGCGCTTGTTCTGCCACAGCGACCGGGCCTCGAGGACGGCCTGCTCCTCGGCTGTCGTGGCGTTCGACCGGCCCACGTTCTTGGGAGTGGCCGCCTTGCGGGCGACCTGCTTCTCGCCGTCCACGAGCCCGTACTCGGTGACGACGTCCGCGCCCTCGGTCCACACGCGCCAGGAGTAGACGCCACCCGACTTGCCGCGGTGGTAGAGGGTGGGAAGCTCCGCCCTGTCGCTCGTCATGCGCGCTCCTTCTAGCCCGGGCCGGGTACGCGCCTAGGCGCCCGCCGGCCGCGGCTTGGACCGTGGCCGGCCGCTGGGCGTGCGCCTACGGCGCCGTGGTGAACGTGTCGGAGCCCGCGATCACGTAGTGGCCGTCGCCCACGAACCCCGTTGACCCGCTGCTGAGGATGAGGGCTAGGAAGGCGTTGAGGTTGTACACGGCGCTCGCGGCCCCTTCGGCACCGTCGCCCACGCTCACCGCTTGCCAGGCGAAGCTGGTCGCCGCCGGCAGCGCCATGCCCGCCTCGCTGCCGTCCGGCATGGTCGTCGAGGGGTCGACGGTGGTGCGGCTCAGTTGGTAGGTGGGGCCCACCGCGCTCCAGTTCCACAGCAACGCCGCGTCCCCTGCCCCTGTGACCTCGAACTCGGTGTCGAGGGTGACCCCTTCCACGCCGCTAGGCGGCGACTCCAGGCTCGGGACGTCCGGGATCGCGAAGGACACGGCGTCCTCGGTGACGTCCGCGACCCAGGCCAGGCCCCCTCCAGTCCCTGCGAGGAAGCTGTAGCTGGCACCGGGTATCACTGGCACCGTCGACGACACGCTGGACGTGCCGGCGACGGCTCCCACGCTCACGGTGAGGCCAGGCGCCAGCCTGAGCCCGGATATCACGATGGACACAGGGTCACTGGACTCCACCTGCACGTCCACCGTCCTCGTCTGGAGCGGGTCGCCGAGGTCGACCGTCTCGTCCAGCTCCGCGGGCACACCGTGGGCCAGGTCCACGTCGACCGTCGCGTAACCCGTGTAGCCGTCAGGCGTCGCGCCGTCGTCGCTCTGCACCCCCAGCAGGTGCAAGCGCAACTGGCGGTTGGTGCGGCCTACCCAGGCGACAGGCACCGTGAACTCCGTGTCCAACGACGTGTAAGTGAAGCAGCCGAGCGCTGGGCCGTCGAGCCCCTCGGGGCACACGAGGACGAAGTCGTCGGGCCCCACGGGCTGCGGCGTCAACGTGCCTTTCACCGTCGTGCTCCGTGAGAAGGCGCCGTTCGGCGTGACGTTCGTCCCCAGGACCACCTCGCTGGCCGTCAGCCCCTCGAACGCGAAGTACGAGCCGTTGGCGGCGTCCCACATGGTCACGTCGTAGGGCACGGCGAGCCCTGTGAGCTCGAACTCACCGTTGAGGTCGCTGACCTCGCTGTCGCCTTGGCTGGCGACGGGGACGTGGACGAGCGGGTAGCCGTAGGTGCCGGTCACCCGGCCTCTCACCGTGAGGCTCGCGACCTCCAGCTCCAGCGTGGCCTCGTCTTCGAGGGCGCCGGACGCGGCGGTCACCGTGAGCTGATGCCGACCCTCTGCGGCCGTCGGAGCGGCGGACAGCGTGAGCTTGGCGACACGCCGACCGTCCTGCTCACGGGTGCTTGTGGGTGGCGTAGGCACGAGGCCTCCTTCCGGCACGGCCCTCACCGGCGATGGGCGTTGAAGCCACCCATGGTCCTACCTGTAGAGGTCCGGCGCCGCCCAGACTTTCACAGGGGCTGCGCGTGGGAGGCGCCGTAACGGCTCTAATCGTGGCCTGTGCTAACGTTTCGGCCATGTCGAAAGCTGCATCGTCCGCGGCGCGTGGCCTGCTCCTGACGGCCGCCGCGCTCCTCTTCCTGGCGGTGGCCACGACGGCGAGCGCTCAACAGGGCGATGCGGGCTGCGACGGCCCGCTGGTGGTCACCTCCTCTGGCATCGTGTGCGGCCTCGAGGTGCCCGCCTACGACGGCGCCGCTGAGACCGTCGAGGCCTTCCTCGGCATCCCGTTCGCCGAGACCACGGCGGGCGAGAACCGCTGGCGCCCGCCGGTGCCGAAGGCGCCGTGGACCGAGCCGCTCGAGGCTCTCGAGTACGGTCCGCCCTGCCCGCAGTCGGACTTCGAGAACCAGCCGCAGCGTGGCGCCTACAGCGAGGACTGCCTGCACCTGAACGTGTGGACGCCGGCCAGCGACCTCGCGGGGAGGCCGGTGATCGTCTTCGTCTACGGCGGCGCCTTCGTCACCGGCAGCAACGCGGCCGAGCTCTACCCCGGCGGGCCGGTCGTCTACGACGGCGGGCGCCTGGCTGCCACCCAAGACGTCGTCGTGGTGACCATCAACTACCGCGTCGGCTCCCTCGGGTTCCTGGCCGGCGTGGGCGGCCTCGAGGGGAACTACGGGCTGCGCGACCAGCAGCTGGCGATGCGGTGGGTCAAGGAGAACGCTGCGGCGTTCGGCGGCGACCCCGACCGCGTCACCCTGGCCGGCCAGAGCGCCGGCGCCATGTCGGTCACGGCGCACCTCACGGCGGTCCCCTCGAGCCAGGGCCTCTTCTCCTCGGCCATCGTGATGAGCAACCCGGCGGGGCTCCCCTACAAGGACATGACCGAGGCCCGCCGCGTGGGCGAGGCCTTCGGCCGGGCCGCCGGCTGCCCGCGGTGGGGCGACGTGTTGGCCTGCCTGCGAGCGCTGCCCGTAGAGGAGGTCCTCACGACGCAGACGAGCCGGCTCGTCGCCACCTCGATACTGCGCTCCGGCGTGGAGGGTCTGCTGCTGTGGTCGCCGGTCGTCGACGGCGAGTTCCTGGTCGGCGTGCCCCTCGGCGAGGCGTTCTCCAGGGGCTACGAGGTGCCGGCGATGATCGGCACGACGACGGGTGAGGGCGCCACGTTCGGCTACGGCGACGGCAGCCGCATGGGCTTCCTGGAGATGTCCATCGCCGCGCAGGTCCTGCTCGGGCGCGAGGCCAGCGATATCGTCATGGGCCGCTACTCACAGGGCTTCGGCCGCGACCATCGCCAGGCGTGGATGCAGATGTTCACCGACGTCGTCTTCCGCTGCCCCAGCCTGGGCCTGGCCCTCGCAGGCAGCGCCCCCACCTTCGTGTACGAGTTCGAGCACGTGCCGGAGGTGGGCATCGGCGAGTCCGCGGCCTGCGACGAGTTGGCGTGCCACTCGGAGGACGTGCCGTACGTCTTCGGGGTGGCGGCGGGCGAGCGGTACTTCACCGGCGACGAGCGCCGGCTCTCCGACTACGTGCAGAGGCTGTGGGGGGCGTTCGTCCACGACCCATGGGGCTTCCGGGGCGTCGGCCCGGAGTGGCCCCCGTACGACGGCCAGACGTACCAGGTGCTGGCCCTCGACATCACCCCGGGCGTCCGCCCTGCCGACCTGAGGGGCTGTGACGTCGCCGCCGAGATCGGCGCGATAAGGGGGATCATCGACAGGCTGCCGGAGCTGCCCGACCTGCCCTGATCCGAGGTAGCGGCCGACGAGGACGGCTACGGGCACCAGATCGTGCAGATGCCGTCCTCGTCGCACTCCCACACGCACAAGGGGTCGTCCGGTCCCTGGCCGCGCACCACGGCCTGACCCTTGCCGACGGGCCTGGCGTCGTCTGGGATCGCGTCGACGGGGCCGTCGAACACGAAGACCTCGACGAGGATCGTGTCCACGTGGTCCGCGTTGACCGTCAGCGGGTCGTCGTGGAAGTAGTGGACGGCGGGCGCCTGGGTCTCTATGACCACGCCTTCGTGCCCCATCAGGTCGTCGACCACGCCGTGCAGCCCGCTCGTCGACCACTTGAAGACGTAGTAGCCGTCGGGGATGTCCCCCACGGAGACGACCTGGAACTGCGCCAGCGCGTTGTCCCTCGTGATCGTGGCCGACGGCGGCTCGATGAGGAACTTCGCGGGCATGGCCTCCACGGACCAGCCGGCCACCGCCGGCGTGCCGGTGAGGTCGCTCAGGATCTTGGTGACGTCGCCGCCCACCAGCACGGCCTCGACGGCGAACGCGATGGCGCTGGCCGCGGCGCGCGCCGCCAGCCGGGCGTCGATGGCCTCGACCGAGAGCTTGCGCCTGTCGCTGAGCTCCAGCGCCTCGATGACCATCTCGATCATGTCGAGCCGCAGGGTCTTGTTGACCGCCAACTCCTCGAGCACGAACCGCATGCCGGCGGCGTAGCCGCCCACCGTGTCCGTCTTGAGGTAGACGCCCAGCTCCAGCAGGTGGCTGTCGTAGATGGACTTGACGCTCTCCCGGAACTGTGCCAGCTTGGCACTCGAAAGCTTCGCCACCTGACCGAGCGCGTAGGCCTCGAGGAGCGGCACGAGCATCTCGTCGAGGAACAGCTCGAGCGTCTTGTCGAACTTCAGCTCGTCCCAGTCGTCGTGCAGCGAGAAGAACCGCGGGTCGGTGACGATGGGCAGGACGTCGCCGGCCAGGGTGGGGCCGACGAGCACGACCTCGTAGCGCGTGAGGGCCGCGCCGTCGCGCCCGGGCAGCACGAGGGCCGGGCTGAGCACGGGCCGCCAGGGCGCGTCGCCCGTGAGGACGTCGCCGATGGCGGCGAACAGCTCCAGGTTGTCCGTGGCGGGCACGTCGACGCGCGCGACCTCGACGGGCGGCTCCACGGCGTGGACCTCGCCCTCCAGGTCCTCCCACTCCACCTCGTAGGCCACCAGCGCCGCCGGCCTCCTGAGGCCGTTCATGGCCACGACGCCCAGCCCTTGCGGGTTGTGGAGGAGCATCGCCCCGGCCTGCTCGTCGGCGCCGCCGTGGATGATCACGCTCTGCGTGCCGCTCTGGGCGGGCACCAGCAGCGCGGGGCAGTAGCCGACCCGCTCCGCCGCGACCCGCAGCTTGTAGTCCACGAGGAGGCTGGCGCGGGCCGCCTCCAGGGCGTCCTCGAACTCGCCGTCCGGGCCCGTTAGGCCGTTGCCGCCCGCGAGCAGCAGGCGCTGCAGCTGGCTCGCCACCGAGGCAGCCTCCGGAGCGCCGCGCAACAGGCTGCGGATCGTGTCCTGCTGCTCTAGGGGCAGCCACATGCCACCCACCGCGTAGTAGAGGAGCGCCTCGGCGGTGGACTGCAGCGACAGGTCGGTCGCTCCGCCGCCCGTGGAACCGAGTAGCAGCAGCTCGCCGCCCGGCAGCTCGACGCCGAGCTCGGCCTCGCCGGCGTCGATGACCAGCGCCGAGAACGAGCCGTCGGCCGCGACGGGGTAGGCGCCGTAAGGGGTGACGACCTCGAGCGACGCCATGTCCACGCCGTGACCCGGCGGCAGGACCACCTTGCCGCTCACCTGACGACTGTCGGCCGGGAGCTGCTCGCCAGGCGGGCCGCCGCACGCGGCGAGGAACGACACGGCTACGAGGGCTGCCACGAGGCGCCAGGTCACGCGACGAGAGTGCATGGGCGACGATGGCACGCCTGACCCTAAAAGAGCCTTAACCTGCCGCCGTCGCGCAGCCCGCCGCCCATCGGTCAAGCCCACCTAGGACATGCTCTCCGGCACCGCGGGCGCGTCCAGCTGGCGCTTCAGGTAGACCCAGGGGAACCAGCCGTCCCCGATCTGCTGCCAACCCTCGGAGAGGAGCACGTCGGCGGCCGGCGAGGAGGCCAGGAGCCTCAGGTGCTCCCACTGCCTGTCGGAGCGGCGCAGCACGTGGTGGAAAGGCCCGTAGGCGATCGAGTGCCAGCCGTGCCGGCCGAGGCGCTCGAGGGCCTTCATCTCGTTGAAGACCGTCAGGCCGGAGACCACGCGCACGTCTCCCCCGCTCGCGGCGCCAGCCTGCGTGGCCCCGTCCTCGGCGCCACGGCCGAAGCGCTTCTGCGCGGCCTGGCGGGAGACGTTGAGCCGCGCCCCGATGGCCTCCCAGCTGTGGCCGGCCGAGCGCGCCGCGGACACGGCGGAGTGCAGCATCTCCTCGGTCTGGTGCTCCGCCTCGGCGGCCATGCTCACCAGGTCCAGGTAGGCGTCCGGGTCGGTGGCGATGCGGCCCTCGATGTCCCGCACCGCGTCGGTGATCACGCCGGCGAGCCTCTCCGCCAGCTTGGCGTGGTCGACCCTCATGTCGTCGGCCATATCGACCTCCTAGCCGGGCGCCGTAGGAGCGGTACACGGTGGTGGCGCCACCTTGTCAACTATAGGTTGACAGACGGCAGCGTGTCAACCTGGGGTTGACACAGGCCGTGAGAGCCTGCCGGACGCGCGTAGTCGGATGACAGCTCCGGCAATGGCCGCGCGACTACCTCTTCCAGGTCAGAAGGCGCGAGTCTCGGGGCCGGGCTCCACTGCCTCGCGGCCAGACATGGCCCGCGCGAGCGCTGGCAGATCGGCGAACACGAAGTCCGGCCGAGGCACGAGCACGTCGGTGGCCTGGGCGTTCCCCGTTAGGACCAGGGAGCTGGCCGCCCCGATGGCCTTGGCCAGGCTTATGTCCGTCGCCAGGGTGTCGCCGACGACGAGGACCTCACGCGCCCGCTTCCCCAGTCTCTCGAGCGCCAGTTCGCCTATGTAGGGGTTGGGCTTACCCAGGATCGCCGATGGTTGACGGCCAGCCATGGCCGCGACCATGGCCACGTAAGGTCCCGTCTCCGGCCTGCGCGTGCCGTTCTGCGACGGCAACCAGCCGTCGAGGTTGGTGCCCACCAGCGGCGCCCCGTCCTCCGCCGCCGCGGCAGCCGCCGCCAGCTCGGCCTCGTCCCGCCGGTCCTGGTAGCCCACGACCACCACGCCCGGAGACGATCCTGGGGGGAAGCCCGCTTCCGCGACAGCCGACCTCAGGGCCTCGCTGCCCACCACGAGGGCCGGGGTTCCTGCAGGGAACCGTCTCCGCAGGAAGGCCACGGTGGCGTCTATCGAGGTGACCACCTCGCTATCAGCGAAAGGCACTCCCAGCCGCGCCAGCTTCGCCGCCAGGGCGGCCGACGAAGCACCCGAATGGTTGCTGACGGCGACGACGCCCACCCCTCGCTCGCGCAACTCGCGCACGAACGCGGCGGCGCCAGGGAGCAGCTCGTCCCCCCGATAGATGACGCCGTCTAGGTCGAGTATCACGCCCGTGGCCTCAGCCGGGGACCTCATCGGCGCCGCGGGTCGCCACGGTCGCATGCCCGGCCGCCGCAGCCAATGCCTGCCGCCCTCCCTCAGCGGCAGACGCACCAGGAACGGGTCGCGCCCGTAGACCTCGAGTTCGACGGTCCCAGGCTCGAGCCTCAGCTTGGCCCACGCCCCAGCCGGCGCGGGTGCCGTCGTAGCCAACTCGCTCAGAGACTGGATGGTCAGGAAGGGCACGCCGTCCACGACGTTGAGGCTGTTCCAGTGCACGTGGCCAGCCACCGCTGCCTTCACATGGTCATGCGCCAGGATCATCTCCTGGAGCCTCTCGAGCTCGCGGTAGCTGGCGCCAGCGGCGGGGGCGCCCTCGAAGTAGTAGTTGCCGCGCATGGTGCCGCCGCCGAGCGGGACGTGCGTGAACAGGACGGCGGGGCCGTCGAGGCCGTCCAGCGCCTCGCGCAGCCAAGCGACATCCTCCTCTGAGACGAGGCAGCCGTCGGCCCTGTAGTACGGGGGTGGGCTCCACAGGAGGAGGCTCCACCCCGACCGCCTCAGGATCCTGTGCCCTACCGGTAGTCCCAGCGCCTGGGCGTTGTCTTGAACCGAGAGCAGCTTCACGTCGTGGTTGCCGAGCAGGTGGTGCCGGTCCTTGGAAGAGCCCGCGAAGGCCGCCGCCACCTCCCGCATGTGCTTCAGGTCATCCTCCGCGCTGACGTTGTTGATGCGGTCGCCAAGGTCGATGAGCAGCTCGGCCGGCTCGCGCTCCAGCCGCTCGAGGACCATGCGCAGCTCGGCCAACGCCTGCGGACCGGCTTTCGCCTCGAACGGCGGACCGTTGTGGACGTCGCTGAGCAGTAGCAGTTCCAATGGCTCCGTCATGGGTTGCGCGGCGGCATGCGCTTCTCCTCGATGATCTGACTGCTCCTCTCGAGGACTTCGGCGGCCCTGTCGCCCATGCGGTTCGCCAAGGCGACGTAGAGGGCGTCGACGATCGAGAGGTGTGCGATGCGACTGGCCATGGCTTCCACCCTGTAGGCGCTCTCGGCCGTGGCCACGACGAGGAGCGCGTCCACCTGTCCGGCCAGCGGCGAGTCGAGGAACGACGTCACCGCAACGACCTTGGCGCCGGCCTCGCGTGCGATCCGGGTGGTGGTGAGGGTCTCTGTGGTCCGGCCCGTGTGACTGAACACGAGCGCGACGTCTTCTGATGTGAGCAGAGATGCGCTGACGGCCTGCATGTGCGAGTCCGTCACGACCCCGACGCGCAGGCCGAGCCTCAGCAGCCGGTAGTAGGCATCGACGGCCACCGGGGCGCTGGACCCGATGCCGTAGGCCTCGATGCGCTGAGCTCCCGCGAGCAGAGTCACCGCGAGCTCGAACGCCCGCTCGTCCAGCAGCTCCAGGGTCGACGCGATGGCGTCTATGTCGGCTGTGAAGACCTTGCGGGCGATCTCCATGGCTGAGTCCCCCGGCTGCACGTCGCGCATGACGGGGTTCGGGCCGCGGCTGACGTCGGCGATCAGCGCCATGCGGAAGTCGCGGAACCCTTCGAAGCCCAGGGTCCTCGCCATCCTCACCACGGTCGCGGTAGACACCCCGGCAGCCTTGGCGAGCTCGTCTATCGGCGCCTTCGCGCTGGCCGCAGGGTCCTTGAGGATCGCCCGCGCTACGGCCGCCTCCGCCTCGGTGAGGCTAGGCAGCAGGCCGCGCAGTGCCGCCAGGGTGGCCGTCGGTCGCGCGCCGCCCTCGCTCATCCCTTGACCGCCGACTGGGCGAGCGAGGCCACGAACTGGCGCCTCGCCAGCAGGAAGAACAGCAACAGCGGCGTTATCACGATCACCCCGGCCGCCATGATGACTCCCCAGTTCTCGCCGCCGTCCGCGCTCGCGAAGAACGCTATCCCTGCAGGAGGCGTGTACATGTTGGTGGTCCTCATGACGACGAGGGGCCAGAAGAAGTCGTTCCAGTGGGAGACGACGCTGAAGACCGCGAAGGCGGCCAAGGCGGGCCGGGTCAGGGGCAGCAGCACGTGCCAGATGAGCTGCATGGTGTTGCAGCCGTCTAGCCTGGCAGCATCTATCAACTCACCGGGGAGCTGCCTGAAGAACTGGCGCATCAAGAACACGCCGAAGGCCGAGCCCACGAAGGGGAGGATCAGCGCTGGGTAGGAGTTCATGAGACCCCACGACGACAGGGCCAGGAAGTTCGGGATGGCTCGCACGTAGGCCGGCACGGCCAAGGCCGCCAGGACGAGCATGAACAGCAGACGCTGGCCGCGGAAGCGCATACGCGCGAAGGCGTACCCGGCCGGCACCACGACGAGCAACTGGAGCACGGCGATCGCGACCGTGACTATCACGCCGTTGGCGAGGAAACGCAGCAGTGGCGCCTTCGTCATCGCGGTGACGTAGTTGGCCAACGTCGGCTGTCTCGACACGAGGTCCAGTCCCGGCCGGAAGATCTCGTTGGGCTGCATCACCGAGGTGCTGAGCATCCACAGGAACGGGAAGATGGTGATGACGCCAGCGACGACGAGGAAGACCCAGGCCGCGACCTTTGTAGGAGGGTAGCGGCGTCTCACCGACTAGCTCCCGTCATTCGTAGTGCACCCATCGCTCGGCGCGCATCTGGATGATGGCGACGGCCAAGAGGATGACGAAGAACACGGTCGCGAGGGCCGACGCGTAGCCGGTGTTGAAGTACCTGAAGCCCTCCAGGTAGAGCAGGTGGGAGAGGACTTGGGTGGCGCCGAGGGGGCCACCGTCGGTGAGGACCTTGACCGAGTCGAAGTTCTCCAGCGACCGCAGGGTGAGTATCACGACCACGAACATCGTCGTGGGCGTGAGTAGCGGCAGAGTTATGTAGCGCAGTTGGTGCCACGCCGACGCCCCGTCGAGCGCCGCTGCCTCATGCAGGTTCTCGGGGATCGTGGTGAGCCCTGCCAGGAAGAGCACCATCGCGTACCCGGCGCTGCTCCACACCCCGACTATGACCACCGCCGCGAAGGCAGTGGCGTCACCGTTCAGCCAGTCCACCCGCGTCAGGCCGAGGCGCGTGAGGACGTCGTTGATGACCCCGATGTGCGTCTCGAACATGAACCTGAAGACGACGGCCATGGCAGCCATGGTGGACGCCACAGGCAGGAAGAAGAGGGCCTGCCAGGCCGAGGTGAGCCGTCTCACGTGCTGGATCGCCAGCGCGAGGGCGAGGCCGAGCACGATGCTCAGGCTGCTCGTCAGAAGGGTGTAGCCTCCCGTGACGCGCAGCGAGTTGAGGAAGTCGGGCGCGGCGAACAGCCTGACGTAGTTGCGTAGGCCGACGAAGCGGCTCGAGCCGAAACCGAGCCGCCAGTCCTGGAGGCTCAGGTAGACCGAGTAGACCACCGGCCAGAAGACGAACACGGCGATGAAGGCGAACGCCGGCAGCACCAGCAGGTACGGGCCCAGCCAGCGGAGACGGGGCGCCCGCCGTGCAGCAGGCGCCCCGACCTCTTCGTACTCGGTGAGTCCTCCCACCATCACTCAGCCAGGAGCCTGTTGACCTCAGCCACGGCCCTGTCGAGCGCCGCCCGCGCTGTCGCGCGGCCGAGCAGCACCTCGAGCTGCATGTCCTTGATCACCTGCGAGATCCGCGGCCCGTTGTCGCTGGGCCAGGCGTGCCACGGCACAACGTTGCCCATCTGCTCGAGCACGAGCACGTAGTCGGGATCGTTCGCGTTCTCGCGGGCCAGCTCCTCCAGGAGCGCCGCGTTGGCCGGAGTGTAGCCGGTGTTCTCGGCCACGATGCGCCCGGCCACTGGACCGGCGAGGAACTCCAGGAACCGCCACGCCGCGGCCTGCTTGGCCGGGTCGCGCGAGAAGAGCATCACGCCGTTGCCACCGGCGGGCAGGCGCGTGACGCCGCCCTCTGGGATGGGGACCGCGGCCAACCGCACCTCGGCGTCGACCTGGCGCGGGGTGTTGACGCGCTGGAAGCTCGAGTCGACGAGCATCCCCAGCTGGCCCGACGCGAAGGTCTGGACCGTGGCCTCCGTCACCGGCATGAGCCCGTCGCGGGCCAGCTCCTGGAGGTAGGTCAGCACCCTCTCGCCGGCCTCGTCGCCGAACGTGGCGAGGTGCCCGCTCGCCGTGTCCTCGCCCATGCGGCCGCCGGCGCCCTCGAGCATGGTCTGGAAGAGCCAGTTGCCGGTGATGCTCCAGCCCCAGAGGATGCCTTGGTAACCGGCGTCGACCAAGGCTTGCGCGGCCTCGCGAGCTTCCTCCCAGGTCGTTGGTGGCTTGTCGGGGTCGAGCCCTGCCGCCCTGAAGAGATCGAGGTTGTAGTACATGACCGGCGTGCTGACGCCGATGGGCATGATGTAGTGGCTGCCATCGAGCTCACCCAACTCGAGCATGCCGGGCATCAGGCTCGAACGGTCGAAGCCCGAGTCGTCCATGAACGGGTCGAGCGCCAGCGGACCGCCCGACGCCACCAGCGTCGGCAGTAGGGTGAAGCCCACCTGCACCAGATCGGGAGGTGACCCGGCAGCCAGGCCGAGGAGCGCGGTCTGAGCTAGCCCCTCGTAACCGTCCCCTGCCGACTCCACGTTGACGACGCGGACGTCGGGGTTCGCCTCCTCGAACGCCGCGATTATCGGGTCGAGATAGGCGTTGTGCGCCTGGCTGCTGAGCCTGGCGAAGCTGATGACCGTCTGCGCTTGGGCCGACGTCAACAGCAGCGCTGCCAACAGGGCCAGGCCCACCACGGAACTGCGCCTCGAACGCTGAGCCATGCCTCCACCTCCTGTACGCTTGTAAACAAATATTCATCACTGTGTACACTTCTGTCAAATAGTTACAAGCCCGCTACGGGTTCGCCGCCGGGACCCCGGCTAGGCAAGTGGAGGCGCGGACATGGACTTGCAGAGGTTCAGGTTGGACGGCCGCCTGGCTGTGGTCACGGGCGGCGCCAGGGGCATCGGCTTGGCCATGGCGCAGGCCTTCAGCCAGGCCGGCGCGACGGTCGTGCTCGCCGACCGCGACGTGGACGCCGCAGAACGCTCCGCCGCGGAGATCGTGGCCGCTGGGGGCCGCGCCGCGGCAGTAGGGGTCGACGTGACTGACCACAGGGCCGTGGCCGAATGCGCCGCTCTCGTCGAGGAGAGGTTCGGCCCGGTGGACGTGTTGGCAGCGAACGCCGGCATCGTGAGGAACGAGCCCGCGCTCGACACCGCCCCGGAGTCGTGGCGGGCCGTCGTGGACGTGAACCTCAACGGGGTGTTCTACACCTGCGTCGAGTTCGGGCGCCGCATGGTCGCCAGGAGACGGGGGTCCGTCGTCGTGACCGCATCGATGTCTGGGATCATCGTCAACACCCCGCAGGCACAAGCCTCCTACAACGCCAGCAAGGCCGGGGCGGCCCACCTCGCCAAGTCGTTGGCCGTCGAGTGGGCCCCGTCAGGGGTGAGGGTCAACGCGCTAGCGCCCGGCTACATTGCCACGGAGCTGACCATGCGCGGTCGTTCCAACCCTGAGTGGGGCTCCAGGTGGGTTCAGGGCACGCCCCTGGGCAGGCTGGGCGAGCCGGACGAGGTGGCTGCCTGCGCGCTCTTCCTCGCCGTGGACGCGAGCAGCTTCGTCACAGGCAGCGTGCTGGTCGTAGACGGCGGCTACACGGCGCTCTGAGGGCCAGCAGCAAGAGCATGTCGCACCAGCCGACGGGATCTGCTAGAGACCGGCCAGTTCGTGTACGAGGCCCTTGGTGGCCGCGTACAGCTCCTTGAAGCGGCGGAACCCGGGGTCGTAGACGGCTCGCGCGTCCTCAGCAGGGTCAACACGTCGGTACTCGCCCACCCACGCGGGCAAGGCATCCCATCCACGCGCGCCTATCGCGACGCCGGCGAGGAAGGCGTCCCCGAAGCTGGCGCCGATGACGTTCCCCGGCACGAGTTGGGTCACGCCGGCCACGTCGCTGACGATCTGGACCCAGGTATCGCCGCGCGTCCCTCCCCCCACGGCCACGATCCGCTGAGGCGCGCCTCCAGCCATCGCCAGCTCCTGCAGGTTGTCGCGGATCCCGTACGCCACGCCCTCCAGGGCGGCCCTGAAGAGGTGACCGCGTCCGTGCCTGAGCGTCAGCCCAGCAACCACGCCGCGCGCGAGCGGGTCGTTCAAGGGTGTGCGCTCACCGCTGAAGTACGGGAGCATCAGCAACCCGTCGGCGCCAGGCCGTACCGCCGCCGCGGCCTCGAACATCGCCTCGTAGGCCTCCTCCACCTGGGGGCCTTCACCATCTCCTCCCAACACCAGCTCGTCTACGAACCACCGCGTGAGGGAGCCGCTCGTCGCCATCCCGGCTGCCAAGAGGTGCTGGCCGGCGCGAGCCCCCGGGGTGCTCCAACCCGTCGGCGACGAGCGAGAACCGTCCGTAACCAGCAAGAAGAACGCGGTGCTTCCGTACATGACCATCAGGTCGCCCGGAGAGTCCACGCCCACGCTCACGGCCTCGCTCAGGGCATCGACGGCGCCGACGGTCACCGGCGTGCCCTGAGCCAGACCCGTCTCCTTCGCAGCCGCAACCGTGACCACGCCGGCCACCTCGTCGCTCCAGCCCAGGCGCGGCAACCGCTCCGGAGCGATGAGGCCGTCGGCGAACTCGTCGGTCCAGGCGCCGGCAGAGCGGTCGTAGAGGGGGACGTAGTGGCTTGCCGTGTGGTGGTCGATGACCCGCTCGCCCGTGAGCTTGGCCACCACGTAACCGCTGGCCGTCGTCACCCACGCCGTGCGGTCCCATGTCTCAGGCTCGTGGACGCGGAGCCAGCGGACCTTGGGCCCCACGGCCTGGCTGCTGAGGTCCATCCCGGCGTGCCGGAACAGGGCGTCAGCACCCCACTTCTCCTCTAGCCAGGCCACCTCTGCGGTCGCTCGCGTATCGACGCCGTAGAGGATCCCCGGTCTGAGCGGTCTGTCCTTATCGTCGAGCGGCAGGAGGCATGGGCCGATGGCGCTCACGGCGACCGCCCCCACGTCCGGGCCCCGATAGTCGCCGTCGAGCAGCTCCCTGCAGAGGGCTACGGTGTCGGCCCACCAAACGGCCTCGGCGTCCTGCTCCACGAAGCCAGGGGCCGGCAGCGAGATGCCGTGGGGTCGCGTGGCCTGTCGCAGTATGCGCCCCTCGGGCGAGACGAGCACGGCCTTGCTGCTGTAGGTGCCTATGTCGATCCCTAGAAGGAGGTCACCCATCTGTACCTACCCTCGCTGTTGAGGCCCCATCCGTGGAGCCGTAGACGCGTACGGCTCGCTCCGGGCACCCCCTGGCCTGTGAGGAGTCAGACTACAACCTGCCACAGGCAGGAAACGCAGCGGGTTCAGAGCGGGAACACGAGGGGCACGAGCGCCAGCACCACGACGGTGAGGAGGAGCTGCAGCGGCGCGCCCACCTTGGGGACGTCCGCGAACCTGTAGTGCCCGGGCCCGAGGACCAGCGTCGTCACCGGCGAGGAGACGGGGTTGATGAGCGTGCAGGACGCGCCGAGCGCCACGGCCACCAGCAGCGGGGCCGGCGACGCGCCCACGGCCTGGGCCGCCTGCAGGGCTATGGGCGCCATGAGGACCGCGGTCGTGGTGTTCGTGAGGAACTGCGTGACGAGCACCGTCACTAGGTAGACGCCGGCGAGCATCGCCAGCGGGCCGGCGCCGCCGAGGAGGCGCGTGAGCGCGTCGGCCGCCATCTCCACGCCGCCCGTCTCGGTGAGGGCGGTCGCCAGGGGGAGCATCGCGGCGATGAGGATCACGGACGGCCACTGCACGCTGCGGTACGCGGCGTCGGCGCCGATGCAGCCCGTCGCCACCAGGGCGATCACCGCCACCAGCACCGAGGCCACCAGCGGTAGCGGCGTCAACGCCATGGCCGCCAGCATCGCCACGATGATCGCCGCGGCCAGCGGCGCCCTGCGCGCTCGCGGGGCCGGCGGCTCGCCGTCGACGGCCTCCGAGAGGAGCACGGCGTCCTCGCGCTCCCGGCGGAGCATCTCTATCGCCTGCGGGAAGCCGCGAACCAGCAGCACGTCGCCGAAGCGCAGCCGCACCTGCGACAGGTCGCCGGAGAGCCTCTCGCCTGCCCGCTGCACGGCGAGCACGACGACGCGGTAGCGGTCGCGGAAACGCAGCTCGGCCAGGGTCTTGTCCTGCCAGTTGGAGCGCGGCGTCACCAGCACCTCGGCGAAGACGAGGTTCGAGGGGAGCGACAGGCCCGCGCCCGGCACGGCGCTCTCGAACCGCGCCCCGTGCACCTCGGCGAGCTGCGCCAGCCCCTTGGGCGGCCCCTGCACGACGACCCTGTCGCCCGGCTCGAGCCGGGTGGTCGGGACGACGCGCTTGGAGACGCCAACCTGCCGCCGCCGGCTGTGCCTGAGACCCGCCTGTGCCGGGTCGACGTCGATCGCGATGACGCGCACGCCCAAGAGCTCCGGCCAGCGCAGCTCCGCCAGCGTCAGGCCAGCGAGGGGCGAGCCCGCCGCGACGGTGAAGCGCCTCAGCTCGTCGGCCAAACCGTAGCGCGACGCCAGCTCGTCGAGCCCGAGCGTCCGCGGCCCCTCGACCACCGGCTCGGCGGGCGCCCGCGACGGCAGCAGCCGCCGGCCCACGGTGGTCATGAAGGCCATGGTGACGACGAGCATGACGACGCCCACCGGCGCGAGGGCGAAGAAGCCGAGCTCCCCGAGGCCGGCGTCGGCGAGCGTCCGCGAGGCCACCAGGTTGGGCGGCGTGGAGATGATCGTGAGCGTCCCACCCATGAGGGCGGCGAAGGCCACGGGCACCAGGAGCCGGCTCGGGCTGACGCGGTTCTGCCAGGCCAGCCGCACGGCGATGGGGAGCATGATCGCCACGGTGCCCGTGGAGCTCATGAACGCCGACAGGGCCGCAGTGGCCGCCATCAGGGCGGCGATCAGGCGCGTCTCCCCGCCGCCGGCCACCCTCGCGATCCAGGAGCCGACGCTGGCCGCCAGGCCCGTCTCGACGAGCGCCGCCGACACCACGAACAGCGCCGCGATCATCACCACGAGGGGGTCGGCGAAGCCGGCGAGCGCCTGCTGCGGCGTGAGCACGCCGCTGAGGATGAGCGCCGCGACCACGACGAGGGCCACGAGGTCCAGGCGGACGCGGTCGGTGACGAAGAGGACCAGAGCAGCGCCGAGGATGGCCAGTACGGCCGCGAGGTCGCTGCCCATGCGCCCAGGCTAGTGCGCGCGGCGGTGCGTGGGCGCGGGAGGCAGGAGGAGGAAGGCCGCCACGCCCATCGTTCCCAGCACGGCCAGCGAGAGGAACGCCAGCCCGTACTCGCCGCGCAGGTCGGCCAGGAAGCCCACGACCAGGGGACCGAGGACCGAGCCGACCATGATGATCAGCGAGGAGTAGCCCATCACCATCGCGAACGCCTGGCGCCCGAAGTAGTCGGCGCGCATGGAGCTCATGAGCGGGCCGCGCAGCCCCCAGGCGAGGCCATGGAGGACGGCGGCAACTCCCACGGCCGCGGGCGTGCCCGCGACCATGAGCACGAGCATCGCCAACGTGTGCATGCCCATGCCTATCGCGGCCAGGAACCGCTTGTCGTACTTGTCCCCGAGGAAGCCGCCGATAGCCTGGCCGGCGATCTGGCAAACGGTGACGAGGGTGAACATGGTCGCCCCCAGCGCCACGCCGAAGCCGAGCTTCTCCCCCACGAAGATGACGAAGTGCACGGTCACGGCGCCGACGATCGCCAGGGCGTTGGAGTGGCCTATCGAGAGGAGCCAGAACTCCCGCGAGCGCAGGACGCTGCGCGCCGTGTGACGCACCGGCGGCGCCGCGCTGGCGGCTCCTTCGGCCACGGGCTCCTGGTCGCCGTCTGGGCGCAGGCCCATCGACTCCGGCTCGTCCACGAACACCCGCCCCAGCGGCCAGGCCAAGGCTAGGTAGATGACGCCGGAAGCGATGGCCACCGGCCGCCAGCCGAAGTTGACGAGCATCAGGGCCAGCACGGGCACCAAGAGGCCGCCGATGCTGATGCCGAGCGCCACCATGGCTATGGCCCGCGAGCGCAGGCGGTCGAACCAGTTCACCACCATCGTCATCAGCGACAGGAAGCCGCAGAGGCTCACCCCTACGGCCATGACCACGAAGACGACGACGAACTGAGTCAGGTTCTGCGCCAGGCCGAGCAGGACGAAGCCCGAGCCGAGCATGACCATGCCGCTCAAGATCACCTTGCGGGCTCCGTACTTCTGCAGCAACCAGCCGTGTACGGGACCGAGCAGGCCGCTCTCGGTGCGGTGGAGAGAGTTCAGTAGCGAGATCGTCGTCCTGCTCCAGCCGAAATCGGCCATCCACAAGGGCGCGTAGACGCCGAACGACTGGAAGAACAGGAGGCCCTGCAGGACCTGGACCGCCAAGGCCCCCGCCGCGACCCACCAGCCATGGAAGACGCGAGTGGGAGCGTTGAGCAGGCGGGTCACGCGCACCAAGGGTAACCCGCCGCGAGCTGCGCCCTGCGGGCGAGCGGGCCGCTCCAGCCGGCACGTGTGGCGCCTACCACGACCTCGAGCGGAGCAGGGCGGAGGGCCGCGCCGCTTTGTACCGGCGCGCGGGAGCGGGCGAGCATGACCTCAGGGGACGTGCTAGGCTACCGGAAACGTTACCGGCAGGACCTCGAGGCTCGAGGCCCGGCCATCGGCGGGCTCTGGAATCGGTTCCGGCAGCGTCGCTCGGCCGTGAGCGAGGTGGAGGATGGGGAGCAGGTCGCGGGAGTCGAAGGTGACGATCCGCGACGTCGCCGCGGAGGCGGGCGTCGGGATAGCCACGGCGTCCCGGGCGCTCAACGACGGGCCCGAGGTCTCCGAGGCCACCAGGCGGCGCGTCCTGGAGGCGGCCAACGCCCTCGGCTACCGGCGCTCGTCCGTGGCCGTGGGCCTCAAGCGCGGCACCACGGACAACATCGGCGTGGCCGTCATGTCCCGGCACGCTCCCGTGGTCCTCAACCCCTTCTACATGGAGGTCATCGGCGGCATCGAGGAGGTGCTCGAGAGCGCCGACAAGCACCTCGTCCTGTCGAGCCTCAAGCGCCGCGAGGACCTCCTCGACCTGGCCCGCGAGGGGCGCGTGGACGGCCTCCTCGTCGTGGGCTGCGACGTCAGCGACGAGGTGCTCGGCGCCCTGCGCGAGTACCGGGTGCCCGCGGTGCTCATCGACCACGCCTTCCCCGACCTGCCCTCCGTGGTCACAGACCACGAGCAGGCCGGTCGCCTGGCCGCCCGCCACCTCGTCGCCACCGGGGCGCGGCGCTACGCGTTCGTGAGCGAGAACCTCGACAACCCCAACTTCGGTGCGCGCCTCAGCGCTTTCCGGGAGGAGCTGGCCGCGGCCGGCGCCGAGCTGGAGGCGCGAGCGGTGGCGGCCGGCGGCGACGCCTGGGACGGCGGCTACTACGCGATGGAGCGGGTGCTGGACGCCATGCCCGAGCCGCCCGACGCGGTGTTCGCGGCCAACGACCCGGCGGCCATGAGCGCGCTCAAGGCCCTGGCTGCGCGCGGGCTGCGGGCGCCCGACGACGTGTCGGTGGTGGGCGTGGACGACATCCACCTGGCCGCCCACCACGAGCCCCCGCTCACCACCGTGAGGGTCGACAAGCTGGGCCTGGGCAGGACGGGCGCGCGGCTCCTGCTCGAGCTCCTGGAGGGCCATGAGGTGCCCGAGAGGACCACGCTCTCCACCGAGTTGGTCGTGAGGGGCACGACCAGGGCGGGGACGGACGCCATGGGTGCGCGCACCCACGCCGCGCGCGAGGGAGGCAGGTCGTGAGCGCGACCTCCGGGACGGTAGGCGACGCGGGCGGTTGGCTGTCCCGCGCCGCGGAGGCGCTGAGCCCGCGACGCATCTGGCGGGAGATGAGGCGGTCGAACCCCGTCGGCTACCTGTTCGTGCTGCCGTACGTGCTGTTCTTCGCCGTCTTCATCGCCTACCCGTTCGGGTTCGCCTTCTACCTCACCGTCCACAACTGGAACATCGTCAGGCCCGAGAAGCCCTTCGTCGGCGCGCGGAACTTCGAGATCCTCTTCCAGGACCCGCTGTTCTGGAAGGCCCTTGGCAACACGGCGATCTTCCTGGCCGTGCACATCCCCCTGCAGATCGCCGTGGCCCTGCTGCTCGCTGTGGTGCTCAACCAGCCACTGCGCGCCCGCGGGCTGTTCCGCACCGCCTACTTCCTCCCCTACGTCACCTCTGGCGCCATCGTCAGCCTCGTCTGGCTGCGGCTCTACGCCGACGACGGCCTCCTCAACCAGGCGCTGGAGGCGATGGGCCTTGGCCCGGTGGGGTGGTTGTCCGACCCCCGGGTGGCGATGCCGAGCATCGCCGTCATGGCCACGTGGAAGAACGTCGGCTACTACCTGATGATCTTCCTGGCCTCGCTGCAGGCTATCCCGAACCAGCTGTACGAGGAGGCGTACCTCAACGGCGCCAACGCCTGGCAGCGCTTCAGGTACATCACCTTCCCGCTGCTCAACCCGGCGTTCATACTCGTCGTCGTCCTCTCGACGATCGGCGGGTTCTCGCTGTTCGTGGAGCCTTTCGTGATGACCGGCGGCGGGCCGCTCGACTCGACGTTGAGCCTGGTCCTCTACCTCTACCAGCAGGCGTTCCAGTTCCTGCGCATGGGCTACGCGGCGACCATCGGCGTCGTCCTGGCGCTGCTGATCTTCATCGTCACGCTCATCCAGCGGCGCTTCCTCGAGCGTGAGGTGGGCTACTGATGACAGGCATAGTCGGCACGCGGGTCGAGGGCCTGAGCGGCTTCGCCAGGCGGGCGCTCTTCTACCTGCTCCTCACGCTGGGGGCGCTGGCCTTCCTCCTGCCCTTCCTCTACATGTTGTCCACGGCCTTCAAGGGCCCGCGGGAGCTCTACGACCTCAACCTGGTCCCCCGCGAGCCGACCCTCGAACACTTCCGGGCCGTCTTCACGCAGATCCCCATCGGCCGGGCGCTGTTCAACTCGGCGCTCGTCTACCTGCTGCAGACGGCCAGCGTGCTGGTGTTCAGCTCGATAGTCGGCTACGCGCTCTCGCGCCTCAGGTTCTTCGGCCGCGAGTTCGTGTTCAACGTGATCCTCCTGACGATGATGATCCCGGGGCAGCTCCTGCTCATCCCGCTCTACGTGCTCATCGTCAGGCTCGGCTGGACCGACTCGTACCAGGGCCTGATCGTGCCCGGCATGATCAGCGCCTTCGGCATCTTCATGTTCCGGCAGAACTTCAAGACCATCCCGCAGGAGCTCATCGACGCGGCGCGGGTGGACGGAGCTTCCGAGCTGACGATCCTCTTCCGCATCATCTGGCCGCTGTCGGCGCCGGTGCTGATAACGGTGGGCATCTTCACCTTCATGGGTGGCTGGAACGACTTCCTGTGGCCGTCGCTGGTGAACCGCGACATCCAGTACCAGACGCTCACGCAGATGGTCACGCTCTACGGCATCGGCGGGCAGGCGGGCGGCCAGGTGGGGGCGGTGATGGCCTCCAGCCTCATCGCCGTGCTGCCCATGATCGTCGTCTACCTGCTGTTCCAGCGCTACTACCTGCAGGGCATCGCCGGCACGGGGGTCAAGGGATGAGTGAGCTGCACACGCCGGCCCTACGAGGGCCGAGGACGGAGGGACTGGTGAGGTCCATGACGGACGAAGCGAGGGCGGGACGGCCCGGTCTGAGGAGCGCGCTGACGGTGCTGGCCGCGGCCGTGCTGGCCCTGACCGGCCTGGCGGCCGCACAGCAGACGATCACGTTCTGGCCGTCGTCGAACCCGGAGGAGATCGAGTTCGCCAGGCGCATCACGGACGCCTGGAACGCGGCGCACCCCGAGCTGCAGGTGCGCATGCAGCCGCTACCGGCGAGCCGCTCCACCGAGGAGGTGCTGCTGGCTGCCATCGCCGCGCGCACCACGCCCGACGTGGCCGCGAACATCTACCCCGGCGCCATCAGCCAGTACGTGGACGCCGGCGGTCTCTACGAGCACGAGACGCTGCCCGGGTTCATGGAGTTCATGGTGGCGCGCTCCGGTCAGGACGTCGTCGACCTGTACACGCACCCGAGCGGGCACGTCTACCAGGTGCCGTGGAAGTCGAACCCGGTGATGTTCGCCTACAACGTCGACCTGCTGGCCGAGGCGGGCATCGAGCCAGAGGACCTGGCCACCTACTCCGGCTTCCTCGAGGCGGCCAGGAAGGTCAAGGAGAAGTGGGGCGGCGAGAAGTACCTCTACTCCCCCACCGTCGACGTCACCTGGTGGCAGCGGTTCTTCGACTTCTACACCCTCTACATCGCCGCGTCGGAGGGCCAGACGCTGCTCGACGACCAGGGCCGCGTGATCTTCGACGACGAGGCCGGGCGCGAGGTGTTCGAGTTCCTCGGCACGCTCTTCCGCGAGGGCATGGCCGCGAAGGGCCAGTCGGCGCAGAACCGGTTCTTCCAGGGCATCGTCCTGGTCGAGCAGGCGGGCCCGTTCACCATGCCTTTCTACGAGGGCAACGCGCCCGAGGGCTTCAGGTTCGGCCTGATCCCGCCGCCGGTGCCCGACAGGCTGGCCGGCAGACCCGTTTACACCTACGGCGACCCCAAGAACATCGCCATCTTCACGAACAGCCGGCTGCCCGAGCAGTCCTGGGAGTTCATCAAGTTCATCCTCTCGCCGGAGAACGACGCGCTCTTCCTCGAGATCACCGGGCAGATCCCATACCGCGTTGGCATGGAGGAGGACCCGCTTTTCGCCGGGATCATCGCCAGCAAGCCGAACCTGCCGCCGTTCCTCGACCAGGCCCAGCGCACGAGGGGCGTGGACGACACGCCGTACCTCATCGAGATCTACAGCGCCATAAGCCGCGAGTACGAGGCGGCGGTAGTGCAGGGGGTGAGGACGCCTGAGGAGGGCCTGCGCCGCGCTGCGCAGCGGGCCCGCGACATCATCAGCGGCTTCTACTGACGACCCGCGGCCGAACCACCGAGCAGGCGCCGGGTAGAGCCCGGCGCGACCAGTACCGAGGAGGAAGTGCATGAGAAGGACGGTTGTAGCCATAGCAGCGCTCGCGCTCTGCGCGGCGGCGTTCGCCGAGACCCGCTCGGTGACCGTGAACCTGGAGGCCCGCACCGGGCGCCCCGTGCCCGTGAGCGTCGACCTGCTCACGCTGCGCGACGCCATAGGCGCCGAGTTCCCCATGGACTGGACGAGCCTCAAGGTGACGGTGGACGGCGCCGAGGTGCCCTACCAGATCGATGACGTCGACCTGAACGGCCGCATCTCCGCCGGCGACCAGCTGGGCTTCCTCGCCAGCGGGCCGGCCACCATCGAGATCTCCGACGGCCCCGGCGAAGGCGCGGACTACGAGCCGGCGCTGACCGTCGAGGGCGAGGACCCCGCGGTCATCACCTCGACGCTGGCTGAGGGCTTCGTCGTCGAAGTGCCGGCGCACGGCCTCGCCCGCGTGGTCGGCTACGGCGACGCGCAGGCCCTGCTAGCCAACGAGATCGGCATCCTCCGCTTCAGCGGCTACCCCGAGAGCACCTGGTGGGCGAACGAGCAGTACGGTCCCCACGAGGAGTACACGAACCTCGAGGCCGGCGGCATGCGCCACGTGGGCACCACGGTCCTCCCTGCCGGCCCAGCGCGCGTGACGGTCGTGGCCGAGTACGCCAGCGACAGGTTCGTGGGCCTCAAGCAGCGCCTGGTGACCCACGTCTGGGCCACTGGCGACATCGAGGTCGACAACGCCGTCACCTTCGCCGGCTACCTCGACATGATGAAGCTGCAGAGCATGGCCACCTCGGTCATGACGCAGGCCGACCTCGACTCGGTGCACGTGCTGCCCGTCTTCCGGCGCCTGCTGTGGGCCGACCAGCTCGGCATCACCGCCGAGGAGTACTTCGCCGAGCGCGACGCCACCACCACGGTGGACGGCGAGACCTACCTGTCCTTCCCCGCCGGCGACGCGCTCAGCCCGCTCTACTGGGGCGCGACGTACATCTTCGCCTCGGCCGAGCCGTGGCGCGCCAACTTCTCGCCGAACCTGGGCGTGGGCATCGCCGAGCTCGCCTACGAGACCCCCGAGGTCGTCGAGGACTACGACGCGTGGCTCTCGGGCAACACCTGGGTCTTCGAGTCGCAGGAGTTCCGCACGGGCGTGTTCAAGTGGACGGCCGACGAGTTCGGCACCTACGAGGCCACCGCCGGCATCACGCCGAGCACCCCTAACCACTACCTGCCGGGCGACAGCGCCCGCTTCCACGCCGCCTACAGCGCCTTCGGCGCCGGCTCGACGGAGGACGCGATCCGCTTCGCCCGCGACCGCCAGGCCGAGCTGGCTTCGGTCGCGCTGGAGTGATGACGGGTAGGGACAGCCAAGGGGGCGCGCCGCGGCGCGCCCCCTCTTACGCCGCCTGGCTCGCCGGGCGCTGGCTGCTCGCTGCCTCGCTGGCGGCAGGCCTGGCCGCGGCCCAGGCGCCGTCGTGGCCAGAGGAGCCCATCACCAACCTCTCCCACCTTGAGCTCCTCACCACCGAGTTCGACGTCGAGGGCGAGCGTCACCTGGGCGTGTGGATCTACGCCGAGCCGAGCCCCACGGAGCCGGACGCCTACGTGGGCCGCGAGGCGCCCGGCGAGGGCGTCACCGACCTGGACGACGTGGCGCGCGCCGTGGTGGCCTACCTGCGCCACCACGAGGCGACGGGCTCGGAGCGGTCGCTCGAGCTCGCCAGGGGCCTCCTCGGCTACGTGCTGGCCATGCAGGCCGAGGACGGCGAGTTCCACAACTTCGTGTTCGCCGACGGGCGCATCAACAGGCTGGGGATCACCAGCCGCAAGGGCGCCGGGTTCTGGGCGGCGCGGGCGCTGTGGGCCCTGGCCGAGGGCATGAGGGCATTCGCCGACGAGGACCCCGCGTTCGCCGCCGCGCTGCGCGAGGCCTTCCTGCGCGGCGTGCCGCCGTTCGAGGCCAAGGTGGCCGCCGGCTACGGCGCCTACACCACGCGCCACGGCTTCGACTCGCCCGCCTGGCTGCCCGACGACGGCGCCGACGTGGCTGCGAACCTTCTCTTGGGTCTCAGTATCTTCCTGCAGTCAGAGGAGAACGAGGACGTCAGGCGGCTCCAGGCCATGGTCGCCGAGGGGCTCATGGCCCTGCAGTACGGCCCCGAGGGCACGTACCCGTTCCTCGCCCACATGCCCTTCGCCCGCGACCCCATCGACTGGCACGCGTGGGGCAGCCGCCAGACGCAGGCGCTGGCGCAGGCCGCCATCGCCGCGGCCCAGGCCGACCCCGAGGCGGCGGCCTCCTATCTGGCTTCCGCCGAGGCCGAAGCCGGGCACTTCTTCGTCCACCTGCTCGTGGACAGGGGCCCCTACACGAGCATGAACCCGGCCGTGCGCGCCTACCCGCAGATCGCCTACGGCATGGAGTCCATCGCCAGCGGCTACTTCGCGCTCGCCGAGGCCACCGGCAAGGACGTCTACGACCGCCTGGGCGGCCTCATGACGGGCTGGCTGCTCGGCAACAACTCCCTGCGACAGGCCATGTACGACCCCGAGACGGGGCGCGTCTTCGACGGCCTGGAGCGCGGCGTCATCAACCGCAACGCCGGCGCCGAGTCCACCATCACCGGCCTGCTGGCCCTCCTGCAGGCCGAGGCGCGTCCCGCGGCCCGGGAGGCCCTCGACTACATGTGGATCGAGGCCCTCAGCGAGTTCACCGTCGAGGCCGAGAGCGGCACCGACTTCGGCGAGGCGCCCACCACCGAGGTGGACGGCACGGCCAGCGGCCAGCTGGCCGCGGTCCTCAAGCCGGGCGCCAGCCTGGCGCTGCGCGGCGAGGTGCCGGCGGCGGGTCGCTACATCGTCTACGCCCTGCACCGGAACGACCCCTGGGAGGCGAGCGCCGCGGTGTTCGTGGGCCGCGAGCGCCTGGGGACCGTGACCGCCGGCGGCGCCGAGGAGTCCAGGTACGTGATGACCGAGCTGGGCACCGTCGAGCTGCCAGCCGGGCCCCTCGGCCTCACCGTGAGCCACGCCGGCGGCCGTGACTTCAGGTTCGACGCCCTCGTCTTCCGGCCCATGGTGGAGTGGAAGCTGTACGGCCGCGAAGGCTCGCGCCTGCTCCTGGTCAAGAGCTGGTCGCCCCGAGAAGAAGCCGTCTCCGCCGAGCTGATCCCGGCGCTGGCCGCTGCTGCCGGCGGCGACGTCCACGTGTACGACGCCCGCGCCAACGAGGCGCCTGCCTCTGGCGACCCGCTCAGCCTGCCGCCCTACGGTTTCGCGCTCATGGAGTGGGCCGACGACTCGCCGCTCCCCGACCTCGGCCTCACGACGGCGCGCGTCGGTCCTCTCGTCGCCGTAGACACGGCCTTCACTGAGGGCGCCTACACCGCGCTCGACCTCGGCCCGGCGTTCAACGCCGACGCCTTCTCCCTACCCTCGCGCCCGCAGCGCGGCAACTTCGACAACCGCTCGGGCGTGTACGGAGCCACCTACCCGGCTGAGTTCGCGCCCGCCGCCTCCTCGCGGTACGAGTCTGGCGGCGTGCCGTTCCTGTTCCCGCCGACCGACACGGCCCTGAACAACGTCGTCATGCTGGGCCAGCGTCTCGACGTGCCGGCCGGCAGGTACGCGGCGCTGCACCTGCTGGGCTCCTCCGACCAGGGCAACTACCAGGCCGACGTGACGCTCGTGTACGAGGACGGCGGCACCGCGACGGTCACGCTGGGGCTCTCCGACTGGTGCCAGCCGCCGCGCTACGGCGAGACGGTGGCAGTGGACTTCGCCCAGCGCCGCGGCACGAGCGGACAGACGGAGCGCATCAACTGCCGCATCCTCCACCAGGTCGTGCCGGTCGACGCGGAGCGCGTGCTCGTGCGCGTCGAGCTGCCCGACCGCGAGACCATGCACCTGTTCGCGCTGACGCTGGCGGCGCCCACGCAGGAGTGAGAGACCAGCCCGCACCACACCCCGAGCCGCGCCGGAGCGGCGCCTACCAGGAGTGAGGCAGATGAAGTTCGTACGTCACCCCGCCAACCCGGTCCTCAAGCCCAACCCGTTCAACGAGTGGGAGGCGCTCAACGTCTTCAACCCCTCGGTGATCGTGCGCGACGGAGTGTTCCACATGCACTACCGGGCGCAGGGCACCGATTACGTCTCGCGCATCGGCTACGCCGTGTCCACCGACGGCGTGAACTGGAACCGCCTCCAGCGGCCCGTGCTCGAGCCCGCGGCCGAGTTCGAGGCCAGGGGCGTCGAGGACCCGCGCATCACCGAGATGGGCGGCAGGTTCTACATGGCCTACACGGCCTACGGCCGGGCCGGCGCCCACCCGGGCGTTGGTCAGACCGCCACCGGCATCACGCCCATGTACGCCGTCAGCGACAACCTCATCACCTGGGAACGCATCGGCCCCGTCGTCGTGGGCGAGGACAACAAGGACCACGCACTCTTCCCCGAGCAGGTCGGCGGTAGGTACGTGACCTTCCACCGGCGTCCCCCGTCCATCTGGCTCGCCTTCTCCGCGGACATGCGGACGTGGGGCGACCACAGCGAGATCATGGGCCCGCGGCCCGGCAACTGGGACGGCAAGCGCATCGGCGCCGGCGGGCCGCCCATCAAGACGGACGAGGGCTGGCTGGTCATCTACCACGGCTACGACGAGTCGCACGTCTACAAGATGGGCACCGCCCTCCTCGACCTGGAGGACCCGCGCAAGGTCCTCAAGCGGCCGCTGCCGCCCGTGCTCGAGCCGCTGGAGACGTGGGAGATGAAGGGCGACGTGCCGAACGTCGTGTTCGGCACCGCGAACCCCGTGGTGGACGGGCAGGTGTACCTCTACTACGGCGGCGCCGACAGGGTCATAGGGCTGGCCACGGCGCCCCTCGACGAGCTCCTGGCCTGGACCATCGCCGAGGGGTGAGGCGAGCCGTAGCGTTCCGAGCACGGTGAGGGACGGCTCGCGCGCCCCTGGTCGAACGCGCGAGGGTCCGGCCACCGGCGCACGGCCGGCGGCCGAGGCGGATACTGGACGCACGTGGAGTACGTAGCCCGGGCGCCTAGACCGCCGCTCGACCTGCTGGTAGACGACCTCTACTACCTGGCGGGCACCTCGCCCTACGCCCGGCTCACTCTCCCTCCGGCGCCGTCGGCGCTGCTGATCGTCAACCTCGGGCCGCCGTTCCACGTCCGTGGCGGCGGCGACGAGGAGGCGACCCTCTTCGTCGACGGCTGCGTCGTCAGCACCCCCACGCGCGCCTGGGAGTTCGGCTACCCCCGCCAGACCGTGTCGGTGGGCACGCACCTGAAGCCATGGGGCCTGGCGCCCTTCCTCGACGTGCCCGCGGCCGAGCTGCGGGACAGGCCGCTGACCCTCGAGCAGGCCTGGGGCCAGGCGGCCGCGAGCACCCTACGCGAACGGCTCGCCGCCGCGGGCAGCCCGCGCGCCATGCTCGCGGTCCTCGAGGACGAGCTGCTGAGGCGGGTGCGCGAAGCCCATGGGCTCGGCCTCGTGAGGCACGTGTCCTCGGCGCTCTCCGCTACCGGCGGGGCCGTGCCCATCGGCGCGGTGGCGGACTCCGCCGGCGTCAGCAGCACCCACGTGGCCAAGCGCTTCAAGGAGCTCGTGGGCGTCACGCCGAAGCGGCTCGCCCGCACCTACAGGTTCATGTCCACCGTGTTCGCGCTCGAACCCGACGGGCCCATCGACTGGGCCGAGGTGGCGGTGGGCGCGGGCTACTTCGACCAGGCTCACTTCGTGCACGAGTTCCGCGAGCTGACCGGCTACACGCCCACGCGGTACGTGGAGGCGCGGCGCCGCTTCCTGCAGGAGCACCCAGGGCACGTCCTGGAGGGCTGGCCGCTGCCGGCCGATTGATTCCTTACAAGACGCGCCGGCGCCGACCTGGCATCGTGAAGCCGTCCAAGGTAGGAGGACGTATGGGCAAGATCGTCATGTACGCCTCGGTGTCGGTTGACGGCTTCATCGCCAAGGAGAACGACGACCCGGGGCCCATCTTCGACTGGCTCACCAGCGGCGACGTGCCCCTGGACGAGAGCGGCGTCCTCAAGGTGTCGCAGGCCTCCCGCGACCACACGCTCGCGTACTGGGGCAGCATCGGTGTGACCGTGGTGGGACGGCACGTCTTCGACATCACCGACGGCTGGGGCGGCGTCCCGCCCAGCGGCGTGGCCCACGTGGTGGTGGTGACGCACCGGCCCCCACCGGACGGTTGGGACCCTCAGGCGCCCTTCCACTTCCTCGGAGGCATCGACGCCGCCATGGCCAAGGCCAGGGAGCTGGCCGGCGGCAAGGTCATCGAGGTGGCGGCTGGCGACGTGGGCGGCCAGGTGTTCGCCGCCGGCTACGTGGACGAGGTGCGCATGGACCTGGCGCCGGTGGTGCTGGGCTCCGGCAAGCGCTTCTTCGGCACGGTGAGCGCCCCGCGCCTGCTCGACGGTCCCGACACCGCCATCGAGGGCGAGAGTGTCCTGCACCTGACATACCGCGTGAGGCGGTAGGGCTAACGGGTGGGGGCGGTTCCGCAGCGCGTCGGGGCCGGACGGTGCGACGGGGCCGCACGCGCGCGCCACGTCGCGTGAGCGAGGCCTGGCTCGCCGCCGTTCAGGCTTCCTTGAAGACGGCGGCGTAGGCCTCGTGCGCCGCGGCCAGGTCGCGCAGGTAGGCGGCGCGCGCCCTGTCCAGCGGCGTGGCCCTGGCCCTCAGGGCCGCCACGTAGGCGTGGGCGTCGAACTCAGGGTCCCCGCCCCAGGGCGACAGGCGCTCGAGGAACACCAGCTCGCTCTCGATGAACGTGCCTGGCGGGGCGTCGGCGCAGAAGCGCCGCCGCGCCGCCTGCAGGTCCTCGGCCAGCCGCCGGGCGGCGCGGAAGACGCGCGCCAGCTCCAGGTCGTCGCCGGCGCGCTCCTCGAGGTCGCGGAAAGTCTCTACCTCGACGGCGAGGCGCGAGTCGCGGATGCGGTGCGGGTTGAGCGGGTTGTTCGCCCAGTCGTCGGCGGCTTGCGGGTCGCCGTGGAGCGATGCGCCGTGGGACATACGAAGACGAGCCCTTCCGATCGCCCGCGCCTCCAGCCCCCCTGGACGGCGCGGTGCCAGAATCTAACCTCACGCTCATCCTCCGAAGGGTGGCGCAACCCACAGGCAGTCGGAAGGAGTACCGTCTAGCGATGTTCCACGCCGCCAGCAGGTAAGCCATGGCCCGCACGCACGCTCGCAGTGGGGAGGCCGTGCACGAGCACCTCTGCCTGGGAGCGCTCGCGCTCCTCTTCCTCGCGCTCGCCGCCTGCACCTCGCCCCCGCCGCTGCCGCCCATTGAGGTGGTCGTCGACCCGGCCGTCCAGCCGACGCGGGATAGCATCCCGGGCTTCGAGGACGGGCAGCCGCGGCCGCTGGCCGGCGCCGCGAACGAGGACGGCACCGTCGCCGACTTCGTGGCCAACGAGGTCTGGCTCGCCACCGACGACCCGGGCGTGCTGGCGTCCTTCCTCGCCCGCTGGAACGGCGAGGTGTTGCTGACCTTCGACCCCGACACCTCCGGCATCGACAGCCTGCCAACCCAGTACCTGGTACGCGTGGACACCTCGGCGGTGACCGACCCGGCCGCGAGCCTGGCCGACGACCTCCGCCGGCTGCACCCGCGGGCAACGGGGACCCACCGCGTCTCCAGCGAGGAGGGCCTCGCCCTCATCGGCCTGACGAGCTGGGAGGCGGCCGCCGGCTTGGGCGTGGGCATCAACTGGGTAGGCAGCGGCGCCGGCCCGTTCACCGACCGCACGTCGATGGAGGCGCCGACGGGCGGGAAGCTGGGTGACATCGACTACACGCCGGACGCCTTCGCTTGGCCCTCGCACAGCCGCTTCACCGAGCAGGAGTTCGGCGTGGCGGAGGCCTGGCGGGCGCTCGACCTCGCCGGCAAGCTCGGCGACAGGGTCAGGCTGGCCGTCCTCGACATGGGCTTCCAGCCCGACGACGACACGCCCGCCGGCTGGGTTGCCATCTCCAACGTGCCGCTGACCGACGCCATAGGCACCGAGAACCTCCTCTGGTGCGGGGGCGGCGCCGACTGCCCGTGGCACGGCCAGAACGTGGTGAGCGCTGCGATGGCAGTGGCCGACAACGGCTTCGGCTCCGCCGGCTCGGCCGGTCCCGTCGCCCAGCCCGTGCTGGTCTTCACGCTCTACGACTTCTTCACCTCGATTGCGGCCCTGGGCGAGGCGCGGATCGCCGGGGCGAGCATCGCCAACATGAGCTACTCGGCGCCCGTGCCCTGGTACCTGGAGTGGAGCGTGCTGCCGTTCGAAGCGGCCACCATCGCCTTCCGGGAGATGGGCATGCTCCTCTTCGCCGCCGCCGGCAACGAGGGCAAGGACGTGGACAGCGAGGGCTGCACGCTGGGCGTCTGCTGGGAGCGCACATGGGTGACGCCCTGCGAGAACGCCGGCGTCATCTGCGTCGGCGGGCTGGCCATCGACTCGAAGAACAAGGCCCTGAACTCGAACTACGGGGCGGAGCAGGTCGACATCTTCGGGCCGTTCACGCTGTGGCTCGGCCCAGACCCAAGCGCCACCGCGAACGCCGCCAGGGTGATCAGCGGGACGAGCTTCTCCTCCCCGTTCGTCGCCGGCGTGGCCGCGTTGATCTGGGCGGCCGACCCCAACCAGAGCGCCGACGACGTGGAGCGGGTCCTCATGGACACCGCCCACCCCAACGCCGACGACCGCGTGAAGCGGCACGTCGACGCCTTCGGCGCGGTCACCGCGGTCCTCGGCAACGTGCCGCCATCGATAACGCTGAGCGGCGGCCAGGCGTTCGTCAACGTGCCCATGTCGATCACGGCCACCGTCTCCGACCTCGAGGACCCCTTCCCCTGCTGCACCCTCACATGGGTTTCCAACGTCGACGGTCCCCTGACGGGCAGCGGCTACTCGCTCACGCACACGTTCACCACCTTGGGCGCGAGGACCATCACGGCCACGGCCACGGACAAGGGCGGGGCCAGCAGCCAGGCCAGCGTGGTCGTGAACGTCGTCAACGACGTTCCCGCCGTGACGATCGCGGCGCCGGCGGACGGCTCGGACGTCTACCGCGGTGCCGCCGTCGTGCTGCGCGGCAGCGCCATCGACCGCAACGAGCCCGGCGAGGTGCTCGCTTGCGGGGACCTCGTCTGGACCTCGAGCAACGCCGGCGACGCCGCGTTCCCCACGACCGGCTGCGAGCTGCAGGCCACGTTCACGACGAACGGAGCGCGCACGCTCACCCTCACGGGCACCGACAGCCTAGGGGCGTCGGGCAGCGCCAGCGTGACGGTCACGGTCGTCGACCCGCCGCCGAACCTGCCGCCGAACGTGCAGGTCACGAGCCCGGCGAACGGCGCGACCCCGCCCATCGACCAGGCCATCACGCTCTCGGCCACCGCCAGCGACCCTGAGGGGAACACGCCCCTCACCTACCAGTGGACGGTGAAGCTCGGCCTCAACTCGGAGATCGTGGTGGGTAACACCGCCAGCGTCCAGTGGACGCCCAACTCTACCTACCCGTTCAACCAGGCAGGCGACTGGGCGATCGTCGTGAGGGTCAGGGTGACCGACAGCGAGGGCAACGTCGGCACGGACTCCGTGACGCTGCCGTACTACTTCATCTTCTGAAGGGGGCGAGGCTTCGGCGGGGAGGGCAACGGGATGGTCCTGGCAAGCGGACTCGAGGGCGTGTCCAGCGAGGACTGGACCGGATAAGTCCGCTCCTTGACTAGAGGAGGCTCAGGCCACGTCGATTCGCGTGGCCTGAGCCTCTCACACGTATACGACTACGAAGGCGCCCTCCACCTTCGCCTCGTAAGTCTCCACGGTCACCTCTTCGACCGCGACTTGGTAGCTCTTCACGCGGCAAGCATCGGGAGCGAAGAACGAGCGCCCCGTGGTGATGTCGAACTCCCACGCGTGCCACGGGCAGCGGAGCACGCGGCCCTCGAGCCCGAACCTGTACTCGCCGGGCCGCGAGGGCAGGGTCGTTCCCATGACCCTGCCTTCGCAGAGGGGCGCCTGCTGGTGCGGGCAGGTGTTCTTCAGGGCGTAGAACTCGCCACCCACGTTGAAGACGCCTATCGACCTGTTCCCTACCTGCACGATCCTGCGTGCGCCGACCGGGATCTCCTCCACCCGTGCCACGACGTGCCGGCTGGTGCCCCGCTCGGTCGTGCTCGAGACACCTACGGGCATGGTCAGGCGCCCCAGACCTCGCGGAACACCCGCAGGTAGTTGCCGCCGAGGACCTTGGCTACGTCTTCCTCGCTGTAGCCACGCCCCTTCATCTTCTCGATGACGCCGGGGAGTTGGCCGTAGTCGTCGAAGCCCTCCACGTAGCGAAGGCGGGAGCGCGGTGCCTTCTCGATGTGGTCGGCGTAAGCGCCGCCCACCGACCGCTTGGAAGGCAGGCCGCGGATCTTGTCGCCGTCCGGGTAGGTGCCGTGGGACATGTCGGTTCCTATGCCCACGTGGTCGATGCCCACGAGGTCGACGACGTAGTCGACGGCGTCGAGGTAGTCGTCCACCGTCGGGCGCTTCGTCGAGCCCGCCCGCAGGTTGAGAGGCCCCCAGTTGGTGGGGGCGACGACGCCACCCGTGGCCGCGCACGCCTTGATCTGCTCGTCGGAGATGTTGCGCGCGTTGTCGACGAGCCCCTTGGGGTTCGAGTGGGAGAAGACTACGGGGTGCTTGGTCAGCTCCATGACCTGCAGGGTCGCCCTCTCGCCGACGTGCGTCATGTCCATGACGATCCCCAGCCTGTTGCACGCCTCCACCCACTCGCGGCCCATGCGCGAGAGACCAGCGTCCTCGGGCTCGAGGCAGCCGTCGCAGATGGCGTTGCGGTTGTTGTAGGCGGGGAGCATCATGCGCAGTCCCATGGCGTGGAAGACGTCCAGGCGCTCGATGTGGCTGCCGAGGAAGTCGCCGCCCTGGGAGTTGATGATGATCGCCGTCTGGTCGTTCACCTTGGCCTCGACAATGTCCTGCGCCGTGCGGGCGATCCTCACGCTCGGGTAGTTGCGCTCGATCCTGTACCAGTCGGCGATCGCGTCGAGAGCGTTGGCAGCGTCGTCGTGCGGCCTGAAGGTGGTGATGCAGTACGCCGTGGCGGAGTACTTGTTCAGGTTGCCGTAGTCGGTGTCGTCCCAGATCTGCACGCAGGAGTCGACGAAGATGTAAGGCGTCGTCGCTGGCGTGTGGTGCCCCTTCTGCAGGGGGTGGGGCTTGATGTCGTCGAGCACGGTGTGCGGGTAGCTGGACATTCTCTCCTCCTGGCGGGAGCCCTCGGGGTCCCGTTTCGAACGCTGCTGCTAGACGTGGCTGCGGGCGGCCTGACCTCGGTCAGAACTCTTCCGCGGAGACCCACCGAGTACCGGGATGGTCTGCAGGCACCACCGCGAAGGCCCAGTCGCCGGGATGAACGGGATAGCTGCGCGCCCAGTAGCCGAGGTAGCCATCCATGGGCGAGCGCAGCTCTTCTATGGGCTCGAGGCTGAAGGGGCTGAGAACGTGACCGAGGAGCTCGCCTTCCCGCACCTCTCGCCCGAACGTGTCGCGGCGGTTGACCGGGACCAGTAGTCCTCCCTTGCGTGGGTTGACCCTCTGGATGCTCTCGTAGACCAGGTAGCGCTCGGGCAGCTCCGGCTCGCCATCGAGCATGTCCAACGAGCGCATGACGTTGATCACCCCCCTGTGGTTAGCCTCCGTCCACCCGTCCTCGAGGTCCTCGGCGAACCCGGCGCCGCCGAGGAAGCTCCCGCAGCTCGGGATCTTCAAGATTTCCGCGACGTACGCCTGCGCGGCGCGCGGTCCCGGGAAGACGCCGAGCATGCGCGTCTGGAACACCAGTGGCACGCCGTAGGCCTTCGCCAGGGCCTGTGACCGCTGGCGAACCGACTCATCAGTGAGGTCCGATCCGACGATCGTGGACCCGAGGGTGGAGCCCCATATACCCAGGTGGAAGTCGAGCAGTGCGTCGCTGTGCCGCAACAGGCCATCCGCGATGACGGTCGCGATCTGCTCCGCCAAGCCGATCTGCGGACGGGCGCCCCCGGGGAACAGCCGGTTCACGTCAGGAGCATCCGAGTCGTCTCGGATGTTGCGCGACAGCGTCCCGAACGCCAACGCGTTGGCCATCGGGACCAGTACGACGCGGCCTCTGAAGCCGAGCCGCGGCAGCTCCTCATCCAGGCGCTGGAAGAAGAACAGGTGCTGCCATTCGTTCCCGTGCACGCCCGCCAGCAGCGTGAGGGTGGGGCCGTCGGCGACGCCTTCATGGACTATGGCGTCCACCGCCACGTCCATGCCGCTCAAGGCTGTCGTGACGGGAAGCCGCAGGCGGTGCCTGCCAGGCGCCAGGCGGCCCGTGGGTAGCTCGGTCAACATCGTTCTGCCTCCTAGGGACCGGCTCAGTAGCCGAGCTCCCGTGACTTGAGGGCGTTGAGGAGTGGGCGACCCTCGAGGAAGCGGCGCAGGTTGTCACCGAACTCCTCGATCATCCCCTCCTCGTTCTGGTCGGCCAGGTAGGAGACGTGCGGGGTCACGATCACGTTCGGTAGGGCCCACAACGGGTTGTCGGCTGGCAACGGCTCCGTGTCGAACACGTCGAGGCCGGCGCCCGCCAAGGTCCCGTCCTGCAGGGCTGCGATCATCGCCCCCTCCACGACTACCGGCCCTCTCGCGATGTTCACGAGGTAGGAGCCGCGCTTCATCAGAGCGAACTCCTCGGCGCCGACGAGGTGGTGGGTCTCAGGCGTCAGGGGACAGGCGATGACCAAGAGGTCGGCTCGCGGTAGCAGGTCGCGTAGCCCGCTCGGCGCCGTCATCTCGTCGAAGCCAGGGACCGGCGCCGGGTCGCGCTTGACTCCCAGCACCCTCATACCCAGCGCCCCCAGGCGTACGGCCGTCTCCCTGCCTATGGCGCCGGCGCCGAGGACGACGGCGGTGCCGCCCGAAGGCGAGCCTAGAGACGGGGGGCGGCGCCAGTCACGCTCCCGTTGCTGCCTGAGGAACGCCGGCAGGCCCTTCAACAGGGCGAGGTACAGCGCCACCACGAACTCGGCGATGGGCTTGTTGAGCACGTCGGCCGTCCTGGTCAGGACGATGTCGGTGGCCGCCACACGGGGCGTCAACACCCAGTTGAAGCCGGCGCTGGCCGTGTGTATCCAAGCCAGGTGGGGCGCACCGTCCATCGCCGTGTGCAGAGCGTCATGGGGCATGCTCTTCCGCAGCAGCACCCGGGCGCCCTCCGCGTCTCGCGGCACCTCACCGCTAGCGGGCAGCAGCACGAAGCGCACCTCGGGGAAGAGCTCCTCCAGCCGCTGACGCGTCTCGTCACCGAAGGCGTGCGAGAGCAGCACGGTCTCACGCTTGCCCGTACCACCCGTCGTCACCGTTGACATCAGTCATCTCCTCCCGACTCCACGCCCGAACGCGTGGTCCGTTCCGATGTGCGTGCCGAAGCGCTCACTTCTCGGCTCCCATCCGCGGGTCGAGAGCGTCGCGGACGACGTCGCCAAGTGCGTTGAACGCGAGGACCGTCAGAGCTATGGCGATCCCGGGGTAGACGGCGAGCTGTGGTGCCGTCCAGACGTAGTACTGGCTGTCCGTGAGCATGTTCCCCCAACTCGGCGTGGGTGGGAGGATGCCGAGCCCTAGGAACGACAGCGCGGCCTCCACGAGCATCACGTAGCCGACGTTCAGCGACGTCGCGACGATCATCGATGGCAGCGCCTGCGGCAAAAGGTGCTTGAACATCAGGCGCCAGCTCGGCGCTCCCAGGGCCTCGGCCGCCGCGATGAACTCCTGACTCTTCGTGCGCAGCACCTCCGCCCGCACGAGGCGTGCCACGTCCATCCAGCGCGTGAGAGCGAGCGCCAGCACCATGACCGCGATCCCCGAACCCCAGATGGACACGATGACCATCAGCAGGAAGAAGGTCGGGATCGCCATGAGCGTGTCGGTCAGGCGCATCAGGACGTCGTCGACGACCCCTCCGAAGTAGCCGGCCAACACCCCCAGTACCGAGGCGATCAGCACCGTGAGCAGGGCGCCGGCGAAACCGACGGCCAGGGACACCCTGCCCCCGGCGAGCAGGCGGGCAAGCACGTCGCGGCCGTTCTCGTCCGTGCCGAGCAGGTGCTCCCTGCTGGGCGGACGGAACTGGTTGGAGAGCGAGAGGTCGGTGGGCGAAGGCAAACCGAGCCAGGGCTGCAGGAGAACGAGGGCGACCAGCAGGAGGAGCCACAGCGCCCCGAACAGCGCCAGCCTGTTGCCTAGGAGCAGCTTGCCCGTGCGGCGCAGGCGACGCCAGCGCAGGCCGTCGGCCGCGGCGTCGCCCGTGGCCAGGCCCGTGGCGCTCACGAGTACCTGATCCTCGGGTCTATGACCGGGTAGAGGAGGTCGACGAGGAGGTTGCTGAGCACCACGGCGGCCGATACGACGAGCGTCACGCCGAGGATGAGCGGCGTATCGCGACGCAGCGCCGCGTCTACACCGAGCTGACCCAGACCGGGCCAGCTGAACAGCGTCTCGATGACCGCCGCACCGCCGATCACCCTGGGGAGCTGCACCCCCACCACCGTCACTATGGGTATGAGCGCGTTGCGCAGTATGTGCTTGCGTCCGAGCGCGCCCTCAGGCAGGCCCTTGCTGCGCCCGGTGCGGACATAGTCGAGCCGGGCGACCTCCAGCCAGCTCGAGCGCGTGTAGCGCACGACGGCCGCCGTGCTCGACGAGGCGAGGACCGCCGCCGGCATCACCAGGTGCCTGAGCGCCTGCACGACGTCGAACGAAGCCCCGCGGGGGCCGATCCCCGAGGTCGGCAACCACTTGAGCTCGGCGCCGAAGAGGATCATGAGCATGATCCCCAACCAGAAGTTGGGCACCGCCAGCGCTACGAAGGAGAGGAAGCCGATGACCTGATCGGCGGTCCGGTTGAGGTTGCGGGCAGCGATGACACCCGCCGGGATGCCGACGACAAGCGTTATGACGAGTGCCGCGACCCCGAGGCGGACGGTGGCCGGCACGCGCTCCAGCACCATCCGGCTCACCGGCCTGCCCCCGTAGCTGAGAGAGGCGCCGAGGTCGCCGCGCACCGCGTTGCTGAGCCAGTTCCAGTACTGGACGAACACCGGCTTGTCCAGGCCGAGGTTGCGCTCCAGCCTCGCGACCTCGCTAGCGGGAAGGTTGGGGTCCATGAGTATGGACAGCCCTCCCGGCGCCGCCTGCACCAGCAGGAAGGTGAGGGTCGCGACGAGGAGCACTACCGCGGCTGCCGACACCAGTCGCCTGGCCAGGTAGGCGATCAACTCTCAGCACCGTCCATCGAGCGAGGGGTCGCCCTTGGCGACCCCTCGCGTACTAGGCCCATCCGTCTTCCTACGGTCAAGCCCGCTCCGTCATTCCCAGCTGACAAGGTAGGCGTAGGGCATGGCCAGCTTGAGCTCGCTGCGGGGCACGTTCTCGAGCCGGGCGTCGATGGCGTGGAGCGTGGGCTCGAGGAAGAAGGGCATGACGTACGGGTCCTCGTGGAGCACTTCCTGCAGTTCCTTGAGGAGGCGGCCACGCTCCTCGACATCGGGAGACGCCACGGTCGCTTCGAGGATCCTGTCCACCTCGGGGTTGACGTACTTCTGGCTGTTGTTGAGCCCCTGGCTGTGGAAGAGCCTGTAGGCCCAGTCGGCGTTGGGGATGGGGAACGTCGAGACGCGGATAGGGAAGGTCCCGGCCCTGGTCTCCTCCAGCCACCTACCGGTGCGCTCGGTGGCCACGTACTCGACCTCCATGCCGATGGCCTCCCAGGCGGCCTGCAGCACCAAGGTGATCTGTTCCCTGACCGCGTTGCCACGGTCCACGAGGACGTAGAAGCTCAGCTCCATCCCGTCCTTGTCGCGGATCCCGTTGCCGTTGGTATCCACCCAGCCGGCCTCGTCCAGCAGTCGCATGGCGCGTTCCGGGTCGTACCGGTAAGGCTCGATGTCGGGTTCCGGGATCCAGGTGAGCGTGGCCGGCATGAGGCCGTCCATGATGGGCATGAGGTCCTGACCTATGCGCTCCGTGATCTCCACCCGGTCGACCGCGTACATGAGCGCCTTGCGCACACGGACGTCGCTGAACAGCGTGTGCCACGGTTCGTGGTCGGACATGTTTATGGCCGCCATCACGTAGCGCGTGCCGTTGGCGGAGAAGACCTCCATGCGCGGGTCCGACCGCACGGCAGCGAGGTGGACGGCTTCGATGGCGACCCAGTCGAGCTCGCCGGCGCGGATCTGCGCCACGGCCGCGTTCTGGTCGCGAACGATCTTGAAGGTGATCCCGTCGACCTGCGGGCGACCGAGGAAGAAGTCGTCGAACGCCAGGACCTCGATGTGGGAGCCGGGCTGGACGTCACCCATGCGGAAGGCCCCGCTGCCTACGGGGTACCGGGTGTTGACGTCCACCGCGTCCGTAAGGCGCTCGTACTGCTCGAAGACGTGCTTGGGCAGCGGCTCGAACCCGCCGGACGAGAGCACGTCGGGCAGCAAGGCGTTCGGCTCGTTGAGGACGATCTGGACGGTGTGCTCATCGATGACGTCGATGGAGGCGAAGTTCTGCGCGGCCGTGTAGGTGTCGGTCGACTCCTCAGGGTCCCTGATCTTGTCGTAGGTGAACTTCACGTCCTCGGCCGTGATCGGGACGCCGTCATGCCATACGGCGTTCTGGCGCAAGTGGAAGGTCCAGGTGCGCAGGTCCTCGGAGACCTCCCAGCTCTCGGCCAGGTAAGGCTCCGTGGCGAAGGTCTCCGGGTTGACCACCGCGAGCGGCGCGTAGAGGGTGGCCGCCACGATGTTGCCGTTCAGCTCGATGGGCAGAACGGGGTTGAAGCTCTCGGGCATGGCCTGCAAGGCCACGCGCACGAACCCCGTGCCTGCTTGCGCGCCTGCCACCGCGCCTAGCAGCGTGACTACGACCAACACGATCTTCACTGCCTTCACCCTGAACACTCCCATGCGTGTTACCTCGGCCTCCTAGGCGCTGCTGACTGGACCTGCGGTTGCTTGCCGACGACCCACGACCTCCGCTGGACAAAATGTGGTAGCACACTAGAACATCGTGATAAGGGTGTCAACGCTGCGGCGCTGGGCGCCGGGCGATCGGGAGCTGCGGCTCCGAGCGGTCTGGAGGGTGTGATGGCAGAAGGCATCAGAACGGGTGACCAGGCTGCAGACGAGCAGGCGACCGCCCTGTCGCGCGGTGGGATCACCAAGCAACTGAGGGTAGACGCGGACGTGCACCAAGGGGTCGACCCCAGCTTCTGGGAGCGGCTGCCCCTGCCGTGGCGTTCGATGAGGCCGAGCAGCCCTGTTCGCTGGCCGGCATCGGCCCTGGGCCACACCGGCTATCGCTCCGACGTGCACACGGAAGATGGCCATCATCACGACCGGCGCGCACATGACGTCGTGGAGCGCCTGGTGGAGCCTTACGAAGTGGACTTCGCGATCCTTACCGGTAACGCTGGGTTGCTTGGCACGGTCGCGCACCCCAACCCGCGTTTCGGCGTCGAGTACGCGCAGGCCTACAACGACTGGCTGATCGAGGAGTGGCTCTCGTTCGATCCGCGCCTCAAGGGCTCCATCGTGGTGTCACAACGCGACATGGGAGCCGCTGTCGCCGAGGTGGAGCGCGCCGGTGGACACCCCGACGTGGTCCAAGTGATCCTGCCTTCCAACAGCGACCGCTTCTACGGCGACCCCTTCTTCTGGCCCCTGTACGAGGCCGCGACGGACCATGGTCTGCCTGTCGCCATCCATCCGTCCGGCTTCACGACCCACCCGCCGAGCGCCATGGGTTGGCCGACCACGTACCTGGAAGCGCACACGATGATCGCCACGGCGTACTTGGACCACATGATCAGCCTGGCCTCGCAGGGCGCCTTCGAGGCCGTGCCGGGGCTCCAGTTCGTCTTCGTCGAGGGCGGCGTATGCACGTTCGCACCCATGCTCTGGCGGTTGGAGAAGAACTGGAAGGCCGTCCGGGCCGAGGTGCCGTGGCTCACGCGCTCGCCACGGGAGTACTTGGATCACGCGTTCAGGTTCACCACGCAGCCGATCGACGAGCCTGAGGACCCCGAGCTGCTGCGCCGCATCTTCGACGACCTGCGGGCAGACAAGTCCGTGATGTTCGCGTCAGACTGGCCGCACTGGGACTTCGACGACCCGGAGGCTGCGCTGCGGCCGTTGTCTCCGGCCATGCGTGAGCGTGTACTGGGCGCCAACGCGGCCGAGCTCTACGGTCTCTCGGCGGTGACACCATGAGCGGCGGGGAGGGGGACGGGACGACAGGTGCGAGCTAACCCGGACGAGGCCTCCCTACCGATTCGGGTGGATGCCAAGGGCGACCTCCCGATATACCTGCAGATCAAGTACCAGATCAGCTACCTGATCTCCACGGAGAAGCTGCCCCCTGGGGCACGCCTGCCCGCCGTGAGGGTCCTGGCGTCGCAGCTCGGGCTCAACCACCACACCGTCGCACAGGCGTACCGAGAGCTCCAGTCGGACGGGCTCATCGACTCTTCCGTGGGAAGGGGCTCGTTCGTCAGGCAGTTCTCTGACCTTGACCGCGTTAGGGCCGTGAGGCACGAGCGTCTGACGAACGTGCTCGGGGAGGCGCGCCTGAAAGCGCGCGCGCTCGGCTTCTCCGACGCGGAGATAGTCCAGCGCTTGGCCTCCATAGCCCACCAAGAGGCTCTCCCCTGCCCGATCGTCTACGTGGACCGCGTGCCGCACACCGCTGAGAAGTACGCGAGGCGACTCGAGCACCACCTGAGCGGCGCGGTGAGCGCCTCACCCGTCGCGCTCGGCGACGTCGTCGAAGGCAACGAACGTGCCCATGCCGCCCTCGAGCACGCGTTCTACGTGGTCACCGTGGCTCGCAACGTGCCCGTCCTGGAACAGCACTTGCCTCGCTACGGGCCCGCGCACGAGGTCCTCACCATCGTGGCCGAGCTCCTGCCGAGCACGATCGAAGCGCTGAGCTCCATCCCCCCGGACACGCGGGCCATCGTCCTCACGGAGGAGCCGTACGTTTACAGCTCGCTCAACCTCGTGGCCCTGTACAGCCCGCTAGACCCCACGACCGTCGAGCTTTTCACGGTGGCGGCCAAGGAACGGTTCGTGGAGGCCGCGAAGTCGGCCGAGTTGATCCTGTACACGTTCGGTGTGGCATCCGCTTTGGAAGCGATGGAACCCGAGCTTCGGGACTCCAGGGCGCGCCGCTTGGAGCTCGCCTTCGACATCGGCCAGGACTCCATAGCGAAGCTGCGCAACGTGTTCGGCGTCAACGGCTCGGACGTCTTCGACTAGCCAAGCAGTAGGGTCTCGCGCGCTAACCTACGAGCGCATGGAGGGAGCGCTTTGGCCAGGCCGCTGCTGGAGGTATCCCATCTGAGCCGCAGCTTCGGGGAGCTGCGGGCCGTCAGGGACGTGTCGTTCACCATCCACGAGGGCGAGACCTACGGTCTCCTCGGACCGAACGGCGCGGGCAAGACCACGACGATCTCCATGATCAGCGGCGTGCTGCGCCGCGACGCCGGTGAGGTGACGCTGGGCGGCACGCCCGTGAGCGCCACCGACGCGACCGGGCGCGCCGGCATCGGCCTCGTGCCGCAGGACCTGGCCATCTACCCGGACCTCACCGCCCGCGAGAACCTCTCGTTCTTCGGCCGCCTCTACGGGATGTCGGGCCAGGTGCTGAAGAGACGCGTCGACGAGGTGCTGGAGATCGTGGGTCTGGCCGACCGCGCCAAGTCGCTGGCGCGCACGTACTCGGGCGGCATGAAGCGGCGTCTCAACATCGCCGTCGGGCTGCTCCACAGGCCGAAGCTGCTGATCCTCGACGAGCCCACGGTGGGCGTCGACCCGCAGTCCCGCAACGCCATCCTCGAGAGCGTCGAGGCCCTCGCCGGCGAGGGCGTGGCGGTCCTCTACACGACCCACTACATGGAGGAGGCCGAGAGGCTCTGCGACCGCGTTGGCATCATCGACGAGGGCGAGCTGAAGGCCGAGGGCACGAGGCGCGAGCTCGTCGACCTTGTCGGCGGCGAGGACGTGGTGCGCCTCGAAGCGTCGGGTGAGCTCGACGGCGCCATGGACGCCCTGCGGGCGATACCAGGGGTGTCACGCGTGGACGTACAGGCCGGGATGCTCCAGGTGGTGACCACCGGGGCGGCGCGCCTGCTGCCGGCCATCGTGCAGAGCGTCGCCGGCACCGGAGCGACCGTGGCGCGCGTCGAGGTGAGCGAGCCGGACCTCGAGTCCGTGTTCCTCCACCTCACGGGCAAAGCGTTGAGGGACTGATGCGCAAGGCGCTCGTCATCGCCACGAAGGACCTGCGCCAGCGCCTGCGTGACCGCTCGCTGATCATCTTCGGCCTCTTGGTGCCGTTCGCCCTCACGTTCATCTTCGACATGCTGCTGGGGCCCGTGACCAGTGGTCCACCCGTGATCGCGCGCGTGGGCCTCGCCGACCTTGACGGCAGCCTGGTGTCGATCGGCCTCCGGACGGCGCTCGGGGCGGCCGCCGACGCGGGCGTCGTCACCTGGGAGGAGGTGCCCGACGCCGACACGGCGCGCGCTCGCGTGGAGGCAGGTGAGCTCAGCGCCGCCATCGTCGTACCAGCGGGCTTCGGGAGCGCGGTGACGCAAGGCACCGCCGCCACGCTACAGGTGGTGGGCAACCGCGACCAGGGCATCGCCACCCAGGTGGCCGAGAGCGTGGCCGCCGCCTACGCGAGCCGCCTCCGGGCGGCCACCCTGGCCGCCAAGGCGTTGGCCGCGTCAGGCGCCGCGGCGCCCTCCGCGCTGGTGATGGCCCAGGTGGCCGCGGCGCCGGAGCCCTTGACCCTCACGGCGACGCCGACGTCAGACAGGCAGCTCGACATGACCACGTACTACGCCGCGGGCATGGCCGTCTTCTTCGTGTTCTTCATCGTCCAGCTCGGCGTCACTGGCCTCCTGGACGAGGAGCGGGACGGCACGCTCGCGCGCCTGTTGGCCGCGCCGATGGCGCGGCGCAACGTGTTGTTCGGGAAGGTCATGTCGAGCGTGGCCATCGGCGTCGCGAGCATGGCCGTCTTGGCCGTGGGCAGCACGATCGTCATGGGCGCCGACTGGGGCGACCCGCTGGGCGCCGCCGTCCTGATCGTCGCGGTGGTCGTGGCGGCGGCCGGGGTACTGATGCTCGTGGCCGGCCTGGCCAGCTCGCCGGAGGCGGCGGGCAACGTGCAGGCGGTGGTGGCGATCACCCTGGGCAGCATAGGCGGGGTCTTCTTCCGCCTGCCGGCCCAGGAGGGGCTCTTCGGCCGGCTGCAAGGCCTCGCGCCGCACTTCTGGTTCATGCGGGGCATGGGCGACCTGGCGGGCGGCGGCGGGGTGGCGTCCCTGGGGGAAGAGGTCCTCGCGCTGGCGGTCTTCGCCGTGGTGCTCGGCGGCTTGGGCTGGTTCCTGCTCGAGAGGCGGCTGAACCGCTGATGGGGCGAGGCGTTGCCAAGGCGCTGGCGATAGCGCGCACCAACCTCACGCGCTTCCTGCGCGACCGCTCGAACTACTTCTTCGTCTTCCTGTTCCCCATCGGCCTGATACTGATCTTCGGCCTCACCTTCGGCGGCGAAGGGGGCGTGACGGTGGGCGTCAGCGCCGGCCAGGAGCCCCTGGCGCAGCGGTTCGTGGCGGCGCTCGAGGCGCGGCCCGGCGTGGCCGTGAAGCTCTACAGCGACGAGGACGAGCTGCGCGACCGCGTCGAACGCGGCGACCTCACCGCTGGCGTCGTCGTGCCGCCCGGCCTGCAGGCGCGGCTGGAGGCCGGTGAGGTCCCGCAGCTGGCGTTCATGGCGAGCGGGGCCGGCGCTCAGTACCAGATGCTCGTCGCCTCCGCGCTCGACGAGGTCGCCGAGAGCTTGCGGGCGGCGAGGCTCGTGGCCTCGCGGACGGGCTCGACGCTAGCGGACGCGCTGACTCTGGTGGACGCCGCGGCAGCCGAAGGTCAGGGCGTCACCGTGACGCGCGAGTGGGTCGGTGGAGGCGCCTTCGGCGACGACGTGCAGACGTTCGACGTGGGCGCCGGCTCACAGCTCGTGCTGTTCGTGTTCCTGACGGGCCTGACGAGCGCCTCGGCGCTCATCCAGAGCCGCAAGTTCGGCGTGAGCAGGCGGATGCTCGGCTCACCCACCTCGGCGGTGACGATAGTCGTAGGCGAGGCGCTGGGACGCTACGTCGTCGCCTTGTTCCAGGGGGCTTACATCATGCTCGCCACGCGTCTGGCTTTCGGCATCGACTGGGGCGACACCCTGGGAGCGCTGGCGCTGCTGGTCGTGTTCTCCGCGGTGGCCGCGGGCGCGGCGATGCTGCTGGGCTCGCTGTTCTCCAGCGACCAGGCGGCGGGCGGCGTGTCCATCATGCTCGGCTTGGGCCTGGCAGCGCTCGGCGGCTGCATGGTGCCGCTCGAGATCTTCGGGCCGACGATGCGCCAGGTGGCCCGGTTCGTGCCCCACTCGTGGGCGGTCGAGGGCTACGCCGCCCTGCTGAGGCACGGCCGCGGCCTCATGGACGTCTTACCGAACCTCGCTGTTCTGACGCTCTTCGCCGTGGCGCTCTTCGCGCTGGCGGCCTGGCGCTTCCGGGCGCGCCTGCTGGAGGGCGCCTGAGCGTCCTAGGGCACGAGCAGACGCAGCTCCAGGACGGGCGCCCGCTCGTCCCCGACCTCTGCGAAGAAGATGCTGCCCCCGAGGCTGTTCGGGCTCGATCCTTGCGTGCGCAGGCGGAACTGGGAGCGGGGACGTCCGGCGTCTATGTCCGCCTGCACCAGCGCCGCCACGTCGAGCGTAGACGTCGGCTCTGCGATGGGAAGGTCGACCAGCACCTCAGGGACCGTGGAGACGAACGGGTAGCTGAACGTGGCGGGCGGCGCGTCGAGGGCAGACGCGTACTCGACGCTGGCGAGGGAGGCCAGGCTGTGCGCGACCGACTGCCGGCGGAGGCGGAGCACGGCCTCCTCGACCACGGACGCGGAGTAGGCGGACACGTCGAAGCTGTAGAAGTGCAGGATCGGCCAGGTGGTCACCCACGTGCAGCTGGCCACGTCGAACCTCCGCTCGAACATGTCCGGCTCGTAGCCGACGCTTACGCAGCCGTCCAAGGCGGCCTCGCTCACCAGGGTCACGGTCTCGCGCACGTACACCGGCACCACCGTCACGGCGGTGAGCGCCACGTTGCCGGCCTTGTCGACAGCCCTGGCCCTGTAAGCGTGCACCCCGCGCCCGGGCTGGAGCGTCAGTGACAGCTCGCCATCGGGGTCCGTCACCACCACCCCGACGCCGTCCAGGAGCTCGAAGCGCGCCAGCATCACGTCGTCGGAGGCGGCGCCAGCGAGGTCGACGCTGGCCGAGCCCACCAACAGCGGGCCGGGGCCGGGCGTGACGAGGAGCGACACGGTGGGAGGCGTCCTGTCGACGACCACGACCTTGGGGGCGCTGTCGAAGACGCTCCCGCCACGCCGCAGCCGGGCCACGAAGGTGTAGCTGCCCTCTGGCACCGCGGTCACGTCCCACGTGTACTGGCGGCCGTCGAGCGCCTGGAGAGGCTCGCCGTCGCGGAGCAGCTCGAGGTCGTCGTAGGCGCCGCCCGTGACCGCCACCTCGAAGGTGATCTCGTCGTTCACGTACGTCGTGGCGTCGAGGCCCACCAGGGCGACCACGTCCACCGGAGCGTTACCGCCGCAAGAGACGAGCGCGAGAACCAGCAGAGAGCCGAGAGCAAGGGCACGCCACGACGACAAGCAAGACCACGTCCTTCCGCTGCGCTCTCAGGGCTCGGGGTTTGTCTCGTACCAGCGGCCGGCCTGTCGAGAGTCGTTCGATGTTGGGGCCGCGAGAGGCGGCTGTCAAGGCCTGCTAGCCGGCCCGCACGTACTCGGCGAGGTGCTGCCCCGTGAGGGTGGAGCGCTGGGCCACCAGGTCGGACGGGGTGCCTTGGAACACGACGCGGCCGCCGTCGTGGCCGGCGCCCGGGCCGAGGTCGATGACCCAGTCGGCGTGCGCCATCACGGCCTGGTGGTGCTCGATGACGATGACCGACAGCCCGGAGTCGACGAGCCTGTCGAGGAGCCTGAGGAGGTTCTCGACGTCGGCCAGGTGCAGGCCCGAGGTGGGCTCGTCCAGGACGTAGACCTTGGCCTTGTCGCCCATGTGCGTGGCGAGCTTGAGGCGCTGGCGCTCGCCGCCGGAGAGCGTGGTGAGCGGCTGACCGAGGGACACGTAGCCCAGGCCGACGTCGGCGAGGCGCTCGAGGACCTTATGCGCCGCCGGCGTGCGCGCCTCGCCCGCGCCGAAGAACTCCACGGCCTCGGAGACCGGCATCTCGAGGACCTGGCTTATGTCCTTGCCGCCGAGCTTGTACTCGAGCACCTCGGCTTGGAAGCGCCGCCCCTCGCAGACCTCGCAGGTCGTGGCCACGCCGGCCATCATCGCGAGGTCGGTGTAGACCACCCCGGCGCCGCCGCAATGGGGGCACGCGCCCTCCGAGTTCGGGCTGAAGAGAGCGGGCTTGACGCCGTTGGCCTGCGCGAACGCCTTGCGGATAGGGTCGAGGAGGCCCGTGTAGGTGGCGGGGTTGCTGCGCCTCGAGCCCTTGATGGGCGCCTGGTCGACGACCACGACGCCCTCCCTGCCGGCCACGGAGCCGTGGATCAGCGAGCTCTTGCCCGACCCAGCCACGCCCGTCACGACGACGAGGACGCCGAGAGGCACGTCGACGTCCACGTCCTTGAGGTTGTTGGCGTTCGCGCCGCGCACCTCGAGGACGCCCTTGGGCTCCCTCACCCTCTCCTTGAGGCGCGCCCTGTACTCCAGGTGCTTGCCGGTCAACGTGCCGCTCCGCCTCAGGCCCTCGACGCCGCCCTCGTAGACCACCTGCCCGCCGGACGAGCCCGCCCCCGGGCCCAAGTCGACGACGTGGTCGGCGATGGCGATTACCTCGGGCTTGTGCTCCACGACGAGCACCGTGTTGCCCTTGTCGCGCAGGCGCAGCAGCAGCTCGTTCATCCGCTGGACGTCGTGCGGGTGGAGGCCCACCGTGGGCTCGTCGAAGACGTAGGTGACGTCGGTGAGCGCCGAACCCAGGTGCCTGACCATCTTGGTCCTCTGTGCTTCGCCGCCCGATAGCGTCCCGGCCGGTCTGTCCAGCGAGAGGTACCCGAGGCCTATCTCCACGAACGAGTCGAGGACCTGCTGGAGCTTCGCGAGGAGCGGCGCCACCGAGGGCTCGTCCAGGCCGCGCACCCACTCGGCGAGGTCGCTGATCTGCATCGCGCAGGCGTCGGCGATGTTGATGCCGCGCACCTTGGACGAGCGCGCGGCGGCGTTGAGCCTCGTGCCGTCGCACTCGGGGCACTTCACGAAGGTCACGGCCCGCTCCACGAAGGCCCGCACGTGGGGCTGGAGGGACTCGGGGTCCTTGGCCAGCACCGACTTCTGCAACCGCGAGACGAGCCCCTCGTAGGTGATGTTGATGCCGTCGACCTTGATCTTGGTGGGCTCCTTGTGGAGCAGGTCGTGCAGCTCTCGCTCGGTGAACTCCTTGATGGGCTTGTCCGGGTCGAAGAACCCGCAGGCGCGGTAGATGCGCACGTACCAGCCGTCCGTGGTGTAGCCCGGCACCTTCAGGGCGCCGCCCGCCAGCGACTTCTCGGGGTCGTAGATCTCGCCGAGGTCGATGTCGGTCACGCGCCCGAGGCCCTCGCAGCGCGGGCACATGCCGCCCGTGACCGTGAACGACCGGCTCTCCACGACCTTGCCCTCACCGCGCTCCACGGTCATCGTGCCGCCCCCGGAAGCGGAGGCGACGTTGAACGAGAACGCTTGGGCGGGGCCGATGTGCGGCTGGCCGAGCCGGCTGAAGAGGATGCGCAGCAGCGCGTTGGCGTCCGTCGCCGTGCCCACGGTGGAGCGGGCGTTGGCGCCCATGCGCTCCTGGTCCACGATGATCGCCGTGGTGAGGCCCTCGAGGACGTCCACGTCGGGCCGCGCCAGCGCCGGCATGAAGCCCTGTACGAACGCCGAGTAGGTCTCGTTGATCATCCGTTGCGACTCGGCGGCGATGGTGTCGAACACCAAGGAGCTCTTGCCCGAGCCCGACACCCCGGTGAAGACCGTGAGGCGCCGCTTGGGGATGGCGACGCTCACGTCCTTGAGGTTGTTCTCCCGAGCGCCCTGCACGCGGATGAGGTCGTGGCTGTCGGCCGGGTGGCGACCCCTAGCGGTGTCGACGTCGTCCTTGGTCCTGGCGGTGGTCATGTCGCCTCCGTCTCGATGGCGCGAGGGTCAGGTGTTCGGCGGTGACCGGCTGAGCCGGGGAAGCGCAGAGCATACCCCAAGCAGCGGGGGCCGCCTGGGTGCGGCGGCCCCCGATCGGCTCCCAGACCCGGTGGCTCGTGCGGGTCCAGTCGGCGGACGGCCCTGCTCAGCCCACGGCTCTCTTCACCAACTCTGTCACCCGCTCCTCCACCTCGGGCGTCAGCTCGAGGATCGCGAAGGAGGCCGGCCACATGGGCCCGTCGTCCAAGGTGGCGATGTCGTTGAAGCCCAAGGTCGAGTACCTGGTGCCGAACTTGGCGGCCGGTTGCAGGAAGCACAGTACCTTTCCGTCCTTGGCCCACGCCGGCATGCCGTACCAGGTCTTCGGCTCGAGCTCGGGCGCGGCCTGCATCACCAGCGCGTGGACCCTCTCGACCAGCTGTCGCTCAACCGGCGGAAGCTCGGCCGCCTTCGCCAACAGGTCCTGCTCGCCGGAGACCTTCTTCTTGCTGCGGCGCGCCTCGGCCTTCAGCTCGGCGGCGCGCTCCCTCATCGCCGCCTTCTCGGCGTCGGAGAAGGTGTCGGACCTCTTCCTGGCGGTCTTGACCTCGTCTGCCATGGTGTCCTCCTCTCTCGGGTCGTCCCGGGCGCCGCGGCCGAGCGGCGCCCGAGGCTCAGGCGGAGCCAGAAGTCAGTCGCGCTGCTGGATGCGCACGAGGTTGCCGGCCGGGTCGCGGAAGGCGCAGTCGCGCAGGCCGTACGGCTGCTGCGTCGGCTCCTGCACCACCTCGGCGCCGCTGGCCTCCAACCGCGCGAACACGGCGTCGAGGTCGTCGGCCGCCAGGTTGATGCTCGCGAAGGTGCCCTTGGCCATCATCTCGGCGACCATGCGGCGCTCGTCCTCGGTGAGGCCGGGGGTCGCCTCGGGCGGGTAGAGGACGATGGAGGTCTCGGGCTGGCCCACGGGACCGACGGTGATCCAGTGCAGGCCTTGGTACTCGACGTCCATGCGGACCTCGAAGCCCAACCCGTCACGGTAGAACCTCAGCGCGGCTTCGGGGTCGTCCTGCGGGAGCATCGCGGAGTGGATGGTCACGTTCATGCCCGCGACTATAGGGACACTCAGGCGGCCCGCGCTTCTCGATTCCTGATCGGCCGCGTCACCTGCTTGGCCAGGCACGGCGGGATGCCGCGCGTGGCCTCGGCGTGGCGCTGCTTGTACACGCTCGGGGGCACGCCCACGAGCTCGGCGAAGCGCGTGCTGAAGGTCCCCAGCGACGAGCAGCCGACCTCGAAGCAGACGTCGGTGACGCTCGTGTCGCCGCGGCGCAGCAGGGCCATGGCGCGCTCTATGCGCCTGGTCATCAGGTACGAGTAGGGCGACTCGCCGAAGGCCGCCTTGAAGCGGCGGCTCAGGTGCCCCGCCGACATGCCGGCGTCGCGCGCCAGGGCTTCGACGTTCAGGGGCTGGTGGTACTCGCGGTCGATGCGGTCACGCACGCGGCGCAGCGTGACCAGCTCGCGCAGGCGCTCCTCGGCGGCTGGGCTGCGTGCCATGGCCCGATGGTGCCACGGCGCGCGGAGCGCGTCCACCGCCGACGCGACCCAGGGGCTACTCCCGGCAGGGGCTCACGCGCGACACGACGAGGAACTCCGGCAGGCTGCCGGCGACGGGCTCGTAGACGACGCGGGAGTGCGTCACCGGCGCGTCGTGGGCCAGGTACGAGCCGCAGTAGTCGGAGAACACCTCGCCGAAGTCGTAGAGGAGCTGCGCCTCGCCGTCGTCGAACGCCCACAGGCTGGCGTAGCGCTGCAGCGAGCCCTGGCCGTACTGGTCCGTCATGATCACCGCTTCGAGCAGGCCGTCGAGGTCCACGTCTTCCACGGCGAACACGTTGGCCCGGCGCCACAGGTGGGTCAGCGCCTCCGAGTCCTCGTAGAGCACCACCGCTCCAGGCAAGGGGCTCAGCTCGACGTCGTCGCAGCGCCTGAACCTCACGCTCACCAGCACCTGCTCGGCGCCGGCGCGGGTGAACGCCCCCAGCGCCCTGGAGGCCACGCTGGGCGTGAGCCAGTGGACCAGGCCGGGCGCGCACTCCTCGCGCGACGCGGCCACCCCCAACGCTGCGGGCAGGACCTCGCGTTCCATCTCGCTCAGCGCCGCGGGACCCATGCGCACCACGGGCGTCGTCTCGGTGTCGAAGAGGAGGAGCTGAGGACCCTCGGCTGGGACCGGGGTGTCGAAGAGGACGAGCTGAGCGCTCTCGGCGTGTGCCTGGCCGCCGACGAGGCAGGCGAGTGCGACGGCCAAGAGCCACGCGCGCGAGCCAGCCGGGCTGCTACGCATACGACGGCCAAGATAACCGTGCGGCGCACCGAAAGCGCTTCGCCCCGAGACGGCTTTTTCATACGTCGTCTGAATAGTTGAAGTTCCTGCATCTTTGTGGTGTCATCAGCGACCGCATGTCAGGTCCCGACACCCCACCGGAACGCGCCCGCCTCGTCCACGACATCGGCGAGGCGCTGTTCATGCTCTTCGGGCGCTACAGGCAACAGGCCGCGCAGAGCTTCGCGCCCCTCGGCCTCAACGTGATCCGCACCTTGGTACTCGGCCTCATAGAGCGGGAGGGCGTGCGGCACCCCGGCGCGCTCGCCGACGCGCTGGAGCTGGCGCCCACGGCCGTGTCCCACATCCTCGCCGAGCTGGAGGAGCGCGGGCTCGTGGCGAGGAGCCTCGACCCCGAAGACAGGCGCCGCGTGCGCATCGAGCTGACCGACGAGGGCCGCCGGGTCCTCGGGCGCGCCACCGAGGCCTGGAACGAGCTGAACGCCGGCAAGCTGGCGCAGCTCACCGACGCGGAGGCGGTGACCCTCCGCGACCTCTTGCGCAAGGTCACGGAGGCGGCATGAGAGCGCGCGTCAACCTCGTCACCCTGGTCCTCGCCGCCCTGCTACCGGCCGCCATGGCGCAGGGCCCCGGCGCGGCGCCGCCCAGCGCGGGCGACGGGCTCGTCCCGCTCCTGGCGCGCGCGCCCGAGCACCCCGCGGTGCAGGCCGCGGAAGCGGCGCTGGAGGCCGCACGGGCGCAGCTGAGGGCCGCCATGAGCCCGGTGAGCCTCGACGTCACCACCTCCCTCACGCGGCTCGACGTCGACGAGATCGACCTGAACCCGCTCGAGCCGGGCGTCCAGCCCCTGGAGCGCAACCTCCTCAACGCCTCGGCGGGCCTGTCCTTCCGCCTCTTCGCCTTCGGGGACATCGCCGACCTCGTGGACCAGCGGCAGGTAGCGGTCGCGCAGGCCGAGCTCGACCTGCGCTCGGCGCTGGTCCAGGTCCAGGCGCGCACGCTCGAGGCGGCGCTGCAGCTGGAGCTGGCGCGGGCCGGCTTGGCCGTCGCCGAGGAGGGGGCCGCCCTCGCCCGCGAGGCGCTGGCCTCCACCGAGCTGCGCGCCGCCCGCGGCGCCGCCACCGACCGCGACCTGCGCGAGGCGGCCGCCGGCGTCGCCGAGGCCGAGGGCCTCGTGGAGGACGCCCGCGCCAACCTGCGGCTGGCTGAGCTCGGCCTCCGCAACCTCCTCGGGCGGGAAGACCTGCCTCCCGTGGACCCGGCCGCCTTCGACCTGCCGCTGCCCGAGGGCGAGCCCCTGGACGTGATCCGGGCCGGCCTGCAGGTGAAGCTGGCCGAGCTGGGCCCGCGCAACGCGCAGCGGTCCCTCTTCCCCGTGGCGCAGGCGAGCTACAGCTTCAACCTCGGCGAGCACGACACGCTCTCCGTGGCGCTCGAGTCGCGCACGCTGCAGCCCTCCGTCAGCTTCACGCACGAGGCGCAGGGCCGCACGTTCCCGCAGACCGAGATCCGCGGCGCGCTCACCGTGGCCGTCGCCTGGTCCATCTCCCCCGAGGCCGTCGACGCCTACCACGCCGCCCAGGCCCAGGCCGAGACCGCACGCCAGGCGCTGGCCGCCACGCGCCAAGGAGCCGAGCTCCAGGAGCTGGCCCTGCGCAGCGCGGTGGCCCAGGCCGAACGGGCGCTGGCGCTGGCGCAGGCGCGGCGCGACGACGCCGAGGCGCGCCTGGACGAGACGCGGGCGCGCGTCGAGGCTGGCCTCTCCACGCCGCTGGAGCTGCAGGCCGACTCGCTCAGCCTCACCCGCGCCGAGCTGGAGCTGCGCTCGGCCCGCCTGAGCGCGCTGCGCAGCGCACTCGACATCTACGAGCTCTACGCACTTCCTCTCAACGCAGTACCGGAGGCACAAGCACGATGAGACGACTTCTCCTCACCCTCGCACTGACCGCCGCGGCCCACGCCAGCGCCCTGGGCCTCGAGGACGCCTGGCGCAGCGCTCCGGCCCGCCCTGAGGCGATCACCACCCGGCTCGAGCTGCTCACCGCCCGCAGCAACCTCGTGCGCGTCGAGGCCGATCCGTTGGCCCTGCGCCTCGACAAGCTGCAGGCGACGCAGGAGGTGGAGCGGCTCGAGGCCGAGCACAGGCACGCGCTCCTCTCGGCCATGCAGGAGATCGCCGAGGCCTACACCGGCGTGCTGCAGGCTCGCGACCAGGCCGGTCTCGCGCGCGAGGCCCTGGCCCTCACCGAGTCGGCGCTGGAGGTGGCGCGCATCCGCTTCGCCAACGGCAGCGCCACGGCCCTCGAGCTGCGGGAGGCCGAGATCGCCGTCGACGAGGCGCGCCAGAACGTCGAGGCCGCCGAGAACGGCCTGGGCGTGGCCCGTGCGAACCTCGAGGGGATGATCGGGGTGGAGGTAGACCCCGCCGAGCTGGAGCCCGTCTCCGACGAGCTGCTGGCGACCCCGCCGGCGCTCGAAGCGCTGCTAGCGGGCCTCAGCGGCCATCCGACGCTCCTGCAGGCCTCGCAGGGCGTGGAGCTCGCCAGGGCCGCCGTCGAGCTGCTCGACCCCGCCTACGCCCCCGCGGCGCAGATCGAGAGCGCCCGCACGCAGCTCGCCACCGCCGAGGAGCTGGTCGCAGAGGCGCGCCGCGGCTTCGAGCTGCAGGCGCGCAACGCCTACCTCCAGGTGGGCACGGCCGCCGACAAGCACGACGTGGCCGCGCAGCGCGCCGCCGCCGCCGAGGAGCGCCTGGGCCTCGAGGAGCTGCGCCTCCAGGGCGGCCTCATCTCGCGGCTGCAGCGCGACCAGGCCGCCTTGGAGGCGCGGCGCAGGGCGCTGGAGCTGCAGGCGGCCAAGCACGACCACCTGCTGGCCCTCCTGCGCCTGCAGACGGCCACCATGTACGACCTGGGCCTGGCGCCGGCCGGCGCCGTCGGCCAGTGAGGACGCTCAGCTGGCCGCGCGCGGCTCTCCGTGCCGCGCTGGCGGCCGCCCTACTGGCCCCCGCCGCCCTCGCCCAGGAGGCGCTGCCGCGGCAGGTGAGCGTCACGGCCGCCGTCCGCGGCACCGTCACCGCCGCCAGGACGGCTTCGGTGACGATCGAGCCGGCGCGCGACGCCATGGTCGCCGCCGGGGTGAGCGGCCAAGTGGCGCGCGTGCTGGTGCGCGAGGGCGGCGTCGTGGCCGAAGGCGACGCGGTCTTGCAGATCGACGACACGAACCTGCGCCTGCAGGTGGACAACGCCCGCATCGCCGTGGAGTCCGCGCGCGTGAACCTCGCCGCGGCCGAGCGGGCCACGCAGGAGGGCGCCAGCCAGGCCCGCGCCGCCCTGCAGGCGGCGGAGGCGAGCTTCGAGCTGGCGCGCCGGCAGGTCGAGGAGGCCAGGCAGCTGCACGCCATAGGTGCCGTGTCGGCCACCGAGCTGGCGGCGTTGGAGGCGCAGTACGCCCAGGCCCAGTCGGCGGTACAGCAGGCCCGCGACGCCGTGGCCCGCAGCGGCCGCGTGGAGGCCGAGGAGCTCGAGCTGCGGCGCCTGCAGGTGCGTCAGGCCGAGAACCAGCTGGCGCAGGCCGAGAAGGCGCTGGCTGACACCCTGGTGCGTGCTCCGTTCTCCGGGACCGTCGCCCAGGTCATGTACGAGGAGGGCGAGTTCCTGCCCGCCGGCTCGCCGGCGTTCAGGCTCGTGGACGGGGAGGCCCAGGTGGCGCGCTTCAGCGTGCCGCCGCAGGACGCCCAGGCGCTGCTCGCCCGGGGCACCGTCTACGTCCCGTTCGGCGGTCTCCACTACTTCGCCCAGGTCGCCTCCTCCAGCACCGTGCCCGGCCAGGCGCGGCTGGTGGACATGACCGCCGTGCTCTACGCCTCGCGGTCGCGCATCCCCAACGGCACGGTAACCACCATGCCGTACGAGGTGCCCCTGGCCGAGGGCGTGGTGGTCCCCGCCACCGCCCTGCGCTACAGCGCCGGGGAGGCGCGGGTGCTCGTGGTGGAGGGCGGCGTCGCCAACGAGCGGCGCGTCGTCGTGGTGGCCGAGGACTCAGGCATGGCCGTCGTGGAGGGGGTGGCCGAGGGCGAGCTCGTCGTCGACCCGCTGCCGGCCGACCTCATCGCCGGTAGCCGCGTGACGGTGCTGAACGGGGCCGACACGCAGTGACGCGGCTGATCCGCTTCTTCGTCGACAACTACGTCCTCACCTTCAGCGTCTTCGGGGCGCTGATGCTCTTCGGGGCCCTCACGCTCTTCGGCCTCGGCGTCGACCTCATGCCTCCCGTCGAGGTGCCGGTCGTGGCCGTCAGCACCACCTACCCCGGCGCCGGGCCGGAGGAGGTCAGCCGCCAGGTCGGCGAGCGCATAGAGGGCGCCCTCACCACCCTGCCCGGCGTCACCTCGGTGTCGAGCGTCGCGATGGAGAACGTCAGCTTCGTCATCGCGCAGTTCTCGGCCGACGTGAGCGTCGACCAGGCGGCCATCGACGTGAGCCAACGGGTGAACGCGATAGTCGGGCAGCTGCCCGACGACGCCGGGCGCCCGTCGGTACAGAAGTTCGACCCCAACGACGAGCCCATCCTCAACGTCGCCCTCATCGCGCCCGGCCGCGACCTGGTCGAGGTGCAGTCGTACGCCGAGGACGACCTGAGGCCCGCCCTGCTGCGCGTGAACGGCGTCGCCGACGTGAGCGTGGTGGGCCCGGCCAAGCGCGAGGTGCAGGTGATCCTCGACCCGGCCCGCCTGTCCTCCTACGGTCTCTCGCCGCAGGCCGTGGCAGGGGCCATCGCCGCCGCGTCCGTCGACGTGCCGGCCGGCAACGTCATCGTGGGCGACCAGCGCGTCCTCCTGGCCGGGCGGTCCACGCCGTCGAGCCTTCGCGAGGTCGAGGAGATCAGGGTCGACCCCAGCCGCGGCGTACGAGTGGCCGACGTGGCCGTCGTGCGCGACGGCTCGTCCGACGTGACCTCCTACACCCGCATCGACGGCGAGCCGGCGGTGCTGCTCGAGGTGCGCAAGGTCTCGGGCAGCAACTCCGTGAACACGGCCAGGGGCGTCCGCGAGACGCTGCGGGACGTGGCGCTGCCCGCCAGCTACTCGGCCGTCATCGTGGGCGACACCACCGAGTTCGTGGAGCACACCGTCAACGACACGCTCGTCGAGATGGCCATCGCCGCGCTGGCGGTGTCGCTCATCGTGCTCGTGTTCGTCGGCCGGCTCGGGACCGTGTTCGCCGTGGTGCTGGCCATCCCCGTGTCGCTCGCCGGCACGCTGGCCATCTTCGCCGTGCTCGGCTTCACGCTGAACATCGTCACGCTGCTGGCGATCACCGTGGCCATCGGCCTGGTGGTGGACGACGCCATCGTGGTGGCTGAGAACATCGACAGGTACAGGGAGCAAGGCCTGCCGCTCAAGGAGGCGGTGCTCAAGGGCGCCGGCTCGGTGTCGACGGCCGTGCTCGCCGCCACGCTGTCGCTCGAGGCCGTGTTCCTGCCCATCTCGTTCCTCCCCGGGATAGTCGGCGAGTTCTTCTCGCAGTTCGGCATCACGCTCGCGGCGGCCATCGCCTTCTCCTACCTCGAGGCGATGTTCTTCCTCACCGTGCGCCTCGCGCTCTCCCCCGACCCGCTACCGCCCAGCTGGCAGGACCTGGCCGCCTCGACGCGCCGCGCGCGCTCCGACGTCTCCTGGTTGCTGAGGAGCGCGCGGAAGCCGGTGACTTGGGTGCTCCTGGTGGCCGCGGCCGCCCTGCTCTGGTACTACCTGGCGCCTGCCTACGCGCTCCTGGTGCTGGCCGCGCCGCTGGCGGCGTTCCTACTGCGCTACCTGGGTCGGCTCGTGCTGCTGTTCCTGGGCGCCGTCTCCCGCAGCCTCTACCAGGTCGGCGAGGCGGCCACCGCCTGGGTGCGCGACCGCTACGTCGGCTCCCTGGCGGCGGCCCTCAAGCGGCCGTGGATCGTGCTGGGTGCCGCGGGGGCCCTCTTCGCCAGCGTGTTCGTGATCTTCCCGACCATCGGCTTCAACTTCGTGCCGCGCATGGATTCCGGTCAGCTGGTGGCCACCGTCACGCTGCCGGCCGGCACGAGCCTCGAGCGCACGAACCAGGCCGCCACGGTGGTCGAGGACTACCTCCGCCGGCACGAGGCCACGGCGCTCGTGCAGGTGCAGGTGGGCTCGGGCGCGCTGCTGGGCGAGGCGAACGCCGGCACCGCGAGCTTCATCGTCGAGCTGGTGGACCGCCACGAGCGCGACGTGACCACCGACGACCTGGCGCTGCAGCTGCGCGATGAGCTCGCCGCGCTGCTCGCGCCGTACCAGGGCGCCAAGGTCTCGGTGGGCAACGCCAGCGAGACCTTCGTGGCCGGCACCTCGACGGCGCTCACCATCGTCCTCTCCTCGAACGACATGGCGCTGCTGCGCGAGCGGGCCGAGCGCGCCGTAGAGGTCCTCTCGGACATGCCCGGCCTCCTCGACGTGGAGAGCGACCTGGCCGAGGTGACCAACGAGCGCGTGTTCGTCATCGACCCGGCGCGCCTCGACGGCACTGGCCTCACCGTCGCCGACGTCTACTCGGCGCTGCGCGCCTACAACGTGCCCACCGAGGCGGCGCGCCTGCGCGAGGGCGGCACCGACCTGCCCGTCGTCGTCTCGACCGACCCCCGCTCCGTGGCCACCGAGCAGCAGCTCCTCAGCCTGCCGGTGATGGCGCCGGCGCTGCGCTCCGAGCTGCCGCTTGGGTCCCTCGGCGCCTTCGAGACGCGCCAGGCGCCGGGCTCCATAAGCCGCGCGCAGCAGGAGTACAGCGCGCAGATCTCCGCCGACCTCGGGCCAGGCCAAAGCCTCTCCGTCGTCGAGGAGCGCGCACGCGAGCGCCTGCTGGCCGCCGGCGTGCTCGACGACGTGGTGCGCGAGCAGACCGAGGGCACTCTCGACCTGCTCGACGACCTCATCACCTACGGGCCCATCGCCTTCGGGCTGGCGCTGCTGCTCAACTACCTGGCCATCGCCAGCCAGTTCAACTCGTTCCGCTACCCGCTCTACCTGCTCCTCACGGTGCCGCTGGCGCTGGTGGGCGCCGTGTGGCTGTTCTTCATCACCGGCACGACGCTCGACGTGATCAGCGTCCTCGGCGTCGTCATGCTCGTGGGCTTGGTGACGAAGAACGCCATCCTGCTGCTCGACCACGCCCTGGCGCGCGTCCGCGAGGGCGCCGACCTGCGCTCCGCGCTGCTCGAGGCCGCAGGCGTCCGGTTCCGGCCCATCGTCATGACCACGGTGACGGTGATCGTCATCAGCGTGCCGCTGCTCCTCGGTCTCGGCGAGGGCTCCGAGCTCCGCTACCCGCTCGGCCTCGTGATCCTGGGCGGCGTGACCACCTCGGCGCTGCTCACCTTCTACGTGGTGCCGGCGGCGTTCTGGCTGTTCGAGCGCCGGGCCATCGAGGGCCGACGGGCCAGCGAGACGGCCGCCGCCGTCCCGGCCTAGGTCCCGCCAACGACGCCTTCAGTGCTGAGAGGCGCCCCGTAGCCGGGGCGCCTCTCGCTCACATGCTCTCGTGAGGCTTCAGTCGCCCAGCACACCCACCGGGCTCAGGAGCACCTCGTTCAGCTGGTGGCTGGCGCTGAGGGCGCGCACACCGGGGCTCGGCACCGTGTAGTCGTCGGCGGCCAGGTAGTTCACCTCGTAACCCAAGTCGGCGAGGCTCCCGACGGTTATGGCGCTCAAGGGGTTGCCAGCGCCGGCCACGAAGCCCGTCATCAGCTCGTCGTCGTAGAGGGCCTCGTCCCAATGGCCGCAGGCCGTGCCGGCACCGCCGTCCGCCTCGATGACTAGGTTGTCCTCTTCACCCCCAGCGTCGACGTGCTTGGCGTTCGCCTCGACACCGATGAACCTACGCACGGTGATGGTGTCGGCCGGGTTGCACAGTCCGTCGAGGAGGCCGAAGGCCTTCCAGAACGTGCCCACGCCCAGAACGTGGCCCATCTCGTGGAGGACCACGTCGTAGAGCGTGCCGTTCAGCTCCATGGCGGCCACGTCGGCGGAGTCGAAGACCATGGTGCCTATCGCCGTCAGGCCCGTGGGGCCGCCGCGGACGATGCAGGGGCCCGCGGAGCCGAGGATGCCGCTCACGCCGTCTATGGGCGCCACCTTGGCGAGGATCACGACGTCGTCGATGGCCAGGTCGGGCATCGCGGGGTGGCCAGCGCTGCACTCGCTCGCGGCGAGGTCGTAGGTGCCGTCAGGCAGGTCGCCGACTATCACCTGCGACCAGCGCGCCGCGGCCTGCTGGAAGATGTCCTCTTGCGTGGCCGTGGGGAGGGTGTCGCCGAAGAAGACGACCTCGATGTCGAACTCGCTAGGCGGGTTCTCGACGCAGGTGAGCGTCACAGTGATCGTGCCCTGCACCTTGCCGCCGGCCTTGACGCTGACGGTGCCGCTCATGGGGCCCGCCACCGCGGCCCCGCACTGGCCGCTCACCGTGACCGGCACCGACTCCCCGGCAGCCACGCTGACGTCGGCCGGGCTGACGCTCAGCCACTCCTTGTTCGTGGACAGCTGGGCGTTGAGCACGGCGTCGCCGTCGTTGGACAGCTGGACGGTGGCGCTCCTCTTGTTGCCCACGCCAGCTTGCAGCGAGACGCTCTCCGTGGAGAGGTCCACCCGCGGGGCGGGCGGCGGTCCGAACAGGCCGCAGGCCGAAGCGACCAGCGTCACCAGGACGAGGGCCGCCAGCGAACGAGCACGACGAGGTTCCACGAGATGGGTCCTCCCTCCGACCGAAGCCAGGCGCCGCACGCTACTACGCCGCCGCGGGCCGGTGTTGGAGTCCGTTCCACTCCGCGTCCGCAAGCCGCTCTCCGGGGCGTCAGGGACCCCACCCCGCGACAACGGTGCCCGCCAGCGGTTAACGTCTGCCCGATGCAGGAGATAGTCCGCAAGGTCCTCACGGCCCGCGTCTACGACGTCGCCGTCGAGTCGCCGCTCGACACGCTGCCCCGTCTGAGCGAGCGGCTCGGGCGGCCCGTGCGGCTGAAGCGGGAGGACCTGCAGGCCGTCTTCTCCTTCAAGCTCCGCGGCGCCTACAACAAGGTGGCGGGCCTGAGCCACGAGGCCAGGCGAGCCGGCGTCATCTGCGCCTCGGCGGGCAACCACGCCCAGGGGGTGGCGGTGGCGGCGACGCGGCACGGCGTGCGCGCCACCGTCGTGGTGCCGGCCACGACCCCGGATATCAAGGTGCAGGCCATAAGGCGGCTGGGCGCCGAGGTCGTGGTGCACGGCGAGGGCTACGACGACGCCTACGCCCGTGCCCGCGAGCTGGAGGCGGAGAGCGGGGCCACCTTCGTCCACCCCTTCGACGACCCCGAGGTCGTCGCCGGCCAAGGGACCATCGGGCTCGAGCTCCTGCAACAGCACCCGGAGCCGCTCGAGGCCCTGTTCCTGCCCATCGGCGGCGGGGGCCTGGCCGCCGGCGTGGCCTCGATAGTGCGCTACCTGCGGCCCGAAGTGAAGCTCATTGGCGTCGAGCCCGAGGACGCGGCCTCGATGAAGGCGGCGTTCGACAACGGCGGGCCCGTCACGCTGCCGGAGGTGGGGTTGTTCGCCGACGGCGTGGCCGTGAAGCGGGTCGGCGACCTCACGTACCGGCTCTGCCGCGAGGCCCTCGACGAGATCATCACCGTCGACACCGACGCCATCTGCGCGGCCATCAAGGACGTCTACGAGAACTGTCGCGCCATCGCCGAGCCGGCCGGCGCCATCGCCCTGGCCGGACTCAAGGCCTACGCCGCCCGCGTGGGGCCCGGCGAGGGCGGCCTGGCGGCAGTCCTCTCGGGCGCGAACCTCAACTTCGACAGGCTGAGGCACGTGGCCGAGCGGGCCGAGCTGGGCGAGGGCATGGAGGCCCTCCTGGCGGTGGGCATGCCCGAGAGGCCCGGCAGCTACAGGCGCTTCATCAACCTCCTGAACGGCCGCATGATCACGGCCTTCAGCTACCGCTACGCCGACCCCGAGCTCGCCCGCATCTTCGTGGGCGTGGCCCTGCGCGAGGGCGAGAAGGACGAGCTCATCGCGCGCATCAGGGAGGGCGGCTTCGACGTCATCGACCTGAGCGACAACGAGACCGCCAAGACCCACACCCGCTACCTGGTCGGCGGGCGGGCGCGGTCCGTGAAGCACGAGCGCATCTTCAGGTTCGAGTTCCCCGAGCGCCCCGGCGCGCTGCTGCGGTTCCTCGAGAGCCTGCACCCCGGCTGGAACGTGACGCTGTTCCACTACCGCTACCACGGCGCCGACTACGGCCGCGTCCTGGCCGGCATCGAAGCGCCGCCGGAGGAGGGCGGCGAGCTGCGCCGCACGCTGGACGCGCTCGCCTACCCCTACCAGGAGGTCACCGACGACGTGTCGGTGAGGCTGTTCTTGCGCGGCGGCTGATCAGCCCTTCACGACGCCCACCGGACGCAGCCGCGCGACGCGGCTCGAGAGGCCAGCCTCGTGCACCACGCGCACGACGGCGTCCACGTCCTTGTAGGCGTCGGGCTGCTCCTCCGCCAGGCCCTTGCGGCTGTGGGCGAGGGCGATGACGCCGCGCTCCTCTAGCTCGCTCCTCAGGTCGCGGCCCCTGGCCGCCTTCACGGCGGCGTGACGGGAGAGCCTGCGCCCGGCGCCGTGGCAGGTGGAGCCGAAGCTGCGCTCGAGGGAGCGTGGGCCGCCGACCAGCACCCAGCTCGCCCTGCCCATGTCGCCCGGCACGAACACCGGCTGGCCCACCTCGGCGTAGCGGGCCGGCAGCTCGGGGTGGCCCGCGGGGAAGGCGCGCGTGGCGCCCTTGCGGTGCACCAGCAGCCCGGCCCTCTCGCCCTCCACCTCGTGCTCCTCCTCCTTGGCGATGTTGTGGGCCACGTCGTAGACGAGCTCGAGGCCGAGTCGCGGCCACGGCTTGTCGAAGACGGCCTCGAAGGTGGCCCGCACCTGCACCGTCAGGAGCTGGCGGTTGGCGAACCCGAAGTTGGCCGCGGCCCGCATCGCGCCCAGGTACTCCTGGCCCTCGCGGGACGTGATGGGCGCGCAGGCCAGCTGCTTGTCCGGCAGGTCGATGCCGTAGCGCTCCGGCACGCCCTGGAAGCGCTTGAGGTAGTCGTCGCACACCTGGTAGCCCAGGCCCCGCGAGCCGCTGTGGATGAGCACCGTCAGGTAGCCATCCTCCAGCCCCAGCGCCCGGGCAGCCCAGGGATCCTCCACCCTGTCGACCACCTGCACCTCGATGAAGTGGTTGCCCGAGCCCACCGTGCCGCACTGGTCGGCGCCGCGGCGGCGCGCCAGCTCGCCCACCAGCTCGGGACGCGCCCCGTCTATCCGGCCGTGCGCCTCGCACTGCTCGACGTCGTCGTCAGTTGCGAGGCCGCGCTTGCGCAGGTACTGCACGCCGCCGGCCAGGACGTCGGTGAGCTCCTGGTCGTCGAAGTGGAAGGGCCCCGACTGGCCCACGCCCGCGGCGATGCGGGCGAAGAGCGCGTCCATGAGGTCGCGCAGGTGCGGCCTGGCGTCGTCCAGCCTTATGTCGGTGCGCAGCAGCCGCACGCCGCAGTTGATGTCGTAGCCCACGCCGCCGGGCGAGACGACGCCGCCGCGCGCGGGGTCGGTGGCCGCTACGCCACCGATGGGGAAGCCGTAGCCCCAGTGGATGTCGGGCATCGCCAGGCTCGCCCCGCGGATGCCAGGCAGCGTGGCCACGTTGGCCACCTGCTCGAGCGCCGGGTCGCCCTCGACGTCACGTGCCAGGGCGGCGTCGACGAACACCAGCCCGTCGACACGCATGCCCCTGGCCTCGTCGCGCGGGATGCGCCACGAGACGTCGTCGACGCGCTCCCAGCGCACCTGCCCTCTAGTGCTCATGCTCCCTCCGTCGAGGCTCAGACGTCGAGGAGCACCGCGGCCCGCCAACCGTCCGCGGTGCGCCCGACCTCGAGCCCGTGGTACGTGACCGCCTTGACCTCCATGCCCAGGCTGTGGCGCCCCGGTTCGAACCGCTCCCCTCGTATCGTGCCGCGCAGGCCGTCCGGCCCGAGGGCGACGGAGAAGTCTCGCCCCACCACCCCGTCCAGCTCGAAGGCGACGAGCACTTCCGCGAGCCAATCGCGCAGGAGGCTGGCGTCGTCGCCAGCTGGGAGGCTCACGGGAACCTCGACCTGCTCACCCTCGACGCTGGTCCCTGGCTCGACCAGCAACGCCGTGAGGGCCTCGGCCGCGCCGGTGAAGAGCTCCTCGCGCGTGGCGGCCTGTACCTCGATGCCGACGTCGGCGGTGTGCGACACGTGGCGCCACGTCATGCCCGGTCCTCCAGGTCCAGGGTAGCGGTCCTCCTCCGCTCTCCCGGCTTCATGGGGTGCGGGGCCGGCCCCCTGCCCGGCCCCGCGCCTCCGCCTCCATGGTCCGACGGCCACCGCGCCGGGCCGTCAGGCCATGGCCGGCTCCTGGCTGGGCTGCGCCGGCTCGGCGCCGCGCGCGGCGCGCAGCGAGGGCCCGTACTTGAGAGCCGCGTGCGCCGCCGCCAGGCGGGCGATGGGCACCCGGTAGGGCGAGCAGCTCACGTAGTCGAGACCGAGCGTGTGGCACAGGTGGATGGAGGCCGGGTCGCCGCCGTGCTCGCCGCAGATGCCGACCTCGAGGTCGGGGCGCACCGAGCGGCCCAGCTGCGTGCCCATCTCCATGAGCTTGCCGACGCCGGCCCTGTCGATCGTGGCGAACGGGTTCTCCTCGACGACGCCCTGCTCGAGGTAGTGCATGAGGAAGCCCTTCTCGGCGTCGTCACGCGAGACCCCGAACACCGTCTGCGTCAGGTCGTTGGTGCCGAAGCTGAAGAACTCGGCCTCGACGGCCAGCTCGTCGGCCACCAGCGCCGCCCGCGGTACCTCGATCATGGTCCCGAACTTGTAGGCAACGTCCACGCCCATCTCGGCCATGACGGCCTTGGCTTCCTCCTCGAGGGCGGCCCGCAGGACCTTCAGCTCGTTCGCGTGGGCGACCAGCGGGATCATCACCTCAGGGTGGACGTCGATGCCGTCCTTCTTGACCGTGCAGGCGGCCTGGAAGATGGCCCTCACCTGCATGCGCGGCAGCTCGGGGATGACGATGCCGAGGCGCACGCCGCGGGTGCCCAGCATGGGGTTGGCCTCGCGCAGCTCGGCCACGCGGGCGAGGTGGTCCTGCTTCTGCCTGATGACGGCGAGGGCGGCGTCGACCTCCTCGAGCCTGTGGAAGTGCTGGAGCTGCATCTTCAGGTCCGCGAGGTCGGTGAGCAGCTCGTCGTAAGAGGGCAGGAACTCGTGGAGCGGCGGGTCGATGAGCCTGATGATCACCGGCAGGCCGTCCATGGCGCGGAACAGCCCCTCGAAGTCGCGCCGCTGCAGCGGTAGGAGGGCCGCCAGCGCCTCGGCGCGCTCGGTGGTGGTGCGGGCCATGATCATCCGCTGGACTATCGGCAGCCTGTCGGTCTCGAAGAACATGTGCTCGGTGCGCACCAGGCCGAGGCCTTCGGCGCCGTACGCGCGGGCGCGCTCGGCGTCCTGCGGGTAGTCGGCGTTGGCGCGGACGCCCACCGTCCTGATCTCGTCGGCCCAGGTGAGCAGCTCGGCGAGGTAGCGGTTGCTGATGTCCGGGACCACCGTCGGCAGGCGTCCCAGGTAGACGCGGCCCGTGGTGCCGTCGATCGAGACCGGCTCGCCTTCCTTCACGACGATGTCGCCCACCGTCATCTGGCGCTTGTCGAGGTCGATCTGCAGCGCCGCCACGCCCACGACGGCCGGCTTGCCGAACTGCCGCGCGACGAGGGCGGCGTGGCTGGTGCGGCCGCCGGAGCTCGTGAGGATGCCCTTGGCAGCGAGCATGCCGTGCACGTCGTCGGGCTTGGTCTCGGGGCGGACCATGATCACGTCGCGCCCGTCCTTGGCCCACCGCTCGGCCGTGTCGGCGTCGAAGGCCACGTCGCCCACCGCGGCGCCAGGCGAGACGTTCAGCCCGCTGGCGAGGACCTTGGCGGCCTTGAGGGCGCCGGCCTCGAACTGCGGGTGCAGGAAGAAGTCCACCTGCTCTGGCTTGACGCGCCTGACGGCCTCGGCGCGGTCGATGAGCCCCTCTCCCACCATGTCGACGGCGATGCGGACCTCGGCCTGGGCCGTGCGCTTCCCGTCACGGGTCTGCAGGATCCAGAGCTTGCCGTGCTCGACGGTGAACTCCATGTCCTGCATGTTCTTGTAGTGCCGCTCGAGGCGCTTGGCGATGGCCTCGAACTCGGCGAAGACGTCGGGCATCAGCGCCGCCAGCTCCTCGAGGGGCTGGGTCTGGCGGATGCCGGCGACGACGTCCTCGCCCTGGGCGTTGATCAGGAAGTCGCCCTCGAGCCTGTCCTCGCCGGTGGTGGCGTTGCGGCTCATGGCCACGCCCGTGGCGCAGTCGTTGCCCATGTTCCCGAACACCATGGTCTGGATGTTCACCGCGGTGCCCAGGTCGTGCCTGATGCCCGAGGCGTTCCGGTAGTCCACGGCCCGCTTGCCGTTCCAGGACCTGAACACGGCCTCGGTGGCCAGCTTGAGCTGCTCGAACGGGTCGTCGGGGAACGGCTGGCCCGTGTAGGTGCGGACGATCTCCTTGAACTTGCGGGTGATCTCCTTCCAGTCCTCCGCCTTCAGGTCGGCGTCAACAGCGGCGCCTGCGGCCTTGCGGCGGGCCGTGATGACGGCCTCGAACACCTCGTCCGGCACGCCCAGGACGACGCTGCCGAACATCTGCACCAGCCGGCGGTAGGAGTCGTAGACGAACCGCGGGTCGGCGGTGAGGGCCGTGAGCCCGGCCGCCACCTCGTCGTTCAGCCCGATGTTGAGGATCGTGTCCATCATCCCGGGCATCGAGAACTTCGCGCCGGAGCGGCAAGACACGAGCAGGGGCTTGGCGGGGTCGCCGAAGCTCTTACCCGTGCGCTCCTCGACGCGCTTCAGCGCCTCCAGCTCCTGCTCCCACATGCCTTCGGGGAAGCGGCCGCCGGCCGCCAGGTAGGCGTTGCAGGCCTCCGTGGTGACGGTGAACCCAGGCGGGACGGGCACGCCCAGGCGAGTCATGTCGCCGAGGTTCGCGCCCTTGCCGCCGAGCAGCGCCCTGGCGCCGTCCCAGCTCCCGGTGAGGCTCTCCGCCTCGCCGACCTCGTCGAACAGGTAGACCCACTTCTTCGTGCTCATCGCGGTCCCTTCCCGGCCGGCTCCACCCCGGTGCCGGCCTCATCGACTGGTCGTGCGGCTCCGTCCCCCGCCAGGCCGTCCTTCACCTCGACGCGCAGAGAGGCGAGCTGCTCGTAGAGCGCGCGGCGCGCCCTGGCGTCCGCCTCGGCGAGCGCCATGAGCGCGGCGGCGCGATCGGGGTTCGTGCGCTCGAGCGAGGCGAAGCGCGCCTCGGCCTCCGCCCACTCGGGGAGCGAGCCCTTGGGCGGGCGCGAGTCGAGGACCAGCGGCTGGCCGCCGCCCTCCTTCAGCGCCTCGCGGGGGTCGTAGTGGTAGAGGGTCAGGTAGCCGGCCCTGACGGCCTCGCGCTGGCGGGCCATCATCGAGCGCATATCGATGCCGTGCGCGATGCACGGGCTGTAAGCGATGACCAGGCTCGGACCCGGCCAGGCGGCGGCCTCGCGCAGCACGTCTATGGCCTGCTTGGGGCTCGCGCCCAGGGCTATCTGCGCCACGTACACGTGGCCGTAGCTCATCGCCATGCGGCCGAGGTCCTTCTTGCCGAGCTCCTTGCCGGCGGCGGCGAACTTCGCGACCGCGCCGCGCGGCGTGGACTTCGACGCCTGGCCGCCGGTGTTGCTGTAGACCTCGGTGTCGAGGACCAGGACCTTGACGTCGCGGCCGCTGGCCAGGACGTGGTCGAGGCCGCCGTAGCCGATGTCGTAGGCCCAGCCGTCGCCGCCGACGATCCACACCTGCCGGTAGACCAGCGCCTCGGCCACCGTGCGCAGGCGCGACACGTCGCGGCGCTCGTCTCCGCTCAGGTCGCCCGCGCTCTCGAGCTCGTCGAGCTTCGCGCGCAGCTCCTCGACCCGCGCGCGCTGGGCCTCTATCGCCGCCTCGTCGCGCTCCTTCGAGCCGAGGATCAGCGCGTCGGCGAGGCGGGCGCCGAGACGCGTGCGCAGCCTGTCGACCAGGTCGCAGGCCTGCTCGGCCCGCGTGTCGACGGCCAGGCGCATGCCCAGGCCGAACTCGGCGGCGTCCTCGAACAACGAGTTGCTCCAGGCCGGGCCCCTGCCATCGGCGCCGCAGGCCCACGGCGTGGTGGGCAGGTTGGCGCCGTATATCGACGAGCAACCGGTGGCGTTCGCCACGACCAGGTGGTCGCCGAACAGCTGGCTGAGCAGCTTGAGGTAAGGGGTCTCGCCGCAGCCGGCGCAGGCGCCCGAGAACTCGAAGAGCGGCTCGCGGAGCTGCGAGGCCTTGATGGGGTCGAGCGCGTCGAAGCTGGGCCGCGGGTAGGGCAGCGGCTCGAAGAACTCCCAGTTCGCGCGCTCGCGCTCCAGGTGGAGCTCCTTGGGCTCGAGGGCCAGGGCCTTGCGCCCGGGGTCGTTCCTGTCGCGCGCCGGGCACACCTCGACGCACACGCCGCAGCCGGTGCAGTCGTCCGGGGCCACCTGCACCACGAACTCGTAGCCGGCCAGGGCCTCGTCGCGGCCCGTCCAGGGCGTGTGGGCGAAGCCCTCGGGCGCGCCCGCGAGCATCGCGGCCGGCACGGCGTTCACGCGTATGGCCGAGTGCGGGCAGGCCAGGGCGCAGAGGCTGCACTGCGTGCACACTTCGCTGCGCCACACGGGGACCTCGAGAGCTATGGACCTCTTCTCCCACTTGGCCGTGTCGGTCGGGTAGGTGCCGTCGACGGGGAACGCCGACACGGGCAGCATGTCGCCCTCGCCGGCGATGATCTTCGCCGTCACGCGCTTGACGAAGTCCGGCGCGTGCTCGGGGACGGGCGGGCGCCGCCTGAGCGTCCCCTCGCCCTCGGCCGGCACCGGGACCTCGTGGAGGTTCGCCAGCGCCGCGTCCACGGCGGCATGGTTCCTGGCCAGCACCTCGGCGCCGCGCTTGGCGTAGGTGCGGTTCACCGCCGCCTTGATGGCCGCGATGGCCTCGTCCCGCGGCAGCACGCCGGAGAGCGCGAAGAAGCAGGCCTGCATGACCGTGTTGACGCGCCCTGGCAAGCCGGCGTCGCGCGCCACCGCGTCGCCGTCGATGGAGTAGAGCCTCAGGCCGCGCTCGCGGACGACGCGCTGCGCCTCGACCGGCAGCCTGTCCCACAGCTCCTCGGGCGCGTTGGGGGCGTTGAAGAGCACGGTGGCGCCGGGGGCGGCCACGCCGAGGACGTCGCGCGTGAAGAGCAGCTCGAAGCGGTGCACGCCCACGAAGCCGGCGCGCTCGATCAGGTACGGGCTGGCGACGGGCGCGGGCCCGAAGCGGAGGTGCGAGACGGTGACGGCGCCCGACTTCTTGGAGTCGTAGACGAAGTATCCCTGGGCGTCCTGGTCGGTGTGCTCGCCGATGATCTTGACGCTGTTCTTGGTGGCGCCCACGGTGCCGTCGCTGCCGAGGCCGTAGAAGACGGCCCGCGTGACGTCGTCGCGCTCGGTGGTGAAGTCTTCGTCCACCTTCAGCGAGAGGCGCGTGACGTCGTCGGCGATGCCCACGGTGAACGAGCGCGGGGCCCGCCGGTCGCGAAGCGCGTCCAGCGCCGCCTTGGCCATGCGCGGAGTGAACTCCTTGCTGCCCAGGCCGTACCGGCCGTTGAGGACGCGCGGCAGCGGGCCGTCCCAGCGCTCGGTGAGCGCCGTGACGACGTCCTGGTAGAGGGGCTCGCCGCTGGCGCCGGGCTCCTTCGTGCGGTCGAGGACCGCGACGGCCTGCGCCGTGATCGGCACGGCGGCCACGAACCGCGCGGCGTCGAAGGGCCGGTACAGGCGCACAGTGACGAGGCCGACCTTCTCTCCCCGGGCCACCAGGGCGTCGACGGCCTCGCGGGCCGCCACGGCACCGGAGCCCATGACCACTAGGACGCGCTCGGCGTCCGGGGCGCCGTAGTAGTCGAATGCGCCGTAGCGCCGGCCGGTGCGCGCGGCGAGGTCCGCGAACAGCTCTTCGACGACGTCCGGGACCGCTAGGTAGAAGCCGTTGGCGGCCTCACGGGACTGGAAGAAGACGTCAGGGTTCTGCGCCGTGCCGCGCAGCACCGGTCGGTCGGGGTCGAGGGCGCGCGCCCTGTGGGCGGCCACCAGGTCGTCAGTGACGAAGGCGCGGAGGTCGTCGTCGGTGAGCGCCTCGATGCGCGCCACCTCGTGGCTCGTGCGGAAGCCGTCCTGGACGTGCAGGAACGGCACCCGGGCGCGCAGGGTGGCGGCCTGGGCGATGAGCGCCAGGTCGTGCGCCTCCTGCACGGACGAGGCGAAGAGCATCGCCCAGCCCGTGGAGCGCGCGGCCATGACGTCCGAGTGGTCGCCGAAGATCGACAGCGCGTGCGTGGCGATGGACCGCGCCGCGACGTGGATGACCGCCGGGGTGAGCTCTCCCGCGATCTTGAACATGTTCGGGACCATCAGCAGGAGTCCCTGCGACGACGTGAACGTGGTGGTCAGCGCGCCGGCCTGCAGGGCGCCGTGGACGGTGCCCGCGGCACCGCCCTCGCTCTGCAGCTGCACCACCTGCGGCACCTGGCCCCAGACGTTCCGCTGGCCCGCGGCCGACCAGGCGTCGGCCAGCTCGCCCATGGGCGACGCCGGGGTGATCGGGTAGATCGCGATGACTTCGTTGAGCTTGTGGGCCACTCTGGCGGCGGCCTCGTTGCCGTCGACGACTATGCGGGTGCCTGCCATGGGCGAGTCCTCCCCGATCGCCTGGCCGGCCACGGCTCACGCGAGGCCGGTCGGGCCTCGCCTCAACGGTACGAAAGGTGGGGCGGGGCATTTGGCCCCGTCTCGGATCGCCCTCGGGAGACGTCATGGATCACATCCGCCGCGGCGCTAACTTCCTCCTGCACACCAAAGAGGAGGTGCGCGATGAAGAAGAGGCTGTCGCTGACCTTGGTCCTCATCGTCTCGACGCTGCTGCTGGCGCAGACCGGGGCGCAGCAGGCGCAGTCTGGGGTCATCGCCTCGGGGCCGCCTACCGACGTGTTCCTGGAGGTGACGACCGGGTCGAACGGCGAGCCCGTGGTGTCGCAGGAGGAGTTCCGGCTGGTGCTCGGCGGCTACTACCGCTTCAACCTAGTGTGCTCCGACGCAGTGGACGACCTCACGGGGTTCCACTTCGAGGCGCCCGAGCTGCTGGCGAACTCGCACCTGCGCGTGGTCAGCGTGGGCGACATCGAGGTGTACCTGCAGGGCATGAGCTTCCGCGCCATCGAATGCGATGAGGTGGGCAGTGCGCGCTTCAGCTTCCACCCCATGCGCGCCGGCGAGTACACGCTCTACGTGCGCGACCACTCCGACCCTCCCCAGGAGGCGTTCGTCAGGGTGATAGTCGAGTAGGCAGCGCGTTCCGCTCGGGGCGCCCCGCCGTTCACCGCGGCGGGGCGCTTCTTCATGGCTCTTGTTCGTCGGCGGGCGGCGCGTCAGATGGAGCACCGGCCGCAGGCGGAGGGCCAGCTTCCGGTGTAGGACCAGCGTCCGGTGGAGGGCCCGCCTCGGGTGGTGGCCCTGCGTCTGGTGGAGGGCCCGCTTGGGGTGGACCGGCTCCGTCAGGAGGACCAGCTCCCTCCGGTGGACCCGCTCCTTCGGGCGGACCCGCTCCGTCGGGCGGCCCAGCTCCTGGCGGAGGACCGGCGTGGGGCGGCGGCCCAGCGGGCGGGGGGACGGCTTCGGGCGGCCCGTCCGGCCCTGCCTCGACCGGCGGAGCGTCCGCGGCAGGGCCTTGGGGGGAACCGGCGTCCTCAGGCTGGCTGACGCCGTCATCCCCAGCAGGCGACCCGGCCCCCTCCGCGCCGTCTCCGTCAGGTCCGGCCGCGGGCCCACCCTCATCGGCCGGCCCGGCGCCCACCGGCGGCCCTGGTACGGGCGGGGCGGCGCCGGCAGGAGGCGCCCCGGCCGGAGGTGGAGGCTGGCCCGCACCTCCGGCGCCAGCAGCGGGTGGTGCCTGTCCTGCGCCGGGCGACTGGGCTGGCGCCGCCGGCGCGCCGGTACGCGGCGGCGCCGGACCTATGACCACCCGACCGAAGCCGGCGGCGCGCACGGCCTCGCGCAGGTCCGTCTCGGCCACGTAGACGCTGCCCTCGCGCACGACCACGTCGACGACCTGCACGTCGCCACCGGGCGTGGTGAACATCAGGGTCCCCTCGCCGACGAAACCGGGGAGCAGCTCCAGCGTGAAGCCCTGCCCGGCCTCGATGCGGCCGATCCCGACGATGGTGCCGTCGCGCGACGTCACCAACACCGAGGCGTCGGTCGGGATGTCCAGCGCCCGCGCCGTGGCGAGCGTGGTGAACAGCAAGAGCGTGGCCGCGATGCGCCTCACGGGGTCCTCTCGGTCGCCTGGACGGCGTTCAGAGCGCGACCGTGTGCCACGTACCTTACGCGAGCCTTACGTGGCCTAGAGCGGTCCCCTAGGCGTCTACAGACCGGTCCGCGGCCGCAGCCGATGCCGGCTCGGCTGGCCCACTGGCTCACGACGCCCCCGCCGGGTCGGAGACGGCCGCGCTGACCGTGTCCTCGGGCTCCGCGAGACGCGACTCCAGGCACTCGAGGCGCATCTCGAAGGTGCTGCCCTCCCCCACCCGCGACCTCACGCGCAGCTCGCCGCCGTGCTGCTCCACGAGCCGCCGGCAGACGGTCAGGCCCACGCCCACGCCACCCGAGCCGCTGAAGCCGTGCTCGAACACGCGGGCGACGGTCTCCTCGCTCATGCCGGGCCCCTCATCGCGCACCTCGAGCACGGCCATGGGCCCGTCAGAGCGCAAGCGCACCCCTACGCCCTCCGGGCCGCCCGCCGCCTGCAGCGCGTTCCTCACCAGGTTCCTCACCACCTGCACCAGGCGTTCGAGGTCCCCGACGACCTCGAGCCGGCCCACGAGGTCGAGGGCGATGCCTGGGTACTCGTCTGCGACGCGCGTCACTACGTCCCGCAGGTCCACGACGCGCGCCTCCAGCGGGCGGTCGAGCTCCCCGCGCGCCAGCACGAGGAGGTCCTGGGACGTGCGCAGAAGCTCGCGCGTGCCCTCGGCGGCGGCGCGCACGTGCGGGTCGTCGGGGTGGTCGCGGCGCACGGAGCCGAGGTGGTAGTTGACGAGGGTGAGCGGCCCGGCCAGCTCGTGCGCGACCTCCAAGAGGAAGCGGCGCTCGGCCTCCTGACGCTCGCCTATCGCCCCCAGCGCCGCGTTGAGAGCGGCGACGAGGTCGCCTACCTCGTCCTGCGGGCCGCTGTAGGCGACGGCCGCCGGCGCAGCCGGGTCCACGGAGCGCGCCTGCCTGGCCACCTGGGCGAGCGGCGAGAGCGCCCTCCTGGCGCCCACGAACGCCAACCCCGCAGCCACCGCCGTGACGAGCACGCCCGCCCAGACGAGCACCTCGAGCAGGTCCCGCCGGACGGCCAACGCCTGCGTGATGTCGTGAGCCAGCCTCACAGTGCCGCTCGTCAGCGGCCAGGGGCCCGTCGTCACCAGGTACTTGCGCTCTCCGAGCTCGATGACCGTGGGCTCGCTCACCGCGGGCAACGGCCCAGCCTCCCCGAGCCCTACAGCCACCTGCCCCGTCGGTGTGACGAGCTGGAGCACCACGGTCCCCGACTCGGAAGCCGCGAACGACTCCCCGAGCGCAGGCCTGTCCAGCAGCGCGGTCACGCGGTCCAGGTCCTCGGCGAGCAACACCCGCAGCTGCTCGTCCTGCTGACGAGCGAACTGCCTGTAGGCCACGGTCCCGAACGCGACCACCACGACCACCGTGAGGCCAGCAGCGGCCAGCCCCATCCGCGCCCCGAACGTCACCTAGCGTCGCTCCCTGGCCACGTAACCGATGCCGCGCACGGTCTCGATGAGGCCCGTGACTCCCGCGGCGGCGAGCTTGCTGCGCAGCCGCGAGACCATGGCCTCGACCGCGTTCGACGTCGGGGTGGACTCGCGGTAGAGCCGGTCCTCGATGGTGTTCTTCGAGAAGACCCGCCCCTCGTTCGCTACCAGGAGCGCCAGGAGGCCGAACTCGTGCGCCGTGAGCTCGAGCGGCTTGCCGTGGGCCGTGCAGGCGCGGTCGCCGACGGACACGGTCACCGGCCCGACCGTGTAGACGTCCGGTCGCGAGCGGCGCCTCAGGAGCGCGTAGACCCTGGCCAGGAGCTCCTGCATGTCGAAAGGCTTGGCCAGGTAGTCGTCAGCCCCCACGTACAGGCCGGTCACGCGGCTGCGCACGTCGGCGCGCGCGGTGAGCATGAGTATCGACGCAGGGTTGTCCTTCAGCGCGGCGGCCACGTCTAGGCCGTCGACGTCAGGGAGGCCGAGGTCGAGCAGGATGAGGTCGAACTCCTCCGTCTCCGCCCGCAACAGGGCGTCGCCGCCGGTGCGCACCACCACGGCGTCGTACGCCCTGAGCAGCTCCGTCTCGAGAGCGCGGGCCAAGTGAGGGTCGTCCTCGACTATGAGGATGCGCTCGCGTTCCACGTTGGAGCCGCATGGTAGGGCGGCGCTTCGTGACTTGGCTGAGCCAGGACGACGAAGCCCCGTCCGACCGGGCTCTCGTCCTCCGGCTCAGCCTGCTGTGCCGCCGGGCGCCTGGCCCAGCGGCCGGTAGCGCCACGCGGAGCGCTCGCGGGCCTTCGCCGCCTCCACGTCACGGTCCTTGGGAGGCGCCTGGGTCTCGAGGGAGCCGAGGAGGCGTCTGGTAGCGGCCGCGACCTCGTCCAAGGCGGCCTCGAAGGCCGCCTCGTTCGCCCGCGACGGCTTGTGGAAACCGCTCACCTTGCGGACGTACTGCAGGGCCGCGGCGCGGACCTCGTCGTCGGTGGCCGGCGGCTCGAAGTTGAAGAGGGGCTTGATGCTGCGGCACATGGCGGGACCTCCCGCCCCAGCTTAAGGTGGGTACATGACCACTCGGGCTCACCTCCGCCGCTCGGCGCTGCGGCTCCCCGGTGTCGAGGAGACCCCCGACCACGGTGCCCTCGTGTTCGCCGTACGGGGAGAGGCCTTCGCCTGGGGGACCGCCGACGGAGCCGCCGAGCTCGCCATGTCGCCCCAGGACGCGAGCGCTACGCTGGAACGCTTCGCCTCGGCCGAGCCCCTCACGCGCGGCGGCGAGCAGGTGGGCGTGCGCGTGCCCCTCGCCGCGGTGAACGGCATGGAGCTGAACGCCCTCCTCGAGAAGGCGTGGCGCAGCAAGGCGCCCCCGGAGCACGTCGCGTTACGGCGCGCCGCGGCGCGTGGCGAGGCCCCGACGGGTCCCGACGCGCTGCCGCGCAGCATCGGCAAGCCGGCCACGCGCGCCTTGCTGGCGGCAGGCATCACGACCCTGAGCGAGGCCGTGGCGCGCCCGGACGAGGAGCTCCTGGCCCTACACGGGGTGGGCCCGCGGGCCGTGCGTCTGCTCAGGGAGGCCGCCGCGCAAAAGGGCTGAGCGCCCCGTTCCCGAGGAGGGTCCGGCCGTGCGACGACCGTGGCAGCGCGTCTGGCACGCACCTGGAATAGCCGCCCGGTTCCCGGCGGCGCCGGCGGCCCGGTCGCCCTACACTCGTCGGCATGCCGGAGGACACGGCCCGCCGCTACTACGACGCGCTGCTCAGGCGCGACCCTGACTACGAGGGCGTCTTCTACGTGGGCGTGCGCACGACCGGCGTGTTCTGCCGTCCCACCTGCCCCGCACGCAAGCCCCGCTTCGAGAACTGCCGGTTCTTCGACACGCCCAAGGCCGCGCTGCACGCCGGCTTCAGACCCTGCATGAGGTGCCGTCCGCTGTCGCACCCCAACGAGATGCCCGAGGTGGTGCGGCGGCTGGTCGAAGCCGTCGAGCGCGAGCCGGAGAGGCGCTGGCGCGACGCCGACTTCCGCGCTCTGGGAGTCGACGTCAGCACGGCCCGCCGGGCGTTCAAGCGGCGCTTCGGCATGACCTTCGTGGAGTACGCACGCGCCAGGCGCATGGGGCTGGCGCTGAAGGCGCTGAGGGAGGGTGGCACCGTGATCGAGGCCCAGCTGGAGGCCGGCTACGAGTCGGGCAGCGGCTTCCGTGACGCTTTCAACCGCATAATCGGCAGCTCGCCAAGCGCCGCGCAGGGACCGGCGCTCACGGCCGCATGGCTGGACACCCCGCTCGGGCCGATGCTCGCTGTGGCCGACGACGAGGGGCTGGTGCTGCTGGAGTTCGTCGAGCGCCGTGGGCTGGAGACGGAGCTCAGGCGCCTCCGCGCCAGGGCCGCGATCGTGCCGGGCAGCAACCCCGTCCTCGCCAGCATCGAGCGCGAGCTGGCCGAGTACTTCGCCGGCCAACGCCATGCGTTCACCGTGCCCCTCAGGCCCGTCGGCAGCGAGTTCCAGCGAGCAGTGTGGGACGAGCTACTCCGCATCCCGCCGGGAGAGACGCGCTCCTACGGCGAGATCGCCGCGGCCCTCGGCCGGCCGACGGCGTCCCGGGCCGTGGCCCGCGCGAACGGCTCCAACCAGCTGGCCATCGTCATCCCCTGCCACCGCGTCGTGAACGCCGACGGGACCCTTGGCGGCTACGGCGGCGGCGTCCCGCGCAAGGAGTGGCTGCTGGCGCACGAGAGGCGCTGGTTCGCGCCCGAGCGGCCGCTGTTCGCCAGGGAGGCGTCGGCGGCGGACTAGCTCCACGGAGCGCGCGCTGTGTCAGTTGGGCAGGCCGCGGGACTCGCCAGCACCCTCCCGCCGCGGCGAGCCAAGGTGGTCCACTCGCGCCTCGAAGGCCAACGCGAGCGCCTCCTCGAGGTCCATGGCTGCACCGCGATCGACCGCCTCTCGCAGGGCTTCTTGCCCGGTGGCGCCGAGGACCTCTGCCAGCTGCTCGCGCGCCGCGCGCGCCACGAACTCGGGCGTGAGCGTCGAGGCCCCCACGCAGCTGAGCAGCGCCACCGAGCGGTCGAGCCGGCCCGGGTGGAAGGCGGGGTCGGCCAGGCCGACGAACGCCTCCATGGCGAAGCCCAGACCGTCGAAGGAGCGGGCCACCTCCAGGCTCCCCCGGAACGAGTCCCTGGCGGCCACCACGTCGCCGGCGGCCCTCTCGGCCATCCCCCGGGCCGCCAGGAGGCTGGTGATGAGCCACTTGTCGCCGCTGTCGTGGGCGTGGGGCAACGCCTCGGCACAGGCGCGCGCCTGCTCGACCGCCCCGACCTCGAGGTGCACGCGTCCCAGCTGCCAGTAGACGTAGCTCAGGTGTGGCGCGCGGTGGCGCTGCTCAGCTGCGTGGGGGCCTCGTCACCCGCCT
>Ga0182741_1000272_pt1 | contig 80018 bp, 68 predicted proteins | sample eDN5th37CBELigOP_FD_128874 | JGI IMG/M metagenome (GOLD analysis project Ga0182741, IMG submission 128874) | Enriched Organic Plus compost microbial communities from Emeryville, California, USA - eDNA 5th pass 37_C BE-Lig OP (version 2) (version 2) ...
GGCCATCAGCGGGAAGATGTGGCCCGGCTGGGTCAGATCCTGCGGCTTGGCGTGGGGCGCCACCGCGGCCTGCACCGTGCGGGCGCGGTCGGCGGCGGAAATGCCGGTGGTGACACCGCTGGCCGCCTCGATCGACACCGTGAAATTGGTAGCGTGCTTGCTGTCGGTGTCGCCCACCATCAGCGGCAGCCGCAGCTGCTCGCAACGCTGCTTGGTCAGGGTCAGACAGATCAGGCCACGGCCGTAGCGGGCCATGAAGTTGATGTCTTCGGGCCGGACCAGGCTGGCAACCATGAGCAGGTCGCCTTCGTTCTCGCGGTCCTCGTCGTCCATGATGACGACCATTTTGCCGGCCCGTAGGTCTTCGATGATCTCTTCGATGCTGTTGAGCTGCATTGCGTGTCTACCTAGGGCTTGATGAAGCCGCAGCGCTGAAGGAACTGTTCGGTCACCCCGCCGCCCGACTGAGCGGCCCGCTCGCCAAGCATGAGCCGTTCTAGATAGCGGGCGATCAGATCCGCCTCGAGATTGACCCGACGGCCGGGCCTAGCATCGCCGAGCGTGGTGACCGAAAGCGTGTGTGGTACCAGATTGATATCGAATATGGCGCCGTCGACGCCGTTCACGGTGAGGCTGACGCCGTCGATGCAGATCGAGCCCTTCTCGGCGATATAGCGCGCCATGGCGTCCGGCGCCTTGACGCGGAAGCGCTCGGAACGGCCGTCCGGACGGCGCTCGATGATCTCGCCGATGCCGTCGACGTGTCCGCTCACCAGATGTCCGCCCAGCGGCGTGCTCAGCGTCAGCGCCTTTTCCAGGTTGACCGGGTCGCCGGCCGCCAGGCCGCCCAGCGTGGTGCGGGTCAGGGTCTCGCGCGAGACGTCGGCGACGAAACTGTCACCGCTCAGTTCCACCGCGGTGAGGCAGCAGCCGTTGACCGCGATGCTGTCGCCGATCTGCACATCCGCCAGCGGCAGGCCGGCGGTGGCGATGGTCAGCCGCATGTCCTCGCCGCGCGCCTCGCGCCGGCGGATCCGGCCCACCGCTTGAACGATTCCGGTAAACATCCGAATTCCTCTATGTGTTCGCGCCGATCTTGGCGGTAATGCGCACGTCCGGCCCGACTTGGCGCAGATCGGTGACGGTCAGCGGCACGCGATCCGCCATGACCTCGATGCCGGGCAGCCGCAGCAGCGGCGCACCATCATGCCCCATCAGATGCGGCGCCAAGTAGATCACCAACTCGTCGACCAGTCCGGAACGCAGTACCGCTCCGGCCAGGGTAGGGCCGGCCTCGACCAGCACCTCGTTGATCTCGAGCTGCGCCAGCCGACACAGCACCTGCTCCGGGTCCAGACCGCCCTCGCGCCGGGCCACCGCTTCCAAGCGGGCGCCGGCGGCGCTCAACGCGGCGACGCGCTCCGCGTCGGCCGCGCGGTCGTGGAAGATGATAGCGCCGCCGTCGCCGAGAACGGCCGCGCCCGGCGGCGTGATCAGCGCCGAGTCGAGCACCACGCGCCGCGGCTGACCGGGCCAGGCGGCGGGAAGTTCCATGTCGCGCACCGTCAGCGACGGGTTGTCGGCGATGACCGTGCCGCTACCGGTGACGACGGCGCAACTGCGGGCGCGCAGCCGGTGCACGTCGGCGCGCGCCGCCGCCGAGGTGATCCACTTGCTCTCGCCGCTGGCCAGCGCCGTGTGCCCGTCCAGGCTGGCCGCCAGCTTCAGCCGCACATAGGGCAGCCCCTGCGACATACGCTTGATGAAGCCGGGATTGAGCGCCTGGGCCTGCGGCTCCAGCAAGCCGGCCAGTACCTCGATGCCGGCTTCGCGCAACCGAGCCAGCCCCTGCCCGGCCACGCGCGGATTCGGGTCCTGCATGGCGGCGATGACGCGCGCCACGCCCGCCTCGATCAGCGCGTCGGCGCAGGGCGGCGTGCGGCCGTGGTGGCTGCAGGGCTCCAGGGTTACGTAGGCGGTGGCGCCGCGCATCGCCTCGCCGGCCTGGCGCAGCGCCAGCACCTCGGCATGCGGTTCGCCGGCGCGCAGATGAGCGCCTTCGCCGATGACGCGCCCGTCCTTGACCAGGACGCAGCCGACCCGCGGGTTGGGTCGCGTGGTGTAGAGCCCCTGCGCCGCCAGCTGCAGGGCACGAGCCATGAAACGATGATCGTCGGCGCTGAACGGTGGGCTCATGGCATGCCCCGGGCCACGTTAGCCGACATGGACTCAGGTCTTCGTTCCGGACGCGGAACCCGAACCATCCTTGTTCTCGAGGCCTTCGATGACTTCGCGGAAGGCGCTGACATCCTGGAAGCTGCGGTAGACCGAGGCGAAGCGCACATAAGCCACCTGGTCGAGCTCGCGCAGCTCGCTCATCACCCACTCGCCGATGGTGCGGGCCGGGATCTCGCGCTCGCCGCTGCTCTGGACGCGCTTCTTGATGCGGTTGATGGCCTCCTCGACCGCCTCGGTGGCCACCGGGCGCTTCTCCAGCGCCCGCAGCATGCCGGTGCGCAGCTTGCGCTCGTCGAACGGCTCGCGGCTGCCGCTGCCCTTGATGACGCGCGGCATGACCAACTCGGCGGTCTCGAAGGTGGTGAAACGCTCCCCGCACGCCGTGCACTCACGGCGACGGCGCACCATGTCGCCGTCGTTGGCGAGACGCGAGTCGATGACTCGCGTGTCCTGGGTCTGGCAGAACGGGCAGCGCATAGGCTCGCTTAGGCCTTATACACCGGGAAGCGCGCGCACAGCGCCTGCACCTGGCCGCGCACCCGCTCGATCACCGCCTCGTTGTCGATGTCGTCGAGCACGTCGCAGATCCAGCCGGCGAGCTCGCGGATCTCCGCTTCCTTGAAACCGCGGGTGGTCACCGCCGGCGTGCCCAGCCGCAGGCCGGAGGTGACGAAGGGCGACTGCGGATCGTTCGGCACGGAGTTCTTGTTCACCGTGATGTGGGCGCGGCCCAGCGCGGCATCGGCGGCCTTGCCGGTGATGCCCTGCTTGATCAGCGACACCAGGAACAGGTGGTTGTCGGTGCCGCCGGAGACCACGTCGTAGCCGCGGTTCATGATCACCTCGGCCATGGCGCGGGCGTTGGCCACCACCTGCTTGGCGTAGTCCTTGAACTCGGGCTGCAGCGCTTCCTTGAAGGCCACGGCCTTGGCCGCGATGACGTGCATCAGCGGACCGCCCTGGGTGCCGGGGAAGACCAGGCTCTGCAGCTTCTTCTCGATCTCCGGGTTGGCCTTGGCCAGGATCAGGCCGCCGCGCGGACCGCGCAGGGTCTTATGGGTGGTGGTGGTGGTGACGTCGGCGATCTGCACCGGGTTCGGGTACTGCCCCGCCGCCACCAGGCCGGCCACGTGCGCCATGTCGACGAACAGATAGGCGCCCACCTCGTCGGCGATCTGACGGAAGCGCTGCCAGTCCACCACGCGCGAATAGGCGGAGAAACCGGCGACGATCATCTTCGGCTTGTGCTCGCGCGCCAGGCGCTCGACCTGGGCGTAGTCGATCTCGCCGGTGGCCGGATCGAGACCGTACTGCACGGCGTTGAACACCTTGCCGGAGAAATTGACCTTGGCGCCGTGGGTCAGGTGGCCGCCGTGGTCCAGGCTCATGCCCAGGATGGTGTCGCCCGGCTGCAGCAGCGCGAAGTAAACCGCGGCATTGGCCTGGGAGCCGGAGTGCGGCTGCACGTTGGCGTAATCGGCGCCGAACAGCTCCTTGGCGCGGTCGATGGCCAGCTGCTCGGCGATGTCGACGTACTCGCAGCCGCCGTAGTAACGCTTGCCGGGGTAGCCCTCGGCGTACTTGTTGGTGAGCACGCTGCCCTGGGCCTCGAGCACCCGCGGGCTGGTGTAATTCTCGGAGGCGATCAGCTCGATGTGATCCTCCTGACGACGGCGCTCCTGTCGGATCGCCTCGGCAAGCTCGGGATCGAAGCCGGCGATGGTCATATCGCTGGAGAACATGGGACTACCCTCTCTAAAAACACTGTCTGGTAAGCGGCGAGATCTCGCCGCTTACCAGACAGTGCCGGTCACGGAAGGGGCGGAATTATAAACGATACGGCTCGGTACTGCATTCGAACGCAGTCGACCGCGCCGCGCCGCCGACGCGGGGGAAGGCGATCACGTGATCCAGCGCCAGGCGGATACCGATCGCCTCGCCCAAGCGATGGTCATGGTGGCTGGGCACCAGCGACAGCACCCGCGTGCCGCTCGGCAGCTCCAGCGTGTACAGGAACTCGGCGCCGCGAAAGGCCCGCGCGCGCACCACGGCGGTTACCGGGCTGGAATCGTCGTGAACCACATCGTCGGGGCGAACCAGCACATCCAGCACCGTGCCGACCGGCAGGTCCCGCTCACGTGGGCAGATGGTCTGCCCCAGCTCCAGCGCCAGGCAACCGCCCTCCTCGACCCGGCCGGCGACGAACACGCCCTCGCCGATGAACTCGGCCACCAGCCGGTTCACCGGCTGATGGTAGAGGTCGTAGGGCCTGGCCCACTGTTGCAGCCGTCCTTCGGCCAACACACCGACGGTGTCGGCCATGGCGAAGGCTTCGTGCTGGTCGTGAGTCACCACCAGCGCGGTGGTCTCGCCGGCCTTGAGCAGGTCGCGCACCTCCTGCGACAGCCGCTCGCGCAGCGCCACGTCCAGGTTGGCGAACGGCTCGTCCAGCAACACCAGCGCCGGTCGCGGCGCCAGCGCCCGCGCCAGCGCCACGCGCTGCTGCTGGCCGCCGGAGAGTTGGTGCGGCCAGGCCCGGGCGTAGGCGCTCAAACCGACCAGGTCCAGCAGCTCGGCCACCCGTCGCGCCCGCTCACCACGGCTCAAGCGGCGCAAGCCGAAGCCGACGTTGTCGGCCACCGTCAGGTGCGGAAACAGCGCGTGATCCTGGAACACCATGCCCACCCCGCGCTGATGGGCCGGCACCGCCGTACCCGGCCGGCTCACCACTTGACCGGCCAGCCGGATCTCGCCCGCGCTCACCGGCTCGAAGCCGGCGATGGCGCGCAGCAGCGTGGTCTTGCCCGAACCGGAACCGCCGAGCAGGCAGCCGATCTCGCCCCGCGCCAGCGTGAAGCCCACGTCGCTCACCACCGGCCGATCGCCGTAGCCGACACTGACCGCGTCGAGCTGTAGCTGCGTTCCGATCATCGTCCCCCCTTGGCCGCCGCGGTGTCGGCGCGCCCATCGTCGGCCGTGCGCGTCAGCAGGATCACCGGCAGCAGGCCGACCAGCACCAGCACCACCGCCGGCAGCGCCGCCCGCTCCCACTCGCCTTCCGAGGTCATCTCGAATACCCGCACCGCCAGCGTGTCCCAGCCGAACGGCCGGGTCATCAGGGTAATGGGCATCTCCTTCATCACGTCGACGAAGGCGAGCAAGGCGGCGGTAAGCAAGCTGCCGCGCAACAGCGGCAGATGCAGCCGCCGTACCAGGGAAAAACCGGACGCGCCGAGGCTGCGCGCCGCCTGCTCCTGGTGCTCCGACACCCGGTTCAGTCCGCTCGTCACCGGCTGCAGCCCCACCGCGAGGAACCGCGCCGCCAACGCCAGCAGCATCACGGCGACCGTGCCCTTGAGAACGGCGCCGGTTTCCAGCCCGAACACGGCGATCAGCCAGTTGTCCAGCCACGCGATCGGCACGAACACCCCCACCGCCAGCACGGTGCCGGGAATGGCGTAGCCGACCGAGGCGATCCGCGCCGCCAGCGCGGTGGCGCGGTCACGCATGCGCCGCTCGCCGTAACCCACCACCACCGCCAGCACCACCACCAGCGCGGCGGTCAGCCCGGCCAGCAGCAGCGAGTGGCCGATGAACAGCGGATAGCGCTCGTCCAGATCGCGCGGCGCGACCCGCACGGCCCAGACCAGAAGCTGCACCACCGGCACCACGAACGCCGCCGCCAGCACCAGCGCCGCGAATCCGCAGGCGCCGGCCGCCGCCCAGCCGCGCAGGCGCCGGCGCCGCACCACTTGGCTGCGGCCGGCCGGCGTGTAGCGGCGCCAGCCGCGCTGCCATTGCTCGGCCGACATCAGCGCCAACGCCAGCAACACCAGCAGCGAAGCCAACTGGGTGGCCGCCGGCAGCGAGAACAGCGCGAACCAGGCCTTGTAGATCGCCGTGGTGAAGGTGTCGACGCCGAACACGTACACCGCGCCGAAATCCGCCAAGGTCTCCATCATCGCCAGCAACACGCCGGCGGCGATCCATGGCCGCGCCAGCGGAATGGCTACGCGCCAGAAGCCCTGCGCGGGCGTAAGCCCCAGTGACTGCGCCACCTCCAGCGCCCGCTGCCCCTGGCTGGCGAAGGCGTTGCGCGCGAGCAGGAACACGTAGGGATAGAAGCTCAGCGACAGAATGACGATGGCACCGGCAAGGCTGCGGATTTCGGGCAACCGCAGATCGGCGCCGAACCAGCCGCGCAACGCGGTCTGCACCGGTCCGGTGAAATCGAGCAACCCGACCTGCACGAAGGCGAGCACATAGGCCGGCATCGCCAGCGGCAGCATCAGCGCCCAACTGAAGAAGCGCCGGCCGGGGAACTCGTAGACCGCGGTCAGCCACGCCAGCGAGACGCCGAGCAGCAGCACGCCGACGAACACCCCGGCGATGAGCTTGGCGGTGGTGGCGAGCAGCTCCGGCAGCACGTGCTCGCCGAGATGCGCCCAGATCGCGCCCTCCGGCTGCGCCAGCGACGACAGCACCACCACCAGCGGCAGGGCCGCGAGCGCCGCCACCGCCCAAACGGCCAGACGCAGCGGCAGCAGTCGGCGGGAGGAATTCACGATTCAGCGATAGCCTGAGGACATGAGCGGGATTGTAAGCGCCGTGCGAAGACCGCGCATTCGCGGCCGCGGCAACGCGGGGCGGCGCGACAGCCGCCCCGCGCGCGGCGCCGGCTACTTGTAGCCGGCACGGTCCATCAGCTTGACCGCCTCGCTCTGCAGCTCGCCGGCCTTGGCGACATTGATCAGGTTGGGCTTGAACTGGCCCCAGGCGGCGACGGTCGGCGCCGGCCGCACCTTGGGATTCACCGGGAACTCCATATTGTTGTCGGCGAACAGGTTCTGCGCCTTGTCCGAGGACAGCCACTCCAGCAGCTTCACCGCCTCGTCCTTGTGCTTGGCGTGCTTGGTCACGCCGGCGCCGGCAACGTTGACGTGCACGCCTTCGCCGCCTTGGTTGGCCCAGAACAACGCCAGCTTGCCCTCAAGCTCAGGCTGCTTGTTCAGCAGCCGGCCGAAGTAATAGGTGTTGGCGATTCCCACCTGGCACTGGCCGGCGGCGATGGCCTCCAGCATCTTGGTGTCGTCCGGGAACGGCGGCGCCGCCAGGTTGGCGACCCAGCCCTTGACCACCTTCTCGGTGGCCGCCTCGCCGTGCTGAGCGAGCATCATCGCCACCAGCGACTGGTTGTAGACCTTCTTCGAGGTGCGCAAGCACAGCTTGCCCTTCCACTTCGGATCGGCCAGATCCTCGTAGCTGGAAAGCTGCTCGGGCTTCACCCGCGTGGGGTTGTAGAAAATGGTGCGGGCGCGGATCGACAGGCCGTACCACTGGCCACCGGGGTCGCGCAGGTGGGCGGGCACATTGGCCTGCAGCGCCTCGGATCGCACCGGCTGCAGCAGCCCGGCATTCGCCGCCTGCCACAGATTGCCGGCGTCGACGGTGAGCAGCACGTCGGCCGGCGTGTTCTGGCCCTCGCTCTGCAGGCGAGCCATCAACGGGCCTTCCTTGTCGGTGATGAACTTGACCGACACACCGGTTTCCTTGGTGTAGGCATCGAACACCGGCTTGATCAGTTGCTCGTTGCGGGCGGAGTAGACCACGACCTCGGCTGCGGTCGCGGTGCCCGCCACCAACAAGCCCAGCAATGCGGCGCACAGCTTCTTCATGCGGGGATGACCTCGTCGGCAGGTTGATGATGGTCGTCGATTCTAGCTCAGAGCAGCCATTAATGAGAATCGTTATCTCTTGTGTGGCGCCTGCACCGGCGCGCACGATCCTTCGGCTCGCAACCGCCGCCCGCCCCCGCTTGCCAGCGTCGCGGCCGTAATCTACAACGAGCGAAAGACCGTCCAGTCGCGGCCCGAGCGCGAGCGGACACCCCCCAGCAACCCACCCTTTAGATAGGCGTCGACGGAGATGAAGCGCAAACCCGAACCCCGCTACTGGGTCGGTTGGCGGGAGTGGGTCGCCCTGCCCGCGCTCGGTATCGACGCCATCAAGGCCAAGATCGATACCGGCGCCAGCACCTCTTCGCTGCATGCCGTGCATGTCCGCCGTTTCGTCGAGGATGGACGCGAGCGCGTCGAGTTCGAGGTGCACCCGCGGCAACGGCATACCGACAAGACCGTGCGCTGCGTGGCGGACGTCTGCGACGAGCGCCTGGTCACCAGCTCCAGCGGGCATAGGGAAAAACGCCTAGTCATCCGCACGCCGATTCTGATCGCGGGCCGCTCCTGGCCTATTGAATTGACCCTGGCCAACCGCGATACGATGGGGTTCCGCATGCTGCTCGGCCGCGCCGCCATGCACGGGCGGCTGCTGGTCGACCCCAGCGCCTCCTTCCTCGCCGGCGCCTCGGATGCGGAACTCAAACCGGCCCGCAAACGCAAGCTCATCGCCCCCTATCAACTCTCGGAGTGATGGATGTCCGCGCCTCTGAACATCCTCGTGCTGTCTCGCAACGTGGATCTGTATTCGACCAAGCGCCTGATCGAGGCCGGCGAGGCGCGGGGACACCGAGTGCGGGTGGTCGACCCGCTGCGCTGCTACATGACCATCAGCCCACACCGGCCGACCGTGCACTACATGGGCGAGGAACTGGGGCCGTTCGACGCCATCATTCCGCGCATCGGCGCCTCCATCACCTTCTACGGCACGGCGGTGGTGCGCCAGTTCGAAATGACCGGCGTGTTCTCGCTCAACGAGTCGGTGGCGATCAGCCGCTCGCGCGACAAGCTGCGCTCGCTGCAACTGCTGTCGCGCAAGGGCATCGGCCTGCCCGTGACCGGCTTCGGCTATTCGCCGGATGACACCCAGGACCTGATCTCGCTGGTCGGCGGCGCGCCGCTGGTGATCAAGCTGCTGGAGGGCACCCAGGGCAAGGGCGTGGTGCTGGCCGAAACCGACAAGGCCGCCGAGAGCGTGATCGACGCCTTCCGCGGCCTCAAGGCCTACTTCCTCACCCAGGAATACGTGGCCGAGGCCAAGGGCACGGATATCCGCTGCTTCGTGATCGGCGACAAGGTGGTGGCATCGATGATGCGCCAGGCCAAGGAAGGCGAGTTCCGCTCCAACCTGCACCGGGGCGGCACGGCCATGCCGGTCAAGATCACCCCCGAGGAGCGCGCCACCGCGGTTCAGGCGGCCAAGATCCTGGGCTTGAACGTGGCGGGCGTGGACCTCATGCGCTCCAAGCACGGCCCGGTGGTGCTGGAGGTGAACTCCTCGCCCGGCCTGGAGGGCATCGAGAGCGCCACCGGCAAGAACATCGCCGGCATGATCTACGAGTTCATCGAGAAGAACGCCCGCCCCGGCAAGACCAAGACGCGCGGCCAGGGCTGAACCCTCGCCCGGCGCGCGGCTCCAAACGTAGATGGCCGTGGTATGCTCGGCCACCACACGCAGCCGACACTCTTTCAGTCAACTCAACTTTTTGAGGCAGTTAACCTTTTCATGGCCCAATACATCTTCACCATGCACCGGGTCAGCAAGGTCGTCCCGCCCAAGCGGGAGATCCTGCGCGACATCTCCCTGAGCTTCTTCCCGGGCGCCAAGATCGGCGTGCTCGGCCTCAACGGCGCCGGTAAGTCGACCCTGCTGCGCATCATGGCCGGGGTGGACAAGGACTTCGACGGCGAGGCCTATCCGCTGGCCGGCACCAAGATCGGCTATCTGCCGCAGGAGCCGCAGCTGGATCCGAGCAAGGACGTGCGCGGCAACATCGAGGAGGCCGTGGCCGAGACCAAGGCGCTGGTGGACCGTTACAACGAGATCTCCGCCGCCTTCGCCGAGCCCGACGCCGACTTCGACGCGCTGATCGCCGAGCAGGCCCAGCTGCAGGACAAGATCGACGCCGCCGGCGCCTGGGACCTCGACCGCAAGCTCGAGGTCGCCGCCGACGCGCTGCGCCTGCCGCCGTGGGATGCCGACGTCACCAAGCTGTCCGGCGGCGAGCGGCGCCGCGTGGCGCTGTGCAAGCTGCTGCTGTCCAACCCCGACATGCTGCTGCTGGACGAGCCCACCAACCACCTCGACGCCGAGTCGGTGGCCTGGCTGGAGCGGTTCCTGAAGGAATACCCCGGCACCGTGGTGGCCGTGACCCACGACCGCTACTTCCTGGACAACGTCGCCGGCTGGATCCTGGAGCTGGACCGCGGCCACGGCATCCCCTGGGAAGGCAACTACTCGTCCTGGCTGGAGCAAAAGGAAAAGCGCCTGGCGCAGGAGCAGAAGAAGGAAGACGCCCACCGCAAGGCCATGCAGGCCGAGCTGGAATGGGTACGGCAGAACCCGAAGGGACGCCAGGCCAAGAGCAAGGCCCGCCTGCAGCGCTTCGAGGAACTCGCCAGCCAGGAATTCCAGAAGCGCAACGAGACCCAGGAGCTGTACATCCCGCCCGGTCCGCGCCTCGGTAACGTGGTGATCCAGTTCGACGGCGTGCGCAAGGCCTTCGGCGACCGGCTGCTGTACGACAACCTGACCTTCAGCCTGCCGCCGGGCGGCATCGTCGGCATCATCGGCCCCAACGGCGCCGGTAAGACCACGATGTTCCGCATGATCACCGGCCAGGAGCAGCCCGATGCCGGCACCATCCGCATCGGCGAGACCGTGCAGTTGTCCTACGTCGACCAGACCCGCGACAACCTCGACCCGAACAAGACGGTGTTCGAGGAAGTCACCGACGGGCTGGACGTGGTGACCGTGGGCAAGTGGGAGATGCCGTCCCGCGCCTACGTCGGCCGTTTCAACTTCAAGGGTTCCGACCAGCAGAAGCGCGTCGGCGACCTCTCCGGCGGCGAGCGCAACCGTCTGCACCTGGCCAAGCTGCTCAAGAGCGGCGGCAACGTGCTGCTGCTGGACGAGCCCACCAACGACCTGGACGTGGAAACCCTGCGCGCGCTGGAAGAAGCGCTGCTGGCCTTCCCCGGCTGCGCGGTGGTCATCTCGCACGACCGCTGGTTCTTGGACCGCCTCGCCACCCACATTCTCGCCTTCGAGGGCGACAGCCAGGTGGTGTGGTTCGAGGGCAACTACCAGGAGTACGAGGCCGACCGCAAACGCCGCCTCGGCGTGGACGCCGACCAGCCGCAGCGCATCAAGTACAAGCGCTTGGCCAACTAAGCCCGACCAAACCCCGCTTCAGGCGGGGTTTGTTTTGTTCAGCCTTGCGCGGGCACCGGTTGGCAGCGCCGCCGGCGGTATCAGCCCAGACCGCGTCTACCCCCCCCAGCCCCGTCGCACCGCGCGGGGTAAGCAGCCCTTTGCGGAAACGCCAACCCGGTATCGTATCGTCGTCCCGTGCGGAGCCTCCCCTCGCAATGGGGGCAGGAACCCGGGTCTTTATTGGCTTCTGTCGCCGCTGCAGCGGGGACAGAAGCGTCGATTCCGGCCTACGCGGGAATGACGAAACCAATGACCGTTCGAGCCGACTGCACCGACATGCTGAGCACCCACCTGAGCGGGACCAGGGCGGGCACCCCCAACCGCAAGCAGCCCCCTCGGCCCACCTAGCGCCTACCCATGCTCCCGCCGCAGCAGAGCACGCCCGGCCACCACCCACTCCGGATGCTTGATGGCATACATGCGTTCGTCGGCGCCGCGCAGCAGGCTGGCCGCGTCCTCGCCGTCGTCGGGATACATCGCCAAGCCGATGCTGGCGGTGATCATGAACTGGAAGGCATCGATCGTGAACGGCTCGATGAAAGCATCGCGCAGCTGCAGTTGCACCCGCTCGGCGTCGGCCCGGCTGTTGACGTCCTCCAGCAGAACCACGAACTCGTCGCCCGCCAGGCGCGCCACCGTGTCCTGCTCCCGTACCGAGCGGCTCAGGCGCTCGGCCACCAGCGTCAGCAGCTTGTCGCCGGCCTCGTGGCCGGCGTTGTCGTTAACCGCCTTGAAGCCGTCCAGGTCGAGGAAGAACAGCGCCACCGCGGTACCGCGCCGGCGGGCGCGGGCCAGCGCCTGTTGCAGACGGTCCCTGCACAGGTTGCGGTTGGGCAACCCGGTCAGCGAGTCGAAATTGGCCAGGTGATAGAGCCTCTGCTCGGAAGCGCGCCGCTCCTGCTCACGGCGGATGCGGGACCGGCCGTAGGCAAAGGCCATGAAGAATCCGGCCAGCGAAGCCAGGCCGAACGCCGTCGCCACCGCCGGGTCGATCACCCACCATCCCAGCTGCTGGCGCACGGTCAAGACGAAAGGCTGCGCCTCGGTGCCGAAGATACGCACCTGCTGCAAGCGCGGAAACAAGCGGCGTTCGAGCGCGCTGGCCGAATCGCCGCCGCGCCGCACCCAAGCGGTCTCATCGTCGCCGAGGTCGCGCGCCGGCCGCAGCTGCACCTCCATGCCGCCGTACAGGCTCTCGCTTGGCGGTAGCAGGTCGACCACGCGGATGACGAGCGAAACCATCAGGGTCTGGTAGTCGGGCTGCACCGGATCCAGCACCGGACGGACCAGCATGTAGGCCGGCGCGCCGTCGCTCAGCGCGAACAGCCCCGACGCCACCGCCCGGTTCCGACTGATCGAGCCGGCGACCGCGCTGCGCAACACCTCGATCTCATCGACATCCAAACCCAGCCAGTGCGAGGAGTCCGGACGGGCGGGCACGGTCATGACGGTGGGCAGGTAGAAGTCCTTGTCCGGCACCGGCTCCGAGTGCCGGGGATCGGCGGCGCTGGCGCGGTGAAGCGCGAACGCCGGAAAGCCCTGCGCGCGCATCTCGTCCAGCAGCGCCGGCAGCTGCTCATGGCCGACACGGCGCTGCACGCTCAGCTTGTACACATGGGGAAAACGCTGCAGCACCTGCTGGGCATAGGATTCGAGCCCGCCCCGATCGGCTTGCCCCACCACCCGCAGGAACGCGGCGGCGCCGTCGAGCACGGACTCGTTGGCCGACAGCCGGTTGTCGATGTCGAGGTAGATGGTCGCGGCGCGCGATTTGAAGGCGTCCTCGGCCTGACGCAACTGGCCGGTGAGAACCAGCACCGCGAGAAACACCACCAGTCCGAACCACAACACGAGGTAGCCGACGAGCGGCGTCCATGAGACGGGACTCGTCGAGCGATCCAGGTCAGCGTCCATGCTCCCTTCCCGCCTTTCTTATATTAGTTGAGCGCCATCCTTGGATGGCGGTGGCCGGGAAGCGGACACGCCACCGCCGACCGGCAAGCCTTAATCGTAGGTGAAACCACCGTCATGTCCATACGACGAAATGGGCAAACCGGTGCGCTTCCGAGGCATTCCTGATCCTGCTATGGTTGCCTGCTCTTCGGTAACACCCTCTGGAAATGCTCATGGACCGCGGTCAACAACAGACCCAAGCGCGCTCCGCCATCCTGCTCATCCACTGCCGCGACCGTCGCGGACTGGTGGCGGCCATCACCCAATTCCTATCCGAACACAACGGCAACATCATCTACCTCGACCAGCACGTCGATGCCGAGAAGCACGTGTTCTTCATGCGGCTGGAGTGGGAACTCGAGGGCTTCGCCATTCCGCCGGAAGAGATCGGCGCGCGTTTCCAGCAGGCGCTGGCCGAGCGCTACGAGATGAACTGGGCGCTGCACTTCTCCAACGAAGTGCCGCGGATCGCGATCTTCGTCTCCAAGCTGCCGCACTGCCTGTTCGATCTGCTGTCTCGCTGCCAATCCGGCGAATGGCGCGCCCAGGTGCCGCTGATCATCAGCAACCACGAGGACCTGCGCTGGATCGCCGATCGCTTCGAGATCCCCTATCACGTGTTCCCGGTGACGCACGCCAACAAGCAGGAGATGGAAGCACGCCAGCTGGAGCTGCTGCGCGAGCACAACATCGACCTGGTGGTGCTCGCCCGCTACATGCAGATCCTGTCGCCGGACTTCATCGCCAAGTACCCGGAGCGGATCATCAACATCCACCACTCCTTCCTACCGGCCTTCGCCGGCGCCAAGCCCTACCACGCCGCCTACCACCGCGGCGTGAAGATCATCGGCGCCACCAGCCACTACGTGACGGCGGAACTGGACGCCGGCCCGATCATCGCCCAGGACGTCACCGCGGTGACGCACCGCGACTCGGTCGAGGACCTGGTGCGCAAGGGCCGCGATCTGGAGCAGTTGGTTCTGTCGCGGGCGGTCTGGAACCACCTCCAGCGCAAGGTGCTGTGCTACGAGAACCGCACGGTGATCTTCGACTGACCAACGGCGTTGCCGCCGCGCGCTTGCGCTAGGCGGCCGCCCACGCGTCCAGCAGCGAGAACATCCAAGGCCGGAGCGCGGCGAAGCGCTCCGGATCGGCGAGCATCTCCGGCCCGGACTGCACCCACGCGCTCGGCACCAGCTCATCGCCGCTATTGGCGATGAAGGCTTCGGCGGTGGCCAGATCCACTTCCAGGTGGAACTGCAGCCCCACCACGCGCTCGCGGTAGACGAACGCCTGGTTGGCGCAGGCCTCGCTGCCGGCGGCGGCGATCGCGCCATCCGGAATGGCGAAGGTGTCGCCGTGCCAGTGGAATACCTCCAATCGCGGCGGCAACACCTGGCCCAGCAGCGTCGATTCGGCCCGCGGCAGCAGCCGGATCGGGAAGAAACCGATCTCTTGCGTGTGGTTGCGCGTGACCGGCGCGCCCAGGACATGCGCGATCAACTGCGCGCCCAGGCACACGCCGAGCATGCGCTTACCGGACGCCAGCCAGTCGGCGATGACCCGCTTCTCCGGCGCGAGCCAGGCATGCTCGGTTTCGTCGTGAACGCCCATCGGACCGCCCATCACCACCAACGCGTCGCCTTGCTCCGGCCCCGGCGGCGTCTCGGCGGCGAATAGGCGGTGCACGATCAGCTCGTGACCGCGCTCGCTAGCCCAGGCGCCGATGGTCGCCGGCCCTTCGTGGGCCACGTGCTGAATGCAATGGATGCGCATGCCTGCTCCCTGTCCGACTTGATTCAATACGCCACCGGCGGCAAATCCTGGAAACGCTTCAAAACAATCCAGGATGGACCACCGGAATGGACATCATCCGCATCATCTTTGCAATTCTTCTGCCACCGCTAGGCGTATTCCTACAGGTGGGGTTCGGCGCGCAATTTTGGATCAACATCCTGTTGACCCTGCTCGGCTACATCCCCGGAATAGTGCACGCGGTATGGGTCATTGCACGCAAATTGTGCAAGGCGCGGCCACGAGAACCGCCCGCCCCGCGTCCGCCGCACCATGAACGACCACGGCGGCCAAGCGCGGGGCTAGAACCTTCACGGCTTCGACGCCACGCGAATCGCGCCGCCTTAGCGATAGATATCGCAGTACCCGCTGTAAACCGCCGCGCCGAGCACCGGCCCCCACACCACCATTCCCAAGCCGAACGGCAGCAGGGCCACGAAGCTGATCGCCAGCGCGATCACACCGAACAGCAGGAACGCGCCGATGTTCTCCAGGCAGCCCTCGAAGCTGCGCTTGAGCGCATCGAGCGCGGACATGCCTCGCAGCACCACCAGCGCCGGCGCGAACCACAAGGCCATCACCAGCGGCACCCACAGCGCCAGAGCCAACAGCCACACCAGCACCATGCCGACGCCGGCACCGGCCGCCGCCGCCCCCGGATCGGCGCCCATCATGACGCCGCCGGCGGCGGCGCCGACGAACAGCATGGTCAGCAGCCAGGTAATGATCATCATCGCCAGCTGCGCAGCGGCGGAGAGCGCCCCCAGGGTCAGCAGTTGCGCCGAGCGCGGGTGCGAGAAGCCGATCAACAGGTCGCCGACCTGAACCGGGCCGCCCTCGTCCTGCTTGCGCGCGGCGAGCACGAAACCGGCGGCTAGCACCGGCATCAGGAAAGCCGCCACAAGCGGGCCGACAAAGGGAATGAAGGTCAACACCGCCATCGCGATGAGCCAGACCAGCCCCATTAGCGCCCACACTGCGGGAGCGCCCGCGAAATAGCCGCCCGCCGTCGCGATCCATCCCCAACCCTGCGCCATCGAAACCGACCGTACGTCCACTTGATAGAACTCCACGCGCGTATGAGCCATCGTTCGAATCCCCCGAATCACCCGACAACCGTTTCCGGCACCGCACGGAATAACCCGTGCCGGAAGATCCGATCGCCAACCTAGGCGCCTGTGCGCGCGCCGTCGCAAGCATCGCGAATCGGCCGCTACAGATCGGTAACACATGCGCAACGTCCGGGCAGATGCGCTAGCCGGCGCCGACGCTTTGAAATGCCCGATCGAACTAGGGTTTGTACCTGGATGAACTGGACGGCGATCGGTCGCCCCCATTCGCAAAAGTTTCTACACTCGCCCGACCCGCTACCCGCTCGGCCACCGGCGGAATAACGGCTACCGAATCAAGCGGCCGAGAATTCTTCGAATCGCCGGCCGTTACGCATGCGCCATTTCCTAGCGTAGGAACAGCGGTCCGCTTGCCGTGTCCGCTTACGCATCACGCACGAATGGAACGGAGGGGGACATGGCTAGCAACGACGACATCAAGATGCTTGCCGGCTTCGTGCAGCGGCTCCGCACCGAACTGCTGCGCACCTGGCAGGTGGAGCTCATCGAACAGGTCGGCCGCCGCCAGCTCATGAGCGAGGCGGAGCTGCGCGACCAAAGCGGCGAGTTCCTGCGGCAATTCGCGCAGGCGCTCGGCCAGGCGGAAGGCACGGGCATAACCGGCGCGGAGTGGGCGCCGCTGCGCGAACTGCTGGCCGAACTATCGGCCTCGCGCGCCCTGCAGGGCTTCTCGCCCGCGGAAACCGCGCGCTTCGTGCTCTCCTTCAAGCGCCCGCTGCTGGAAGCGCTGCGGCGGGAAATCACCGACGCCCGGCAACTGACCGAGGTGATCTGGACCGCGACCGAACTGCTCGACAACCTCGCGCTCCACACCACCGAGGTGTACCAGAAGAGCCGGGAGGAAGTGATCGTCCGGCAGCAGGAAGAGATGCTGGAGCTGTCCACGCCGGTGGTGAAGCTCTGGGACGGCATTCTCGCGCTGCCGCTGATCGGCACGCTGGACTCCAATCGCACCCAGGTGGTGATGGAGAGCCTGCTGCAGCGCATCGTCGACACCAATTCCGAAGTCGCCATCATCGACATCACCGGCGTCCCCACCGTCGACACGCTGGTGGCGCAGCACCTGATGAAGACCGTGGCGGCGGCCCGCCTGATGGGCGTGGAGTGCATCATCAGCGGCATCCGGCCACAGATCGCCCAGACCATCGTGCACCTCGGTGTCGCGCTAGGCGACATCGTCACCAAGGCAACGCTCGCCGACGCGTTCCGCCTGGCCCTGAGTCGTATCGGAACATCGATCCAGAACAGCCGCAGCCACGCCCGCTGAGCCCAGGAGGCCGCAATGGAGCGGATACCGATCCTCAAGATGGGCGGATTCCTGCTGGTCACCATCCAGGTGGACATGCACGACCGGCTAGCCATGCAGCTGCAGGACGACCTCACCGAGATGATCTCGCGCACCGGCGCGCGCGGCGTGCTGATCGACATCTCCTCGTTGGAACTGGTCGACTCCTTCATCGGCCGCGTGATCGCCAACATCGCCAGCATGTCGCGCATCCTCGACGCGGAGACGGTGGTAGTCGGCATGCGCCCGGCGGTGGCGATCACGTTGGTCGAGCTGGGCCTGTCGCTGGCCGGCGTCCGCACCGCGCTGAATGTCGACAAGGGCATGCGGCTGCTGCGGACCGCGGTCGGGTGCGAGCCGGAGGAGCCCGCCGATGGCCGTGACGAGGCATGAGGCGCTCGAGCTGCGCACGGAGGAACAGGTAGTCAGGGTCCGGCAGCACGCGCGCAAGTGGGCGGCAGAGTTGGGCTTCAGCCTGGTCGACCAAACCAAGGTGGTAACCGCCGCCAGCGAGCTGGCCCGCAACACCGTGGTTTACGGCGGCGGCGGCCAAGTGCGGTTCGCCGCCCTGCAAGAGGGGGTGCGACGCGGCTTGCGGCTGGTGTTCGAGGACCAGGGCCCGGGTATCGCCGACGTCGAGCTGGCACTGCGCGACGGCTACACCACCGGCAATGGGCTAGGTCTTGGGCTAGGCGGCGCCAAGCGGCTGGTCAACGAGTTCGAGATCGAGTCGCGGCCCGGTCGCGGTACCCGTATCACGATCACGAGGTGGAAATGACCCGCCCGCACGCGCAGGTCGCCTACGTTATCAGCGAAGCCACCCAGATCGGCCAGGTTCGCCGCGCCGCGACCCTGCTCGCGCGCGAACAGGGGCTGGACGAGACCGACGCCGGGCGGCTGGCGCTGGTCGCCACCGAAGCCGCCAGCAACGTCCTCAAGCACGCCCGCGGCGGCGAGCTGCTGCTCCGCCCGCTACGGCAGGACGACAACCGCGGCGTGGAGCTTCTGGCCCTCGATCGCGGCCCTGGCATGGCCGATCTGGCCGCTTGCTTCCGCGACGGCTACTCCACCGCCGGCAGCCCGGGCACCGGCCTGGGCGCGGTCAGGCGCCTGTCCGAGCGCAGCGACGTCTACTCCGCCCCGGATCTGGGCACGGCGCTGCTGGCCGAAATCTGGGCCCGACCACCGCGGCCGCGGCCAGTCGAGTACGGCGTGGTGTGCCAACCCATCCGCGGCGAGATCGTCCCGGGTGACGATTGGATCATCCACGCGGACGCTGCTCGCGCGGTCGCGCTGTTGGCCGATGGGCTCGGCCATGGCGCGCTGGCGGCGGCCGCCGCCGAGGCCGCCTCGGCGCTGGTCACCGCCCACCGCGATAGCCCTCCGCGCGACCTGCTACAGCGAGCGCACGCCGCGCTGCGCGGCACACGGGGCGCGGCGGTGGCGGCCGCCGAGCTCGATCTAGCGGCGCAGACGCTCGACTACGCGGGGATCGGCAACGTCAGCGGCACCATCGTCGCGCTGCAGGGCAGCCGCAGCCTGTTGTCGCACAACGGCACCGTGGGACTTGAAGCACGGCGGATCCAGCAACTCAGCTATCCGTTCGCCCGCGGCAGCCTGTTGGTGATGCACTCCGACGGCCTGCGGACGCGCTGGAACCTGGCCGACTATCCCGGGCTGCTGCAACGTCATCCGGCGCTGATCGCGGGGGTGCTCTACCGCGACTTCAGCCGCAAGCGCGACGACGTGACGGTGCTGGCGTTGCGCGAGGCGGCGGCATGATCCGCCCGCTCCTGACCGTGGAACTCGCCAGCGAACGCGACATCGTGCCGGCGCGGCAGCGCGCGCGCCAGGTCGCCACCCTGCTTGGTTTCGACGGCCAGGACCAGACCCGGATCACCACCGCCGTCTCGGAACTGGCGCGGAACGCCTTCCAATACGCCGGCGGCGGCCGCGTCGAGTTCCTGCTCGAAGATGCCGACCCGCCGCAGTTGCTGGTTCGCGTCAGCGACCGCGGCCCCGGCATTCCGCACCTGCGGCAAGTGCTGGACGGCAGCTATCGCTCCGGCACCGGCATGGGCGTGGGGCTGGCCGGCACGCGCCGCCTGATGGATCTGTTCGAGATCGACTCCGAGCCCGGCGCCGGCACCCGCGTCACCGTCGGCAAGCGCTTCACCCGGCGCATGGCCACGCCGACGCCGCCGCGGCTGCGCGCGCTGACCGAGGCGCTGGCGCGCGAGGCGCCGGCGGATGCCATCAGCGAGATCCAGCAGCAGAACCGCGAGCTGCTACAAGCGCTGGAGGCGCTGCGGGCGCAGAAATCGGAATTGGAGCAGGTCAATCAGGAGCTTGAGGAGACCAATCGCGGCGTGGTGGCGCTGTACGCCGAGCTGGACGAGCGCGCCGACTACCTGCAGCGGGTCACGGAGATCAAGAGCCGCTTCCTGTCCAACATGACCCATGAGTTCCGCACGCCGCTGAACTCCATCCTAGGCTTGTCGCAGATCCTGCTGCAGCGTATCGACGGACCGCTGTCCGCCGAGCAGGAGAAGCAGATCCGCTACATCGAGCAGTCGGCCGAGGCGCTGTCCGAGTTGGTCAACGATCTGCTCGACCTCGCCAAGGTCGAGGCCGGCAAGCTGGTGCTGCGGCCCAGCGAATTTCAGGTGGCGGAGCTGTTCGGCACGCTGCGCGGCATGCTCAGACCGCTGCTGGCGCGGAATTCGGCCATCAACCTGGTGTTCGAGGAGCCGGCTGGGCTGGCGCCGATGTACAGCGACGAGTCGAAGGTGTCGCAGATCCTGCGCAACTTCATCTCCAACGCCATCAAGTACACCGAGCGCGGCGAGGTGCGCGTGTCGGCGCAGGCGGGCCCGGGTAACCAGATCGTTTTCGCGGTGACCGACACCGGCATCGGCATCGCCCTGGACGATCAGGAACGGATCTTCGAGGAGTTCAGCCAAGTCGACTCACCGCTGCAGCAGCGAGTGAAGGGCACCGGGCTGGGGCTGCCGCTCACGCGCAAGCTGGCGCAGTTGCTCGGCGGCAGCGTGCGCGTGAAGAGCGAACTCGGCCGCGGCTCGACCTTCTACGCCATCCTCCCCGCCGAGTTCCGCGGCGAGCCCGAAGCCACCTTCGTACCCGAGATCTCGCGCACGCTGGACCCGGACCGAACCCCGGTGCTGGTGGTGGAGGACAACGCCGAAGCGATGTTCATCTACGACAAATACTTGAAGAACGCCGGCTATCAGGTGCTGCCCGCGCACAACCTGCGCGAAGCGCGCGAGTGGCTCAAGGTCGCGCGTCCGACCGCGGTGATTCTCGATCTACTGCTGCAAGGCGAAAGCAGCTGGGGCTTCCTGACGGAACTGCGCGAGGATCCGCGCACGGCCGGCCTGCCGGTGGTGGTGATCAGCGTGGTCGAAAACGAAACGCGCGCGCTCGGCCTCGGCGCCCGCGCCTTCCACGTAAAGCCGGTGGACCGGGCCTGGCTGCTCGAGCAGCTCAATGGCTTCACCCGCGGCCAGGACAAGCTATTGGTGGTGGACGACGACGAAATCGCCCGCTACCTGCTGCGCAACCTACTCATCGAAACCCGCTTCAGCGTCGTCGAGGCCGGCGATGCGCTGCAAGGTTTGAAGCTGGCGCGCGAACAGCGTCCGCAAGCGATCTTCCTGGACGTTATGATGCCAGGAATGGATGGGTTCGGCCTGCTGCGGGAGCTGAAGGACGACCCGCTCACGCACGACATTCCGGTGATCGTGCATACCTCGAAGCGGCTGTCCGACAAGGACATGAAGCGTTTGTCTCAAGCCGCGGCCATCGTGCCCAAGGACAGCCCCTCGCGGGAGGCCGCACTGGCGGCCATCCGCCAGGCGCTGACAGGCGCGGGCCTAGGACCGACCACCTCGAGAGCGCCCAATGGCTAAGAAAATCGCAGGCAAGGTTCTGGTAACGGACGACACCGCCGCCAACCGCTACGCCCTGGTACGGGTGCTGCAACTGGGCGGCTACGAAGTGCTGGAGGCCGAGACCGGCGCCGCGGCGCTGGAGTTGGCGCAGTCGGCGCAGCCGGAAGTGATCGTGATGGACGTCAAGCTGCCCGACATGATCGGCTTCGAGGCCACGGCCCGGCTCAAGTCCAACCCGGCGACCGCGCACATCCCGGTGCTGCAGGTGTCGGCCAGCTATACCAATGCCGATGCCCGCGCGCTCGGGCTGGATACCGGCGCCGACGCCTATCTCACCTTGCCGATAGAGCCACAGGTGCTGATCGCCACGGTGGCGGCGCTGCTGCGCCTGCATCGCGCCGAGCGCGAATTGCGGGAAGCGGTGCACTCGCGCGACGAATTCCTATCCATCGCCTCGCACGACCTGCGCACCCCGCTGACCTCGATCCAGCTCACGCTGGAGCTGGTGATGCGCAGCCTCGCCCGCAGCGAGGATGAAATCTGCCACAAGATCAGGCCGCACCTGGAGCGGATCAGCGGCCAGACCAAGCGCCTGGGCATGCTGCTCGAGAACCTGCTCGACATCTCGCAGATCAGCGCCGGCCGCGTCAGCCTGAACCTGGAAGCGGTGGATCTGGCGGAACTGGCGCGCGAGGTGGTGAACCGTTACCAGGAAGCGTTCCGCAACGCCGGCTGCAGCGCCAGCGTCAGCGTCGAGGACGAGCTGGTCGGCCAGTGGGACCGGCTGCGGTTGGACCAGGTCGTGTCCAATCTGGTCACCAACGCCATCAAGTACGGCGCCGGCCAACCCATCGAGGTCCGCGTCGCCAAGCGCGACGACGGTACCGCGCTGCTGAGCGTGCGCGATCGCGGCATCGGCATCGCGCCGGAGCAGCAGGCGCGGATCTTCCAGCGCTTCGAGCGCGCCCAGCGCGGCCGCGAGACCGGCAGCTATGGGCTCGGGCTATGGATCGTGAAGAACATCGTCGAAGCCTTCGGCGGTCAGGTGCGCGTCGCCAGCGTGGTCGGCGAGGGCTCGACCTTCAGCCTGGAACTGCCGCTGGCCGGACCCGCGCGGCAAGGCGAAGAAGAAGAGTCCGACCATGCCGAACCGCATCGAGCCGCCCAGTAGCGGCAATCGCCCGATAAGTAAGCGGCGGCTGTTCAAGATCGGGGCCGTCGCCGGCGTCTGCCATCTGCTGATCACCCTCGGCAGCGCCTGGCTGACGATGATGGCAAGGATCGCCGAGATCGAGCAGGCCATCGCCTCCCCCACCCGAATGACCGACGGCCTGCTGGCCTTGCTGGGCGTGCTGTCGTTTCCCGCCGCCGTGCTGGTGCCGCGCCTGCTGGCGCCCGCCGCGGCGGAAGCGCTGGTGTGGCTGATCCTGCCGCTCAACAGCGCATTATGGGGGCTGGGCATCGCGCTCGCGGCGCGCTGGTGGTCGGCGCGCGCCGCGCGCTAGCCGCCGCGGCGGCCAACGCGGTGCGGAATCTGGCATAATTTCCGGCTCATTTACGTAACCCGCATGTACCGCATGAGCCGCAAGATCCTCGTCACCAACGCCCTGCCCTACGCCAACGGCCCCATCCACCTCGGTCACCTGGTGGGCTACATCCAAGCGGACATTTGGGTGCGGTTCCAGCGCATGCGCGGTAACGAGTGCCACTACGTCTGCGCCGACGACGCGCACGGTACGCCGATCATGCTCAAGGCGCGCAGCGAGGGCATCACGCCGGAAGAGCTGATCGCGCGCATCGGCAAGGAGCACGCCGCCGACTTCGCCGACTTCCTGGTCGAGTTCGACAACTACTACTCCACCCACTCGCCGGAAAACCGCGAGCTGGCGGAGCTGATTTACACCCGGCTGCGCGACAAGGGCCACGTGGTTTCGCGCCCGGTGATGCAGATGTACGACCCGCAGGCCAACATGTTCCTGCCGGACCGCTACATCAAGGGCACCTGCCCCAAGTGCAAGTCGCCCGATCAGTACGGCGACAACTGCGAAGTCTGCGGCATGACCTACACCCCGGCCGAACTGATCGACCCGGTCTCGGTGGTGTCCGGCGCCACGCCGATCGAGAAGGAATCGCTGCAGTACTTCTTCAAGCTTTCCGACTTCGAAGCCTGGCTGAAGGAGTGGGTGAGCCCGGCGCACATGGAGGCCGAGGTCGCCAACAAGGTGCAGGAATGGTTCGAGGACGGCCTGCGCGACTGGGACATCTCGCGTGACGCGCCCTACTTCGGCTTCGAGATTCCGGGCGTGCCCGGCAAGTATTTCTACGTCTGGCTGGACGCGCCGATCGGCTACCTGGCCTCGTTCAAGAACTACTGCGCCCGCGCCGGCATCGATTTCGACGCCTTCGTCCGGCCCGACTCGCATGCCGAGATGGTGCACTTCATCGGCAAGGACATCGTGCGCTTCCATTGCCTGTTCTGGCCGGCGATGCTGCACGGCGCCGACTTCCGCACGCCGTCCAAGGTCAACGTCAACGGCTTCCTGACCGTGAACGGCCAGAAGATGTCGAAGTCGCGCGGCACCTTCATCATGGCGCGCACCTATCTGCAGCATCTCAATCCGGAGTACCTGCGCTACTACTTCGCCGCCAAGCTCGGCAGCAGCGTCGACGACCTGGACCTGAACCTGGACGACTTCACCCAGCGAGTGAACGCCGACCTGGTAGGCAAGCTGGTGAACATCGCCAGCCGCTGCAGCGGCTTCATCACCAAGCGCTTCGACGGCTGCCTGGCCAACCATCTGGAAGCGCGCGGGCTGTTCGAGGAATTCACCGCCGCCGCCGATCGACTCGCCGAGCTGTACGAGCGGCGCGAGTACTCCAAGGCGGTGCGCGAGATCATGCTGCTGGCCGACCGCGCCAATCAGTACATCGACGACCAGAAGCCCTGGGTGGTGGCCAAGGACTCCAGCCGCGACGGCGAGCTGCAGGGCATCTGCACCATGGGCCTGAACCTGTTCCGGGTGCTGGTGGGCTACCTCAAGCCGGTGCTGCCGCGCCTGGCGGCGCAGGCCGAGGATTTCCTGAACATCGCGCCGCTGGACTGGAAGCAGATCCGCCGGCCGCTGCTCAGCCACGCGATCAAGCCCTATCAGGCGCTACTCACCCGCATCGACCCCGCGGCGGTCGCGGCGATGGTGGAGGCGTCCAAGGAAACCATCAAACCGGCGGCCGCGCCGGCCAAGGAGAGCGCTTTGACTCACGATCCCATCGCCGCCGAGATCGAGTACGACGATTTCGCCAAGATCGACCTGCGCATCGCCCGCATCGTCAAGGCCGAGCACGTGGAAGGCGCCGAGAAACTGCTGCAGCTGACGCTGGACCTGGGCGGCGAGACGCGCAACGTTTTCGCCGGCATCAAGTCCGCCTACTCGCCGGAGCAGCTCGAAGGCAAGCTGACCGTGATGGTCGCCAACCTCAAGCCGCGCAAGATGCGCTTCGGCACCTCCGAGGGCATGGTGCTGGCCGCCGGCCCCGGCGGTAAGGATCTATGGATCCTCGAACCGCACGAAGGCGCCCAGCCCGGCATGCGGGTGAAGTGAGCCGACGCGGAACGGCCGGCGCCAGCGCCGGTCTACCGCAACAGCCCGCGCCGCCCGGGCGCGGGCTTCGCTCCAGCCGAGAGATCCACGCGATGACCGAGGCCCGCCACGGCGTCAACGCCGACGCGATCGATGCCCTCCTGCCGCAGACTCAATGCACCAAGTGCGGCTACAGCGGGTGCCGCCCTTACGCCGAAGCCATCGCCGCCGGCGAGGCCGACATCGACCAGTGCCCGCCCGGCGGCGACGCCGGCGTGCGGGCGCTGGCGCAGCTGCTCGGACGCCCGGCCAAGCCGCTGAACCCGGCATTCGGCGTCGAGCGCGCCCCGGTGGTGGCGTGGATCGACGAGGCCGAATGCATAGGCTGCACCCGCTGCATCCAGGCCTGCCCGGTCGACGCCATCCTCGGCGCCGCCAAGCGCATGCATACGATCATCGCCAGCGAGTGCACCGGCTGCGAACTGTGCATCCCGCCCTGCCCGGTGGAGTGCATTCACCTGGCGCCGGCGCCGGTCCAGGATCGGCAGGCCCGCCAAGCATTGGCGCCGCGGTTCCGCGCCCGCTTCCAGTTCCGCAATTTCCGCCTGGCGCGCGACGCCGCCGAACAGGCCGAGCGCCGCCGGCAAAAGAAAGAGGCCAAGGCGGCCGCCGCCGCGGCCGCGGTCGATCCGCGCAAAGCCTACATCGCCGCCGCGCTGGAACGGGTGAAACAGAAGAAAGCACAGCAGGCCGCTGCCGCGGCCGACAAACAGAACGGTTAAGGCATGAACGCCGAGAAACGCCGCGCCATCTTCGAGCGCCTGAAGGCCGAGAATCCCGCGCCCACCACCGAGCTGAACTACAGCAGCCCGTTCGAGCTGCTGATCGCGGTGATGCTGTCGGCGCAGATGACCGACAAGGGCGTGAACAAGGCCACCGCGCAGCTGTTCCCGGTGGCGAACACGGCGCAGGCGATCCTCGACCTGGGCGAGGAGAAGCTGGCGGAGTATCTCCGCACCATCAACTTCTGCAAGACCAAGACGGCCAACGTGATCAAGACCTGCCGCATCCTGGTGGAGCGGTACGGCGGCGAGGTGCCGGCCGATCGCGCGGCGCTGGAGGCCCTGCCCGGCGTGGGCCGCAAGACCGCCAACGTGATCCTCAATACCGCGTTCGGCCAGCCGGTGATGGCGGTGGACACCCATATCTTCCGCGTCGCCAACCGCACCGGCCTGGCCCGCGGCAAGGACGTGCGCGAGGTGGAGGACAGGCTCACCCGGCTGGTCCCCAAGGAATACCTGCACGACGCCCATCACTGGCTGATCCTGCACGGCCGCTACGTCTGCATCGCCCGCAAGCCGCGCTGCGCCGCCTGCGTGATCTACGATCTGTGCGAGTACAAGGAAAAGACCGCCTGAACCGTTGCCCCACCGCCGCCGGACACGCATTTCCCTTTCATCGAAGCCCATAGCGAGCCGCCCATGCTCTTCTCCAACGACAGAGACCAGATCCGCCGCTACTACGTGGAGAGCTGGCGCAAAGCCCAAGCGGGCCTGCCGCTGGAACCGCTGGAGCGGATGATCGCCGAGGTGGTGGCCGAGCACCCCGAGTACCACGCCGCGCTGGCGCAGGAAGATCGCGCGCTGAGCCGGGAGTATCTGCCGGAGCACGGCGAGACCAACCCCTTCCTGCACCTGGGCATGCACATCGCCATCCGCGAGCAGGTGTCGGTGAACCGGCCGCAGGGCGTCACCGCGCTGCACCGGCGGCTGGCCAAGGCGCTGGGCGGTGCGATGGAGGCCGAGCACCTGATGATGGAGGCGCTGGCCGACGTGCTCTGGCACGCGCAGCGCGACGGCACCCTGCCGGACGAGCGGGCGTACATGCTGCAGTTGCGGGAGATGGCGGAGCGGCTGGGGAAGGAATAGGTTGGTTAAGCCTAGGAAGGCAAAAGGCATTCGCTTGCTGCGCCGCGCCCACAGGGGAATAGCTGCCCTTGTCTGTGGGAGCGGCTGCGCCGCGAATGCCTTTCGCTTCTCACTTCCCAAACGTCGAAACGAAGCCGGTAGGCCGGGAACCTATCATGCCCAGGGAAAGCGCCGCGAACCTATCGATTTGAAAAATTAGCGAAAACTGGGGAAAGGCATTCGCGGCGCAGCCGCTCCCACAGGAAAGGCACAAGAGAGGCAGGGAAGGCGCCACAGGCTGGCCACCGGCCCAATGGGCACCTGCTGGCTTGCTCCGGAACATGGAATCTCCCACAGGAGAGACGCAAGAAAGGCGGAGAAGACGCCACAGGCAAACTACCAGCCAAGGCACACCTTCAGGCTGACTCCAGCACATAGAATCTCCCGCATTAGGAACAACGCTTCCTCCTCCGCGGGAGCGGCGCAGCAAGCGGACACCCGACGATTCGATACCCCCGCTTATTCCAGCGACTCCGGCGGATGCAGGTCGTAGCCCTGGGCATAATCCACCCCCAGCAAGCGTACCGACTCCAGCGTGGCCGGGCTTTCGACGAACTCGGCGATGGTCTTGATACCCATCACGTGCCCGACGTGGTTGATCGCCTCCACCATGGAGTAGTCGATGGGGTCGACGCTCATGTGGCGCACGAACAGGCCGTCGATCTTCAGGTAGTCCACCGGCAGCGTGCGCAGGTAGCCGAACGAACTCAATCCCGAGCCGAAGTCGTCCAGCGAGAAGCTGCAGCCGCGATCCAGGAGCGCGTGGATGAAGCGCTTGGCGCGGGCGAGATTGGCGATGACCGCGGTTTCGGTGATCTCGAAGCAGATGCGCTGCGGATTGGCGCCGGTCGCCGCCAGCTGCGCCAGCACGTAGTTCAGAAAGGCATCGTCGCTGAGCGACTGCCCCGAGAGATTGATCGCCACCCGGTCGATGCCGGCCAAGCGGCGGTCGTCGGCGGCCACCCGCTCGAACACCTTGCGCACCACCTCGCGGTCGATCGCCGGCATCATGTTGAAACGCTCCGCCGCCGGCAGGAACTGTCCCGGCGGCACCAGCCTGCCGTCCGCGCCCTGCATGCCCAGCAGGATCTCGGCCAGCACCATGGTCTCGCCTTCCAGCGGCAGAATCTTCTGAAAGCGCAGCCGGAACAGGTCCTGATCCAGCGCCCGCTGCACCCGCGGCGTCCACTGCATTTGGCCGTGACGCTCGCCCAGCTGGCGCCCCTGGCGGCGCACCACGTGCACCCGGCCACGGCCGTCCTCCTTGGCGGCGAAGCAAGCGGCGTCCGCCGCCGCCAATACATCGGATAGCGTGCCGTCGCCGTCGACCGGTGCCAGGCCGATCGACACGCCGACCGTGAATGCCTTGTCGTCCCAGGCGAAGCGGAACTCGCGCGCGGCGGCGCAGATGTCCTCGGCGATGCGCTGCGCCTTGTCCAGGCTGCAGCCGTACAACAGCAGGCCGAACTCGTCGCCGCCGAGCCGGGCCAGGGTGTCGGTGTCGCGGATGTATGGCGCCATCAGGTCGGCGAGCTGCTTGAGCAACTGATCGCCGGCCAGATGGCCGCAGGTGTCGTTGACCAGCTTGAACTGGTCGACGTCGATATAGGCCAGCGCATGCTCCAGCCGTTCGGCGCGCGCGCTTTCCAGGGCGTGCCACAACCGCGCCTCGAACTCGCGGCGGTTGACCAACCCGGTCAGCGGGTCGTGATTGGCTTGGTAGGACATCACCCGCGCCATGCCGCGCAACTCGGTGACGTCGTGGATCACCACCACCACGCCCATGAGCTTGCGGTCGTAGCTGCGAATGGGCGACGCCCGCACCTGCACCGCCGACTCGCGCTCGCCGGAGCGGTCCACCACCGCGGTGTCGTCCTCCAGCACCACCAGTCCCGCCCGGTCCATGCACAGGCGCACCGGGTCGGGGGCGCGCTCGCCGCTGCTCTCGTCGATGAGGTGCAGCACCTCCTCCAACTGCCGGCCGACCGCTTCCTCGTTGCGCCAGCCGGTGATGCGCTCCGCCACCGGGTTGAGGTAGGTGACCACGCCGTCGGTATCGGTGGTGAGCACGCCGTCGGCGATCGAACGCAACGTCACCTGCGCCCGCTCCTTCTCCTCGGTGAGGCGCCGCACCAAACCCTCCCGCTCGTAGCCCAGCATCAGGGCCTCGCGCATGACCCGGCTGGAGTTCACCGCCGCGTCGAGGATCGCCAGCGAACCGAAGCCCACGGTCAGCGCCAGCCACAACACGTCCGCCGCCGGCGCCAGCGTGAACACCCACACCCCCAGCGCGGCGAACAGCGGCACGCAGAACGCCAGATAGGCGGGGAGGAAGAAGCCGAGCGCCGCGAACCCGCCGAACGACAACGCGCACAGCAGGAATACCGCGAAGGCGGCGTCGGCCACCTGGCCGGTGTAGCTGGCGATGCCCAGAACGGCTATCCAGCCCAGGCCCTGCAGGATCATCAGCAGCATGAGCGCGTACGACCAGCGCGGCAGCGACGAATCCGGCGGGTCGACCTGAGCGAAGCGCCGCGACAGCAGCAGCCGCGCCACCGCCACCGTGCTCACGGCCAGGAACCAGCCGAGCAGCAAGCGGTTGGGAACGCGGGTGTAGAAATTGAGGAAGACCAGGACCGCGAAGATGATGCTGGTCCGGTAGGTGTACTGGGTGACCGCGTAGAGATTGCGGACCTGCTCCCAGTGAACGCGTCGCCTGAGCGCATCGTCGGCGTATCCATCCGACGAGGATGCGGCGATCCGCTCGACGCCGCCCGAGAGCTGCCGTGCCCGGTTCATGTCCCTTTGATCATCTGCGGCCCGTCCTCGCCGTATACCTCGGCGTTCTGGCCAATCCCGTAAGCAGCGGCGCGGGCGCCGCCACGGCGCCCGCGCACACGACCCGGCCTTACTTGCGGCCGAGCTTCGCGGCGATCTTCAAGCGCAGCGCGTTGAGGCGGATGAAGCCTTCCGCGTCCTGCTGATTATAGGCGCCGGCGTCGTCCTCGAAGGTGGCGATGCGGGCATCGAACAGCGAATCCTTCTCGGACTTGCGGCCCACCACCATCACGTTGCCCTTGTACAGCTTGACCCGCACCACGCCGTTGACGTGCTCCTGGGTCTGGTCGATCAGCGTCTGCAGGGCCTTGCGCTCGGGGCTCCACCAGTAGCCGGTGTAGATCAGCTTGGCGTAGCGCGGCATCAGCTCGTCCTTGAGGTGGGCCACCTCGCGGTCGAGGCAGATCGACTCGATGGCGCGGTGCGCGCGCAGCAGGATGGTGCCGCCGGGGGTTTCGTAGCAACCGCGCGACTTGATGCCGACGTAGCGGTTCTCCACCAGGTCGAGGCGGCCGATACCGTTGGCGCCGCCGAGCTGGTTGAGCTTGGCCAGGATCGTCGCCGGGCTCATGCGCTCGCCGTCGATGGCGACCACGTCGCCGCGCTCGAAGGTGAGCTCGATATAGGTCGGCTTGTCCGGCGCGGCCTCGGGGCTGACGGTCCAGCGCCACATGTCCTCTTCCGGCTCCGCCCACGGATCCTCGAGGTGACGGCCCTCGAAGGAGATGTGCAGCAGGTTGGCGTCCATGGAGTACGGCGAACCCTGGCGCTTGCGCGCGTCGATCGGGATGCCGTGGGAGTCGGCGTAGGCCAGCAGCTTCTCGCGCGACAGCAGATCCCACTGCCGCCAGGGCGCGATCACCTTGATGTACGGGTTGAAGGCGTAGTAGCCCAGCTCGAACCGGACCTGGTCGTTGCCCTTGCCGGTGGCGCCGTGGGCCACGGCGTCGGCGCCGACCTGCGCGGCGATTTCCATCTGGCGCTTGGCGATCAGCGGCCGGGCGATGGAGGTGCCGAGCAGATACTCGCCTTCATAGATGGCGTTGGCGCGGAACATCGGGAACACGAAGTCGCGGACGAACTCCTCGCGCAGGTCGTCGATGAAGATCTCCTTCACCCCGAACTGCTGCGCCTTCTTGCGCGCCGGCTCCAACTCCTCGCCCTGTCCGAGGTCGGCGGTGAAGGTCACCACCTCGCACTGATAGGTCTCCTGCAGCCACTTGAGGATTACGGAGGTGTCGAGGCCTCCGGAGTACGCGAGTACGACCTTCTTGATTTCGCTCATGGGTGTCTTGATGGGGGTTGTCCGAGAAACCGCGCCGGGCGGGCCGAAAGCGGCAGTCATGATCCGCGCTAAGAATAGAGAAATCAAGGAAACCAGCCGCGTTCCGCGAGGCTATAATGGCCGCCCTCGTGCATTCCAAGACAGGACGGCGCCCCGTGGACCGCATTACCCTCACCCGCCCCGACGACTGGCACCTGCACATCCGCGACGGCGAACACCTCAAGGCCGTGCTGCCCTACACCGCCCGTCAGTTCGGCCGGGCCATCATCATGCCCAACCTGGTGCCGCCGGTGACCAGCACCGAGCAGGCGCTGGCCTACCGGGAGCGGATCCTCGCCGCGCTGCCCGCCGGCAGCGAGTTCCAGCCGCTGATGACGCTGTACCTGACCGACAACACGCCGCCGGCCGAAATCGAGCGCGCCAAGGCGTCCGGGCATGTCCACGCCGTCAAGCTCTACCCGGCCGGCGCCACCACCAACTCCGCCTCCGGCGTGACCGACATCCGCCGCTGCGACGAGACGCTGGCCGCCATGGAGCAGCATGGGCTGCCGCTGCTGGTGCATGGTGAGGTCACCGACGCCGACATCGACATCTTCGACCGCGAGGCGACGTTCATCGACCGCGTGCTCGGCCCGCTGCTGCAGCGCTTCCCGCGGCTGAAGGTGGTGTTCGAGCACATCACCACCGCCGAGGCCGCGGCCTTCGTCCGGCAGGGGCCGGCCAACCTGGCGGCGACACTGACCGCGCATCACCTGCTGTTCAACCGCAACCACCTGCTGGTCGGCGGGGTGCGGCCGCATTTCTTCTGCCTGCCCATCCTCAAGCGCGAGACGCATCGCCAAGCGTTGCTCGAGGCCGCCACCTCCGGCAGCCCGAAGTTCTTCCTCGGCACCGACAGCGCGCCGCACGCCCGCTTCGCCAAGGAAGCCGCCTGCGGCTGCGCCGGGTCGTTCACGGCGCCGGCGGCGCTGGAGCTGTACGCCATGGCGTTCGAGCAGGCCGGCGCGCTGGACAAGCTGGAAGGGTTCGCCAGCCATCACGGGCCGGACTTCTACGGCCTGCCGCGCAACCGCGGCAGCGTGACCCTGGTGCGCGAGGATTGGGAACTGCCCCAGGAACTGCCCTATGGCGCGGACACCATCGTGCCGCTGAAAGCCGGCGAGCGCCTGCCCTGGCGCTTGCTGCCGTAACCAGGCCTTTCCCCAGCCGCGACTTGCGGCTACGGGATCGGCTGCCTACCATGGGCGGCTGACCAACCGCCCCCATACCCCCAGAGGACACCGTGCAGAGCCACAGCTCATCGAACGGCGAACGCTCGCGCATCGCGCGGCGCTTCCGCACCTACCTGCCGGTCGTCGTCGACGTCGAGACCGGCGGCCTCAACGCCCAGACCGACGCCTTGCTGCAGATCGCCGCGGTGATTCTCCGCATGGACGAAGACGGCCAACTGTTCCCGGCCGCCACGCATTCCTGTCACGTGGCGCCGTTCGAAGGCGCCAACATCGATCCGAAGTCGATCGAGCTCAACGGCATCAAGGTCGATCACCCCTTGCGCATGGCGCTGCCCGAGCACGAGGCGCTGACCCGCATCTTCCGCCCGATCCGGCAGGAGATCCAGGACACCGGCTGCACCCGCGCCATCCTGGTGGGGCACAACGCCTTCTTCGATCTCGGCTTCCTCAACGCCGCGGTCAACCGCGCCGGGATCAAGCGCAATCCGTTCCACCCGTTCTCCAGCTTCGATACCGCGACGCTGGGCGGCCTGGCCTACGGCCAGACAGTGCTGGCCAAGGCGCTGGAAGCGGCCGGCGTGGAATGGGATGGACGCTCCGCGCACTCGGCAATCTACGACGCCGAGAAGACCGCGGAGCTGTTCTGCCGCATCGTCAATCAGTGGGACCGCGCCATCGGCACCCCCGACCGCTACTGAGCGCATCCGCCGCGGCAACGAAAAAGCCCCGGTACCTGCCGGGGCTTTCGCTCGAGCGGGAACGCCTTAGGCCTGCTTGGCCGTGCTCAGCAATTCCTGCAACTCGCCGTTCTGGTACATCTCGAGGATGATGTCGCAGCCGCCGATCAACTCGCCGTTGACGTACAACTGCGGAATGGTCGGCCAGTTGCCGAACTGCTTGATGCCCTCGCGAACCTCCTGGTCCTCCAGCACGTTGACGTAGGCGAACTCCACGCCGCACGCCTGCAGCGCCTGGGAAGCACGCATGGAGAAACCGCACATCGGGAAGTCAGGCGAACCCTTCATGTAGAGGATGACGGGGTTTTCCGTCACCTGCTGCTTGATTCGCTCGAGAACGTCGCTCATAGCCACCTCGTAGGTAGAAAACGGGCCCAGTGTAACGGGCGTGACCGGGCGGGAAAACCGGCTGAGGAATAGGGTTATGCCGCCGCGCCGGTCGCCGCGGTCCGACTGCCGTTGGACTACCGAGCCGAGCCGCGGTTCCCGAGCCCGCGAGCGCGGCACGGAAGCCTCTTGAGTATGCGGCCGGCGAGGACCACCTCTTGTAGCCGCCTGCCGCCGATGATCAGCGGGCACGTCCGGTCGCGGTTGAAATCCGCCCCGCGCGGTGCTTAGACTTGATCCGCCAAATTTTTCGCCCTGTAAATACCTCTTCGGCGGCAGGAAAATTTGCTCTATCCCTCTGGCGACACCCTGGTGACAACAGGGGTTCCCCACCGATCCGCTCGTTCCGGCATGGTTTGAAGTAAGGAGTCGTCGATGAAGCACGAATTGCCCCCTCTTCCGTATCCCAAGAACGCCCTCGCGCCGCACATGTCCGAGGAGACCTTGGAGTATCACTACGGTAAGCACCACCAGACCTACGTCACCAAGCTCAACGAGCTGATTCCGGGCACCGAGTTCGAGAACCTGAGCCTGGAGGAGATCGTCAAGAAGTCTTCCGGCCCGGTGTTCAACAACGCCGCCCAGATCTGGAACCACACCTTCTTCTGGAACTGCCTGAGCCCCAACGGCGGCGGCGCCCCCAAGGGCAAGCTGGCCGAGGCGATCGACAAGAGCTTCGGCTCCTTCGAGAACTTCAAGAAGGAGTTCACCGACAAGACCGTGGCCATCTTCGGCTCCGGCTGGTCCTGGCTGGTGAAGAAGGCCGACGGCTCGCTCGAGATCCGTCAGACCGCCAACGCCAACACCCCGCTGACCGATAAGTCGGTGACCACCATCCTGACTTGCGACATCTGGGAGCACGCGTACTACATCGACTACCGCAACGTGCGGCCCAAGTTCCTCGAGGCCTACTGGAACCTGGTGAACTGGGACTTCGCCGAGAAGAACTACGGCGCCTAAGCCCCTTGCGCGGCGGGCGGTTTTGCACCGCCCGCCGCCCTTGCCCCCCCTCATTGCGCTCCCTATAATCCGGTTTTCCGGCAGCCCTCGAATCGCGCTGCCTTTTTCTTTTTCGGCCCGGAACTTATCCGTTTCACCCGGCGGTGGAGTCACCGCAGTTGGACGCAATGCAAGACCATCTGATGCACACCTACCTGCGCCTGCCGGTCGCCTTCGAGCGCGGCGAAGGCGCTTGGCTTTGGGATACCGACGGCAAGCGCTATCTCGACGCGCTGTCCGGCATTGCGGTTTGCGGGCTGGGCCATGCCCATCCGGCGATCACCGCGGCGATCCAGACGCAGGCGGCCACGCTGCTGCACACGTCGAATCTGTATCGCATTCCCAACCAGGAGCGCCTGGGCGAGCGCTTGTGCCGGCTCGCCGGAATGGACGCGGCGTTCTTCTGCAACTCCGGCGCCGAGGCCAACGAGGCGGCGATCAAGGTCGCCCGCCTGTACGGCCACAACAAGGGCATCGCCGAGCCGGTGGTGATCGTGGCCGAGGGCAGCTTCCACGGCCGCACCCTGGCAACCCTGACCGCCACCGGCAACCGCAAGGTGCAGCAAGGTTTCGAGCCGCTGGTGAGCGGCTTCCTGCGGGTGCCGTTCAACGACCTGGACGCGGTCGCCGCGGCCGCCGCCAACCCGAACGTGGTGGCGGTGCTGGTGGAGCCGATTCAGGGCGAAGGCGGCATCAACGTTCCTGGCGATGACTATCTGAAGGGCCTGCGCCGACTCTGCGATCAGCACGGCTGGCTACTGATGCTCGACGAGATCCAGACCGGCATGGCCCGCACCGGCCGCTGGTTCGCCTTCCAGCACGCCGGCATCGTGCCCGACGTGATGACCCTGGCCAAGGGCCTGGGCAACGGCTTCCCCATCGGCGCCTGCCTGGCGCGCGGCGCGGCGGCCAAGACCTTCGGTCCGGGCAACCACGGCACCACCTTCGGCGGCAACCCGCTGGCCTGCCGGGTCGGCCTGGCGGTGACCGAAACCATCGAGGCGGAAGACCTGCCGGCGCGGGCGGCGGCGCTGGGCGAGCGCCTGCTCGAAGGCTTCCGCCGCGAACTCGGCGGCGTTCAGGGCGTGACCGATATCCGCGGCCGCGGGCTGATGCTGGGCATCGCCTTGGATCGGCCCTGCGGCGATCTGGTCAAGCAGGCGCTGGCACAGGGTTTGCTGCTCAATGTGACGGCGGAGCGGGTGATTCGCCTGCTGCCGCCGCTGATCCTCAGCGACGACGAGGCGGATCGGATCGTGGACGCGGTCGCGGGGCTGGTCCGCTCCTTCCTCGCCAGCCCAGCGGCCTGAGCCGACTAGGAGACACCATGGCGGTACGGCACTTCCTCACCCTCAGCGATCTCAGCGGCGACGAGCTGCAGGCCTTGATCCGGCGCGCGATCGAACTCAAGCGCCTGAGGCGCGAAGGGTTGCTGCACGAGCCGCTGCGCGGCCGCGTGCTGGGAATGATCTTCGAGAAATCCTCCACCCGTACCCGGGTGTCGTTCGAAGCGGGCATGGCCCAGCTCGGCGGCAGCGCGCTGTTCCTGTCGCCGCGCGACACCCAGCTGGGCCGCGGCGAGCCGCTGGAGGATACCGCCCGCGTGCTGTCGCGCATGGTCGACGTGGTGATGATCCGCACCTTCGGCCACGACATCCTGGAGCGCTTCGCCGCCGTGTCCTCGGTGCCGGTGATCAACGGCCTGAGCGATATGCACCACCCCTGCCAGCTGCTGGCGGACATCCAGACCTTCATCGAGCACCGCGGCGATATCCGCGGCCGCACCGTGGCCTGGATCGGCGACGGCAACAACATGTGCAACTCGTACATCGAGGCCGCCATCTGCTTCGACTTCCAGCTGCGCATCGCCTGCCCCGAGGGCTACGATCCCGATGCCGGCCTGCTGGAGCGCGCCCGCGGCCGGGTGCTGCTGACCCGCGACCCGCGCGAGGCGGCACGCGGCGCCGACCTGGTGGTCACCGACGTGTGGGCCAGCATGGGTCAGGAAGAAGAGCAGAGCCACCGCGTGCAGGCCTTCGCCGGCTATTGCGTGGACGACGCCATCATGGCCGAGGCCGCCGCCGACGCCATCTTCATGCACTGCCTGCCCGCCCACCGCGGCGAGGAAGTCAGCGCCGAGGTGATCGACGGGCCACGCAGCGTGGTGTGGGACGAAGCCGAGAACCGGCTGCACGCGCAGAAGGCGCTGCTGGAGTTCCTGCTGCTGGGGGCGTAAGCGCCCCACTCGCGGGGATGTGGGTCAGCCGCATCCCGCTGTTCGATCGACGACTAGAGGCATTCGCGGCAGAGCCGCTCCCACAGAAGAATCCACTCTTTTCCTGTGGGGAATTCTATGTTCCGGCGCAAGCCTGCCGGTGCACTTTGGGCGGGTAGTTGGTCTGCGGTGTCTTCTTAGCTTCTCCCGCGCCTTTCCCTGTGGGAGCGGCTGCGCCGCGAATGTCTTTTTCCAGTTTCCGCCGAATTTGCAAGGCGATAGCTTTGCGGCACTATCCGGGGCATGACCGGTTCTTGGCATGCCGACTTCGTTCCGACGTTCGGTAAGTGAGGAGCGAAAGGCATTCGCGGCATAGCCGCTCCCACAGCAGATGGGACAGCGGTCTTCCCCTGTGGGAGCGGCTACGCCGCGAATGCCTTTCTTTTCTTTACCCAGCGATTGCTGACGAACCCTACCGCCGGTGCGGTACCCGCTGCCAGTCGTCGACGTCGCGCACGATCAAGCTGTCGAAATCACCGACGTCGCCGGAGGCTTGCAGCGCCCGCATCAGTTCCGCCGGGCCGTAGGGCCGGTCCATCAGTTCCAGGAAAGCCACGCCCTGCTCCGCCAACCATCCCAGCAGCGCCGCCAGATCCAAATCGGCGAGCGGGTTGTCGTCGCTGTTGCGGCGCAAGCACAGCCGCAGGTGTTCGTCGCGGAACAGCCGCTCAGCGAACGGGCCGGCCTTGAGCGTCGACAGGAGTTCGCGACAGTCGCCGCCCAGCCGTACATGCTTGGGCTCGACCAGGGCAACGTGCGCCGGTAGCGCCATGGCAGCGATCCTCCGCCTCAACCCTGCCCGGGCTTGGAACCGGCGCGCTCGGCCAACTGCTCCAGGCTGATGTGGCGCACGTCCTTACCCTTGACGAAGTACACCACGTACTCGCAGATGTTGCAGGCGCGATCGCCGATGCGCTCCAGCGAGCGCGCCGCCCAGATCAGGTCCATCAACCGCGGCACGGCGCTCGGCTCGTTCATCATCCGCTCCATGAGCCGGCTCATGATGGCCTCGTACTGGCGGTCCGCCGAGACGTCGTCCCGCGCCACCGCCACCGCCTGGTCGACGTCCATGCGCGCGAAGGCGTCGAGCGCGCCGCGCAGCATGGCGCGCACGTGGTTGCCCAAGGCCTCGATCTCCGTGATCGCCTGCTTGTGCTGCCCCAGCTCGGCCAGGTGCAGGGCCATGCGGCCGATACGCTCGGCCTCGTCGCCGATGCGCTCCAGGTCGGTGATGGTCTTGATCACCGCGATCACCAGGCGCAGATCGCCGGCCGCCGGCTGCCGGCGGGCGATGATGTGCATGCATGCCTCGTCCAGCTCCACCTCCAGCGAGTTCACCCGCCAGTCGGTGCTCACCACCTTGCGCGCCAGGTCGACGTCGCCCTCGACCAGCGCGGCAACCGCGTCGGCGAGCTGCTGCTCGACCAGACCGCCCATCTCCATGACGGTGTTGCGCGCTTCTTCCAGTTCGGCGTTGAACTGCTGGGAAATGTGTTGCCCGAGATCTTTCTTGTCCATGCCTCGGCCTTGTCCTCTACCAGGGGCCTTGCGGGATGCGTCGAGTATCACACGAGCGCGGCCGGGAAATGCAGAGGGCCGCTCGGCCCTTAGCCGTAGCGGCCGGTGATGTAGTCCTCGGTCTTCCTCTGCGCCGGCGCGGTGAACAGCGTGTCGGTGTCGGCGAACTCGACCAGCTCCCCCAGGTACATGAAGGCGGTGTAGTCGGAGACCCGCGCCGCCTGCTGCATGTTGTGGGTGACGATGACGATGGTGTAGCTGGATTTGAGTTCGTAGATCAGCTCTTCGATCTTCAGCGTGGAGATCGGATCCAGCGCCGAGGCCGGCTCGTCCAGCAGCAGCACTTCCGGCTCCACCGCGATGGCGCGGGCGATCACCAGGCGCTGCGCCTGACCGCCGGACAGCCCCAGCGCGTTGTCCTTGAGCCGGTCCTTGACCTCGTTCCACAAGGCCGCGCCGCGCAGCGCGCGCTCGACCGCCTCGTCCAGCACGCGGCGGTCGTTGACGCCCTGGATGCGCAGCCCGTAGGCGACGTTCTCGTAGATCGACTTGGGGAACGGGTTCGGCTTCTGGAACACCATGCCCACCCGCCGCCGCAGCTCGGCCGGCTCGATGGCGCGGCCGTAGATATCCTGGCCATCGAGCAGGATCCGGCCCTCGACCCGCGTGCCGTCGACCAGGTCGTTCATGCGGTTGAAGCAGCGCAGCAGGGTGGACTTGCCGCAGCCGCTGGGCCCGATGAAGGCAGTCACCCGGTTGCGCGGGATCGCCATGTCGACGCCTTTCAGCGCCTTGGTCTGGCCATAGTAGAAGTCGAGCTTGTCGACCCGCAGGCAGATGTCCTCGTCGGCCAGCCGGCGCCGCACCGGATCGCGGCTCAGCGCCGACATGTCGAGCGCGCGGGCGCGGCCGGAATCTTGCTCGGGTAGGTTCATGGATTCAGCCCTCATGGGGTTCAAGCCTCCAGCGCCTTGTAGCGTTCGCGCAGGCGATTGCGGATATGAATGGCTGCCAGATTGAGCAGGACGATGATCGCCACCAGCAGCAGCGCCGTGGCGTACACCAGCGGCCGGGCCGCCTCGACGTTGGGGCTCTGGAAGCCGACATCGTAGATGTGGAAGCCCAGGTGCATGAACTTGCGGTCGGCGTGCAGGAACGGCGCGTTCAGGTCGAATGGCAACGACGGCGCCAGTTTCACCACGCCCACCAGCATCAGCGGCGCCACCTCGCCGGCGGCGCGCGCCACCGCCAGGATCAGCCCGGTCATGATGGCCGGGCTGGCCATGGGGATCACGGTGCGCCACAAGGTCTCGGCCTTGGTCGCGCCCAGGGCCAGGCTGCCTTCGCGGATGGCGCGCGGAATGCGCGCCAGGCCTTCCTCGGTGGAGACGATGACCACCGGCAAGGTGAGCAACGCCAGGGTCAGCGAGGCCCACAGCAGGCCGCCGGTGCCGAAGGTCGGCGCCGGCAGCGCCTCGGGATAGAACAAGCGGTCGATGCTGCCGCCCAGGAAGTACACGAAGAAGCCGAGGCCGAACACACCGTAGACGATGGACGGCACGCCGGCCAGGTTGATCACGGAGATGCGGATCAACCGGGTCAACGGCCCCTTCTTGGCGTACTCGCTCATGTAGATCGCGGCGATCACGCCGAGCGGCGTCACCAGCACCGACATCAGCAGCACCATCGCCACCGTGCCGAAGATCGCCGGAAACACGCCGCCCTCGGTGTTGGCCTCGCGCGGCTCGTCGCTGACGAACTGCCACAGCCGCTGGAAGTAGAAACCGAGCTTGCCGACGGTGCTCATGGCATTGGGCATGTGTACCTGCAGCACCTTGGCCAGCGGCACATCCACCGTGCGCCCGTCCATCAGCTCCATGACCGCCGCGTCGCGCTCGGCCTGGCGGTACAACTCGACGAGTTCGCGCTGAGCGGTTTCGAAACGCGCGTGCAGGGCGGCCGTTTCGGCTTCGATATCGGCGAAGGCGGCCGGGTCGGTCACGCCGTCCAGTTCCAGGCCCCGGCGCTGCAGGCGCAGCCGCTCGATACGGTAGTTGATGTCGCCGATCTCGCCCCGCTCGACAGCGCGGGCCTGCCGGTACAGCTCCACCGCGCGCGCCAACCGCTCCTTGAGTACCGGCAGCGCGGCCTCGCCCTCGGCGATCACGCGCCCGTTTTCCTTGATCGCACGCAGATGGCCGTAGAGATTGCCCCACTCGCGGCGCTCCATGACCATGACCTGGGCCGGCACAGTGACGGCGTCGATGTTGTTCGCCACCAGCCAACGGAAATCCAGGCCGAGCACATCGCGGTTGCCGGTCTTGATCAGCAGGCGCTCAACCTCGGTCACGCCGGGCGCGAGCCGGTACTCGCTGTCCGAGAGGCGGTCGGCCGGCACCACCTCGCGGTCGTAGATCTCGCCGATCACCGCGACGGCTTCTTCGCCGCCGGGCGGGCGGTACTGGAACTCGTACACCGTCGACGGCCAGAAATGTCCCATGCCGCGCACCGCGAGCAGGCCGATCAAGCCGACCACCAGCACCAGCGCGATGCTGACGGCGGCGGCGTTCAGCCACACCCAGGGCGTTCCGCTCTTCATCCACTTACGCATAGTCGACATCGGCGCGGCCGTCCTTACAGCGAGCTGTACTTGCCGCGCAGGCGCTGGCGCACCATTTCGGCGACGGTGTTGAACAGGAAGGTGAACAGGAACAGCACCAGGGCGGACAGGAACAGCACACGGTAGTGGGTGCTGCCGACCTCGGTCTCGGGCATTTCCACCGCGACGTTGGCGGAGAGCGTGCGCATGCCCTGGAAGATGCTCCAATCCATCAGCGGCGTGTTGCCGGTGGCCATGAGCACGATCATGGTCTCACCCACGGCGCGGCCGAGCCCGATCATGATCGCCGAGAAGATGCCGGGGCTGGCGGTGAGCAGCACCACCCGGGTCAGCGCCTGCCAGGGTGTCGACCCGAGCGCCAGTGCGCCGAAGGTCAGGTGCTTGGGCACGCTGAAGATGGCGTCCTCGGCGATGGAAAAGATGTTCGGGATCACCGCCACGCCCATGGCGACGCCCACCACCAGCGCGTTGCGCTGATCGAAGTCGATGCCGAGGTCGTTGGTGAGCCAGCCGCGGACGTTGCCGCCGAACAAGGCGTCTTCCAGCAGCGGACTGATCGCGAAGCTGAGCACGCCAATGCCGATCACCACCGGCACCAGCAGCGCCGCCTCCCAGCCATCGGGCACCAGGAAGCGCACTCGCCTCGGCAGCAGCGACCACGCCAACGCCGCCAGCACCACGCCGACCGGCAGCAGGATCAGCAGTGCGGCGAAGCCGGGCAGATGCGCCTCGACCACCGGCGCCAGCCACAGACCGGCGAGGAAACCGAGGATCACCGTGGGCAGCGCCTCCATGATCTCCACCGTCGGCTTGACGATGCGGCGCATGCCCGGCGCCATGAAGTAGGCGGTGTAGATCGCGGCGGCGACAGCCAGCGGCACCGCCACCAGCATGGCGTAGAACGCGGCCTTGACGGTGCCGAACGCCAGCGGCGCCAGGCTGAACTTGGGCTCGGCGTCACTGGTTGCCGCCGACGACTGCCAGACATGGGCCGGCTCGCCGTAGCCCTCGTACCAGACCTCGCCCCACAGCGCGCTCCAGGACACCTCCGGGTGCTCGTTGTGGACCCGCACGAACCGCAACTCGCCGTCACCGCTCTGCGCCAACAGTACGTTGTTGCGAGGACCGAGCGCGGCGTCGGCGAGCGCGCCCTCGCCCAGCGCTTCGACCCGTAGCGTGCGATGCGCGGTGGTGTGGTAGATGCCGACCTTGCCGTCGGCGTCGGCGGCGATGAACCCCTTGCGGCCGAACTCCGGGATGATCTGGGTGATCGGGGCCTTCTGATCGGTGAAGCTGCGCACCCGTGCCAGCGTGTACTCATTGTGCGCGCCGCGCAGCGGAAACCATTGCGTGATGCGCCCGTCGCTGTCGCCGACCAACAGTGAGACACCGCCCACCAGCAGGTTGGCGGCGGTCACCCGCGTCTCGCCCTCGACCAAGCGCAGACGCTGCACCAGCTGCGGCTCGGCCTTGTCGCGCAGATCCAGGAATGCAACTTCCTGCCGGCCGAGCAGCACGAACAACGTGCTCTGGTCGCGATTGAGCAGCAGGCCGCTGACTTGGCCGCGCAGCGGCGGCAGCGTCGTCTGCTCCGCTTCCCAGGTTTCCTCGCCGCTGAGGAAGGATTCTTCGCGGCGGTAGGAGGCCATGCTCAATCCCGCGGCCGACGCGCCGACCACGGTGGCGCCGTCGCTATCGAGCTGGACCGCCAGCTGGCGCAGCGCGGCGCCGCCCCGGTCGACCACGATCGCCTCCCCGCCAAGCGGATACGCCAGTTCCGGCGTGATGTGCCGCTTACCTTCCGGGAAGCTGATCTTGAACTCCGGCTTGACCAGCAGAGCGCGACCGTCGGCCAAACCATAGGCGATCACCTGATCCTGCGGATCGGACGTCGCCACCGCGGTCACCGCCACGCCGGCCGGCAGCGGCAGCGCCGCCTGCCGCAGCACTTGCCCATCGCGCGGATCGAAGAACACCACCTGGCCGTCGCGGCTGAAGCGCGCTGCCATCTCGCCATGCTCCTGGATCACCAGGCCGGCGCTGGCGCCAGGTGCTCCGGGCACGGCGTAGCTGGTCACCGGCTCGATGCCCGCGGGCTGGAACAGCGGCATCACCACATAGAACAGGTAAGCGAAGATCAGCAGCAGCGCGCCGATCACCGCCAGCCCGCCGCTCACCACCAGGTAGCGGGCCAGCCGGTCCTTGAGCTTGCGCCATTGTCTGCGCCGAACGGCGGCCTTGCTGTCTCGGCCGGCAAACGTGCGTCTTAGGTCGGAAGTGTTCGTCGCCATGGGCGGCCATGTTATGAAGCGCGGGTGACAGTTTTGTTACACGCGCACGCGGCGGTGCGCGATGGGGCGAATAACGCGGAAGGTCCCGCGCGGGGGACCTTCCGACAAGAAGCGGTCAGTGGGGGATCACTCGATGCCGAGCTGCTTCAGGGTCTTCTCGGCGACCGCGGCCGGTACCGGCACGAAACCGTCCTTGACCACGATTTCCTGCCCCTGCCTGGACAGCATCAGCTTGACGAACTCGCGCTCCAGCGGCTGCAGCGGCTTGTTCGGATCCTTGTTGATGTACACGTAGAGGAAGCGCGACAGCGGGTACTCACCGCGCATGGCGTTGGCGGCGGTAGCCTCGACGAACTTGTCGCCCTCCTTCTCCGCCAGCGGCACCGCCTTCACACCGGAGGTGACGTAGCCCATGCCGGAGTAGCCGAGCGCGTTCAGCGAGTTGGACACCGACTGCACCACCGAGGCCGAGCCGGGCTGCTCATTCACGCTGGACTTGAAGTCGCCCTTGCAGAGCGCTTTCTCCTTGAAGTAGCCGTAGGTGCCAGACACCGAGTTGCGGCCGAACAGCTGGATGTCGCGGTTCTTCCAGGCGCCGTCGAGCCCGAGCTTGCCCCAGGTGCCGGCGTCCTCCGCGTGGCCGCACTTGCGGGTGCTGGAGAAGGCGGCGTCGACCTGGGCCAGGGTCATGCCCTTGATCGGGTTGTCCTTGTGCACGAACACCGCCAGCGCGTCGATAGCCACCGGCACCGCGGTGGGCTTGTAGCCGTGCTTCTTCTCGAACGCCTCAAGCTCCTTGTCCTTCATCTTGCGGCTCATCGGGCCCAAATTGGCGGTGCCCTCGGTCAGCGCCGGCGGCGCGGTGGAGGAACCGGCGGCCTGGATCTGCACGTTGACGTTCGGGTACTGGCGCTTGAACTCCTCGGCCCAGAAGGTCATGAGGTTGGCCAGGGTGTCGGAGCCGACGCTGGAGATGTTGCCGGACACGCCGCTGGCCTTGGCGTAGGCCGGCAGCTTGGGGTCGACCTGCGCGCCCTGCGCCATGGCGCCGGTGCTTGCCAGTACGGCGGCCGCGGCCAGCGCGAGCACGTGCTTGTTCATCTGCATTGAGAATCACTCCGTCGTTCGTTCTGTGTGCGTTGGGCTGTCCGCCGCAACTCGGGGGCAGTATCGGCAGCGGGGTTGACGGTTGAATGAAGCCTATGTGACGAAACGGTGACCGCGCGGCACCGTCAGGCGGCCGCGGAGATCACCGCCGCGGCCGGAAAACGGCAGGCGAACACGCTGCCCCGCCCCGGCTCGCTGTCGATCTCCAGCCGCGCGTCGTGCCGTTGCAGCACATGCTTGACGATCGCCAATCCCAGCCCCGTGCCGCCGGTGGCGGCGCTACGCGATGCATCGACCCGATAGAAGCGCTCGGTGAGGCGCGGGATATGGTGCGCGGCGATGCCGATCCCGGTGTCGCGCACGACCAAACGCGCCCCGTCGTGGTCACGCTGCCAATGCACCTCGATACGGCCGCCGGCGGGGGTGTACTTGACGGCATTGAAGATCAGATTGCCGAACGCGCTGCGCAGCTCGCTGTCGTTGCCGCGGATCAGCAGCGACGAATCCGCCCGCAGGGTGATGGTCTGCTCCGCCGTGGCAACCGCCTTGGCCTCCTCTATGAGCTCCTCGAGCATGACCGGCACGTTCACCGCGGCCGGTTCGGCGGCCGGCCGCTCGGTCTCCAATCGTGACAGCAGCAGCAGATCGCTCACCAGGCGCTGCATGCGCTGGGTCTGCTGCTGGATCAGCGCCAACGAGCGGGCGGTCATGGGATCCAACGGCTCGTCGCTGTCGGCCAGCGTCTCGGCCAGGCCGTGGATCACGCTCAACGGGGTGCGCAGCTCGTGCGAGACGTTGGCGACGAAATCGCGCCGCATGCGCTCGAGCCGTTGCAGTCGGGTGATGTCGCGCGCCAGCAGCAGGCGCTGACCGTCGCCATAAGGGAAGATGCGCAGCTCGAGCACGATCCGCGGTTGAACCGGCGACGGCAGCGTGATCGAGTCCCGGCCGCCGTCGGCATCGAGGAAGGCCTTGAACTCCGGATGGCGGAACAGGTTGTCGATGCGCTGACCTTGATCCTGCGGCCAGCGCAACCCCAGCAGCGGCTTGGCGGCGCGGTTCCACCACTGCATCTCGCCCCGGTCCTGCAAAACCACGGTGGCGTCGGGCATGGCATTGGACGACTCCCGAAAGCGCTGCAGCAGATCGGCCAGATGCTTGCGCCGCAGGCGGTGCCGGCGCTGCACCCGATACAGGCCGTCGAATACGTCGCCCCACAAACCCTTGGCCTTGGGCGGCTCGGTGACGGCGCCGCGCCGCAGCCAGCGTTCGAGCCGGGCGAGCTGATAGAAATTCCAGCCGAGGAAGCCGAGGCTGCCGAGCAGCACGCCAAGGACGGGATTGCCGAACAGCCAGCCGAGCAGCGCGGCCAAGGCGACCATCAGCGCCAGGCGGCGCAGCACTCCCGGCCATGGATTGTCGTCGCGCATATGCCGCTACCCTGGGACGCGGTCCCGGCGCGCCGCCAGGAGCCGATGTGCGAGTGAGCCAAGTCTGATCACAGAAACCGCGCGGGCACGGCGGTCAGGCCTTGGTGGAAAAACGGTAGCCGGCGCCGCGCACGGTCTGCACCAGGCGATCATGGCCGCTGTCCGCGAGCGACTTGCGCAAGCGCCGGATGTGAACGTCCACCGTGCGCTCCTCGACGTAGACGTTGGTGCCCCAAACGTTGTCGAGCAACTGGCCGCGGCTAAACACGCGCTCCGGATGGGCCATGAAGAAGCGCAACAAGCGGAACTCGGTGGGCCCGACCTCCAGCGCCACGTCGTTGACCGTCACCCGGTGCGACACCGGATCCAGCCGCAAGCCTTGCACCTCGATGGCCTCCTCGCTGGCGGCGGGCGCGGCGCGGCGCAGCACCGCCTTGATCCGCGCCATCAGTTCGCGCGGCGAGAACGGCTTGGTCACATAGTCGTCGGCGCCGACCTCCAGCCCGCGCACCCTGTCCTCCTCCTCGCCGCGCGCGGTGAGCATGATGATCGGAATGGCGCGGGTGGCGCTGTCCCGCTTGAGCGCCCGCGCCAACTCGATGCCGCTGCTGCCGGGCAACATCCAGTCGAGCAGGAGCAGGTCGGGCATCTGCTGTGCCATGGCGGCGCGCGCCTGGGTCGCATCCTCCGCCTGCACCACCTCGAAACCGCCGCGCTGCAAGGCGATGGACAGCATCTCGCGCACCGCGGAGTCGTCTTCGACCGTCAGAACCCTGACCACCATCGTTATGTCCCGTGCCAGTTAGCGTCGGGCGCCATTACAAGACAGAAATGTGACAAAGGCGTTAAAACTCGCGAATTCGCCCTGAACGACGACGTAACCATATGTAGCGTCGCCAAATTTGGTCCAGCATATCGCCTGCGCGGCTAGGACGCATGCGCTTTGCGGGCCAACGCCAGCGAGAACAGCTGCTCGCCGCCCTCGAAATGCCCCTCTAGCGACAGTCCCGCCTCGTGCAGCATGGCGCGCAAGGTCAACGGCGTGAACTTGCGGCTGATTTCGGTGAGGATCGGCTCGCCGCGGCCGAACCGGTAGCGGCGGCCGAGGGCGCCGATGGTCACCTCCTGCGCCCGCTCGGACAGCAGATACATCTCGATGCGTGCCTGCTCGACGTTGTACACGGCGCGGTGGCGGAAGCCGCTGAGATCGAAATCGGCGCGCAGTTCGCGGTTGAGCACCCGCAGTACGTTCAAGTTGAACTCGGCGGTGATGCCGGCGGCATCGTTGTAGGCGGCCTCCAGCAGCGCCGGCGCCTTCACCCGATCCACGCCCAGCAGCAGCGCGTCGCCCTGACGCATGCGCTCGCGCACCTCGCCGAGGAACTGCTTGGCCTCGGCGTCGGTGAAATTGCCGATGGTCCCCCCCAGAAATAGGTACAGACAGCGCCCGTCAAGTTGCGGCAGGTATCGCAAGCCGCCGGTGTAATCGCCGACCAGGGCCCCGATTCGCAGGCCGGGGAACTCCGCGGCCAGCGCCTGACCGGTGCACCGTAGCATGTCCTCGCAGACGTCGAACGGCCAGTAGCGCACCGGCAGGCCCTGCCGCTCGCAGGCCGCCAGCAGGTGGCGCGTCTTGCGACTGGTGCCGCTGCCGAACTCGACGATGTGGTCGGGCCGCACCCGCGCGATGATGGTCTGCGCATAGCGATCCAACAGATAGCCCTCGGCGCGGGTCGGATAGTATTCGGTGGTATCGCAGATCCGATCGAACAGCGCCGAACCATGGGCGTCGTAGAAATACTTCGGCGGGATATGGCGAGGGTCGGCGGCGAAGCCATGGACGACGTCCTCGGCCAGGTCGGGAATGCGGCGCGCCGGCTGCACGGCGGTACAGGTCAAGCGCGGTAGGGAGTCGTGATCGTCTAACGCGAGCAGCATCAAGCTTCCTCCATGAGGCTTCTGCGGCAGATACGGTCAAGCGTAGGAAACCCGCCGAACGAGTGCTTATGCCGTGATGATGGAGGCGCCGCGGGCGAATCCGCAGATTGAGGGAACAACATGAGCGAGGGGGACCGCCATGTGTAGATTTGCCGCCTACCTAGGGCCGGAGTTGCTGTTGGAGCGCTTCCTGCTGCAGCCGCCGCACAGCCTGGTGAAGCAGTCCTGGCAACCGCGCGAGATGCGCAATGCGGTGCTCAACGCCGACGGATTCGGCGTCGGCTGGTACAACGCCGACCAAGCGCCGGCCGCCTATCGCAATACCCTGCCGATCTGGGCCGATCCGAACCTTGCCGCGCTCGGCCGCAGCCTCGCCCGTCCCCTGTGGCTGGCCTACGTACGGAGCGCGACCGACGGCTTCAGCACCGGCTTCGCCAACACCCAGCCGTTCCTGGACGACGAGCTGATCTTCCTGCACAACGGCTTCGTCGCCGGTTTTCCGGACAGCGCGCGGCCGCGGATCCGCCGCTGGTTGCATCCGGAGTTCGAGGCGAGCGTGCACGGCAATACCGATTCCGAGTACCTGTTCGCGGTGCTGCGCCAGCTGTACTGGGAGGACGGTGAGAACACCCTGGAGCACGCCCTGCCCCGGTTGTGCGAGCAGTTGGCCCACTGGGCGCCCGAGCGACCGCAGCTGCTCAATCTCGCGATCGCCGACGGCCGCCGCGTTTACGCGCTGCGCCACGCATTGGCCGAGGACTGTCCCAGTCTGTACTACACCACCGACGACGAGCAGTTTCCCGGCGGCCAACTGCTCGCCTCGGAACCGTTGACCGAGACCGGCCTCTGGCAGCCGGTGCCGCCGCATCATCTACTGATCCTGGATCCGGACGAGCCGCCGTCGCTGCTACCGCTATGAACGCACTGTCGGCCCTGCGCGAAACGCAGTCGGCGCTGCGTACGGTGATCGAGCAGTGCCGTGAAGTCGACCTGTATCGGCAGTTCCACCCCGACCTCAGTCCGCTGGGCTGGCACTTCGGCCATTGCGTGTTCGTCGAAATCGTCTGGCTGCGCGAGCGGGTGCTGGGCGACGACCACTTCGCCCAAGAATTTGCCGACCTATACCTGCCGGAGCGCTCGCCCAAGGGCGAGCGCGGAAACCGCCTCCCCCCGCGCGAGGCGCTCCTGGGATGGGCGCGCCAACTTCAGTGCCAACACGCGCGCCTGCTCGCCGATCCGCCGCAACGGTTACGGCGGCACCCGCTCATGCGCGACGACTACCTGGTGTGGTTCCTAGCCCAACACCATGCCCAACATCTAGAGATCATGCGCATGGTCATGGCACAGCGTGCCGCGACCGAACAGCACGGCATGGCCGTGGCCGCGCCGCTTGCACTGCGGCGGCCGTCGCCGCCGCGCGTGGTACTACCGGCCGGCGACTACCGGATCGGCAACAACGATTGCCGGGCCTTCGACAACGAACAGCCGCCGCGGCGGGCGCGCATCGCAGCGGTCGAGTTAGCGGCGCGACTGGCCAGCAACGCTGAATACCTGGCGTTTCTCGACGACGGCCATCCGCAGCGGCGCTTCTGGTCGGAAGCCGGCTGGCGCTGGCGGCAATCACAGCAGGATCATCTGCCCGAGCACTGGCGGCGAGACGCCCAAGGCAACTGGTTGCAGCTGACCCCGTCGGGCCCGCGCCCCTTGGCGCCGGATGACCCGGTTCTGGGCATCAACCACCATGAGGCGGCGGCGTTCGCGGCGTGGGCGGGCGGACGGCTGCCGCACGAATACGAGTGGGAGGCGGCTGCGACGCTTGGTCTGTTGCGCGACGCCGGCGGAGCCTGGGAGTGGTGCCGCAACCGCTTCCACCCCTACCCCGGCTTTCGCGCCTTCCCCTACGACGGCTACTCGCTGCCCTGGTTCGACGGCGGCCACTACAGTCTGCGCGGCGGCAGCCCGTTCACCATGCCGTGGCTACGCCGGCCAAGCTTCCGCAACTTCTATCAGGCGGACAAACGCCACGTCTTCGCCGGCGTGCGCCTCGCGTTCGACTAGATCGGACCTCGCGCGGAAGCGGCTAACGGCGGTTCACCCCACCTGGTCGAGTTCATCTTGACCGAGCAGCGCTCCGATGTGCCTGCGCGTGTGCCGAGCCAGCTCGGAGCGATTCAATCCCTCGACGGCCAACGGTGGACCGACTCGGACCCTGACGTCGAGCCCCGGCAAGGCGCTCACCCTCAGGAAATGCGCCAGCAAGGTGTCGTCACCGATGTAGGCGGCCTCGCTGCTCGGTTCGCCGTTGCGGTGGTGGTAGGAAATCGCCAGGGTCTGCACCGGCACCGATGCTTCCAGCGCGGCCTGGTAAAGACGCGGCCGGAACGGCAGCAACTGGCTGCCGTCGCCGGTGGTGCCCTCGGGGAAGAACAGAACGCGCTGCCCCGCCCGCAGGCGGTCGCGAATGGCGGCCGTGGCATCCGCCGCGGCGCCCTTGCGGCCACGCTCGATATAGAGCGAGCCCAACCCGGTCGCGGCGGGCCCGATCAGCGGCCACCGCTGCACCTCATACTTGCTCAGGAACACCACGCCCCAGTGGCAGGCGATGACGGGGATATCCAGCCAGGAAACGTGATTGGCCACCACCAGCAGCGGACCATTGGCGAGAGGCTCACCGTCGACGTGGATACGGACCCGGAGAATCCGGCACATGGTGCGGCACCAGCGCGCCTGGGCGCGCCTCGCCCAGCCTTCGTGCACGTGATGGCCACGGAGGCGATCCCACAGCGCCGCCGCGCGAATGGCGAATGAGCCGAACAGCACATGCAGCGCGGCCCAGATGAAACGGTAGAGTTGGCGAATACGGCGCATCTAGTTAGTTCGGTCTCGGCGTAAATGGATCGGCGCCGGAGATACCGTCACATGATGCCCGAATCGTCGCCCGCGACGCGGTGCGGTCGCTCCACATAAGGAGCGCGCAACAACGCCATGCGGCTTCCAGCCCCCTGCCCACCGGGTCGCCCCCAGGCGACGCGGCTGTGCCAGGGGTCTGTTAGAGGCTCTTATTGCCCCGCGCGCAGGTCCCGCAGATTGCAGATGACGGTCTCCAGCGCCTTGTCGAACAATAGGTTATCGTCGAGGATCTGCATCGTGCCGCGCTGCAGCTCGCGCGCCGCGTCGTCCAGGCTCTTGTCGGCCATCTTGAAGCCGGCGCGGTTGACGAAGATGAGCCGGCGCCCGCCGGACAGCCGGGCGGACAACTTCGCCCGCACCTTGCTGCCGTTGGCCATGGTGAACTCGAACCAAGTGCCGATCGCCAGCTCCTGCAGGGCTCGGATCGACTCCGCCAACTCCTCGTCGACGGTCTCCACATAGGGCTCGGCCGGCGGTTCGGCCACGCTCATCGGCGCGGCCGCCGGCACCGGCTCCGGCTCGACCACCGGGTTGGGGGCAGCGGCCTGGACCTGGTCGGCGACGGTACCCGATGCGGCAAGGCAGCGGATGTGTTCCTTCTCCAGCGCCTTGAACAGCTTGGTCATCTCGAACGGGTTGAACAGGATCCCGTTGAGACCGGTGCGCAGATCGTGCAACAGACCGGGAATCTCGGCCAGCAGCTGCTTGCGCTCCGACACCGACGCCTTGGGCTCGACACTCCACAGCAGGCGGTCGACCACATTGAGCTGGCGCGGCCAGGACTCGCCGCTCTCGCCTTCCTTGAGATAACTGATGAACAGCACCTTGGACCAGGCTTCATCGAGCAGGGTACGCACCACCGCCGGCACCGAGCGTCCGGCGATTCGTCGCTGAATCTCGGCATCGACCCGCGCCTTGGCGCCGTCGACCTTGGCCTTGCCCTCGGCCGCCTGCCGCGTGCGCTCCTCGATCAGGCGGGCGCGCTCACGTTCCTCGTCGAGGAAGGTAAGGAAATCGCGCAGCAGGTCGTAAAACAGGTTCACGTCCTGGTCGAAATCGTCGAGCACGCGATTGACCGTGGACTCGATCTTCCGATAGAGCGGGTCGCTCTCGACGTTGGCGGGCTCGACCCAGCCGATCGATGCCTGCGCCATTTCGTTGATCAGTTGCCGCGCGGGGTGATGCTGGCTCGAGAAGAACGAATGATCCAGCAACGCGACCTTCAGCACCGGTATCTGCAACCGCGCCATCAGCGCCTTGATCGACGCCGGCAGCTGCGGATCGTTCAGGATCGCCTCGAACAGCATCCCGACGATGTCGATGGTATCGTCCTCGCCCCGGCCGATGGCTTTCGGCCGGCCGGCCTGACGCACCATGATCCGTCCCAGCAGGGCCTTGAAGTCGGCTTCGCTCAGTTCCAGGTCGCTGTCGTCGCGCTGCAGCGCCGACAGCGCGGCCACCACCTCGCTGACGGTGGCCGGCGTGACGCCCGCCTGCCCGCCGCCTCCATTAGCCGGACCGGTGGTGTAGCCCATGCCATTCCACTGCGGCGCGGCCGCGCCACCGTACTTCTGGGTGGCCAGCAGCTGATGCAGCATCTGCACCACGGCGGATTCGTCGCCACCGCCCGCCATCGCTCCGCCGGCACCGGCGGGAATGCCGCCCACCGTAGCGCCGGGCACCGCCGGTGCGATACCGCGCGGCGGCGGCGCCGGCGCGTCGGCGCGACGGCCGATCGTCGTCCCCTTGAGGGACGGCAGAATGCCCAGTTCGATCAGATTGCGATTGGCTTCGTCGTAGAGGCCCGGCAGTTCGTTCATCACGAACTTGTCGAACAGCTTGAAGATCACCAGCCGCGGGTTGATCTCCAGCTCCAGGATGGAGGCGGCGTCCGAGAACGCGCGGGTTATCTGAACCGGGTCGAGCGGATTGTTGCGATCGTTGACCTCGCGATTGGGCAGCAGATGGTCCAGCCGCATGGTCAGATGCGACAGGGCCAACGCGTTTCGCGCCCGCGCCTTGCCCGCCATGCTCTCGACGGCAATGGACTGCTCCAGCACCTCGTTGTCGAGCAGGCTCAGGTCATCGTTGTCGATCTTGGTCTCGCGCACGGCGCGGCGCGCTTCGGTCGATGAGGTAAGAGCACGGAAATCGGCGATCACTTCGCGCTGGAAGGACTCCTCCAGCTCCTTACGGCGCAGGCGCACTTGGCGCATGGCGGAGAAGTACGAAGACTGGTCCTGGTTGGTCTCGGCCTTCTCGGCCCGTTCGAACAGCGCGTCGTCGGCGTGGTCGAGCATGTTCGAGAACAACGCCGCCAGACGCTTGATCGCCAGCTGCCGAAGCTGGTCATAGGCGCTGTGGATGGCGCCACGCCCGCCGCTCTTCGCGGTATCGAGGTAAATGACCTTATCTTCTGCGCTCATGGCCGCACCATGTAGTTATTAGCGTGCTCTAACGGTGCCAACTGATTTGGAATAGTATTTTACATGTACTTACGCAGTCCGCGACCGTGACCGCCATCACAGTCCATCCTACCTCCATCAGCCTACTAGACCTTGGGCGGAAAGCCAGCCCCCGCGCCCAGACTGTGTTGAAGGCGGCTGGGCCGCCCATACTGTCGATAGACTTCCCCTGCCATTCGACAACGTCAAAGAGGGAGAACAACAATGACGGATATTCAGGCGCTGCTGGGTGCCGACGCGGAAAAACTCCTATCGCACAAATGCAAGGGAATTCCCCAAGAAAAACTTTATTTGCCCGGGCCTGATTTCGTCGATCGCGTTGTTTCGCAGTCCGATCGCAAGCCCGGCGTGCTGCGCTCCTTCCAGGCCCTGCTGAACGCAGGAAGACTGGCCAACACCGGCTACATCTCCATCCTGCCGGTGGACCAGGGCATCGAACACACCGCCGGAGCCTCGTTCGCGCCGAATCCGGACTACTTCGATCCGGAGAACATCGTCAAGCTGGCCATCGAGGGCGGATGCAACGCGGTCGCCTCGACCTTCGGCGTGCTGAGCGCCGTGGCTCGCCGCTACGCGCATAAGATCCCGTTCGTGGTGAAGATCAACCACAACGAACTGCTGTCCTATCCCAACATCTACGATCAGACCCTGTTCGCCAACGTGCGGCAGTGCTTCGAGATGGGCGCGGTGGGTATCGGCGCCACTATTTACTTCGGCTCGCACGAATCGCGCCGGCAAATCCAGGAGATCAGCGAGGCCTTCGCTTACGCCCATGAGCTGGGCATGGTCACCATCCTTTGGTGCTACACCCGCAACAACGCCTTCAAGAAGGACGGCGTGGACTACCACACTGCCGCCGACCTAACGGGGCAAGCCAACCACCTGGGCGTGACCATCGGCGCCGACATCATCAAGCAGAAGCTGCCCGAGTGTAACGGCGGCTTCACCGCGCTGAACTTCGCCAAGACCCACAAGAAGGTCTACTCCGAGCTGACCTCGGACAACCCGATCGACCTCACCCGCTACCAACTGGCGAACTGCTACATGGGCCGTTCCGGCCTGATCAATTCCGGCGGCGAGTCCAAGGGCGAGAGCGACTTGGCGGACGCGGTGCGCACCGCCGTGATCAACAAGCGCGCCGGCGGCATGGGCCTGATCTCCGGCCGCAAGGCCTTCCAGAGACCGCTCGAGGAAGGCGTGGCGTTGCTCAACGCCATTCAGGACGTTTACCTCGACAAGAGCGTGACCATCGCCTGACCCCCTATCGTCGGGTGGGCGGGGCAACCTCCGCTCCGCCCACTCGGCGCGCTGCGCGCCTCACCGTGACAGGTGCGGTCTGCCGTCGCTCAAGCTACGCTAGCGCGCCTGTGCCCGTATCGAAGCCGGAACCGACCAGCACGTACCCGCCGGCGCGTCAGCACGAATTTCAGACCTCTGGAGACCGACATGAACGACGCCACCGTACGCGACGACGTAAGCCGCGCACTCGCCGAAGACGTAGGCAGCGGGGATCTCACGGCCGACCTGCTGCCCGCCGACGCCGTCGGCCGGGCCACCGTGATCAGCCGCGAACAGGCGGTGATCTGCGGACAGGCCTGGGTGGACGAGGTGTTCCGTCAGGTCGACCCGCGCGTGAAGATCGACTGGCAGGTCAAGGACGGCGACCTGGTGCAACCCAACCAGCTGCTGTGCCGGCTGCAGGGACCGGTCCGCGCCCTGTTCACCGGCGAGCGCACCGCGCTCAACTTCCTGCAGACATTGTCGGCCACCGCGACCGTCGCTCACCGCTACGCGCAGGCCGTGGCCGGCACCAAGACCCGGATCCTGGACACCCGCAAGACCATTCCCGGCCTGCGCCTGGCGCAGAAATACGCGGTGCGCTGTGGCGGCGGCAAGAACCACCGCATCGGCCTGTACGACGCGATCCTGATCAAGGAAAACCACATCTACGCCGCCGGCTCGATCACCGCCGCCCTGCGGCAGGCGCAGCGCCTGCATCCCGGCGTGCCGACCGAGATCGAGGTGGAGAACCTGGATGAGCTGCGCGAAGCGCTCGATGCCGGCGCCAAGATGGTGCTGCTCGACAACTTCAGCCTGGACATGCTGCGCGAGGCGGTCGCGCTCAACGCCGGTCGCGCCACGCTGGAAGCATCGGGCAACATGGAACTCGACCGGTTGCGCGACGTGGCGGAAACGGGCGTGGACTTCATCTCGGTCGGCGCGCTTACCAAGCACGTGCAGGCCGTCGACCTGTCGATGCGCTTCGAACGCTGACCGTCGCCCGAGCACGCGCCGAAGGCCAAGCGAGCGATCGCTCGCCGCGCCACTCCCACACCTCCTTGGCAGGAGCGGCGCCGCGAGCGATCCCCCGCGCGCGGAACTACCGCGGCATCAGAGCAAGCGGAAGCACAGCATCGCCACCACGGTGGGCAGCAACGCCGCGCCCAATAGCTTCAAGGGGTTCACCGCACCGTCGCGGAAATCGTGCCGGAGGATGGACATGCCGGCGGGATTCGGCGCGTTGGCGATCACCGTGAGACCACCGCCGGTCACCGCGCCGGTCACCAGCGCGTACTTGAACTCGTCGGACAGCCCCTCCACCAGCGAGCCGAGATAGGTCAAGGCGGCGTTATCCGTGATCGCGGTCAACGCCGTGGCGCCGTAGAAGATCGCGTCGGCGTCCATCTTCATCAGCACCGCCTCCAGCCACCACTGCTGCTGGCCGCCCAGCACCACCAAGCCGGCGAGGAAGAAGGCCACCAACAGGCCCTCGCGCAGGATCAGCCGGTCCTGATGCTGCGGATAGGCCGTGGCGATGCCCATGAACAGCAGGAAGAACGCCATGAACACCGGCGGGTGATGCAGGAACACCACGATGCCGATCAGGATGCCCAGATGCACCAGGATGAGCGGCAACGGCACCGGCTCACCGTTTTGCGAGCGGTCCACGCTGAGCGCCGCCAGTTCCTTGCGGAACAGCAGCGTCACACCCACGGCGTTGATCAACACCGCGATCGCGGCCTTCCAGCCGATATGGGTGAGCATGAAGGCCAGATCCCAGCCCCACGGCCCGGCCACCATCAGCACCGGCGGCGCGGCGAACGGCGTGAGCGTGCCGCCGATGGAGACGTTGACGAACAGTACGCCCATGGTGGCGTACTTGAAGCGGTTCGACACGCCGCGCTTGTAGAAGGCATCGCGCAACGTCAGCGCGGCCACCGTCATCGCCGCCGGCTCGGTGATCAACGACCCCAGCAGCGGCACGATGATCAGCACCGACACGTACATCGACATGGCGCCCGGCAACGGCAACATCGCCGCTGCCATGCGCACCACCCCGTTGGCGAAGCGCAGCACCGGCTTGCTCGCGGCCACCACCATGATGGTGAACACGAACATCGGCTCGGTGAAATTGCGGGAATCGATGTACTCCAGCGCCGCCTCACCGCCGGCGATGAAGAACATCACCGTGATCAGGATCATGGCCCAGAAGCCGAACACGATTTCGACCTCGCCCAGCAGATGCCATACACCGGCATGGGCGGGTCGGGTGTGGGCCAAGCGCTCGAAGATCTTGGTGGAGAACGTGTGGACGAGCGCCAGCGCGAACAGCACGGCGGCGATCCATTGCATCAGTGTGGGATCTGTCATGAGGCTTCGGTCGATTTGCGTTATTGGCGTGCCCACAGTTTGGTGGGACAAGCCGACGCAGGCAACCGCAAATTCCCCGACAATGACGAACGGCGTCGCCACCCGCCGGTCGGAACCAGGGGCGCTTGCGCCACCGCCGCATCGCGAACCACGGCCCTGGAGCCGCGGCCGACGCAAACGAAAACGGCCCGCGCCGATGCCGCGCAGGCCGTTGTCTTGTATGGTGCCGGAGATAGGAATCGAACCTACGACCTACTGATTACGAATCAGTTGCTCTACCGACTGAGCTACTCCGGCGCGTAGATGGGTGCGGAAGTATATAAGAGCGCGGGGAGAGAGACAATCCGCCCTGCCCACGCCCCTGCCGGCGGCGGCACAAGCATCGTAACGCCCATTGCTCGAAAACCAGCACGAGCGCGCACCCAAGACAAATCAACGCGATGGTGCCGCCGGAGGCGGACCGCCACGACACCGTGACGGCATCGCGTCATCACGCCCCCGGAGTGGGCAGCCGGAATGCGCCCTCTTACCAGGATTCGCGCGCGATCCGGCTGTCCGTCAAGGCAAACGGCACGGGATCGATCGTAGCCGGCCGACCGAGCATCAGATCGACCAGCAGGCGGGCAGAGGCTGGCGCGGTGCAAAGTCCGTTGCGGTAGTGACCAGTGCTGACAAAAAGACCGCGCACGTGCGGGTGCGCACCGATATAGGGAATCCCGCAGGGGGAGCCAGGCCGCAGCCCAGCCCAATGCGCCGTTACCGGGTAGCGTCGCAAGGCCGGCACCAGCGAAAAGGCGAATTCCTCGAGCGCTTGCCGGGCGGACGCTGTTGTTCCCTTATCGAACCCGACCTGTTCGCTGGTACTGCCGACCAACACTCGTCCGTCCCGACGCGGCACAAGATAGCGGTCAACCAGCAATGGGATGTGCCTCATCAGCCCGGGGCGGGCCTCGAATAGCAGCATCTGGCCACGCACCGGCCGCACGTCGGGCGCGGCGCCAAGCCCCTGGAGTAACTGCCCCGACCACGCGCCGGCGGCTATCACAACCGACTCCCCGTAAACTGGGCCGGCCGATGTGACGACACCGCGAACTTGGCCGGCCGCCAGATCAAGCCCGACCACCGTTACGGACTCGCGGACAACGACTCCCAGCGCTTCCAGCTCCGCGCGCAACGCTGCCAGCAAGCGCGGATTGCGAACCTGCCCCGTGTCCGGCAACAGCAACGCCCCACCCGCCGCTACGGCGAGTTCAGGCTCGGCCGCTGCCAGCTCAGCGGCATCCAATCGCCGCGCCTTGACTCGCCTGCTCTCCGCCCAGCCCTGCCCGCTTACGACCTCATCCGGGTCCAGCACGAGCAAACCCGACTGCGTCAGTTCCGGATCCCCGAATCCCCCCACGTTCAGCCCCGCGCAGAGTTCTCGGTACAGCGGCTGGCTAGCCTCGCACAGCGCCCAGACGGGGTCGGGGTAGTGCCATGGCCCGAGCGGAGCGAGAATTCCGCCGCCTGCCCAGGACGCCTCACGACCCGCATCGCCGCGATCAAGCAGCAGCACAGACACACCGGCTCGAGCCAACTCCCGAGCCGCCAACATGCCGACGATGCCTGCGCCGACCACGATGCAGCCGTTCTTCATGCTGAAATGCTCGCGATCCTGACCCGTTCCGAAGCCAAGCATGATAGCGCAACCACGCCGCATGCCCTCGCCGGCGCGCACGGATAGCGCCCGTATGCCGCGGGGTTCCGCGCACCACCGCCGTTGTTCGCTGCATCGCGCCATCCGCGCATCGACAGCCGTCGAACTGCTCGTCCGCGTCAATCCCCCAGTCACCCGAACAACCACGATCGAGCAACGGCCGGCAAACTGCTTGTAAATCACCGTCGTGTCCTCGCCACCGCGGATTTCCGCTGGCGAAATCAATGTATGTCGCGACCGCTCGCCCGCTCATCGGACAACCTCAGCCATTCGTCCTACCACCGTAGGTGGAGGAGACAGCCGTCGACTATAACGAGGCCATGAAGACGGAAACCGGCATAACCCTGATCGAACTCGTGGTGACCATTGCCATCGCCGCTATTCTCGTGGGCGCCGCGGCACCGATGTGGAAAGATTTCATTCAATCCCACCGTGCCGCCACGGCGGCCAATACGCTTGTAGGGGCATTGCAGTTGGCGAGAAGCGAAGCCGTCAAACGCGGCTTGCGCGTTTCGGTCTGCTCCACCGCCGACCCGACCGCCGCCGCTCCAGTCTGCTCCGGCAGTGGCGACTGGCACACCGGCTGGATCGTTTTCACCGACGACACCGGCGCAGCCGGCACCAAAGACGGCACCGACGAGTTGATTCGTATTTGGAACGCGCTGTCTCCCGGCACCACGCTAACGGCGGTAAACGAATCCGCAACCGCGGCACCCAACGTTCAATTCCTGAGCACCGGCTTCAGCGTCGGGTCGCGCACCTTCCTTCTCATGCCACCCGATTGCGCCGATCGCAATGTCCGTACGATCTCGGTTTCACCGCAGGGCCGCACAGATGTCGGCTCGGGGAGTTGCTCATGAGTAGCTGCACCCGCCGTACGTCGAAATGCCGCTGCCGGCAGCGCGGGCTCACTCTGATCGAGGTGTTGGTGGCAGTGCTGATTCTCGGCATTGGCCTGCTGGGAATTGCCGGACTTCAGGTGCGCGGGATGCAGTTCAATCACAGCGCGTACCTGCGCTCACAGGCCTCGATCTTGGCCTATGACATGCTCGATCGCATGCGCGCCAACCGAAAGCAGGCTGAGGCAACCGCTAGCTACGCGCGCAATTTCGGGGAAAGCAAGCCTTCCGCGAAAGAATGCTACAAACCGGACGTGTCCTGCTCTCCCGCAGATATAGCCGCCTTCGATCTTCGCGAGTGGATAACGCTTGTGGAAAGCACGCTTCCCGATGCCGACGGCGCGATCAGCTTTGCCGAGGTATCCGGAGTCCGAATCTACTCCGTCGACATCCGCTGGCGCGACAACCGCGATACGGATGTTCCCTACGAGCACTTTCTTTACAAGGCGGAGCTATGAGATCTCCGAACGTGGTCCATGCGCGCGCTAACCGCCCTCGCGCGTCAGGCGGTTTCGGTCTTGTGGAACTGATGGTGGCGATGATCATCGGCCTGGTGCTCATCGCTGGCGCCGCCGAGATCTTCATCGGCAGCAAACGCACCTACATGACTTCTAACGAGCTATCGCGGCTGCAGGAGAATGCGCGCTACGCCGCGCATGTACTCACACAGGACCTCCGCATGGCCGGCTACAGCGGTTGCAGCCCGAAGGTGCGCAACATGCTCGACACCTCCTCCCCCTCATACAGCCCAACCCTATGGGACATCAGCAGGGCCGTGAGCGGCTGGGAGTACACCGGCACGGGCTATGACGACGAATACACGATCACATCGCTCGACCCCGACAACGTCGCACTGAACAAATGGAACAACGGAGAAGCCGCCAACAGCTCGCTTGCGGCGGAGCTCGAAGACCGCGTGGTTCCGGGCACCGATGTCATCGCCATCAAGAAGTTGTCCGCTCGACAAGACATCAAGCTCAAAGACAACAATGTGATCAACTCTACTTCACTGAATGTCGAGCAGCCGAACAACCTGAAAAAAGACCAGATACTCCTGGTTACCAAGGACTGCATAAACGCGGATCTTTTCCAGAATCGCTCCAATGACGGCGCGGCCGCCGCGTCGGCGGGTAAAGGGGCAGGCAAAACACCCGGAAACGCCGAGAATAAATTTTCAGCCGTCTACAACTCCGAGTCCTATTTCCTCACGTTTGAGACCGCCGTCTACTTCGTCGGCATCAATCCGAAAGGCGAGCCGGCGCTGTACCGTGCGCCGTTCGATGGAACGGGGCTCACGACGGCAAAGCTGGAAGAATTGGCATCAGGTGTCGAGAGCCTGCAAGTCGTATACGGCGAGGACACGGATGCGACTCCCGACGGCGTCGCGAACCGTTACGTCAGCATCGACCAAGTGACGGACGGCGAGCGGATCGTGGACGTTCGCTTCAGCCTGCTCATGCGTACCGAGGGCGAGCCCCTCGAGCGCGTCGATGCCGATTCCACTTATCTACTCGCCGGCAAGACCACGATCATCCCGCAAGCCGATCGTCGCCTTCGCTACGTATTGACCTCCACCGTCAAGCTGCGCAACCGCGGCATCTAGACCAACCAATCGGTGCTGCCATGAATCCGCCCGCGCAATCCGTCGTAGAACAGAAGCAACGAGGAGTCGCCTTAATCACGGCCCTTATCCTGCTTCTGGTACTTACCGTGGTCGGCGTGAGCTCCCTGGCCAATACGGTCTTGGAGGAGCGCATGGCCGGCAATATGCGTGAGCGGCAGATCGCGCTCCAGGCTGCCGAGGCCGCTCTCCGCGAAGGCGAACGCCGAGTCCGCAGCGAAAGCAACATTCATGAGCGAGTTTTCTACAACAACGGGGTCAGCGACGGTGACCCTACCGCCGACAACGACGGCGACAGCTGTCGAAACGGCTACTGCCTTCCGCGGGAACGCGCCGAGGCACCGACCACCTGCGAACGCTGGGCGTTATCCGGAAACGACTGCGTCGGATTCCTCAACGTATGGAACACCGCTGGCCGACACCACACCTACCAGCTCACGAGTAGCTTGACACCGGACAGCAGCCTAAACCTGCCCGCGCCGAAATACATCATCGAATTTCTCGCCTATACGCCGGCCCCAGGCGCGATCTCCAATTGCGACAGCGACGGCAATGGCGTGAACGACACGCCGCCTGGAACCGAGAATTGGCCATACTGCCCATCTGACCCGCAGCTCTATCGTATTACGGCGCTCGGTTTCGGCAGTGACGACAAAACCCGCGTGCTGCTCCAATCCACCTACCTGAAGGCAGAGTAGATCTGGTGCCAACGAATAGGATCGAGGTCGACATGATGGCTTGTTTGCGTGCTATGCGTTCCGCCACGCAGCGTTATGCGCCGGCAATGTACGTGTTCGCCGTGGGAATGGCTGTCAGCCCCGCGTCGCAGGCCACTGCGGTATCCAGCGACTTCTCCGCGACGCCGCCGGTGATAACCCAGTCGGCCACGCCGCTGGTCATGCTCACCATGAGCAACGACCATCAGCTCTATTACAAGGCGTACACCGATTGGGACGACCTCGACGGGGACGGCAAAGCTGATCAGACGTTTATCAAGACCGTCAACTACTACGGCTACTTCAACAGCGAGCTCTGCTATACGTACAGCAGCAGCAATAACCGGTTCGAGCCAAGCAACAAAGCAGAGAATGGGGTCTGCCCCATCGACGGCACAGGACGCTGGAACGGAAACTTCCTGAACTGGGCGACGATGACGCGCATCGACGCCCTACGAAAGGTCCTCTACGGCGGCAAACGCTACAACGAAGCCGCCGGTGCCACGGAAACCACTCTTGAGCGAAGCTACATTCCCACGGATGCGCACAGCTTCGCCAAATATTATGCGGGAGAGGACGTTGGGCAACTCACGCCTTACAACGATCCGATCACGCTCTGCAACACCACTTTCGCGTCGACAGGACAGTCGCAGAACATCACCACGTCCCCGAAGATTCGAGTCGCCAAGGGCGATTACCGCTATTGGGCAGCCAATGAACGGTGGCAGTGCACCTGGAGCAGCGAGCATGGCAGCGATTCCAGCGGCAGCAACACCACCGGTTCGTATACCAGCGACCCACCGTCCAATACGGTCTCTCCATCCGAGTTCGTCGCTCGGGTGCAGGTATGCACCAGTGTCGAAAGGTCGCTCGACAATCACGACTGCAAAGCCTACAGCTCGGGGGGCACCACCTACTGGCGGCCGGTGGGCATCTTGCAGCGTTTCGGCGAAGAGGAGCAAATCCACTTCGGCCTACTCACCGGCTCGTACGCCAAGAACAAATCCGGCGGTATGGTTCGGAAAAACATTGGATCGTTTACCAACGAGGTAAGAGCCGACGGTACGTTCACGGGAGTAGACGGAATAGTCTCAACGTTGGACAAGCTTCGTATTGCCCGTTACAGGCATAGCGACGGACTCTACGATAGCGACGGATGCCCCTGGAACCTGTCGAGCTTCACCGAAGGGAATTGCTCCAACTGGGGGAACCCCATCAGCGAGATGTACCTGGAGGCGGTTCGGTATTTCGCCGGCTTAAATCCCAACAACAATTTCATCGGGAATGACGGCAACTATATTCCGGGCCTCTCGCGCGTTAACAGCTGGACTGACCCGCTCAATAACGACAATCGCTGTGCCTCCTGCAATATCATCGTCATCAACGCCAGCGACGTTTCCTTTGACGACGATCAGTTGTCGATGTCCGGACTACCAAAGGGCGGCACCATTTCACTCAGCGCAAGGGAACTGACGAAGATCGTAGGCGACCGCGAATCCATTACCGGTAATGATTTCCTGGTCGGCGAAAGTGGCGGCGATAACAATCAGCTCTGCACACCGAAAACCATAAACAACCTTGGCGACGTCAAGGGCATTTGCCCTAACGCCCCGCGCCTCAGCGGCACGTTCAACATAGCCGGCATCGCTCATTGGGCTCACACCGAAGACATCCGCCTGGATCTGGCGAATACCCAGACGGTAACGACCTATGCCGTGACGCTTGCGCCCGCTGTGCCCGTGATCACCATTCCCGTGCCGGGCTCGACGCGAACGGTCACCGTGCTGCCGGCTTGCCGCAACAATAGTAGCTCGACGAACTGCTCGATCGTCGATTTCAAGGTGCTCGAGCAGGATACGGAGGCCGGCACCGGCACCTTCTACGTGAACTGGGAAGACTCCGAACAAGGCGGAGACTATGACCAGGACATGAAGGGGACCATTAGGTACGCGATCAGCGGCTCCACCATATCCATCACCACCAAGGTCGATGAAGAGTCCTCGCCGTACCAGCTCGGCTTCGGTTATGTGATTACCGGTACGACCAACGACGGATTTCACGTCCACTCGGGCATCGGGGGCTTCAAGTACACCGACAGCTCGGGCACGCCCGACTGCCGCGGCAACAACGGATGCCGGGCAGGCGACGCGGCAACGACCCGCACCTACACCATCGGCGACTCTGCGGCGGGATTGCTCAAGGACCCGCTCTGGTATACCGCCAAGTACGGCGGCTTCCGGGACTACAACAACGACAAGGTGCCGAACGACAGATTGGAGTGGGACACCCGCGACACGGCCGGCAACGCTGCGCCCGACGGCGACGGCAATCCCGACAATTACTTTGCGGTGACCAACCCGCGGCACCTGAAGGACCGGCTCGAGCAGGTATTCGACAACATCCTCTCCAAGGTCTCGTCCGGCACCGCGGCAGCCGTGCTCGCCAACAGTGCAACCGGCGCAGGTGCCGTCTACCAAGCCCTGTATCAGCCGAGAACGCAAAACGGCAGCAAGTCGGCGGTCTGGACCGGGTTCCTGCACGCGCTGTTCATCGACAACAAGGGCTACCTGCGCGAGGACGGCAACGGCAATGGCGCACTCGACGACTACGGCGTCGATCCCATCGTGAACATCTACTACGACCCGAGCACCAAGGAGACGCTCGTTCAACGCTACAGCACCGCTGACCAAGGCGCGTCAGTGACCGTGAGCGGCATTCCCGTATCTCTTAATGACCTGAAACCCATTTGGAAGGCGCAGGACCGTCTGGCCGAGCTTGCCAACGTCACCGAGCAACGCAGTTACACCGACTCGGCGAGCGGCGGACGCCACATCCTGACCTCGATCGATGGCGCGCTGAAGGCATTCGACAGCGCGACGTTCTCGGGCGCCGACAATCTGCACCACCACCTGGGCGTGGCCGATACGGCGACGGCGACCAAGCTGGTCAACTTTATCCGCGGCCAGGAAGGAATAGCCGGCTATCGCTCGAGAACGGTCGACTACGACGACGACGGGATCGACGAAGTGCTGCGCCTGGGCGACATCATCCACTCCAGCCCGGCGGTGGTAGGCCGCCCGCACGAGGCGTTCGCCACCGTGTTCGGCGACTACACCTACGCCGCATTTCGCGACAAGTACCAGAACCGACGACAGGTACTTTACGTGGGAGCGAATGACGGCATGCTGCATGCCTTCAACGCCGGTTTCTGGAACAGCGCGACCAACGCGTTCCAAACGACGCCCGTGGGCGGGGACAGCAACGGCGATGGTACGCCTGACACCGCCCACCCGCTGGGCGCTGAACTTTGGGCTTACATCCCGCAGAATCTCCTGCCGCACCTGCGCTGGCTAGCCGAGCCGGATTACCCGCACGTCTACTACGTTGACGGGTCACCGCTGGTGTTCGATGCAAACATTTTCACGCCGGACGCTACACATCCCTATGGTTGGGGAACCGTGATGGTGGTCGGCATGCGCTTTGGCGGCTCGCCGATCGAGGTTGACAGCGATGGGGATGGAACTCCGGATTACACTGCACGCTCCGCCTACGCCATCTTCGATGTAACCGATCCGGAAGCCGCCCCCTCGCTGATCGCCGAGATTACCCATCCCAATCTTGGTTTTACCACCAGCACCCCAACCGTGGTTAAGCGTCGAGCCCCCGCGGCTGATGGGCGCTGGGACAGCCCGAGCCGGAACGAGTGGTACTTGGTGTTCGGTTCCGGCCCGACCCAGCTGGAAACCGCTACCAGCGACCAGAATGCCCGGATCTTCGTATACGACCTGAACGAACGGACCCTGGCCGAGCCGATAGACGCCGGGGAAAGCAACAGCTTCGTTGGTGGTCTCACCTCGGTCGACTGGGACAACGACTTCAACGACGACGGCGCCTACTTCGGTACCGCCGGCGGCACTGAGGCCGCTGCCAGGGGCACCCTACAGCGCTTGATCGGCGATACGACCTATAAGCTCTTCGACGCAGACGGCCCCTTCGTATCCGCCCCCTTGCCACGCCGAGGGCTTGGCAGTGAGCGATGGATATACGCCGGCACCGGCCGGCTGTTCGTTCGGAACGACATAGCCACCACCGAACAGCAAGCCTTCTACGGCATCAAGGAACCGCAAAACGCGAGTGGCGAGTACACCCTGGGCTCCGTGAGCGAGTCCAATCTACAGAACGTCACGGGGGTGCAGGTTTTTGCCAACGGCCACATCAACGATCCACTCAACGTGCTTCCCGGTGTCTACCCTGCGATCGACACCTATACGGCGCTTGAGAACCACGTCTCCACCAAGCAAGGCTGGTTCAAACTGTTCCCCACCAGCGGCAGCAATCCGAGCACGCGGAACGTCACGTCCGCGGCCCAGATAAGCCGGATCCTACTGTTCTCTGCCTACACTCCGTCCACCGACGCCTGCTCGCCCGAGGGCTCCAGCGTTCTGTACGCGGTAAACTACCGCAGCGGCGTGGCGGAACCTTATGGCGCGCTGGGGCACTCGACGAGCGTGACTCATATCGGACCTAACGGCGAGATCTACCCGCTGGCGCCCGAGACGGGTAACGCGGTACCCGGTTTGAGTTCGGGCCCGGTTATCCACAGCGGCACCGATGGACCGAAAGTAATCGAGAGCTTCTCGACCGGCGAAATCAAGGGCACCGATTTGAACACCCCCCCGACCACCGGAGGCCGGATGTCCTGGCGCGAGATCGTGCTGTGAGTAGCTCGGAGAAAGTACAATGACTAGACCCGGACGTGGGTTCACACTAATTGAGTTGCTAATCGCGGTTGCCATCGTCAGCATCCTCGCGGCCATCGCCTACCCGTCCTACCGGCATCAGGTGTTGCGTTCGAACAGAACGGACGGCTACGCAGCCCTGATGGCCTGTGCGCAGGCTCAGGAGCGCTGGTTTACCAAGACCAACAAGTATTCCGACTCCGTATGCGGAAGCAGTTCGCCGGACGGCTACTACTCCATTTCGATCGATCAGTCTGCCTGTAGCACTACGCTCAACTGCTATACCGCGGTGGCGACGGCCACCAGCAAGGGCGGGCAAGACGACGATGACAAGTGTGAGAAGCTGACGCTAAACCACCTAGGCCAGAAAGGAAGCTCGACAGCGGACGGGACAGCCACCACCGACTGCTGGCGATAGATCGACCTCAGGCGCTTCGTTTCGAGAACAAGCGATAGGGTACACGGAAGTACCCCACGCCCCTTTAGTGGGAATCGCCGCGGGGATCCCGCGCGAGCGCTAATTCGGTATGGACTTCAGGGAGGAAGTCACATGCGTAGCAGTGGGCTCACGCTCATTGAGCTATTGCTTACCATCGCTGTCGCCGCGATATTGCTTGGAGCGGCTATTCCGAGTTTTTCCTCGCTTCTTGCCCGTTCTGCGCTGAGCACCGCTCGCGACGACCTGATCCACAGCCTAAACCTCGCTCGCACCGCCGCGATCATGCGGGGGACGGCCACATCCGTCTGCGCGGCCGATGCCAACCGCGAGTGCGCCCCGAGCAATAAGTGGGAGTATGGCTGGCTAGTGTTCGAAGATCCCGACCGGGACGAACATTGCGCCGATGTCGACGGCGACGGCCTATGCGATGCCGACGGTGGTCAAGTGCTCGCGCACGTCGTCCGCACCGATACGCGTATCACCATCCGCGGCAATCACTTTGTCGGCTCGGGACTCAGCTTCGATCCACTTGGCCACGCGCGCTGGAGTCACGGGACATTCTCGATCTGTGACTCACGTCGGGTGTCCCCGCCGGGAGGCATCGTGATCGCCCCCAGTGGACGCATTCGCAGTTCGGTGCCGACCGACTCTCTGAGCTGCCCCTGAGGTCGATCCCTGCGTGCCTCGGCGCCCGAGGAACCGCTAATCCAAAGCGTACGGCGAGCATCGCGCTTCGGTTGGCCGCCAACAAGTGAATGGCTCCGGACTCACAGCGCAGAATCCGCTTCCTTCAACACCAGGAGGAAAAACAGGACGGACGCGTCCACGAAGCCCCATCCGGCTCATGGTCAAATCGCGCCGCTTCCAGCGAAGGCAGCCTTATCCGTTATCGGACTTGCGGACCTGCGCTCGAAGTAGCTCCTTGGGCAGGGAGAACAACACTTTCTCCTCCGGGCCCGGCTGCTCCACCACCGGACATGCGCCCCAGGCCGAGAGCTGCGCCACGACCTCGTCGACCAGCACCGAAGGCGCGGACGCCCCGGCGGTAACACCTACGCTGACGCCCGCCGGCAGCCACTCCTGGCGCAGATCGCCTGCGCCATCCACCAGATAGGCCCGCACTCCGGCGCGCTCGGCCAGTTCTCGCAGCCGGTTGGAGTTGGAGCTGTTCTTGGAGCCGACCACGAACAGAACACCGACCTTCCCCACCAACTCCCTCACCGCATCCTGCCGATTCTGCGTCGCATAGCAGATATCGTCCTTGCGCGGCCCCTGGATCTTGGGGAACTTGGCGCGCAACGCCTCGATCACCTTGGCCGTGTCGTCCATCGACAAGGTGGTCTGGCTGACGTAAGCCAGTTCGTCGGGATTGCGCACTTGCAGCTCGGCGACGTGTTCGGGTGTCTCGACCAAATAGATCGCGCCTCGCTCAGCGCCCTCGCCGACGTACTGGCCGATGGTGCCCTCGACCTCCGGATGGCCGGCGTGGCCGATCAGCACCACCTCGCGGCCATCCCGCGCGTGCCGCTGCACCTCCAGATGCACCTTGGTCACCAGCGGGCAAGTCGCGTCGAACACCCGCAGGCCCCGTCGCTTTGCCTCATTGACCACCGCCTGCGGCACGCCGTGGGCGCTGAAGATCACGGTGGCGCCGTCCGGCACCTCATCGAGTTCCTCGACGAACACCGCGCCCTTCGCCCGTAGCCCGTCCACCACGAAACGGTTGTGCACCACCTCGTGCCGGACATAGATCGGCGCGCCGAACAGCTCGAGCGCCCGCTCGACGATGCTGATGGCGCGATCCACGCCGGCGCAGAAGCCGCGCGGATTGGCGAGCAGGATCTTTTGCATGGGCTTAGGCCTCGGTCTGCGCTGGCTTGGCCAGGAACGAGTGCAGGATCAAGCCGATCACGCCAACGGTGATCGCGCTGTCGGCGATGTTGAACACCGGCCAGCTCCAACTGCGGTAGTAGAGCTCGATGAAGTCGATCACGTGGCCGTAGGCCAGCCGATCGATCAGGTTGCCGATGGCGCCGCCCAGCACCAAGCCGAGCATACAGCTCAGCCAGCGGTCGCGGTCGCCGATCTGGCGCAGCCAGCCGATCAGGAAGGCGCTGACGCCGACGGCCAGGGCAGCGAACAGCCAACGCTGCCAGCCGGAGTGTTCGGCCAGGAAGCTGAAGGCCGCGCCGGTGTTATAGCTCAGGGTCAGGTTGAAGAAAGGCAACACCGGCACAGGCTGGTGAAGACTCAGCCAGTGCTCGGCGGCCAGTTTGCTCAGCTGATCCAGAACGATGACGATGACGGCGAGGCCTAGCCACTTACGCATAGTGCCGCTGCTCGCCCTGACCGGCTACGTTCTCCACGCAGCGACCGCAGATGGTCGGGTGCTCGGCGTGCGCGCCCACGTCCTCGCGGCGGTGCCAGCAGCGCTCGCACTTGGCGTGCTCGGACGGCGTCACCCGCACGTACAGCATGCTGCCGTCATCGAGCTTGGTCGGCTCGGCGTCGGCGGGACGAGCGGCGGCGTCGTGCACGCGCGCGTACGAGGTGATCAGCACGAACCGCAGCTCGTCCTGCAGGCGGTCGAGCACGCTCTTGAGCTTGGGCTCGCAATAGAGATCGACCTCGGCCTCCAGCGAGCCGCCGATGCGGTCGGCGTTGCGCGCCTTTTCGATTTCCTTGGCCACCACCTGGCGCACCTCGATCACCTGGTTCCAGAAGGCGCGGTCCATGCCGCCTTCACCCAGCGCGGCCAGCCCCTCGTACCAGGTCTCGAGAAACACCGATTCGCTGCGGCTGCCCGGAATGTGCTTCCAGATCTCGTCGGCGGTGAAGCTCAGGATCGGCGCCACCCAGCGCGCCAGCGCCTCGACGATGTGGTACAGCGCGGTCTGCGCCGAACGCCGCGCCAGGCTGTCGGCCTGGGTGGTGTACTGGCGGTCCTTGATGATGTCGAGATAGAAACCGCCCAGGTCCACCGCGCAGAAGTTGTGCACGCGCTGGTAGACGATGTGGAACTCGTATTCCTCGTAGGCCTTGGCCACCGCCTGCTGCACGTCGCGGGCACGGTCCACCGCCCAGCGGTCCAGCGGCAGCATGCGCTCGGACGGCAGCAGATCGCGGGCCGGATCGAAGCCGTTGAGGTTGGCCAGCAGGAAGCGCGCGGTGTTGCGGATACGCCGGTAGGCGTCGGCCAGGCGCTTGAGGATCTCGTCGGAAACCGGAATCTCGCCGCTGTAGTCGACCGAGGCCACCCACAGCCGCAGGATGTCGGCGCCCAGGCTGTTCATCACCTTCTGCGGCGCGATGACGTTGCCCAGCGATTTGGACATCTTGCGGCCCTGCGCGTCCACGGTGAAACCGTGGGTGAGCAGGCCCTTGTAGGGCGCGTCGCCGCGCATGGCCACGCTGGTCAGCAGCGAGGACTGGAACCAACCGCGGTGCTGGTCCGAACCTTCCAAATAGAGATCGGCCGGCACCGAATGCCGCTCGCGGTGCTCCAGCACCGCGGCGTGGGTGACGCCGGAGTCGAACCAGACGTCGAGGATGTCGCTGACCTTCTCGTACTGCTCGGCCTCGTCGCCCAGCAGTTCGCGCGGATCCAGCTCGCCCCAGGCCTCGATGCCGCCCTGCTCGATGCGCCGCGCGACCTGCTCGATCAGCTCCAGGGTGCGCGGGTGCGGCTCGCCGCTCTTCTTGTCGATGAAGAAGGCGATCGGCACGCCCCACAGCCGCTGACGCGAGATGCACCAGTCGGGGCGATTGCGCACCATGCCGTCGATGCGCGCCTTGCCCCAGGCGGGGGTGAACACCACGCGCTCGATCGCCGCCAGCGCCTGCTCACGCAGCCCTTCCTTCTCCAGGCTGATGAACCACTGCGGGGTAGCGCGGAAGATGATCGGCGTCTTGTGGCGCCAGCAGTGCGGATAGCTGTGCTCGTACTTCTCGTGCTTGAGCAGCTTGCCGCGCTCGGTGAGCAGGCTCACGACCTCGTCGTTGGCCTTGAACACGTGCAGGCCGGCGACGAACGGAGTGTCGGGCAGGAATACGCCGTTGCCGCCGACCGGGTTCTCGGTGGGCAGGCCGTAGCGCTGGCCCACCAGATAGTCATCCAGGCCATGGCCCGGGGCGGTGTGCACCGCGCCGGTGCCGGCCTCGGTGGTGACGTGCTCGCCCAGCACCACCGGCACCTGGCGATCGAGGAACGGGTGCTGCAGCTTGGCGTTCTCCAGCACCTGGCCGCTGAAGCGGGCAACGACCTCGGCCTGGGCGATGCCGTAGCGCTTGAGCGCTTCCTCGTACAGCGCCTCGGCCAGCACCAGACCCTCGCCGCTGTCGGGCAGCGCGACCAGTACGTATTCCAGCTCCGGGTGCAACGCCACCGCCTGGTTGGCCGGCAGGGTCCACGGCGTGGTGGTCCAGATCGGCACGGAAACCGACTTGAGCGCGGCATCCGGCGCGCCGATGCGGGTCAGCACGTCCTGTAGGTCGACCGCGCTGAAGCGCACGTCGATGGCCGGCGAGACGCGCTGTTCGTATTCCACTTCGGCCTCGGCCAGGGCCGAGCCGCAGTCGGTGCACCAATGCACCGGCTTGAAGCCGCGCGTGATGTGACCGTTGGCGTAGATGCGGCCCAGGGCGCGGACGATGTTGGCCTCCACCTTCGGATCCATGGTCAGGTAGGGCTGGTCCCATTCGCCGAAGATGCCCATGCGCTTGAAGTCGCGGCGCTGGCCGTCGACCTGCTCGGCGGCGAAGGCGCGGCAGGCGGCGCGGAACTCCTTGACGCTGAGCTTGGTGCCGGCCTTGCCGACCTTCTTCTCCACCGCGTGCTCGATCGGCAGGCCGTGGCAGTCCCAACCGGGGATGTAGGGCGCATCGAAGCCGGCCATGTTGCGGCTCTTGACGATGACGTCCTTGAGGATCTTGTTGACGGCGTGACCGATGTGAATGTCGCCGTTGGCGTAGGGAGGGCCGTCGTGCAGGATGAACGTGGGCCTGCCCGCACGCGCCGCCCGCAGCTTACCGTAGAGGTCGATGCTCTCCCAATGCGCCAGCCACTGCGGCTCGCGCTCGGAGAGATTGGCCTTCATCGGGAAGTCGGTGTTCGGCAGATTCAGGGTGTGCTTGTAGTCGGTCACGTTACTGTCCCGTAATGGCGCCCCGCCTAGCGCGAGGCCGCGAAGTAATCCCGGGCGGCTTCGACGTCGCGGGCGATCTGCGCGCGCAACGCCTCCAGGCTGTCGAACATCTCCTCGCCGCGCAGGCGCTTGAGAAACTCGACCTCCAAATGGCGGCCATAGAGGTCGCCGCGATAATCCAACAGGTGCACCTCGAGCAGCAGGCGCTTGCCGCCCACCGTCGGCCGGGTGCCCAGACTGGCGACCGCCGGCCGCACCACGCCGTCATCCCGCACCTGTACCACGAAGATGCCGGACGGCGCCGGCCGGGTGTGCTCCAGCGAGATATTGGCCGTGGGAAAACCCAAGGTACGCCCGATGCGATCGCCGTGCACCACGCGGCCGCAAATGCTGTACGGACGCCCGAGCAAGCGGCGGGCCAGGTCGAGATCGCCCGCCAACAGCGCCTGGCGGACACGCGTGCTGCTGGCCCGTGCTCCATCGACCAGCACCGTGGCCATCTGTTCCACCGCGAAGCCGTACTCCTGCCCGGCGCGCTGCAGCATCGCGAAGTCGCCGCTACGGCCGCGGCCGAAACGGAAATCGTCGCCCACCAGCAGGAACCGCACCCCCAGGCGCTCGACCAGGAGATCGCGGACGAAGGATCCGGCCTCCAGATCGGCGAAGCGCCGATCGAAACGCAGGCACAGCACCCGGTCCAGGTTGGTCGAGCGCAAGGCGTGCAGCTTGTTGCGCAGCGACGTCAGCCGCGGCGGCGCCGCCTCCGGCCGCAGGAATTCCAGCGGGTGCGGCTCGAAGATCAGCAGCGTGCTCGGCAGGCGCAGCTCGCGACTAACCTCGTCCAGACGCGCCAGCACGGCGCGATGGCCGCGATGAACCCCATCGAAGTTACCGATAGTCGCCACGCAGCCGCGGTGCCGGGGACGCAGATTGTGCCAGCCGCGAATCAGCTCCATTTAGCCCAATCCCGTAAAACGCTCGATTATAAAGGAGCTGCGCAGGATTTCACTGCGCCCGCGGCTCGCGCAACTCGCCCCAGCGCAGCCCGCTCAGCCACAGCACGCCGAAATAGGCGCCGGCGGCGCCGCTCACCAGCATGACCAGCGCGGTAGCCCTGGCGATCGCCCCGCCTTCGAGCCAGAACACGTCCTGGGTCGACGGCCAGTACAGAATCGCGGCCATCACCGCGCTCGCCAGACCGATGTGCCGGACCATGAGCTTCCAGCCGGGACCGGGCTTGTACACGCCCAGACGATACAAGCCGCCGAGCAGCAGGCCGGCGTTGAGCAACTGCGCGATCGAGGTGGCGAGCGCCACCGCGGCATGCCCGATGCCGCTGTCGCGCAGGAACAGCACCGCCGCCGAGCTGAGCGCCATGTTGGTCACCATGCTGGCCACGGCGAACTTCACCGGTGTGCGGGTGTCCTGACGCGCGAAGTAGCCCGGCGCGGCGACCTTGACCAGGATGAATCCGATCAGCCCCACCGCGTAGGTCGACAGGCTGAGCGCCGCCGCGGCGGTATCGCGGGCGCTGAACTCGCCATGCTTGAACATGGTCGCCACCAGCGGCAACGCCAGCATCACCAGGCCGATCGTGGCCGGCACGCTGATCAGCAGCACCCAGCGCAAGCCCCAATCCAGCGTGTTGGAGAAACGCTGCGGCGAAGCGGCGGCATGCTCGCTCGACAACCGCGGCAGGATCACCGTGCCGAGCGCGACGCCGAAAATGCCGATCGGGAACTCCACCAGCCGATCGGAGTAGTACAGCCAGCTGACGCTGCCGGTGAGCAGGAAGGAGGCGAGAATCGTGTCCACCAGCAGGTTGATCTGCGCCACGGAAGAACCGAACACCGACGGCCCCATCAGGCGGAGGATGCGGCGCACGCCGGGGTCGGACCAACGCAGGCGCGGCCACACCAGCAGCCGCAGCTGCGCCAGATAGGGCAGCTGCAGCAACAACTGCAGCACGCCGGCCACGCACACCGCCACCGCCAGCGCGGTAATGGACACTTCGAAGTAACGAGACAGCCACAAGGCGCCGGCGATCAGGCAGAGATTCAGCAGCACCGGCGCGAACGCCGGCGGACCGAACCGGCCATAGGTGTTCAGCACGCCGCCGGCGCAGGCGGTGAGCGAGATGAACAGGATGTAGGAGAAGGTCCAGCGCAGCATGGTCACGGTCATGTCGAACTTCGCCGGCTCCGCGGCGAAACCCGGCGCGAACAGATGCACCACGTACGGCGCGAACAGGATGCCCAGCGCGGTGACCGCCAGCAGCACCATGCCCAGCACGCCGGACACGTCGGCGATCAGCCGCCGCACCTCCTCGGGGCTGCGCTTTTCCTTGTATTCCGACAACACCGGCACGAACGCCGTGGCGAACGCGCCTTCGGCGAACAGCCGGCGCATGAAGTTCGGGATCTTGAATGCCACGAAGAAGGCATCGGTGGCCGCGCCCGGCCCGAACACGGCGCCGACGATCATGTCGCGCGCCAGCCCCAGGATGCGGGACAGCAGGGTCAGGGAGCCGAACGTAAAAATGGAGCGCAGCAGGCCTTTCTTCTGCATCGAAGTCGCCTAAATCGGGGAAGCCGCGATGATAGCCGCTTTGGCTCGTGTTACCTATGCGATGGTCGACACCGCTGCGAGTTGACAAAGGGACCTGAAATCCGGATATTAGCGGGCCTTTCGATCACCTTGCCGCTACCAGGAGTTTAGCTTTGGCTAACATTGCGTCTGCGAAGAAGCGTGCCCGGCAGGCGGAGAAGAACCGCCGGCACAATCAGGCCCGTCGCTCCATGCTGCGCACCTACATCAAGAAGGTCTTGCGCGCTATCGAGTCGGGCGACAAGGCGCAGGCCGACGCCGCCTACAAGGCTGCGGTGCCGATCATCGACACTGCCGCTGGCAAGGGGCTGATCCACCAGAACAAGGCGGATCGCCACAAGAGCCGGCTGAACGCCCGCATCAAGGCGATGCAAGCCTAAGTCTTCGGACCTTCGTAAGAAAGCCGGCCCATGGCCGGCTTTCTTGTGCCCGGCGGCCACGCCGCCGGTTGGTTGCCTAGCGCAACAGCACCAGGTTGTCGCGATGGATCAGCTCCGGCTCGTCGACGAAGCCGAGCACCGATTCGATCTTGTCGCTCGGGCAGCCCTTGATTCTCAGCGCATCGTCCGAGTCGTAATTCACCAAGCCGCGCGCGACCTCGACGCCATCGGGCCCGATGCACGCCACCAGCTCGCCGCGCGAGAATTCGCCCTCGACGCCGACCACGCCCACCGGCAACAGACTCTTGCCCGCCTCCCGCAACACCTTCGCGGCACCCGCGTCCAGGTGCAGCCGGCCGCTGACCTTGAGCCTATTGGCCAACCAGCGCTTGCGCGCCGCCACCGGCTCGTTCGCGGGCAGCAACAGCGTGCCGATGTTCTCGCCGCGCTGAACACGCATCAGCACCTCGGACTCGCGTCCCGAGGCGATTATGGTGGCCGCGCCCGAGCGCGCGGCGCGCGCCGCCGCCAGCACCTTGGCCGCCATGCCGCCGCGTCCGAGACTGCCGGCGTCGGTCGAACACATGGCTTCCAGCGCCGGATCGCCGGCCCACCCTTCCTGCACCAGCTTGGCATCGGGGTTGGCGCGCGGGTCCTTGTCGAACAGACCGGCCTGGTCGGTCAGGATCACCAGCAGATCGGCGACCACCAAGTTGGCGACCATCGACGCCAAGGTGTCGTTGTCGCCGAACTTGATCTCCTCGCTGGCCACGGTGTCGTTCTCGTTGACCACCGGCACCACGCCCAGCTCGAGCAGCGTCTTCAGGGTGCTACGGGCATTGAGGTAGCGCTTGCGGTCGGCGAGATCCTCGTGGGTCAGCAGGATCTGCGCGGTGTGCAGGCCGTGCCGCAGGAACTGGGTCTCGTAGGCCTCGACCAGCCCCATCTGGCCCACCGCGGCCGCCGCTTGCAGCTCGTGCAGCGCCTTCGGCCGGCGCGCCCAGCCGAGCCGCTTCACGCCCTCGGCCACCGCCCCGGACGAGACCAGGATTACCTGCACGCCGGCGCGCCGCAGCGCGACGATCTGCTCCACCCAGGCACGGATACGCTCGCGATCCAGCCCGCGCCCCTCGTTGGTAACCAGCGCGCTACCAACCTTCACCACCCAAAGCCGGGACTGCCCCAACGCGACCCGCTTACTGCTCGTCATACTTCTCCTGCTCGGTTCCGGCATCGGCGGCGCCGTCGGCAGACTCCTGCTCTTCCCGGATCCGCTCCAAGTAGTTCATCACTTGCTGACAGACCTCGACCGTGCCCTCGCCGCTCAAGGCGGAGATCTCGAACACCGGCCCGCGCCACTGCAGACGCTCGACCAGAGCGCGCGCATGCTCAGCGCGCTCTTCCGGCAACAGCAGATCCATCTTGTTCAGCACCAACCAACGCTCCTGCTCAAGCAAGTGTGGGCTGAACTTGGCCATTTCGCGCTCGATGACCCGCACATCCTCGACCGGATCATGGCCCTCGTCCAGCGGCACGGCATCGACCAGATGCAGCAGCAGGCGGGTGCGGCCAAGATGCTTGAGAAAACGGATACCCAGACCGGCCCCCTCGGCCGCGCCCTCGATCAATCCCGGGATGTCGGCCACCACGAAACTGCGGTTGAGACCGACGCTGACCACGCCGAGATTGGGATAGAGCGTGGTGAATGGATAGTCGGCAACCTTGGGGCGCGCCTGCGAAACGGCGCGAATGAACGTCGACTTGCCGGCATTGGGCATGCCGAGCAGCCCGACGTCGGCCAGCACCTTGAGTTCGAGCTTCAGTTCGCGGCGCTCGCCGGGCGTGCCGGGCGTCGCCTTGCGCGGGGTCTGATTGACCGAACTCTTGAAATGGAGATTGCCGAGACCACCCTTGCCGCCCTTGGCCACCAGCAGCCGCTGGCCGTGGCGGGTAAGGTCACCGATGACCTCGCCGGTGTCGTTGTCGGACACGATGGTGCCGACCGGCACCATGATGGTGATGGACTCGCCGCCCTTGCCGTAGCAGTCGCGGCCCATGCCGTTCTCGCCGCGCTGGGCCTTGAACGAGCGGGTATGGCGAAAATCCGCCAAGGTGTTGAGACCCTCGTCGGCCTCCAGCCACACGTCGCCGCCGTCGCCGCCGTCGCCGCCGTCCGGCCCACCCTTGGGTATGAACTTCTCGCGCCGGAAGCTCACAGCGCCGTTGCCGCCGTCCCCCGCCGCGACTCGGATGGTGACCTCGTCAACAAACTTCATGCCGCCTCACAAGCGCCTGAGCGCCGATCATCGAACCATAAAAAAAACCCCGTCTCGGACGGGGCTTTCGTGGGGGCCGGTAGGCTCCTCTCGCAATTTAGGCCGGCTGGACGCTCACGTACTTGCGGGAGCGCTCGCCGCGGACCTTGAACTCCACCTTGCCGTCCACCAGGGCGAACAGGGTGTGATCCTTGCCGATGCCGACGTTGTCGCCCGGGTGGAACTGGGTGCCACGCTGACGGACGATGATGTTGCCGGCGCGAACCACTTCGCCGCCGTAGCGCTTGACGCCGAGTCGTTTACTCTCGGAGTCGCGACCGTTACGAGTGCTACCACCCGCCTTTTTATGTGCCATGGCTTATAGACCTCTTAACCTGCGCTGATGCCGGTGATCTTGATCTCGGTGAAGAGCTGGCGATGACCGAAGGTCTTGCGGTAGTGCTTACGCCGGCGGAACTTCACGCCGATCACCTTATCGCCCTTGCCGTGACGGACCACGGTCGCGGACACCTTGCCGCCGGCCACCAGCGGCGCGCCGACCTGAACGTTGTCACCGTCGGCAACCATCAATACTTCGCTAAAATCAACGGACGCGCCCTGATCAGCGTCGATCTTCTCGACCCGCAGGACCTCTCCTTCGGAGACGCGATACTGCTTGCCCCCGGTCTTGATGACGGCGTACATGCTTTCTTCTCCCAGCGCGTGCACGGAATTCGGTAAGGCGCGGGAGTTTATCGATTCCCGCCAGAGAGGTCAAACCTAACGGCCCCGCCGGCAAGCACGGCGACCGCGGCCGCGGCTTGCTTGACACTATATTTACCCGTCCATAGCATGCGGGTCTCCCGCAACCCTGAGCCTATCCCATGGATCTCAACGCCATCCGCTCACTAGCCGCGGACGACATGGCCGCCGTCAATCGTATCATTCAGGAGCGGCTGAGGTCCGACGTCGTGCTGGTCAACCAGCTCAGCCACTACATCATCAATAGTGGCGGCAAGCGTCTACGCCCCCTGCTCGTGGTCCTGACGGCACGCGCCTGCGGCCACCAGGGACAGGATCACGCGCTGCTCGCCGCGGTGATCGAGTTCATCCACACCTCCACGCTGTTGCACGACGACGTGGTGGACGGCTCCGACATGCGGCGCGGCCGGGCCACTGCCAACAACGTCTGGGGCAACCAGGCCAGCGTACTGGTCGGCGACTATCTGTATTCACGCTCGTTCGAGATGATGGTCAGCCTCAACCGCATGCACGTCATGCAGGTGATGTCGGCCACCACCACCACCATCGCCGCCGGCGAGGTGATGCAGCTGATGAACGTGCACGATCCGGACGTGACCGAGGACAACTACCTCGAGGTCATCTACCGCAAGACCGGCGCCCTGTTCGAAGCCGGCTGCCGGCTGGCCGCCACTCTCGACGATCCGGCCTCGCCGGCGGGCGAGGCGCTGGCCGCCTATGGCCGCCACCTGGGCACCGCCTTCCAGCTGATCGACGACGTGCTCGACTACGCGGGCGACGCCAGCGAGATCGGCAAGAACGTGGGCGACGACCTGGCCGAAGGCAAGCCGACCATGCCGCTGATCTATGCGATGCGCACCGGCACGGCCGAGCAGAAGGCGCTGATTCGCGAGGCGATCGAACAGGGCGGGCGCGATCGTATCAGCGAAATTCAAATTGCCGTTGAAAAGACCGACGCCATTGCCTATACTCGCGGCCTTGCAAGGGTTGAGGCCGAGAAAGCAATCGCCTCTCTCCACTGTCTCCCGGACAGTGGATACAAAACGGCCCTGGAGTCGCTGGCGAGATTCTCGATCGAGCGCTCTTCTTAAGGTTTGATGTCGGGGTGTAGCGCAGTTTGGTAGCGCGCTTCGTTCGGGACGAAGAGGTCGGAGGTTCGAATCCTCTCACCCCGACCAGCTTTCCCGGTCCCAGTACCTCACCGCCGCCGAGCGGATCATTTCCGCCGGCCCAGGCAAAGCCGCAACGGCGCCGCGAAGTCGCGGTGAGGTACTAGTCGGACACCTCCACCGATTCCTTCGATTGCGCGAATATCCAGGTGAGGCCGACACCTCCCATCAGGTAATGGTCGGTTTTCACCAGTGGGCTGTCCTCGAAGCGGGCGCCGCTGAGATTGTCGTAGCGAACGAAGGCTCCCAACCAGAAGTTGCCGAAGCGTCGCGTCAACGTCGCCAACGCCATCGAACCGCTGTAGCCGGCCCGCCCCTCGTACTCGCCTCGCGCGGCGGTAACGTAACGCTGATCCACGCCGTAGTAATAGTTGTGGTAGTGCCGGTCGGCGAACAGCGGGCCGATGCTGAACCCCAGATTCCAGCCGCCGGCGATGCCCGGCCACGCCATGTTCAGCTTGGGATTGGTCAGCCACCCCACCATCCGCAGCTCGCGCTCGTCGATGCCGATGACCGCCCGCACCGGCACCTGCAGCGACCAGATCGGCCCATCGCGGCCGTCCGACAGCCGCACGTTGAGCGACGGCCCCGCCTCGAACACCGCCGCTAGATCCGGCATCCCGTCACGCGCTTCGATGTCGTCGCTGCGCACCGGCGCCGCGGCGTTCACGCTCAAGTCCAGCTCGGCGCGCTCACTGTCGAACAACAGGCCGCGCAAGCCGCCGCGCTCGACCCGCAGATGGTCGCCGCGGTAGACCAGATAGGGCAGCGGCAGGACGTAAACATCGGTCTCGTCGGAACCTCGGTAAGCCGGGAAGCTCAGCACGGTGGCGCCCGCCCCGGCCTCCCATAACGGCTGCGGCGCGGCGCCGGCCATGGCC
>Ga0182741_1000273_pt1 | contig 79567 bp, 80 predicted proteins | sample eDN5th37CBELigOP_FD_128874 | JGI IMG/M metagenome (GOLD analysis project Ga0182741, IMG submission 128874) | Enriched Organic Plus compost microbial communities from Emeryville, California, USA - eDNA 5th pass 37_C BE-Lig OP (version 2) (version 2) ...
CCTGATCGGCGCGCTCACCAGCTTCTCGGTGGGCACGCTCGATGGCCGCGATGCGATGATGGTGATCGAGATGGCCACCTCGCCGGAGGAGTACGAGCGCGGCGTGCGCCGGCAGTTGCCGGTGGCGATGACGCCCGAGCATGCCCGCGAGCTTGGCGAGGCGCTGCTTCTGGCCGCCCGCGCCGCCCTCATGGGCGACACGCCCTCATATGCCGTCAATTGACGGCCGCTGCGGCGGACTCATCGACAGGCGCGTTTCTGCCATGTCGAAATAGAAGAGGTCGTCCTTCCCATCGTTGCCGTCCAGGCTCAGAACGACATCGAAGAACCTGCAGGCGCCGTTGCGCTAGGCCCACAAGAAGGCCAGCGCACGGCGCATTCGTTTTCACTGACCCGTTCAGCCTGATCGCACGCCTCAATCGGCCTGCGCGATGCCGCGGCAATGGAAGCCGATCACGCGCGGGGCTCCACCGAGGTAGAACTCCTCCATGTCGTCGATGGAAAAGCCGGCGCGCGTGAGCAAGTCCGCAACGGGGCGCGTGAGGTTGCAGCCCACGGCGAGCGCGCGCCAGATCGGGTTGAGCCGGTGCTGCCAGCGCGCCACGTCCTCCTCCGGCGATAATCCGTGCTCCAGGAACAGCACCCGGCCGCCGGGCCGGAGCACGCGCCGGACTTCCCTCAAGGCCTGCTCCGGATCCTCCACGGAGCAGAGAGTATAGGTGATCACCGCCGTGTCGACGGAGTCATCCGCCAGAGGCAAAGCCTCCGCCGGTGAGAGCAGGATTTCGACGGGAACCTGGCTCGAGCGCTGGCGCGCCTCGCCGAGATGAAGGAAGGCATCATTCGGATCGACACCGATCACCTTCGTGACGAGGAGCGGATTGTAGAATGGCAGGTTCAGCCCGGGCCCCATGCCGATCTCGAGAACCACGCCGCGGGCCAGGGGGACAACCCGCTCGCGCTCGGCGGAGATATCGTCCATCGCGCAAAGGCAGCTGACGAATTTCGGCCCGATATAGCGAGAGTAGATGCCCATGATGGTCCTCGTTGCGACGGCAGAGACGATGTGATGCTTCAGTGATGCCGGCTGGAGCCGCGCCAGCCGTAATAGACGTCGAAGGGCTCCAGCCCGAGATCGTGCAGCATGCGCGCGTCGAGCCGGGCAAGGTGCCGGCGATCCCGCTCCTGCGCCGCGGCTTCCCTCATCCCGGCGATGAAGCAACGGAGAGACCGGGCCGCGCTTTCGAAGACGGCCCGCGCGATCCAGCCTGAGTGAGCGGCGCGGAAGCCGTGAAGCGAAACGATGTTCTGCATCATGGCATGCCTCCTGGGACATTTGATGCTAGACTGATCCGGGCCGTGGCCCGGCCGTTGCGGATGAAGGAAGGCCGTTGCTGTCCGTCATCGCCATCGATGATGCCCTGCCTTGCGCCCTACTTCTGTGACGTCGGTCACAATGCGGCCGCCCGCTCCTCGTCGGAAGGTTTGCTTATGGCCGAACCGCACAACCTGGCGCTGCTTCTCAAGGCGAACCCGTTCTTCGCCGGCCTCGGCGAGGAGGCCATCGTGGCCATCGCCGTCCTGTGCGTGGTCCGCAGGCTCGACGCGGGCGAAACGCTCTTTCTCAAGGGCGATCCCGGCGATGCCCTCTATGCCGTGCGGCGTGGGCAGATCCGCATTGCGACGGGCAGCGCTTCCGGCAGGCGCCTGACCTTCAACCTGCTCGGCCCCGGCGACGTCTTCGGCGAGGTCGCGCTCCTCGACGGCCGCCCGCGGACCGCCGACGCCGTCGCCGTGGAGCCGACGGAGCTCTATACCGTTCTGCGCCGTGACTTCTTCAACCTTCTCGAGAAGCGTCCCGCCGTCGCCATACGCATCATTGAACTCCTTTGCGAACGCATCCGCTGGATGAGCGCGCAGATGGAGGAGCGGGCGCTGCTGCCGCTCGAGACGCGGCTCGCGCACCGGCTCGTGGCCCTCAGCGAGGATTACGGCCACGAGCTCCACGTGAGCCAGGAGGAACTCGCGATCTTCGTGGGGGCCAGCCGCGAGAGCGTGAACCGGCAGCTTCAGTGCTGGCGCCGCCAGGGATGGGTGGAGCTCAGACGCAACTGCATCCGCGTACTCAATCCATCGCATCTGTTCTCAACCGCCGATCCGAACCACCTCGATGAGGGATCTGTGTGACCTTCGTCACAGATCGACATCGCTTTTCCACACAGGATCCCGCCTCGACCTGGAAAGGAGAAGAGTCATGGCTCGGTATCGCTCCAGTCTGCCGCAGCTATCCGGCGGCGACTTCCTCACCGATGGCGGCTTGGAAACGACCCTTGTCTTCCATTATGGTCTCGAACTGTCCTGCTTTGCCGCCTTCCCTCTCGTGATGAGCGATGAAGGCCGAAGCACGTTGCGCTCCTATTTCACGCCCTATCTCGAGCTGGCCCGGCAAAGGCGGGTCGGCTTCATCCTCGACACGGCGACCTGGCGGGCCAATGTGGATTGGGGCGAGAAGCTCGGCTATTCGCCTGAGGGCCTTGCCGAAGTGCAGCGCGCCTCCGTCGCCCTCGCCACGGAGCTGCGCGACGCATACGCGACCGAACATACGCCGATCGTGATCAACGGCGTCGTGGGTCCGCGCGGCGACGGCTACAGGGCAGACAGCCGGATGAGCCCGGACGAAGCGGAGCAATATCATGCGCAACAGATCGGGATCTTCGCCGACACGGCGACCGACATGATCTCTGCCATCACGATGACCGATCCCGAAGAGGCCATCGGAATCGCCCGGGCCGCGCAGCGGCGTGGCCTGCCCGCAGCGATCTCGTTCACCGTGGAGACGGACGGCCGCCTGCCCTCCGGCGACGCATTGCGCGACGCGATCGAGCAGGTGGACGCCGCGACGGGAACCGGTCCGGTCTACTACATGATCAATTGCGCTCATCCCACCCACTTCGAGGCTGTGGCGGCGACCCGGGATGCGTGGGTGAACCGGATCAGGGGCATCAGGGCCAATGCCTCCGCCTCGAGCCATGCCGAGCTCGATGCGGCGACGGAGCTCGACGCGGGCGATCCGCAGCAGCTTGGCCGTCACTACCGCGCGCTGCGCCAGAGGCTGACGCAGCTTCGCGTTCTGGGAGGATGCTGCGGAACGGATCACCGACACATCGCCGCCATCTGCGAGGCCTGCAGCCCGCTTGAGGGCTTCGCGCCAACCCATACGGAACGGAGCCTGCAGAAGGCTTCGTAATTCAGACGCTCTCTCCGGCTGCCCTGAAGGGCAGCCTTATACCAGAACTACCCCTTAAGGGGTGTGATCATGCAAAAGAGTTGGGGAGCGGCCGGATGGGGGCATAGTATGGTTTGAGACGCGAAACTCACAAGCAAGGCATAAGCCCGCGGCCAATGTGAGAAGGACAAACGGTCCGCCAAAGGCAATCGAACGTTCACGCGATCGGATTATGCCATGTCACGATGTTTCGAACTTGCACCCGGAGAAATGCGGCAGGCAGTGCTTGTCCGTACCTTTCTCCTCGCCCTGCTTCTCCTGTTCCTGCCGCTCGACGTCCAGGCGCAGGACGCCCCGCGAAGGGTCCTGCATATCGATTCCTATCACGCGGGCAACGAATGGAACGACCGGATCGTCGCCGCCCTTCGGGAGACGCTTACGGACAAGAATGTCGAGCTTCGGGTCTTCCACATGGACACGAAGCGCCGCTCGTCCGACGCCGAGATCCACGCCTCCGCCCAGGCGGCGCTGCAGGCCATCGACGAGTTCAAACCCCATGTCGTCACCAGCAGCGACGACCCGGCCGCGCAGCATCTCATCATGCCCTATCTGCGCGACGCCGCGATCCCGGTCGTGTTCTGCGGCCTGAACTGGGATGCCTCGATCTATGGCCTGCCCTATCGCAACACCACGGGCATGGTGGAGGTCTCGCCCATTCCTCAGATCCTCCGGCTCATGCGCCGTCATGCCCGCGGCGCGCGGCTGGGTTTCCTCGCCGAGGACACGCAGGTCAAGCGCAAGGAGCTGACCTATCACGAGCGCCTCTTCGGCATCACCTACGACAAGACCTATTTCGTGGGGTCGCATTCGGCCTGGAAGGAGGCCTTCCTGCGCGCCCAGAAAGAGGTCGACATGCTCATGATCCTGGGTGTCGGGGCCGTCCCGGACTGGGATCTCGCGGACGCCGCGCGCCTCGCGGAAGAGAGGAGCGAGATCCCCAGCGGGACGGATTTCGAATGGCTCACCGCCGTGAGCCTCATCGGTGTCGTGAAGAGCCCGCAGGAACAGGGGCGCTGGGTCGGCCAGGCGACGCTTCGCATCCTCGATGGCGTTCAACCCAGCGACATCCCTGTTTCCCACAACCGTGAAGGCGCCCTGTTCTTCAACGAGAGGATCGCCCGCAGGCTCGGCATCACGGACCTTCCCGCTCTCGCCAAGGCGGTCCCATGACAAGTCTCGACCATGTCGAACCCCGCAAGGTCACAAGTCCCAAGCGTTCGCTCACCCTTCTGACGCTCCGCAAGATCGCGATTCGCATCAGCCTCGTCGTGGCGGCTGCGACCATCCTGAGCTATTGGCATGTCAAGACCGGCTTCGAGCAGCAGGCGGTCGACAATTTGGAGCGCTATATCGAGCAGCGGCGCGTGCGCGAGAGCGCGATCTTCGATCTTGCGAGCAGCAACATTCGCACCTTCTCCGACGCCTATCTGCGCGAGATCAGCCAGATGGACCCGCTTGGGGCCGAACAGCGCTTCGCGGCGCTCTTCGAGCGCATGCCTGACGGAACGACGCGGCTCACGGAGAACGTGTTCAGGACCTATGGAGTCACGGGCTTCATCGGCAAGCACGTGATGATCGAGCGCGACCTCAAGCGACGGCTGGTGGTGGCCTTCGATCTCATCACCCAGTTCGGCCCGGCCTGGAAGAGCCAGTTCGCCAATCTCTATGTCATGACGCCGGAAGGCGCGGTCATCATGTACTGGCCGGAGCAGCCCTGGGCCCTGCGCAGCGGCGACTGGGAAATTTCCGGCAAGCTGAGCCTGCTCGCCAGCAAGAAGGACGGCGTGCTGGTCGCCACGACGGGCGCCATCGACGACGCCGCGCAGGAGCATTGGTCGGAGCTCTACTTCGATTACGGGATCAAGGACTGGCTCGTGTCGGTGACGCGCCCGGCGCTGATCGACGGGCGCCCCGCCGTCCGGATCGGCCAGGACATCCTCGTGCATGACCTGATCGGCCGTGCCGTGAGCACCGAACTCGGCGGCACGTACAACATTCTCTTCTCGGAGGAAGGCAGGATCATCGCCCATCCCCGCTTCATGGACGCGATCCAGGCGCGCAGCGGCTCCCTGCCGATCGAGGAAACGGGCGATCCGCATCTCGCAGAGATCCATCGGATGGCGCAGGACCGCTCGCCGCAGCAGACCGTCATCCGGAACCAGCGCGACAACGAGGTGATTGCCGTCACAAAGCTCAGCGGGCCCGGCTGGACCCTCGCCACCGTCTATCCGCTCGATATCGCGACCGCGAATGCTTGGAACACGGCGCGCCTCATCCTCCTGATGGGCGCCCTTGCGCTCGTGCTCGAGATCGCCATTCTCAGCTCGACGCTGCGAAGCCAGATCGCAGTGCCCCTGCGCCTCCTGGTGCGCGCCACGAGCTCGGTCGCGAAGGGCGAGTTCAAGACGCATCTCAATCTGCGCCGGGACGACGAAATCGGCGAGCTCGCCGATGCCTTCACCACCATGGCGCGCCAGATCGATGCGCGCGAAACGGCGCTGAGCGAACGCAGCGCCAGCCTCGCCAAGCTGAACGAGGAACTGGCTCACGAACTGGCGGAGCGTGAGAAGGCCGAACGTGAGCTCGCCCGCCACCGCGAGCTGAACGCCCTGCTCGACACCATCGATTACGGCATTCTGTTCTTGAGCCCCGACCTGAAGATCCGTCTTGCCAACCGCGCCTACAAGGAAATGTGGGCGGTGCCCGAGACCCAGATCGCCAAAGGCACGCCGATCCGCGACGTGTTCGCCCATCACAGCCAGGCCATGGGAATCGCGCCGGACTACGAGGACGCCTTCATCGAGCGCAACCTGGAAGAGATCCGGCGCTGCGATCAGGCCCCCATCGAGATCCAGTCCCCGAACAACAGGGTTTTACGCTCCCACTGCGTCGCCCTGCCCGATGGCGGCCGCATGCTCACCTATGTGGACATCACCGAGCAGAAGCGCGCGCTTGAAGCCATCGCGACGGCAGAGCAGCGCCAGAGGCGCCTGCTCGAGCTTGCCCCGTTCCCGCTCGTCGTCACCCGCATGGCGGATGGGCGGATCCTCTACGCCAATGCGCGCACGGCGGAGGCGATCGGCCTGAAGCCCGACGAGCTGCGGGGAACCTCTGCCCCGAACTACTATGCCAACCCTCTCGACCGCGAGCGGATCATCAGCATCCTCACTCAGGAAGGCCGCGTGCAGGATGTGGAGGTTCTTCTCCAGCGGCCGGATGGGTCGCAGTTCTGGGCGCTGATAAACGCCAGCTATGCCGATTATGAATCCTCTCCCGCGCTCCTGTTCGCCTTCAACGACATCTCGGAGCTGAAGCAGCGCGAGGCGCAGCTCAAGCAGGCCAAGAAGGAAACGGAAACCGCGCTGCGGGACCTCAACGCCGTTCTCGACACGATTCAATACGGCATTCTGTTCCTCGACCCCGACTTCAACATCCGCCTCGCCAATCGGGCCTATCGCGAAATCTGGGAGATGCCCGCGAACTATTATGCCACTTCCCGATCGCTCGAGGAGGACATGGAGAAAAGCCGCCAGCTCGGCAGCTACGACGTGACCGACGAGGAATGGGAATCCTACAAGGAACGGCGCATCGCCGAGATCAGGAGCGGCGACCCGGTCACGACGGAGATGCGCCTGAGGAACGGACGCATTCTTCAATACCAGATCATCGCGCTGCCCGACGGCGGGCGCATGCTCACCTATTTCGACATCACCGAGTTGAAGCGGTTCGAGGACGTTCTCCGCCGCCACCTGGCGGCGATGGAGGCGGCCATGGACGGCATGGCGATCCTCGATCGGGACTACAATTACCAATATCTCAACGAGGCTCACCTGAGGATCTTCGGGTATGACAATCCGGAGGAGCTGATCGGGAAGAGCTGGAAGCAACTCTACACGGAGGAAGAGCGTGCGCGGATCGAGAACGAGGCCTTCCCGAAGGTCTTTCAGGACGGACACTGGAGCGGCGAGGCCGTGGGCCTGAGACGCGACGGCACGCTCTTTCCGCAGGATGTCTCATTCACCATCATCCAGGATGGCGGCCTGATCTGCGTGGTGCGGGACATCGCCGAACGCCACGCGCGCGACGAAGCCCTCCGGCAGGCGAAGGAGCACGCAGAGGAGGCGAGCCAAGCGAAGTCCCGCTTCCTGGCCAATGTGAGCCATGAGCTGCGCACGCCGCTCAATGCGGTCCTCGGGTACACGGAGCTCTTGATTGACGGGCTCTACGGCAACCTGCCCGACAAGGCGCACGGCGTTCTCACCCGTGTGCAGGTGAACGGCCGCCACCTCCTGGCGCTCATCAACGACATTCTCGACCTGTCGAAGATCGAGGCGGGCGAGCTGCTGCTTGTCGCCGAGCCCTATTCGATTTCCGATCTCATCCATGCCGTCGTCACCACGACGGAACCGCTCGCGAAGGCGAAGGGCCTTGCGCTCCGCGTTTCCGTGCCCGAAGACCTGCCCTTCGGGAGCGGCGATGAGCGGCGACTGACCCAGGTGCTCGTCAATCTCGTCGGAAACGCCATCAAGTTCACGGACCAGGGCTCCGTCGAGATCTCGGCCAAGGTGGAGAACAGACGGCTCGCCATTTCGATCAAGGATACGGGAATCGGCATCGCACCCAAGGACCAGAAGCTCATCTTCGAGGCATTCCAGCAGGGCTCCAACGCCGTGAACGGCGGAACCGGAACAGGGCTGGGGCTCGCCATCTCGAAACGCATCGTGCAGATGCATGGCGGCACCATCAATGTTCGCTCGGCCCTGGGACAGGGCTCGACATTCACCATCGAACTGCCTCTCGAGGTTCGCCCTGTGACGGAGGCCGCCTGATGAGCAAGCGGATCCTGATCGTGGAAGATACGGAGGACAACCGCCGTATCCTGCGCGACCTTCTGACCAATGCCGGCTACGACATCTGTGAAGCCTATGACGGGCAGGCGGCCGTGACGGCCGCCGCGGAGTTCATGCCCGATCTCATCCTGATGGATATCCAGCTCCCCATCCTCGACGGGTACGAGGCCATCCGGCTCATCAAGGCCAATCCGTCCATCCAGCCGCCGCCGATCATCGCGGTCACGTCCTATGCCCTCTCGGGAGACGAGGAGAAGGCGTGGGCGGCCGGATGCGACGGCTATATCGCGAAGCCGTTCAGTCCGCGCCAGATCCTGGCGAAGATCCGCGAGCTTCTGGGATAACGCCATGCGCGAGCGTCCGCTCATCCTGGTGGTCGACGACATCGAGGAGAATATCGAGATCGTCCGCGTGCGGCTGGAAGCGCAGGGCTACGAGATCGCAACCGCGAAGAACGGCCGCGAAGCACTCGAGAAGACCGACGCCCTTCGCCCGGACCTGATCCTGCTCGACATCATGATGCCCGAGATGGACGGGATCGAGGTGACGCAGCGCATCAAGCAGAACGACGACCTGCGCGCCATTCCGATCATCCTGCTGACGGCGAAATCCACGATCAAGGATGTGGTGGCGGGCCTCGATGCGGGCGGGGACGACTATCTCACCAAGCCCTTCGAGCCTGCGACGCTCGTGGCGCGGGTGCGCTCGCTTTTGCGGATCAAGTCGCTCTACGACACGGTCCAGGCGCAGGCCGCGGAGCTGGCACAGCTCAACCGGGACCTGGAGGAACGGGTCCAGCGGCAGGTCGGGGAGCTGGAGCGGCTGCGGGATCTGAGACGCTTCCTCGCACCGCAGATCGCGGACCTGATCGCCTCGAAGGGCGTTCAGGCCGAGATCCTCCAGCACCATCGCAGGGAGATCGTGGTGCTGTTCTGCGATCTGCGCGGCTTCACGAGCTTCGCCGAGATCGCGGCACCCGAGGAGGTGATGGACCTTCTGAAGGCCTACCACTCCGCTCTCGGCCCCCTCATCCACGAAGCGGAAGGAACGCTCGAGCGCTTTGCCGGCGACGGGATGATGATCTTTTTCAACGATCCGATTCCGTGCTTTGAACCGGCGGCCCGCGCAGTACGCCTTGCCGTGGACATGCGCAACCAGGTTCAGAACCTCGCCCGCGACTGGCAGCTTCGCGGCTATTCGATCGGCTTCGGCATCGGCATCGCGCAGGGCTATGCCACCATGGGCCGGATCGGCTTCGAGGGACGCTTCGACTATGCCGCCATCGGCACCGTCACGAACGTGGCCGCGCGCCTCTGCTCGGAAGCGCGGGACGGGCAGATCCTCGTCACCCAGCGCATCGCGAACGAGGTGGAGAACCTGGCCATCGCCACGCCTCTCGGCGACTTCCACCTGAAGGGGCTGAGCCGTCCGATTCCGATCTCCAACATCGAGACCATCAGGAATTAGCCCGCACTCGCGAACACGGGTGCAGGACGATCGGCCGCCCCTGCCCTGTCGCTTGCCCCGCCCGGCGCGTGCCGCGCGTCGCGAACCGTTCGTTATAATGAATATTCTTCCAAACGGAACAAATGTGACAGGCTTCCTAGGAGGTCCGAAAACGGCATTCCAACCATAAAGATGCGTAATCCTGAATCCTGAGCATCCCGGAAGCATGTTTCCACTAAAGTATCGTTCTTTATAACGAACCTTTCCGTTGACAAGGACAGCCCTTCCGGGTTCTTTCCCGCAGCATACGAGCAAGGGAGAGAGAACAATGCTTCACCGGAATTCGGCTGCGCTGGCCGTCATTGGCGCATTGTCGACGGGATATCCATTCGTGGCGAGCCACGCCGCCGAGCCCATCTCCGACGGCGTCGTCAAGATCGGCGTGCTGAATGACCAATCCGGTATCTACGCGGATATGGCGGGCTCCGGCTCGACCATTGCCGCCCGCATGGCCGTTGAGGATTTCGGCGGCAAGGTTCTCGGCAAGCCGATCGAAGTCGTCGCAGGCGACCATCAGAACAAGCCGGACATCGGATCCGCCATCGCCAGTCGCTGGATCGACGAGGACAAGGTCGACACCATCGTCGATCTTCCCACGTCGTCGGTGATGCTCGCGATCCAGGAGATCGGGCGCCAGAAGAACAAGCTCGTCATCGCCTCGACGGGCGGATCGTCGGACTTCACGGGAAAGTTCTGCTCGCCGGTGGGCATCCACTGGACCTATGACACCTACGGCCTCGCCGTCGGCACCGGGCTGCCCCTGGCCAGCAACGGCCCGTGGTTCTTCCTGACGGCGGATTACGCCTTCGGCCACGCCCTCGAGAAGGATACCACCGAGGCCGTCACGAAAGCGGGCGGCGAGGTCATCGGCAGCGTGAAGCATCCCCAGGGCAACCACGACTTCTCGTCGTTCCTTCTCCAGGCGCAGGGTTCGGGCGCGAAGATGGTCGGCATCGCGAATTCCGGCTCGGACACCGTGAACGCCATCAAGCAGGCGCACGAATTCGGATTGACCGATTCCGGCATCCAGCTTGCGGGCCTTTACCTGCACATCACCGATATCCACGCGATCGGCCTCGAGCAGGCGCAGGGACTGCTGATGACCCAGGCCTTCTACTGGGACCTCAACGAGGAGACCCGCGCCTGGTCGAAGCGCTTCTACGAACGCCACAAGGCCATGCCCACGATGGGCCAGGCGGGAGTCTATTCCTCGATCATCCACTATCTCAAGGCCATCGAGGCCGCGGGCACCGACGAGGCGCAGGCCGTCGCGAAGAAGATGAAGGAACTGCCGGTGAACGACTTCTTCGCGAAGAACGGGAAGGTCCGCGAGGACGGCCGCATGGTGCACGATCTCTACGTCTTCGAGGTCAAGAAGCCGGAGGAGAGCCGTGAGCCTTGGGACTACCTGAAGCTGGTGCGCACCATTCCCGGCGATCAGGCCTTCCGTCCCCTCTCGGAGAGCGAGTGCCCGCTCGTGAAGGACTGACATTGACGTCGACAACCGGGGCCGCCACCGCCGCGGCCCCGGTTGGCGCAGACACCTCTTATTGCTGAAGGGCCTGCAATCGAAACACCCGAGACGGGTGAGGCTGCATTTGATAGGCTCTCCCCAACAGAACCATCCTGCCGAGCCGACCCTCGAGGATCCGCCCAGGCAGACACCAGGGGAACGCCCGTGACTTCGACCGCTTACGACAGGAACCTCGACAAGAACCCGGCCAATTACCAGCCCCTGACTCCTCTGACATTCCTGGAGCGGGCGGCGAGCGTCCATCCTGACCGGGTCGCCATCATCCATGGCGGGCTTCGCCGCAGCTATCGCGACTTCTACGCCCGCACCCGGCGTCTCGCCTCAGCTCTGGCCCGTCGCGGCATCGGGCGCGGCGATACGGTCTCGGCGGTGCTTTCCAACACGCCGGCCATGCTCGAATGCCATTACGGCGTGCCCATGGCGGGCGCGGTGCTCAACACGCTCAACACACGCCTCGACGCCAAGATCATCGCCTTCTCCATCGATCACAGCGAGGCGAAGGTGCTCATCACGGACCGCGAGTTCTCTCCCGCCGTGAAGGCCGCGCTCGAAATCTCCACCGTCAAGCCTCTCGTGATCGATTACGACGACCCTGAATTCACGGGGCAGGGCGAGCGCCTGGGTGACATCGAGTACGAGGAGTTCCTCAGCGAGGGCGATCCGGATTTCGCCTGGGAGCTGCCGGGTGACGAGTGGGACGCGATCACCCTGAACTACACCTCGGGCACCACGGGCGATCCGAAGGGCGTCGTCTATCATCATCGCGGCGCCTACCTGCTCGCGCTGGGCAACATCGTCACGAGCGCCATGAGTCAGCATCCGGTCTATCTGTGGACGCTTCCCATGTTCCACTGCAACGGCTGGTGCTTCCCCTGGTCGCTGTCCATCGTCGCCGGCACGCATGTGTGCCTGCGCGCCGTGCGCGCGAAGCCCATGTACGACGCCTTGGCCGACCATGGGGTCACGCATCTGTGCGGCGCGCCCATCGTCATGGCGACGCTCTTGAATGCGCCCGCCGCCGAGAAGCGCTCGTTCCCGCAGACGGTCCGCTTCATGACCGCCGCCGCACCGCCGCCCGAGGCAGTGCTCGCCGCCATGAAGGAGGCCGGTTTCGACGTCACGCATCTCTACGGCCTGACGGAAGTCTATGGCCCGGCCGTCGTGAACGAGTGGCACGAGGATTGGAACAGCCTCTCTCCGGCGGAATATGCCGCGAAGAAGGCGCGCCAGGGCGTGCGCTATCCGGTGCTGGAGGCGCTCGACGTTCTCGACCCGGAAACCATGCAGCCCGTTCCCGCGGATGGAGCAACGCTCGGCGAAGTGATGTTCCGCGGCAATGTGGTGATGAAGGGCTATCTGAAGAACCCAAGCGCCACCGAGAAGGCCTTCGCGGGCGGCTGGTTCCATTCCGGCGATCTCGGCGTGAAATATCCCGACGGCTATGTGCAGCTGAAGGATCGCTCGAAGGACATCATCATCTCAGGCGGCGAGAACATCTCCTCCATCGAGGTGGAGGATGCGATCTACAAGCACCCCGCCGTGCAGACGGTCGCCGTCGTTGCGAAGCCCGACGAGAAATGGGGCGAGACGCCCTGCGCCTTCGTGGAGCTCAAGCCCGATCGGACCGCAACGGCGGAGGAGATCATCGCCTGGTGCAAGCAGCACCTCGCCTCCTTCAAGTGCCCGCGCACCGTGATCTTCACGGAGCTGCCGAAAACCTCCACCGGCAAGATCCAGAAGTTCCAGCTGCGCGAGATGGCGCGCACCTACGCGCAAAACGGGTAAGGCGCACCAGCCACAACAGGAGAAGATCCTGCGTCAGCGGGATCTTCTCGCTAACCGGATCAGCGCCCTTTCCAGACCGGCTTGCGCTTTTCGATGAAGGCGTCGATGCCTTCTGCCGCATCCTCCGCCATCATGTTGCAGGCCATCACATTGCCCGCATAGGAATAGGCCTCTTCCAGGCTCAGGCTGCGCTGGCGACCGAACATGGCCTTGCCCGTGCGGATCGCGACAGGGCTCTTCGAGCAGATCGCGGATGTGAGCTCGGCCACGGCGGCATCGAGTTCCGCATCCGCCGCGACGCGGTTAATGAGGCCGTTGGACAGCGCCTCGGCAGAAGAGATGAAGCGGCCCGTCACCAGCATCTCGAAGGCCTGCTTGGGCGCGACATTGCGTGACAGGGCCACCGCCGGCGTCGAGCAGAAGAGACCCACATTGATCCCCGAAACGGCAAAGCTCGCGCTCTCGGCGGCGACGGCGAGATCGCAGGATGCGACCAATTGGCAGCCGGCGGCCGTCGCCATGCCGTGCACGCGCGCGATCACCGGCACAGGGAAGTTCACGATGCTCTGCATCACCCGGCCGCAGCGCTGAAACAGGTCCTCGTAATATTCCTGACGCGGATTGGAGCGCATCTGCTTGAGATCGTGACCCGCGCAGAAGGCCTTGCCCGCGCCCGCGATCACCAGGCAGCGGACGCTCCCGTCGGCGGCGGCCTCGTCCAGATTCTCCTGCAGCGCCTGCAGCATCTCTTCCGACAAGGCATTGTACTGCGCGGGCCGGTTCAGGGTGAAGGTGACGACCCCGTCGCGCTCCTCGCGGAGCAGGATCGGTTCGTCCAAAGCCATCGTCTGCGCACTCATGAAGTGTCCTCCTCTGCCCGCAAATCTAGGCATGTTGTGGATCAGAGCCAAGCCGAATAAGCTCGACCGCAATTCCCCTGCGGGCGAGACAGGAAGAGATCATGAGCCAGCCCCCTATCAGCCGCTTCCCGACACCGGAGATCGCCGACCTGCCGGAGGATATCCGCACGCGCATCCTGGCCGTGCAGGAGAAGTCGGGTTTCGTTCCGAATGTCTTCCTCGTCCTGGCGCGGCGCCCTGACGAATTTCGCGCCTTCTTCGCCTATCACGACGCGCTGATGGACAAGCCGGGCAACCTCACCAAGGCGGAACGCGAGATGATCGTGGTGGCGACGAGCAACGCCAATCAGTGCCAGTATTGCGTCATCGCCCATGGCGCGATCCTGCGCATCCGCGCAAAGAATCCGCTGATCGCCGATCAGGTGGCCATCAACTACCGCAAGGCCGACATCACGGATCGGCAGAAGGCGATGCTCGACTTCGCCATGAAGGTGGCGCTCGAAGCCTATGCCGTCGGCGAAGAGGACCTCGCCACGCTGCGCCAGCACGGCTTCAGCGACGAGGATGCCTGGGACATCGCCGCCATCGCGGCCTTCTTCGCCATGTCGAACCGTCTCGCCAATGTCACGAGCATGCGGCCCAACGACGAGTTCTACTCGATGGGCCGGGGCTGACCTCACGCGAGGGATTGCAGATCCCCGTCGATGGCAATCGCCTGCCCGGAGATCGTGCGCCCGCGCGGCGAGCACAGGAAGACGATCTGATCCGCGATCTGCTGCGGCGACACCATGGTCTTCATCGAAGCGTTGCGCAGGAACTCGTCCTGCATCGCTTCGTAGGAGATGCCGCGCGCCTGGGCCTTGCTGCCGATGACGTGACGGATCCGCTCCCCTTCCACGACGCCGGGCAGAATGGCGTTCACGCGAATGCCGAGCGGCCCCAGTTCCATGGCGAGCGTCTTGGTGAATCCGACGACCGCCCATTTCGCCGCCGAGTAGGGCGAGCGCAGTGGAAATCCGAACCTTCCTGCGGCGGATGAGAGATTGACGATGGAGGCGTTGTCACTCGCGGCGAGATGTTTCACCGCAAGGCGCACGCAGTTGAACTGGCCAGTGATGTTGACGGCGAGCGTCCGGTCCCAGTCCTCGGGAGCGACCTCGTCCACGCGTGCCGTCGGGCCCGCGATGCCGGCATTGTTCACCAGAACGTCGAGGCCGCCGAGGGCATGCAGCGCATCGTCAAAGAGACGCTCCACATCAGCCCTGTTCGACACGTCCGCCACCGATCGACTGATCTGCGGATCGCTCTCGGCCATCGCGGCCAAAGCCGCCTCGTTCACGTCGCACACATGCACCCTGGCGCCCTCGCGCAGGAAGCTGCGGGCGATCTCCAGCCCGATCCCGCTCGCGCCGGCCGTCACGAGAACGCGCAGATTCCGAATGTCGAGATTCATGACGCTTTCACTATCCGCTTCAATCGTGGTCTAGAACGCAACCTGGTTCGCGCCCTTCGTCTGCAGCATCGCGCGCGCCTCATCCGGCGTCGCCGCTTCGAGCGACAGCTCGCTCAGGATGCGCCGGATCTTGGCGACGAGATCCGCATTCGACTGCGCGAGCTTCCCGCGTTCGAGATAGAGATTGTCCTCGAGGCCGACGCGCACATGCCCGCCGAGGATGGCGCCCATGGTCACGAAGGGCATCTGGTGGCGCCCGGCCGCGAGGATCGAGAGATAGTAATCCTTGCCGAACAGGCGGTCCGCAGTCGCGCGCATGTGCATGAGGTTCTCAGGCTCCGGCCCGATGCCGCCGAGGATGCCGAAGATCGCCTGCACGAAGAAGGGCGGCTCGATCAGCTTGCGGTCCGCGAAATGCGCGAGATTGTAGAGATGGCCCACATCGTAGCACTCGAACTCGAAGCGCGTGCCGAGCGCGTTGAGTTCCGTCATGGCCCGCTCGATCTGGCTGAACGTGTTCGAGAGGATGAAATCCTTCGTCATCTCGAGATAGGGCTTTTCCCAATCGTTCTTGAATTCCTGGATGCGCCCGGCCGCGCCCGAGATGTTGAAGTTGAACGATCCCATGTTCATGGAGGCAAGCTCCGGCTGCGCCCATTTGGCGGCGGCAAGCCGCTCGTCCATGGACATGCCAAGCCCCCCGCCCGTCGTGATGTTGATGATGGCGTTCGTGCGCGCCTTGATGGAGGGCAGGAACCTGGCGAACAGGTCCGGCGATTGCGACGGGCGTCCGTTTTCCGGAACGCGCGCATGCAGATGCAGGATGGCGGCTCCAGCCTCGGCCGCCCGCACGGCTTCATCCGCGATCTGCTCCGGCGTGATCGGAAGATAAGGCGACATGCTGGGCGTGTGAATCGAACCCGTGATCGCACAGCTGATGATGACCTTGTCCGCTTGGCGCAACCGACCCTCCTGTCCGTCTTCGCTGCAGTCCCGCACCGGGAGCAGCCGCGATATCGTCCCGGAAGGATGAACAGGGTTCTTGGGAATTTGCAACGGGACGAAGGTGGGAGCCAATCGCAACATTGTTCGCCGGCAGATCCTCTTATCCACAACGGACAGAGGATCGGCAGCGTGAAGTCAGCCTCGGCACAGCTTGAAGATTATAAATCTAGCCTCCCAAAACCGTGTGACGTTGAATTTTCAGCTGCGGGGCCTCTCCAAGAATGAGTGTCGATAAAGTAGAAGCCATCGCTGCCTTGCTCGCCAGGGTCAGCGGCAACTGGTACCCGGAGCGCACGCGACCCGCGCTTCGGACGATCAACAAGCGGCATCGAGACGTGGCCCAGCTCGTCCTGGCGGAGTACGATCGGCTGTCCGGCGTCGAACAGCGGGAGGCGTCATGGACTGCTTCGCCCCCGGACAATTCCGACGAGACCAGCACGTTCAACTTCGCGGGCGACGACCAGCTCTATGTGGGCGCGACCGTCGTGTATCGCCCGCCCGGCGAGAAGAGAGCGCTCACCTGCCGCATCGAAAAAATGGAACACGGCCGCGCCTTTCTGGCGCCGGCGCCTCAGGAGATCGGCTGGGTATCCATCCAGACTCTCTCCGTGCCGGGATCCGCGAACGCAAAACAATAAGACGAACAGCGGACCTGCCGTAACCGAGAGCGAGGCGGCGTCTGTTTCCCTTTGGGGGGATGCGAAGTGACCGAAGAAGAAATCAAGACCGTGGCCGAGATGCTCGCCAAGATCGGCGGCAACTGGTATCCCGAGCGGGCGCAATCCGCACCGAAATTCGTCAGCAACCGCCATCGCGAGGTTGCGCAGCTCATCGTTGCGGCCGTCGAACGGTCGCGAGCGGCCCTTCAGTCCAGCGCGGACGGCGCGGCACAATCCGCTGATGCGCCATCGTCGGACGGCGTCCCGGGCGAGGGCCTGAATGTGGGCGCCTCCGTCCAGTATCGCCCCCCGGGCGACAAAAGAACGATCGCCTGCCGCATCGAAAAGCTCGAAGGCGGCCGGGCCTATGTGGTTCCCGAGGATCGGGAGATCGGCTGGGTCTCGACCCATTCCCTCCTGCCTCTCAATCCCAAGGACAGCGGACCCAAGCCGCCGCTTTCGTCCCTGCCCGTCGGACCGACGCCGGATCCGGAGGCCGAGATCGCTGCTCCGGTCGTGCGTCCCGCCAAGCCGCGCCCGAAGGCCGACGAAGCGACGCCCGGCGTGAAGTACTACTTCTCGTCGACGGGCGCGTGGATCGGCTTCCGCCTTTCGGACAACGACAACTACCTGTTCGACCGGAAGGGGCGCTGGATCGGCTACCTGCCGGATGGCGACAACGAGATCCTCAGCGTCGAGGGTCAGTACCTGGGCACCATCTTCTACGAAAACCGCATCTATCGGCGGTCGTCGCGTCCACCGAAGAAGCGCGACATCGGCTTCGTCATGGGCCCCGTGGAGGCCCCCTATGTCAGTCACCCCGGCCACGCCGCGCCTTACGCGGCGCCGCACGGCTACAAGGATGTCGACATGGGGCAGTTTCCCACGGGCAAGCGCACTTGGCTGAGAACGAACCGCCCGACATCCGGTGGCGACGATGCGAGCGCCTTCGAGCGCTTCATGTCGAAAATCGGCCTCGGCGGCCTCGCCCGCGCGATCATGAGGCTGTTCGGGTCGTGAGGCGGACAGGGCCGGCCCAGGCCTAAGGCGGGGCTTGGTGGGCCTGGCAGGACTCGAACCTGCAACCAGACCGTTATGAGCGGCCGGCTCTAACCATTGAGCTACAGGCCCTTCCGAGGAAGGCTCCGGTTCCATCTAGCCGAGGCGGCGCCTTTCGTCACCCCCCTTTGCCGAGAGGAAAGAACCTGCCCCGCGCCCTCCTGCCCCGCGCCTTCCTGGACCCGCCACCCGTTCACGCAGGTCCGGCAGCGTTCCCTCCCCCTCCAGAGGACCGGCGACCGCCTCGTTCATTGACGGTAAGGTAGGATCAGCCGAGAGGGAGAGCGCCGTGGGATTGCTGGTGGACGGGGTCTGGCAGGACAAGTGGTATGACACCAAGAGCACCGGCGGGCGGTTCGTGCGCAGCTCCGCCCCGTTCCGGAACTGGGTCACGGCCGACGGGTCTCCGGGCCCCACCGGCAGGGGCGGCTTCAAGGCCGAGCCGGGACGCTACCATCTCTATGTGTCGCTCGCCTGTCCCTGGGCGCATCGCACCCTGATCATGCGCAAGCTCAAGGGCCTCGAAGGCATGGTCGGCCTCTCGGTGGTGCACTGGCGCATGATGGAGCATGGCTGGACCTTCGAGGACGGGCCCGGCGTCATCCAGGACCCGATCCACGGGGCGCGGTATCTCCACCAGGTCTACACGGCGGCCGAGCCCGCCTTTACCGGCCGCGTCACGGTGCCGGTGCTGTGGGACAAGGAAAGCGCCACCATCGTGAGCAACGAATCCGCCGAGATCATCCGCATGTTCAACGCGGCCTTCGACGGCATCGGCGCGAAGCCCGGCGATTACTACCCCGCCGATCTGCGCGACGAGATCGATGCGCTGAACGCGCGCGTCTACGACGCGGTCAACAACGGCGTCTACAAGGCGGGCTTCGCCACCACGCAGGCCGCCTACGAGGAGGCCGTCCACGCGCTGTTCGAAATGCTGGACAGGCTCGACGAGCGGTTGGGCACAGGGCGCTATCTCTTCGGCGACAGGCTCACCGAAGCGGATATCCGGCTGTTCACCACGCTCGTGCGCTTCGATCCGGTCTATGTCGGCCACTTCAAATGCAACCTGCGGCGGATCGCGGATTATCCGCATCTGTCGGGGTACCTGCGCGATCTCTATCAGACGGACGCCATCGCCGACACGGTGAACATGCAGCACATCAAGAGGCACTATTACGAGAGCCACCGCACCATCAATCCAACAGGCATTGTGCCGGTGGGACCTTCCCTCGATCTCGACGCCCCTCACGGACGCGAAGCCCTTCAGGGGCGATAGACCTCCACCTCTTCCGCGAAGCCCTCGACCGCGTGCGCGCCCAGCGGATGCGGATTGCCCCACAGGTGCTCCACGAACGGCTTCGACATGAGCAGCGGCTCGCCGAGGCGCTTGTTGAGGTCGGCGATGCGGCTGGCGAGGTTCACGTCGCGCCCGATCACCGTGAAATCGAGGCGCTGGCCGGATCCCACATTGCCGTATGCGGCATCGCCGTGATGCAGGGCGAAGCCCACATTGATGGGCACGGGAAAGCGTCCCTCGTTGTTGGCGGCCTCGATGCGCCTGAGCCCGTTCACCGCCGCGGTCAACGCCGATTGCGCGGCACCGCCGGTGTCGTCGCCGCGATCGCGCATGATCGCCAGCAATCCGTCACCCAGATATTTCAGCACCTCGCCGCCCTCGTCCTCGATGGGAGGCACGAGGCAGTCGAAGTAATTGTTCAATAGCTCCACCGCGCTCTCGGGACTCAGCGTCGATGAGATGCGCGTGTATTCGCGCATGTCCGCGAACAGGATCGCCGAGCGGATGCGGGTCACCTGCCCGCGCTGAATGGCGCCGGACAGGATGGCCTTGTGCGGATCGTCGCCCACATAGATGCGCAGGACCTCGTCGAGGCGGTTGCTGGTGGCGCGCAGCTCCGTGACGAGGGAGAAGGACGGCATGACGAGCCGCAGGATCGTCAGGTGCTCCCGGGTGAACCCTTCGGGCGAACGCGTCGCGAGGGAGATCGCATTCTCGGCGCCGTTGGTGAAGTTGACCGGAATGGTGAGGTAATGACGATAGCCTGCCTGCTTCAGCTCCGGAATGATCGGAAAGAGATCGTCGGGCGTCTCGGCGAGATCGAGCAGGAGCCACTCTTCCGTCCGGCTCACATAGGCGAAGGGGCTCTTCTGATAGACCGCCTCGCGCCTGTCGCCATGGGGCAGGTAGCGGACGATGGTGCCCTCCTCCCGGGTCCAGAAGCGCCCGATCCCGGCATATTCCGAATGCAGCGCCTCGATCGCGGAGACGGCCCGGTCGAGCGGAAGCCCGAGGTCGATCAGGCGGCTGAGGAAACCGCTCAGAACCTCGTTGGCGTCCTCCATGCGGGAAGCCTGGGTCACCAGCCAGTCGCGCAGCGCAATGACCCTCGGAAGGGTGTCCGCGTCGAGACTGCGAGCCAGGGACAGGAGATCGTCCGGGATGGCGGCCAGGGAGGAGGATGACATCATATGGCGAAGGTGTGTTGTCCCGGTTCCTCGTTCAAGGAGCAGGGAGGCGTTCGTTGAGAAAAGATGCTATGCGCCCCAACAGGGCAATCTTTTGACATATCCCGTTGGACCTCATAGAGCCGGACCATGCCAACCATCGACACGCTTTTTGTCACCAAGATCTACCGGGCCGAACTGACCGGTGAAAAGGCCGAGCGGCGCAATGCCGAGCTTGAGGCCGCCTGCCTCTCGATCGCGGAGGATGACGAGGCCGGCCAGCGCTGGTGCGCGAAGAACGGCTATCCGGGCTATACCTCCTACGCCTCCCTGAACGATCTGCCCTGGCGGGTGCCGGTGTTCGGCGACCTGGTGAAGGAGATCGACAGGCACGTGGCGGCCTTCGCCAAGGAGCTGGAATACGACCTTCAGGGCCGCAAGCTCGTGGTGGACAGCCTCTGGATCAACATCCTGCCGCCCGGCGGCATCCACACCTCGCACATCCATCCGCATTCGGTGATCAGCGGCACCTATTACGTGACGATCCCGGAAGGGGCGAGCGCGCTCAAGCTCGAGGATCCGCGCCTCGGCTTCATGATGGCCGCCCCGCCACGCAAGGCGAAGGCCAAGCCCGAGAACCGGCAATTCGCCTATATGAAGCCGGTCCCCGGCACGATCCTGCTCTGGGAGAGCTGGCTGCGCCACGAGGTTCCGCTGAACGAGGCGGACAGCGAGCGCATCAGCATCAGCTTCAACTGCGCCTGGCAGTAGGGGCCGGCGCCCTCCCCGTCTCTCACCGCATCCCGAACCGCTGGATCATGGCCGGGCCCGTCCCGGCCATGACGCCTCCCGGCCTCATGCCCGCGTCTTCTCGATCTTGGGCAGGAAATAGGTGAGGATGCCGATGGCCGGCAGGAACGACACGACCTTGTAGACCGTCTCGATGCTCGTCAGGTCCGCGAGCTGGCCGAGCACCGCCGCGCCCAGGCCTCCCATGCCGAAGGAGAGGCCGAAGAACAGGCCCGCGATCATGCCGACGCGTCCGGGCACCAGCTCCGTCGCATAGACGAGAATGGCCGAGAAGGCGGAAGCCAGCACCAGGCCGATGACGACGCTGAGCACCGCGGTCCAGAACAGGTTGGCGTAAGGCAGCATCAGGGTGAAGGGCAGCACGCCGAGGATAGAGATCCAGATCACGTAGCGCCGCCCGATGCGGTCGCCGATGGGGCCGCCGATCACCGTGCCGGTCGCCACGGCGGCGAGGAACACGAAGAGATAGATCTGCGCCTCCTGCACCGACAGCTGGAACTTGGCGATCAGGTAGAAGGTGAAGTAGCTGGAGATGCTTGCCGTGTAGAAGTTCTTCGAGAACACGAGCAGCATGAGGATCGTGATCGATACGGCGATACGCCCCCTCGACAGGCCGGATGTTCTCGCGGCGGCGCGTGGCTTGGCTCTCAGATCGGCGAGCTTCGCGCGATACCAGCGCCCCACATGGAACAGGATCGTCATGGCGATGAGCGCCACGGCCGAGAACCAGGCGATGCTGGCCTGGCCGAAGGGGACGACGATGAAGGCCGCCAGGAGCGGGCCGAGCGAGGAACCGGCATTGCCGCCCACCTGGAACACCGATTGCGCCATGCCGTGCCGCCCGCCCGAGGCCATGCGGGCCACGCGGGAGGATTCCGGATGGAACACGGACGAGCCCATCCCCACCAGCGCGGCGCCGAGGAGCAGCAGCGGATAGGAGCCCGCCTGCGACAACGTGAGCAGGCCGATGAGGGTGAAGCCCATGCCGACGACCAGGGAGAAGGGCTGAGGCTTCCTGTCGGTATAGATGCCGACAAGCGGCTGCAGCAGGGAGGCGGTCAGCTGGAAAGTCAGGGTCAGCAGGCCGATCTGCCCGAAATCGAGGCGAAAGTTCTCCTTGAGGATCGGGTAGATTGCCGGCAGCAGCGACTGGATGAGGTCGTTGAGAAGGTGCGAGACACTGATCGCGGCCAGGATCGGTACCGCGACCCTCTCGACGGCAACCGAAGCGGGAGCGGTGGTAAAGGCAGGCGACTTGGTGTCCATGATGGTTCTTATGATTTAAGGCCAAGCTCCGCCCGGCCCTGCAAAGGCGTTTCCGCCCCGCCTATATACCATATCGCGCGGAGAAGCTCAGCCGAGCCTGCAGGGCAGGGTTGCCGCCCCGGCATCGGGCCTCACGCCTTCTCGTCCCATTCATAGACCCGCTCCGGCCCGTCCGCGTATTCCTCGGTCTCCTCCTCGACCTCGTGGAAGGTGATCTTCACGAGCGGGATGACGCTCTCGTCCCCTTGAGTGCTGCGCTCGAAGCGAAGCACATCGTAATAGGCGCAGCGCGACCGGCCCGGATAGGAACGGCAGACCGCCGGGCGTCCGTGATAGATCGTGCAGCCGCGGGTCTTCTGGTCGAGGAACATGCAGGTCTTTTCGAAGATCCTGTCCTTCACCCGCTTGAGCACGCGCTCGCCCTCGAAATCCGCCGTGTAGCGCTCGCGGGCCTCTTCGAAGGTGACGCCGAAATGCTTCGCCAGCCGCGTGATGTCGCGCTTGGTCACGACCACACGCTCATAGATCGAGCAGCAGAAGGCCGGGCACTTGTTGCAGTCGAAATAGACGCGCGGCTGGTCGTCCTTGATCACGCGATCTGACATGGGGGCTCCTGCGAATGCGTCAGGCCAGGGAGGGGTTCGACGAACATATCTAACGGAGTCATCCCACCGATCCAGTCTTCTTCTTCCGGCCCGCAAGCCTGACCTGTGCCTTACACAGGAAAGCGCTCACCTTCGCTGCGGATTTGTGGTTCCTGCCAGTTGGACAGACTCACGTCCGCCGCATCGCTCACAATCCGGTGTGGATGGAACGGCGACGGAACGCTTATCAATTCCCGCGCTTAACGGGACGCCAGGATAACGACGTCCCAATGTCATGCAGCTTCGCAACCGTCTCTGCGCAGGATCGCTTCTTCTTGCTCTAGCTTGGCCTGTCTGTTCCACGGCGCAGCCGCCCTCCCCGCCTGAATCGCAAGCGCAGCCCATCGCTGCCGTGATCGAGCAGGCCAAGGAGCTCGGGAATCTTCGCGCATTGATCATCGCCCGGGACGGCCAGGTCCTGGCGGAACAGGCCTTCAAGGGCGCGAGCCTCGAGCGTCCCACGAACATCAAGTCGGCGTCGAAAACCATCATCTCGGCGCTCGTCGGCATCGCCATCGAACGCGGCATCTTCAAGGGCGTCGATCAGCCGATCGCGGACATCCTGGGTTCGAGCATACCTTCCGATGCGGACCCGCGCGTGAGGCAGATCACCATCGGCCATCTCCTGTCCATGCGCGCCGGGCTGGAACGGACCTCCGGCCGCAACTACGGCTCGTGGGTGAGCAGCGATAACTGGGTGCGCCATGTGCTCACCCGTGACTTCGTGGATGAGCCCGGCGGGCGCATGCTCTATTCCACCGGCAGCACGCATCTGCTCTCGGCCGCTCTCACGCGGGCCTCGAAGCGCAGCACCCTCGAGCTTGCCCGCGAATGGCTCGGCAAGCCGCTCGAAATCCAGGTGCCGCCATGGACCCGCGATCCGCAAGGAATCTATCTCGGCGGGAACGAGATGGCGCTGTCGCCCCGCGCGCTCCTGCGCTTCGGCGAGATGTATCGCCAGGGCGGCATGATCGACGGAAAGCGCGTCGTGCCGGAAAGCTGGGTCCGCGAGTCCTGGCAGCCTCGCACCCGATCGCCGTTCACGGGCGATTCTTACGGCTATGGCTGGTTCATCCGCGACATGCGGGGCCACCGGGTTCATTACGCATGGGGCTTCGGCGGACAGATGGTCTATGTGGCGCCGAGCCTGGGCCTGACCGTCGTGATGACCTCCGACCCGACCTCGCCTTCGCGCGAGGACAATTTTATCGGCCAGCTCCATGCCATGGTGGCGGAGGGCATCATCCCCGCGCTGATGCCGCCGCAGAACGATGCAGCCGGCAACCTGTGACGGCCCCGAGCCCTACAAGGGCTCGCCCGGCAACCGGCTGGCCTGCTTCACCCATTCCGTGAATTGCGCCTCGTCGAACGCGTTCTCATGAATGTCGAGATAGCGGATTTCCTTGTGCTTGGACATTCCGGAAGGGACGGGCTTCAGCGACGTGCCGCGAAAGAACGTGACCTTCACGTAGCGCGTGAAGCAATGAAAGCTGAGGAACCATCCATCGCCCTCGTTTCCGTAGAGGGGCGAGTTCCATTTGACCGCCTTTCCGACGCCGGGAACAATGCGCACGATGATTTCGTCGAGACGTCGTCCGAGCTCGCTTTTCCATCCCGGCATGGCGGCGATGTAGGCTTGCACGGGAGCGTCACCGTAGCCTTTCGGGATCTGGGGATTGCCGCCTGAGAGCAGAACCGGCTGCTTCACCTTAGTCGCCTTCGCCGACGCCTTGGGTGCCTTCGCTGTCTTTTCAGTCACTGGCTCACCCGCTCGATCAGATTTCTCTCGCATCGCCGCCGGTCGAAACCTAGCCGAGCAGCAGAGCCAGCACCAGCGGCAGCAGCAGGGCGGTGACGAGCGCGTTGAGACCCATGGCAATGCCGGCGAAAGTGCCCGCGAGCGAATGCACCTGGAAGGCCCGCGCGGTGCCGATGCCGTGAGAGGCGAGGCCCACGGCAAAGCCGCGCGCGCGCCAGTCCTTCATGCGCAACGCGTTCATGAGCGGCGTCACCATGACGGAGCCGATGACGCCCGTGAGCATGATGAGGACGGCGGCAAGCGACGGGTCGCCGCCCAAGGTTTCCGTGATGCCCATGCCGACCGGCGCGGTGACGGATTTCGGCGCCAGCGAGAGGAGAACGGATCGCGGCATGTCGAACATTTGCGCGATGACGACCGCCGAGACGATGGCGGTGACGGAGCCCACGATCAGCGCCGCCGCCATCGGCACGATGGCGCGCAAAACGATGCGGCGGTTTTCATAAAGCGGAATGGCGAGCGCGACGGTGGCAGGCCCGAGCAGGAAATGCACGAACTTCGCGCCTTCGAAATAGACCGGATACGACGTGCCAGTCGCCCACAGGACGAGCGCAACCGCGATCACGGCGATCAGCACCGGATTGCACAAGGGATGACGGTTGAAGGCCTGCGAGACGCGGTCCGCGATCACGTAAGCGCCGAGCGTCACGACGAGCCAGAGCAGCGGCGTCTGCGAAAGATAGACCCAGAGGGAAAAAGCTTGTCCGCCCATCATGCTTCCCCTGCCCTGTCATCGCTCGATGCTTCCATGGACGATCCGCTGAGGCGCGACGCCAGCACGAAGGTGATCACCGTCACGACGAGGGTGATGAAGGTCGAGACGATCAATGTCACGACAAGCCCGACGGCATGCTCCTTCAGCACATCGATACGCTGCACCACGCCGACGCTCGCCGGAATGAAGAGCAGCGACAGATGCGCGAGCAATCCCCGGCTGGTCGAATCGAGCGCCCGGCCGAATTCCGGAATTCTCTTTCGAACTTTGCCGCGCGTGCTCAGGAGCGCGAGCAGGAACACCATGCCGAGCACCGGCCCCGGCACCGGCCATTCGAACCCGCGCACGACGACTTCGCCGAGCAGCTGACAGAGAAGGATGAGGGTGAGACTGACGATCATGAGCTGCCCCCGGCAAAGCACGCGCGTGATGTCTTATACACGAAGGCGTGGGTGGCAACCGGAAGACGGTTCGACCAGATGGGCGTTCAATGCATGAGGCGCAGCTGTTCCCTCCCCCTTGCTGGGCAGGATCAAGGATGGGGCGAACGACCGGATGAGCGGCAAGACCAGTTCTCTCGTCATCACCGGCCTTGGGCCGGTGATCCCGATCGTTTAATGGGCAGCGCTTTTCTCAGTCGGGATGGCTGGGGCGAGCCCGGCCATGACGGTATGGGGCTGCAGCGATCTCTGGATTTCGTCAGCGCTTTGACTTTACGACCCCCACCCTTCATCCCTCTCCCTGCAAGTCGGGAACACCCGAGATCAGGGAGAGGGGAAGACGCTGTCGAGCGCTCACGCCAAACCTCTGAATTTCCCGTCCAAGCTTGGCCGTGCTAACACACGGATGCCAACCTTCATCCATGACTATTCTGAGCATCGTGGCAGGCAGCCATCATGAACGACACCTCTCTTCTTCTGCGTTTGGCCGTGGCGGTTGCGATCGGGCTCCTGATCGGCCTCGAGCGCGGCTGGCAGCAGCGCGAGGAGGATGAGGGCGAGCGCACGGCGGGCCTGCGGACCTATACGCTGGTGGCCCTGCTCGGAGCCCTGTCGGCGATCCTGTCGGGCTATACGGGCCCGGTCTTCCTGGGCCTGTCCTTTCTCGGCTTCGCCCTCGCCTTCGGCGCCTTCGCGTGGCTCGAGGCGAAGGTCGAGAGGAATTTCAGCGTCACGAGCGTGGTCGCTGCCCTCATCACCTTCTCGCTCGGCGCCTATGCGGTGCTCGGCGATCTGGAGATCGCCATCGCAGCCGGCGTGGCCGCCACGCTCATCCTGGCCCTCAAGCAGCCGCTCCATTCCTGGCTGCGCCGCCTGACATGGCTGGAGATCCGGTCGGTTCTCATCCTGCTCGCCATGACGTTCCTGGCTCTTCCGCTCCTGCCGAACCGGACCATCGATCTGTGGGACGCCATCAACCCGGCGGAGATCTGGCTGCTCGCCATCATCATCGCGGGCATTTCCTTCGCCGGCTACATCGCCATCCGCGTCATGGGCAGCCAGGCCGGCGTCGCACTGGCGGCGCTCGCCGGAGGCATCGCCTCCTCCACCGCGACCACGATGACGCTCGCGCGCATGGCGCGCGAACATCCTTCCGCCAGCCCCCTGCTCGCGGGGGGAATTCTCCTGGCGAGCTTCGTCATGGTGGCGCGCGTCCTGATCGTAGCGAGCCTCCTCAACAACGCCCTCCTTACTCCCCTCGCCTGGCCGCTGGGCGCGGCGGCCGCGATCCTCCTGGGCATGGCGGGCTTCCTCTTCTTCATGCACGGCAGGGGCAGTGAGGAGCACCCTCAGCTGGGGATCCGGAACCCCTTCGACCTGAGCATGGCCCTGCAGCTCGCGGGCCTCATCGCGATCATCAGCCTGCTCACCAAGGTCATCGGCAACACGGTGGGCGATGCGGGCCTGACCGTTCTGGCGGCGCTATCCGGCATCGCGGACGTGGACGCGATCACGCTCTCCTTCGCACGCCTGTCGCACGACGGAGTCGGCGTGGGAACCGCAGCGCTCGGCATCGGCATCGCGGCGGCCGTCAACACGGCGGTCAAGGCGGCAATGGCCTTCAGCCTGGGAACGGCAAAGACCGGTTGGATCGTGACGGGAACGAGCGCAGCCGCCATCGCGGCGGGCGGCGTCGCCTTCGCCTTCTCGGGCTGACGCGACGTCCAAGAAAAGCCCAAGAAAAAGGCGGGCTAAAAGCCCGCCTTTTCCATTCGCTCAGTTGTCGAGGAAGCTCCGCAGCTTGCGGCTGCGGGAAGGATGCTTGAGCTTGCGCAGCGCCTTCGCCTCGATCTGGCGGATACGCTCGCGCGTCACCGAGAACTGCTGGCCCACCTCCTCGAGGGTGTGGTCGGTGTTCATGCCGATGCCGAAGCGCATGCGCAGCACGCGCTCCTCGCGCGGCGTGAGTGAGGCGAGCACGCGCGTGGTGGTCTCGCGCAGGTTCGACTGGATCGCCGCGTCGATCGGCAGGATCGCGTTCTTGTCCTCGATGAAGTCGCCGAGGTGCGAATCCTCCTCGTCGCCGATCGGCGTCTCGAGCGAGATCGGCTCCTTGGCGATCTTGAGGACCTTGCGCACCTTCTCCAGCGGCATGGCGAGCTTCTCGGCCAGCTCCTCCGGGGTTGGCTCGCGGCCGATCTCGTGCAGCATCTGGCGCGACGTGCGGACGATCTTGTTGATCGTCTCGATCATGTGCACCGGGATGCGGATCGTGCGGGCCTGGTCCGCGATGGAGCGGGTGATCGCCTGACGAATCCACCACGTGGCATAGGTCGAGAACTTGTAGCCGCGCCGGTACTCGAACTTGTCGACCGCCTTCATGAGGCCGATGTTGCCTTCCTGGATCAGGTCCAGGAACTGCAGGCCGCGATTCGTGTACTTCTTGGCGATGGAGATCACGAGGCGCAGGTTCGCCTCGATCATTTCCTTCTTCGCCTGGCGCGCCTCGCGCTCGCCCTTCTGCACCATCATGACGATGCGGCGGAATTCCTGGATCTCCAGGCCGGTCTCGCTCGCCAGATTGTGGATCTGCTCGCGCAGGTCGTGGATCTGGTCCTTCGCCTTGGCGACGAAGTCCTTCCAGCCCTTGCCGCCGAGCTTGGACACGCGCAGCACCCACTTGGGATCGAGCTCCCAGCCCTGGTAGTGCTTGAGGAACTCCTCGCGCGCCACGCCGTGGCTCTCTGCCAGACGCATCAGGCGGCCCTCATGCGAGATGAGGCGCTTGTTGATGTCGTAGAGCTGCTCGACGAGCGCTTCGATGCGGTTGTTGTTGAGCGAGAGCGACTTCACCGCAGCCACGATGTCGGCCTTCAGCTCGCGATACTTGCGCTCCTGGGCCGGCGTCAGCTGCTTGTTCTGCATGCGCTGTTCCACATGCTCGACCTGCAGCCGGCGCAGCTTCTTGTAGTTGTCGGCGATGGAATCGAAGGTCTCGAGAACGCGCGGCTTCAGCTCGGCTTCCATGGCCGAGAGCGACACGTTGTTCTCCATGTCGTCGTCGTCCATCTCGCCTTCCGGCGGGGTCATCCCCTCCTCGCCTTCGGCCGTCTCCTCCTCGCCGTCCTCGCCGATCGCATCGACCTTGGGCGCACCCTTGCCGTCCGGGCCCGCATAGGTCGCTTCGAGATCGATGATGTCGCGCAGGAGCACACGGCCCTCGACGAGCTCGTCGCGCCAGATGATGATGGCCTGGAAGGTCAGCGGGCTCTCGCAGAGCCCCGCAATCATCGCCTCGCGGCCGGCCTCGATGCGCTTGGCGATCGCGATCTCGCCTTCGCGCGACAGGAGCTCCACGGAGCCCATCTCGCGCAGATACATGCGCACCGGATCGTCGGTGCGGTCGGTCGGCTCCTTCGCCGTGGTCTCGCGGACCGCGACGGCGCGCGTCTGCGACGCCTCGACGAGATCGCCGCCATCGGCCTCCTCGTCGTCGGCCTCGGCCTTTTCGCCCTCGTCCGCCTCTTCCGACTCGACGACATTGATGCCCATCTCGGAAAGCTGGCCGAGCACGTCCTCGATCTGCTCCGAGGAGAACTCCTCAGGAGGCAGGACCTCGTTCAACTCGTCGTAAGTGACATAGCCGCGCTTCTTCGCGAGCTTGATCATCCGTTTAACGGCGGCATCGCTCAGGTCGAGCAGAGGCCCGTCGCTCGTTTGCTCCGGAGCTGTCGTCTCGCCTTCGTCCCGTTCGGTTGCCTTCGTCGCCATGCTTCGCTCTACTCCAGCGCCCCGTCGGCTCCCCCAGCGGAACCGCCGATGCGCAAATGGGCAGCAGGGCCTGAAGGCCCGGCCACCCGGAAATCCTCATCCATCAAACAGCAAGTCAATTGACTAACCGTTAACCATCTCCTGCCCGCAACGGGCCATCCTGCCCACTAAAAGCCTGCTCCCCCAGCGGACCCGTTCTTGTCCAAATCGGCCTCGGCGCCCTCGACGGAGGACAATTGGTTCTGGACCTCCCGCAGCCAGGCGAGATTGGCCTCGTTGTCCTCTTCGGCGAGCGCACGCTCGGCGGCCCGAAGTTCGCTATGTAACGTGCGCGCACGGCGATGCAAGGTGATGGCTTGCCTCAATGCGTCTTCAAGCCGCAAGGGATCCGCGTGGGGATCCAGCACCCAATGGTCTCCGGGACGGACCATGGCGGTGAGCCTGTCGGCCGCCTGGGTCAGCCCGGCCCGCTCCAGGCGGGTCCGCATCACCGTAGGGTCGGCCGGTTCGCCGCTCGCGGCGGTATCCAGCAGGAAACTGCGCATCATTTGGGCACCACGTCCCTCAAGTTCAAGATCCGCAAGGGTTTCCGCGTGTTTCTGCGTGAGTTCGGGATGGACCAGGAAGATGCAGAGGATCATCGCTTCCCGGGGGCTTTCGGCGGTTCCGCCCATGAAAAGCGGGCTGCGGGCGAGCAGCGGCGAGACGCTCAGGCGGGCGCTCGGGGTGGTGGGGGCAGGCCCGCGAAAATCCCGTCGCCCTCCCCCGCCCTGGCGGTTGAAGCGCCCCGCCCGGGGATCGGGAGCAAGCGCCGAAAGTCGGCTTTCGACCTCCTCCCGGTAGTACCTCCGGAGGGTTTCGTCGCGAATCAGTGCAAGTGATTCGCGCAGACGGCGCTCCAGGGCGGCCCGGCGCTCGGGGGTATCGAGAGGACCGGCCTCGGTTTCCCGCGCCCAGAGAATGTCCACCAGGGGCTTGGCCGTGGACAGCACCCGCTCGATGGCGGTTCGTCCGCCCGAACGGGCGAGATCGTCCGGGTCCTGCCCCTCGGGCAGGATCGCAAAGCGCAGGGACTTGCCCGCCGTGAGATGAGGCAGGGCCGTCTCGAGGGCGCGATAGGCGGCGCGCTGGCCCGCCTTGTCGCCGTCGAAGCACAGGATCGGCTCCTCCGAGAGACGCCAGAGCAGCGCGAGCTGATCCTCGGTGAGCGCGGTACCGAGGGGCGCGACCGCATTGGGAAAGCCCGCGACGGAGAGCGAGATCACGTCCACATAGCCCTCGACCGCGATCACCGTCCCCCGCTCGTGCGCGGGCTGGCGGGCGAGATGGTAGTTGTAGAGGAGCCGCCCCTTGTTGAAGAGCGGCGTATCCGGCGAGTTCAGGTATTTCGCCGGCACGTCGGCGCTCATGGCGCGGCCGCCGAAGGCGATCACCCGGCCGCGCAGGTCGCAGATCGGGAACATCACCCGGTCGCGGAAGCGATCGTAGGGCACCTTCACGTCCTCGCCGGAGATCAGCAGCCCCGCCTCCGCCATCATCTCCAGGGAGATCCCCTTCTCGGCCAGGTGGTCGCGCAGCGCGAAGCGCTCCGGCGGCGCATAGCCGATGCGGAAGCGCTTCTGCGTCTCCGGGCTCAAGGACCGGCCGGCGAGATAATCGCGCGCCTTCATGCCGAAGCGGCCCTGAAGCGAGGCCTCGAAGAACTGGGCCGCCAGCTCCATGGCGTCGTAGAGCGTCTTGCGCCGCACCTCCTCCGCCCGGTCCTCCGGCGCGAATTTGGGCAGCGGCACGCCCGCCTCCGCCGCGAGCCGCTCGACGGCCTCGGGGAACGAGAGCCCTTCCGTCTCCATGACAAAGGTGAAGATGTCGCCGTGCTTGCCGGAGGAGAAGCAATGATAGAACTGCTTCTGGTCGTTCACGTAGAAGGACGGCGTCTTCTCCGCATTGAAGGGGGACAGCCCCTTCCATTCCCGCCCCGCCTTCTTCAGGCGCACGCGCTTGCCCACCACCGCCGAAACCGGCAGCCGGGCGCGGATCTCCTCGAGAATCTGGGGCGGGTAGCGCAAGGTGAAGCTGACTCCAAACCTGCTCCTTAAACTAGGGCGGCAGGGCCAGGGACGAAAAGAGAACGGCAGGGCCGGCCTTTGCCCGCAATCCACAGGGGCGGCCGGAAGCAATCGCCCGTCCCGTCCTCCATCGCATTCGCCGTCGTCTGCGCGAGACAGCGGCCAGCCTCACACCTCACCACTAGCCTCGCACCTCACCAAGTCATGGCCGGGCTTGTCCCGGCCATGACTTGGTGACAAGCGCCGCGCCTCACCAATCGGGATCACCGGCACAGGGCCGGTGATGACATCGGGAGAAGCGTCGTGCCTCACAGGTGAGCGCTTCAACCAGCCCGGCGCGGCCTCGCCTCTCCCGGGCGGGACAGGCCGCCCCGCGGCAGCGCTGCCGATTTGCCGGGAGCGCTGGCCCCACGCTCTTTGACATGGAGCCGATCGCTGCAAGGCACGACCCGGCCGCCGCCTCTTCAGGCCCGTGCCCATTCGGTCGCAAGAACGATATGCGTCGTGGCCGTGGCGACGCCCTTCACCGCGGCGATGGTGTCGCGGATCCGGTTGAGGGTTGCGTTGGAATCGCAGGAGACCATCACCATCAGATCGATCGAGCCGGTCAGCGAATGGCATGCGACGATCTCGGGGATGCCGGTCAGGTGAGGCACTACCTGCCTGCAGCGGTAGCCCGGCTCGAAGGTGACGGCGATCATCGCGCGCACGGCGGGATCCTGCTCCGGGGCGAGTTCCACCGTGTAGCCCCTGATGATGCCCTCGCGCTCCAGGCGGCGCATCCGCTCCTGGGTGGCGCTGCGGGACAGGCCCACCGCGCGGGCCAAGCCGACGAGGCTCTCCCGGGCGTTCTTCCGCAGCGCGGCAACGAGGATTCTGTCTTTGTCGTCCAGCATGGCGCCCATTCTGCCGCAGCAAAGCTTCCGAACCGGCATTTAGCCGGTCGGGCCGTCATCTTGTCGAGTGAAACCGGCCGAATACTCGTGAAGAATAGCGGCCTGTTGCACAAGGAGCTTCCCGATGCCTCTCGACCTCACGAACGCCGTTCTCCTGCCCATCGACATGCAGAAGGCCTTCGACGGCCCGTCCTGGCCGCGCCGCTGGAACGACGCCGTTGACGCCAACGGACTTCTTCTCCTGGAAGCGTGGCGGAAGGCGGGACGCCCGCTCATCCATGTCCGGCACGATTCGGCGGAGCCGAGCTCGACCCTGCGCCTCGGCCAGCCGGGCAACGCCTTCCGGGAGGGCTTCGGCCCGAAAGGAGACGAGCCGCTCGTCACGAAGAGCGTGAACTCGGCCTTCATCGGCACCGACCTCGACCTGCGCCTTCGCCGGCTGAACGTCGACACCATCGTCGCCTTCGGCATCTCGACGGATATGTGCGTCTCGACCACGGTGCGGATGGGCGCCAATCTGGGCTACCGCATGGTTCTGGTGGAGGATGCCTGCGACTGCTTCGACCTGCCGGACGGCAAGGGCGGGACCATCCCGGCGGAGACGGTCCATGCCGCCCATGTGGCGACCCTGGGCTTCGAATTCGCCAAGGTCGTCACGACGCGGGAACTCCTCGGCAAGCTCAAGGGATCGGGCGCGGTCGCGGCCTGATCCCCCGCGCCATGGCCGGGACAAGCCCGGCCATGGCGATTGGAAAGCCACTGCGCTTCACATGATCGAGATCCCCGGCACAGGGCCGGGGATGACGAATGGGAAGGGCTCAGCCCTTCGGCAGCATCTCCTTCACGAGGCCGCTGGCCTTGGCGAAGTCCATCCGACCGGCATACTTGGCGCGAAGGGCGGCCACGACCTTGCCCATGTCCTTCATGGAGGCGGCGCCGGTCTCGGCGATGGCGGCCTCGATGGCGGCCTTCGTCTCGGCCTCGTCCATCTGCTTGGGCAGGTAGGAGGAGATCACCTCGACCTCGTTCTTCTCCTGCTGGGCAAGCTCGGCCCGGCCGCCCTGCTCGTACATGGCGATCGATTCCTGGCGCTGCTTCACCATTTTCTGCAGGAGAGCCAGGATTTCCTCGTCGGAAAGCGGCTCCTTGCCGTTGCCGCGGGCCTCGATGTCCTTGTCCTTCAGGGCGGCCTGAATCAGGCGGATCGCGCCAAGCCTGCCCTTGTCGCCGGCCTTCATGGCCTCCTTCATGTCGGCTGTGAAACGGTCTCGCAGCATGCGGATCTCCTTGAGTTTTAAAGCGCCTGAGCGTTGACGGGACGCGAGCGGCCCCTTAAGTCACACAGGACAGTTCACGGACGGCCCTCAACGGGCCTGCTCAAGCACGGCCTGTTGGCCTCGGACTTACAAGAGATCATGACGATGCTGCAAGACAAAGACACAGCGGGTGGCTGGGAAGAGCCGCGCGCAACGGCCGTTCTCGTACTCCAGGACGGCACCGTGCTCGAAGGCTTCGGCATTGGCGCGGAGGGCGAGGCCACCGGCGAGGTCTGCTTCAACACGGCGATGACCGGGTATCAGGAGATCCTGACCGACCCCTCCTACGCCGGGCAGATCATCACCTTCACCTTCCCCCATATCGGCAATGTCGGCACCAACGACGAGGACATCGAGAGCGTGAACGCCGCCTCGTCCTCCGGCGTGCGCGGCGTGGTGCTGGCGGCGACCATCACCGAACCCTCCAACTGGCGCGCCTCCCGCGATCTCGACGCCTGGCTCAAGGCCCGCCAGATCGTGGGCGTGACCGGCATCGACACGCGCGCGCTCACCGCGCTCATCCGCGACAAGGGCATGCCGAACGCGGTCATCGCCCATGATGCCAAGGGCGCGTTCGACATCGAAGCCCTCAAGGCCAAGGCTGCCGCCCTCCCCTCCATGGACGGTCAGGATCTGGTGCCGCTGGTCGCCAGCACCCAGCGCTTCGACTGGAACGAGACCACCTGGAACCGCGGCGAAGGCTATGGCCACCAGGACGGCGAGCCCAAGCACCACGTGGTCGCCATCGATTACGGCGTGAAGCGCAACATCCTGCGCCTGCTCGCCCGCGCCGGCTGCAAGGTCACGGTCGTTCCGGCCACCGCCACGGCCGACGAGGTTCTGGCGCTCAAGCCTGACGGCGTGTTCCTCTCCAACGGCCCCGGCGATCCGGCGGCGACCGGCGAATACGCGGTGCCCGTGATCCGGAAAGTGCTGGAAGAGAAGATCCCGACCTTCGGCATCTGCCTCGGCCACCAGATGCTGAGCCTGGCCGTGGGCGCCAAGACCAAGAAGATGCATCAGGGCCATCACGGCGCGAACCATCCGGTCAAGGACAAGACCACCGGCAAGGTGGAGATCACCTCCATGAACCATGGCTTCGCGGTGGACCCGGAGACCCTGCCGCAGAATGCGGTGGAGACCCACGTCTCCCTCTTCGACGGCTCGAATTGCGGCATCGCGCTCACCGACCGCCCGGCCTTCTCGGTGCAGTATCACCCGGAAGCCTCGCCGGGCCCGCAGGACAGCCACTATCTCTTCGATCGCTTCGTGAAGCTGATGGATGAAGGCAAGGCGAAGCAGTAAGCGCCGAAGAACCTGCCGAGATACGAAACGCGCCGTCGCTCGAGCCGAGCGGCGGCGCGTTGCTTTTGAGCACGGCGATGTGCGCAGGATGTGCGTTCGCGCACGGTCAGAGCGGCCGCGACAAAGGCGGATGTTGCCTCGTTCGCCCAAATCACGTTAACCAATGACTAACCATAAAAACGAATGATTCCGGGCTATTTTTCGGGGGTTTTCTCCAATGGATTTTGATCAAGAAGCCGGCGATTTCGGCCGCCTGCACACTCTCTTCACGTTTCATCTCGGCATCGCCGTCACGCTGTCGTGGCTGACGTCGCTTTACGCCGCCTTCTATGCGCCGTGGGTGCGCAACATCCGTCCGCTTCTCGATCCCACCAACGTGGGCAGCGTCGAGAGCACGTGGTCCTATCTCTTCATCTTTCCCATCGTGCTCACCACCGCGTGGCTGATCTCGATCTTCGGCCAGAACGTTCTTGCCCGCTTCCGGGTCCTGAAGAACCAGGCCATCGAATTCGGCATCGCGGCGGCGGTGGCCTTCGCCATGTTCTATCTCTCCATCGACCGCGCCGTCGCGGCGATGCTGCTCGGGATGTGACCTGAACCTCACGCTCAAGCCCGATCTTTCGCAGGAGCCATGCGTTCACCTTGTGTCATCGATAAGGGAGTGACGCATGGTTCAACCAACGGGAGCCGGCGCGGCTCGCTACAGCGCGCCCCATGGAACGGAAACCTTCACCTTTAAGAGCAACGGAATCGTTCCGAATTCCTCCCTGCCGCTGGTCGTCCGGCGCGGTGCCGTTTCACCCTCGCAGGATGAGCCGGCGAAAGCGTTCGAGGCCACGTTCGCGAAGAATGGCTGGACCAATGCGTGGCTGAACGGCATCTACGATTATCACCATTACCATCCGAACACCCACGAGGTGCTGGGTGTCGTCTCCGGCTCCGCCTCCGTGCGCTTCGGGGGAGAGGACGGCGAGCTGGTGGCGATTTCCGCCGGGGATGTCGTCATCATCCCGGCCGGCGTGGCGCATGCCCTGATCAATGCGAGCGATGACTTCGCTGTGGTCGGAGCCTATCCGGATGGGCGCGACTACGACACCGTTCGGGACGATCCCAACAGGCTTGCGGCTTCGCAGCGGCAGATCGCTCAGGTTCCGCTGCCGGAGACCGACCCGGTCGATGGTGCGGGTGGAGTGCTGACGAAGCTTTGGGCACAGGCGTGAGGACGAGTTCGGGACCAGGCGCCCATGATCACGCCTTGCCGTCGGCCCCGTCTTCGGGATTTGGCGCCTCGCCTCGCTGAAGGCGGCTGGAGATCCGGCGCACGATCCTGCGGGGAAGGATCTTGGCGCCCAGGGCCCCGAGCCGGTTGACGCCGCCCGGCACCACGACGTCCCTGCCCGCTTCGTAGCCCTCCACGCCGATCCGCGCCACCTCGGCCGCCGACATGACGCTCGGCCGGACGGACCGCGAATATTCCACATCGGCCGTTGCGGAGAACTCGGTCTCGGTCGATCCGGGGCAGAGGGCCGTCACCGTCACGCCATGGGGCTTCGCCTCCTCGTGAAGCGCCTCGGAGAGGGAGAGCACGAAAGCCTTGGTGGCGTAGTAGACGGCCATATGGGGCCCCGGCTGGAAAGCCGCGGTCGAGGCCACGTTCAGGATGCCGCCCTCGCCCCGCTCCAGCATGCCCGGAAGCAGCAGGCGGGTCAGGGCTGTCAGCGCCCTCACGTTGAGGTCGATCATGGCAAGCTGCCGTTCATAGGGCAGCGTCGCGAAATTGCCCCGCAGGCCGAAGCCGGCGTTGTTGACGAGCGTATGGACCCGGATGCCCCTGTCGCGGAGCATCTCGAAGAGATCCTCGGGCGAATCCCTGTCCTCCAGGTCGAGGGCCATGATCTCCACCTCGACCTTGTGGGCGGCCAGGATCTGCTCGGCCAGCGCCTCCAGGCGCTCGTGCCGCCGCGCCGTGATCACGAGAGAGTAGCCCTTTCCAGCGAAAACCCGGGCCAGCTCGGCGCCGATTCCGCTCGACGCGCCCGTAATCACGGCCCACCGCCGGTCATCAGCCATGTCGTCACTCCTTCCGACTTCAGTGCGGCCATCATGCCGCATGGGGGGCCTGCCGCCCAAACATGGCGGGCGTCGAACAAAACGCGCTTCCTCGCCCCTTCGCTCCTTTGTTTCACACCGTATCGCGAATGCGAACCCTGAAGGGCGCCCGTCGGGCTCAACCACGGCCACTTTCCCCTCCGGCGCGCTAAAGCCTTTGAATTTGCGGCGGGTCCGTGTAAGAGCCTCACTCAACCTTCAATCTGACACATCCCGGCTGCGCGAGAAGCGCCGCAATGAGCGGCCGCGCGGCTGGACACGCCTGGGTGGCCCAATGCCGAAGCGGACAGACATCTCCTCCATTCTCATCATCGGCGCCGGACCGATCATCATCGGTCAGGCATGCGAGTTCGATTATTCGGGCACGCAGGCCGTGAAGGCCCTGAAGGAGGAAGGCTACCGAGTCGTCCTGGTGAATTCGAATCCCGCGACGATCATGACCGATCCCGATCTCGCGGATGCCACCTATGTGGAGCCGATCACCCCCGAGATCGTCGCCAAGATCATCGAGAAGGAGCGTCCCGACGCCATCCTGCCCACCATGGGCGGCCAGACGGCGCTGAACTGCGCCCTGTCGCTCAAGAAGATGGGCGTGCTCGAGAAGTTCGGCGTGGAGATGATCGGCGCCACCGCCGAGGCCATCGACAAGGCGGAGGACCGCCAGCTCTTCCGCGAGGCCATGACCAAGATCGGCCTCGATACGCCCAAGTCCCGCCTCGCCAATGCCTCGGCCCTCAAGAAGGCCGACAAGGAGGCCTATCTCGCCGAGCTCGCGCGCCTCGAAGCGCTCGACATCCATCCCGGCGACAAGAAGCGGATGATCGCGGCCTACAAGCTGAAATGGGACGCCGGCGAGAACGACCGCCGCAAGCGGTACCAAGAGCATGCCATGGGCGAGGCGCTGCTGGCGCTCGCCGAAGTGGGCCTTCCCGCCATCATCCGCCCGTCCTTCACCATGGGCGGCACCGGCGGCGGCATTGCCTACAACCGCGAGGAATTCCTCGACATCGTGGAGCGCGGCCTCGACGCCTCCCCCACCAACGAGGTGCTGATCGAGGAGAGCGTGCTCGGCTGGAAGGAGTACGAGATGGAGGTCGTCCGCGACAAGGCGGACAACTGCATCATCATCTGCTCCATCGAGAATTTCGATCCGATGGGCGTGCATACCGGCGACTCGATCACGGTCGCGCCGGCGCTGACGCTCACGGACAAGGAATACCAGATCATGCGCGACGCCTCGATCGCGGTGCTGCGCGAGATCGGCGTCGAGACGGGCGGCTCGAACGTGCAGTTCGCGATCAACCCCGAGAACGGCCGCATGATCGTGATCGAGATGAACCCGCGCGTGTCGCGCTCCTCCGCGCTCGCCTCGAAGGCGACGGGCTTCCCCATCGCCAAGGTCGCGGCGAAGCTCGCGGTCGGCTACACGCTCGACGAGATCGCCAACGACATCACCGGCGGCGCGACACCCGCCTCCTTCGAGCCCACCATCGACTACGTGGTCACGAAGATCCCGCGCTTCGCCTTCGAGAAGTTCCCCGGCGCCGAGCCGACGCTCACCACCGCCATGAAGTCGGTGGGCGAGGCGATGGCGATCGGCCGCTCCTTCCCGGAATCGCTGCAGAAGGCCCTTCGCTCGCTGGAAACCGGCCTCACCGGCCTCGACGAGATCGAGATCGAGGGCCTCGGCAAGGGCGACGACAAGAACGCGATCAAGGCGGCGCTCGGCACGCCGACCCCGGACCGCATCCTCAAGGTCGCGCAGGCCCTGCGCCTCGGCATCAGCCACGACGAGGTCTACGCGTCCTGCAAGATCGACCGCTGGTTCCTGGAGCAGCTCCAGGACATCGTCGACATGGAAGCCAAGGTGAAGGCCCACGGCCTGCCCAAGTCCCCAGGCGCGTTCCGCCAGATCAAGGCGCTGGGCTTCTCCGATGCGCGTCTCGCCGTGCTCGCCGGCACGACGGAAGCCGAGGTGCGCGAGGCGCGCCGCGCCCTCAGCGTGCGCCCCGTGTTCAAGCGCATCGACACCTGCGCGGCGGAATTCGCCTCGCCGACCGCCTACATGTACTCGACCTATACGGCTCCCTTCGCGGGCCAGCCCGCGGACGAGGCCAATCCGTCGGATGCGAAAAAGGTCATCATTCTCGGCGGCGGCCCGAACCGCATCGGCCAGGGCATCGAGTTCGACTATTGCTGCTGCCACGCCTGCTTCGCTCTGAAGGACGCGGGCTTTGAGACCATCATGATCAACTGCAACCCGGAGACGGTCTCGACCGACTACGATACCTCCGACCGGCTCTATTTCGAGCCGCTGACGCAGGAGGACGTGCTGGAGATCATCGAGACCGAGCGCTCCAAGGGCACGCTCCACGGCGTCATCGTGCAATTCGGCGGCCAGACCCCGCTCAAGCTCGCCCGCGCCCTGGAGGAGGCGGATGTGCCGATCCTCGGCACCTCGCCGGACGCCATCGACCTCGCCGAGGACCGCGACCGGTTCAAGCGCCTCCTGGACAAGCTGCACCTGAAGCAGCCGAAGAACGGCATCGCCTATTCGGTGGAGCAGGCGCGCCTCATCGCCGCCGATCTCGGCCTGCCCTTCGTCGTGCGCCCCTCCTATGTGCTCGGCGGCCGGGCCATGGCGATCATCCGCGACGAGGCCCAGTTCGAGGATTACCTGCTCGGCACCCTGCCGAGCCTCATCCCCTCGGACATCAAGGCGCGCTACCCGAACGACAAGACCGGCCAGATCAACACGGTCCTGGGCAAGAACCCGCTCCTCTTCGACCGCTACCTCTCGGACGCCATCGAGGTGGACGTGGATTGCCTCTGCGACGGCAAGGACGTGTTCATCGCGGGCATCATGGAGCATATCGAGGAGGCCGGCATCCATTCGGGCGATTCCGCCTGCTCGCTGCCGCCCCGCTCCCTGCCGCAGGAGACCATCGCCGAGCTGGAGCGCCAGACGAAGGCGCTGGCGCTGGCCCTCGACGTGGGTGGCCTGATGAACGTGCAATACGCCATCAAGGACGGCGTGATCTACGTGCTCGAAGTGAACCCCCGCGCCTCGCGCACGGTGCCCTTCGTGGCCAAGGTCATCGGCGAGCCCATCGCCAAGATCGCGGCGCGCGTGATGGCGGGCGAGACCCTGGCCCAGTTCGCCCTCACCCCCAAGGAACTGCCCCATATCGGCGTGAAGGAAGCCGTGTTCCCCTTCGCCCGCTTCCCGGGCGTGGACGTGCTGCTCGGGCCGGAAATGCGCTCCACGGGCGAGGTCATCGGCCTCGACAAGGGCTTCGGCGTGGCCTTCGCCAAGAGCCAGCTCGGCGCCGGCAGCCAGCTGCCGAAGGCGGGCACCCTGTTCGTCTCGGTCCGTGATTCGGACAAGCCGCGCATCCTGCCGGCCGTCCGGATGCTGGAGGAGCTCGGCTTCCAGATCGTGGCGACGGCGGGTACCCAGAAGTACCTCGAGGAGCAGGGCGTCAAGGCCAAGCGCATCAACAAGGTGCTGGAGGGCCGCCCTCACGTGGTGGACGCCATGAAGAACGGCGACATCCAGCTGGTCTTCAATACGACTGAAGGCGCAGGCGCTTTGTCAGATTCTCGCAGCCTTCGACAGGCTGCCCTCTTGCATAAGATACCTTACTACACCACTCTTGCAGGAGCGATCGCTGCAGCCGAGGGCATCAAGGCCTATCTCGGCGGTGATCTCGAGGTCAGGGCGCTTCAGGACTATTTCGCCTGAGGCACTCTGCCTGCACAATGGAACTGCGAAGCTTCAGTGGAGTTTTCGTTGACATGCGAGGGCGCTGGAAACAGCGGCCTCGTACCTCTTTTTGAACGAGACAAACGATGGACAAGGTCCCTCTGACGATCAAGGGTTTTGCGGCGCTGGAAGAAGAACTCAAGCACCGCCAACAGGTTGAGCGCCCCCGGATCATCCAGGCGATTGCCGAAGCCCGTGCGCTCGGCGACTTGTCGGAAAATGCCGAATATCACGCCGCCAAGGAAGCCCAGTCCCTCAACGAGGGGCGCATCCTGGAACTGGAAAGCCTGATCTCCCGTGCGGAAGTCATCGACATCTCCAAGCTCTCGGGCGACCGGATCAAGTTCGGCGCGACCGTGAAGCTGGTGGACGAGGACACCGAGGAGGAGAAAATCTACCAGATCGTGGGCGAGCCAGAGGCCGATGTCCGCTCCGGCCGGGTTTCCGTCGCCTCCCCCATCGCCCGGGCCCTGATGGGCAAGACCATCGGCGATACGGTGGAAGTCTCGACCCCGGGAGGCGGCAAATCCTACGAGGTCGTGGGCGTTCAATTCAGCGCCTGACAGCGCGTCGTGCCGACCCGGCGGGCCGCGCTAGCGAAAAGTGGATCCGGTTTTTGCTGGCGCTGCCCTTCGGTCAGCCATGACGATGCGCTCACCAAGGAAGGAGCATCGGATTGATCCCAAAAGTGCAAGTCCACTTTTGGGTCCGATGCTCTAGAGTGAGCGGGGGCATTCGTGAGAGATCAGACCATGCTCCCTTCATCCCGACGCTCCTTTCTCGCGAAACTCGCCTGCGCCGGCCTTACCGGCGCGGGATGGCTCACGCCTGCCTCGGGCCGGGCGCAGGCTTTTCCGCAGGGATTCTCGTCCTTTTCCGTTGATGTCGGCCCGCTGAAGGCCAAGGGCCTCGGCCCATTCGCGGATCTTGTGGCTCAGGCGGCTCTCGATGAGATCCACCGCTCCTTCGCCGACCGGATCGACCCGCGCGGGCCGCGTTTCGTCCTCGTGATCACCGACGTTTTCATCACGGCCTTCTCGGATCCCGGCTCATGGCTCCGCGGGGGCGGCGGAGGCGGGCATGACGGCATGGATGGTGTGGTTCTGGCGCTCGGGCCGAGAGGCGAGATCCTGGCCCGCTTCCCGCAGCATGCGGTCCTCGACGTGGCGCGGAGAAGCACCGAACCGGATGAGCCGGGCCGCGCGGTCGCCCTTGCCCAGCACTATGTGCGCTGGCTGCGGCGCCGGATCTGAGCCGGGGAGCCAGCCGGATCAGCTGTGATAGCCGGCGGCGCACAGCACATTCTGAACTTCGTCCTTGTTCATGACGAAGGGACGAAAGGATTGCGGCACGAGAAGCGCCCGGCCTTTGGGATCCAAGAGAGCCAGAGCCGTCTCCTTGCCAACCATGATGGGGACTTCGTAGTCCCACTTCTCCGGCGGCACGCCATGCCCGCCTTTCAGGACCCGCAGGCGCTGGCGGCCATGACGCGTCACCCCGTCCACCTCGTAGCGGAATGAATATTCCCAGGCGTAGTTTGGATTGGCGACATGCTTTTTCTTCAGAAAGGCGACGAGGATCGGGTAAGGAGAGCGGCCCATCGCCTTGTAGCGCCGCCATTCCGAAAGGCTTCTGATGAGGCCCGCGCAGATCGAAGCTCCCAAGCCGAGGCCGATCAGGCATAGCCCCACGAGAACGATCCATCGCTCCTCAAGACAATCGATCAGCCATGAGAGGGCAACGCTGTCAGGGTTCTCGGGATCAATCTTGAGCGTTGCGCTCTCCCGCGGCGCCATGTCCGCGAAGACCAGAGCCAGGACCTCCTTCGTGCGAATGGTTTCGCCCGGCGCCCGGTATGTCAGGGCGAACGAGCAATAGGACAGAGGAAGGAAGGACATCTGGGCCCGGCACGACCCCTCGAGGGCCTCGATCGGAACCTCCCGCCCCTCCCTCCAGACCTGAGGCTCCCGGAGAAGATCCGAGCCGAAGGTGGCGCCCAGGAAAAGGAAGCCGGCCAGCATGGCCACGCCAACAATGGCGGCCATTGCAAGAGCAGCGCCCTGCTTGAAGCCAAGACGGACCCGGAGAGGGCGCCGGGGAAAGGCGGAAATGGCATCCATGACAACTTCCATCGAAATATTATTTTATTTCGATGGAGCGTGTGCGCATCCCTAACCCAAGTCCATGCCGTCACTGGATAACGCACAGGAAATTCAGCATCCCAGGCCGGGCGCAAGGCTTTCGAAAGGGCCTATTCCGCGACCTCCGCCACGTCGTCGATCGGCACCAGCGGCTCGTCCTTGACGAGGTCGAGGGTCAGCGCGGTGCGGACGTTGCGGACATTGGGCAGGGAGGTGAGCTCGGAGACGAGGCCCTGGAAGGAGGCCAGGTTCGGAGCCACGCATTTCATGATGAAGTCGATGTCGCCCGACAGGGTCCAGCATTCGCGGACCATGGGCCAGTCCTTCACGCGCTGCTCGAATTCCTGCAGCTCCTTCTTGCCCTGGATGTCGAGCTGAACCATGGCGAAGCACACGATCTCGAAACCCAGGCCCTTCGGGTCGAGAATGGCCCGATAGGCCTTGATGATGCCAGCGCTTTCCAGCGCACGTACGCGGCGCAGGCATGGCGGCGCCGACAGGCCGACGCGGCGGGCCAGCTCCACATTCGTGATGCTGCCGTCGGCTTGCAGTTCTTTCAGAATGGCCCAGTCAATGGAATCGAGGCGTCCGCGCACGGTCACTCCAATGGACGCATGCCCGGCTCGTGTCGGCCCGGGTCATGGATGCTCACGTCAAAAACTAAACTCGTCTTGGCTGAGTAGACCGTGTAAAGGGTCTACACAAGCGGTACGGGCGATTAAGTCGCAACGAACCGGATGAACTCCACAGGCTCATTGATCGAATGTTGCGTGAAAGCACCGGCCCTGTCACCTGGGTTCTGACGGATGGGAAGGCCGGCGACGAGCTTCAAGCCCTGAGCGTGGCCGAGGTTCTGGGAGTTCGGCCGCAGATCCGCAGGGTCAAACCACGGGCTCCCTTTACCTGGGCGATGCCATGGGGGCCCATCGACCCCCGCGAGCGGCCGGCCGTAGAGGGAAGCCCCCTCACCCCGCCCTATCCGGATCTCCTCATCGCCTCCGGGCGCAGGGCCGTGCCCTATCTGCGCTTCGTCAAGCGGGCCTCGGGCGGGCGGACCTACACGGTCTTCCTCAAGGATCCCCGCACGGGACCCAAGACCGCCGATTTCATCTGGTCGCCGGAATACGACCGCCTGCGCGGCCCGAACGTGCTCACCACCCTGACGCCGCCGCACCGGGTCTCGGCCGACAGGCTCGCGGCCGCCCGCGCGGAGCCCGATCCGCGTCTCGCCTCCCTGCCCCACCCTCGCGTGGCCGTGCTCGTCGGCGGCGACAGCCGCCACCACCGGTTCACGGACCGGGACATCGCGCGCCTCGGCGGGCATCTGGCGACCCTCGCCGGATCCGGGGCGGGGCTGATGATCACCGCCTCGCGCCGCACGCCCGAAGCCCTGCGGGAGGCCCTGATCGATCTCGTCGGCCGTTACGGCGCCTTCTTCTGGGACGGGACGGGCGAGAATCCCTATGTGCCGCTCCTCGCCCTTGCCGACTTCATCGTCGCCACGGCGGATTCGTTCAACATGATCGGAGAAGCGGCGGCGACCGGAAAGCCGATCCTGGTCTTCGAGCCATCGGGGGGACACCCGAAACTCGATGTTTACATGGCCCGCCTGAAGGCCCATGGAATTGTGCATCCATTCGAAGGGCGTCTTGTAGGAGAGCCCTACGAACCCCTAAATTCGACACCCAAGATTGCTGCCGCCATCGTCCGGGGCTTCAGCCTTCATCGCCGCTCGCTCGGCCTGCCGGACCTGGCTTTTTCTCTGGAGACCTCCTGATGGCCCATTCTCACGCCAAGCTCATCATCATCGGCTCAGGGCCCGCAGGCTACACGGCGGCGATCTATGCGGCGCGCGCCCTGCTCGAGCCCGTGATGATCTCGGGCTTCCAGCCCGGCGGGCAGCTGATGATCACCACGGATGTGGAGAACTATCCGGGCTTCGCCGAGGTGATCCAGGGTCCCTGGCTCATGGAGCAGATGCGCCTTCAGGCCGAGCATGTGGGCACCAAGATGATCTCGGACCACATCACCAAGGTCGACCTGAAGCAGCGCCCCTTCCGCCTGGAGGGCGATTCCGGCGACACCTATACCTGCGACGCCCTGATCGTCGCGACCGGCGCCCAGGCCAAGTGGCTGGGCCTGCCGTCCGAGGGCCTGTTCCAGGGCTTCGGCGTCTCGGCCTGCGCCACCTGTGACGGCTTCTTCTACCGCAACAAGGAGGTCGTCGTGGTGGGCGGCGGCAACACCGCCGTCGAGGAGGCGCTCTACCTCGCCAACCTCGCCTCCAAGGTCACCCTGATCCATCGCCGCGATACGCTTCGCGCCGAGCGCATCCTGCAGGACCGCCTGTTCAAGCATCCCAAGATCGAGGTGCTCTGGAACAGCGCCGTGGAGGAGATCTGCGGCACGGAGAACCCCTCGTCGGTGACCCACGTCAAGCTGAAGAACCTCGTTTCCGGCGAGGTCTCGGACTTCAAGACCGACGGCGTGTTCATCGCCATCGGCCACAAGCCCTCCACCGAGCTGTTCGTGGGCCAGCTCGACATGAAGCCGGGCGGATACCTCCAGGTGAAGCCCGGCTCGACCAGCACCAACATCCCCGGAGTCTTCGCCGCCGGCGACGTGACGGACGACGTCTACCGCCAGGCCGTGACGTCGGCAGGCATGGGTTGCATGGCTGCGCTGGATGCGGAGCGCTATCTGGCGGCCCTGGAGGCGACCCAGGAGGCCGCCGAATAGGGTTTATTCACAATTGGTTATCCTACGGGCAGGATTCCTATTGCATCCTGCCGTCTCCTCATCAGAGATAAGAAGCCCTGCATGAGAGGAATGTGGGCGATGAGGGGAATGCCGTGGATTGGGACAAGATCCGGATTTTCTACACGGTCGCGGAAGCCGGGAGCTTCACCCGTGCCGGTGACGATCTTGGGTTGAGCCAATCCGCCGTCAGCCGGCAGATCAGCGCCCTCGAGCGCGAGCTGAAGGCCCCCCTCTTCCACCGCCATGCCCGCGGCCTCATCCTGACCGAGCAGGGGGACCTGCTCTTTCGCGCGGCCCGCGACATGCGCATGCGCCTGGAAACCACCAAGGCCCGCCTCGTCGAGACGAGCGAACGGCCCTCGGGCGAGCTGAAGGTGACCACGACGGTGGGCCTGGGCTCGATCTGGCTGGCCCAGCGCATCGCGGAGTTCATGGATCTTTATCCGGAAGTGCGGGTGGAGCTGATCCTCACCAACGAGGAGCTGGATCTCGCCATGCGCGAGGCGGATGTCGCCATCCGCCTGCGCCGTCCGGCCCAGCCCGACCTGATCCAGCGCCGCCTCTTCACGGTGCATTTCCACGTCTATGCATCGACGGACTACATCAAGCGCTTCGGCGAGCCGAAGACCCTTGAGGATCTCGACGAGCACCGCATCATCTCGTTCGGCGGCGACCAGCCGTCCTATCTGATGTCGGCGCATTGGCTGGCGACGGCCGGACGCGACGGCCGCGAGCCGCGCCAGTATCATTACGTGGTCAACAACATCACGGCCCTGAAACTCGCGGTCGAGACCGGAGCGGGCATTGCCGTGCTGCCGGATTATGCGGCGGCCGGAAACCCGAACCTCGTCCAGATCCTGCGTGATATCGAGATGTCCTCGCTCGACAGCTATCTCGTCTATGCGGAGGAGATGCGCTCGGTCGCCCGCGTCCAGGCGTTCCGGGACTTCCTGATCTCCAAGGCCCAGCGCTGGACCTACTGACGCATCAGCCCCCGTTTTGACTGATAACGAGACCGTCTGCGGAGCATATTCCCAGATCGCGGCGGCTCGTTGCAGATTTACGTCAGGATAGGGCTAAAGCCATGCATGCAATGCAGCCCTTTCATGAGGCATGTTGCATTGCAAATAAGTCGAATGCGGCCGATATGAGCATTGGCTGATTTCAACGCGGCATCGCTTTCTTCCTCCCGGCGCTGCCGTGTCGGCCGTTCCCTCTGGAAGGTTTTGACTCTAATTTGTCGGACCTCACTTCACGCCGGGCCTTGGGCCCGGCTTTTTTTTGATTTGAGGGTCCTAATGGTGCGAGGCGACCTCGTCCTTGAGCACGCGGCGCAGCACCTTTCCGACATTCGTCTTCGGCAGCGTCTCCCGGAATTCGATCCGGCGGGGCACCTTGTAGCCGGTGAGGTTCTCCCGGCAGAAATGCCGCAGCTCCTCAGGGTCCAGATTGGGATCCTTGCGGACCACATAGGCCACGACCACTTCACCCGCCTGCTCGTCGGGCAGGCCGATGACGGCGGCTTCCATCACGCCCGGATGCTTGACGAGCACGTCCTCGACCTCGTTCGGATAGACGTTGAAGCCGGACACCAGGATCATGTCCTTCATCCGGTCCACGATCTTCACCTGCCCATCCGGCAGGATCACGGCCACGTCGCCCGTGCGGAAATAGCCGTCCGCGGTCATCACGCGTGCGGTCTCATCGGGGCGCTGCCAATAGCCGGCCATGACCTGCGGCCCCTTCACGCACAACTCGCCCCTCTCGCCCAGCGGGAGGATCGATCCGTCGCTCGCACGAACCGTCACATCGGTGGAGGGGATCGGATAGCCGATGGTGCCGGTGAATTCGTCGATGTCGAGACGGTTCGCGCAGACCACGGGCGAGGTTTCCGACAGGCCATAGCCTTCGATGATCGGCCGCCCGGAAATCTCCTTCCACTTCTTCGCGACGGCCTCCTGGGTGGCCATGCCGCCGGAAACCGCAAAGACCAGCTGCGAGAAATCGACCTCCCCGATCCCGGGCGCATGGGCGAGCGCGTTGTAGAGCGTGTTGACGCCGGACATGAGCGTGATCTTGCTCTTCTTCAGCGTCTTCACGAAACCCGGAATGTCGCGGGGATTGGCGATGAGGAGCTGGCAGCCGCCGATCCGCGTCATGAGGAGCGAACAGACCGTGAGACCGAAGATGTGATAGAGCGGCAGCGCCGTCACCATCACGTGGTCCTCACGCTCGCCGAAGAACGGGCGCATCCATGCCTCGCATTGCAGGACGTTCGCGGCCACGTTGCGGTGAAGCAGAACCGCGCCCTTGGAAATGCCTGTCGTTCCACCGGTATATTGGAGGAAGGCGACGTCGTCGCGCGTGACGGTGACAGGTTGCGCCGCCTTGCGCGCGCCTTCGCCCAGCACGGTCTTGAACGGCACGGCATCCGGAAGACGGAAGGGCCTGACGGCCTTCTTCACATGACGCGAGACGAGATTGACGAGGGCGCCCTTGAGACCCAGCAGATCGCCCGGCGTCACGAGAACCACGCGCTCGAGGCTCAGATCGGGCAGCGCTTCCTGCACCGTCTCCCCGAAGTTCTCGAGCACGAAAAGGAAGCGCGCTCCGGCATCCCTCAGCTGATGGGTCAGTTCGCGCGGCGTGTAGAGCGGATTGACGTTGACCACCGTGCCGCCGGCCAGAAGCACGCCAAAGAGGATCGCGGGATAAGCCATCACGTTCGGCAGCATGATCGCAACGCGATCGCCCTTCTTCAGCCCCTGCTGCTGCAGCCATGACGCTACAGCATCGACGCTCCTGGCAAGCTGCGCATAGGTGATGCGCTTGCCGAAGCTCTCGGCGGCGACGCGGTTCGGGTATTGCGCCACTGCATCCCGGAAGATGTCGTTGAGGGGGCCGATCCTGTCTTCCTCGATGGCATGAGGCACATTCGGCGGATAGGCTTTGAGCCAAGGCCTTTCGAATGCCTGGCCCACCGCATCCGTCTCGGCGGTCGGCTGGGATGTGGCGTTCATTCATTTCCTCCCGCGTCAAGGCGAGCTTATTCTTTGGAGAGGGCGTCCCCATCAAACGTAACTTGGCGCGGAAGAGCGTATTTGTCGATGGAATAGTTTAGACCTGAACAGTCCCGTTCAGGTCTAAAATGCTCAATGCGACTTCTGCAGGACCAGGTCGGCGGGCCTGCCGCTGAGTTCAGCCATATGGTCGAACCGTGTCGAGAAGGTTCCGACACCGGCTGTGACGGAGCGCAGCTCAATGATCAGATCGCCGATCTCCGCCTCGGGAATGGTGGCGTTGAGGACCTCCCAGCCGGACCAGCCGGGCCGCCCGTCATAGCCGAGGATCTGCCCGCGCCTTGCGGTTACGAGGCTGGTCGCCTTGGAGAGGGCCTCCGTGGGGATCGTGATCTCCACCGACAGGATCGGCTCCAGCAGGACGGGCTTGGCTTTGGGAAGGGCCTCGGCCAAGGCGATCTTCGCAGCGGCCTGGAAGGCGGCGTCGGACGAATCCACCGTGTGGTACGAGCCATCCGTAAGGCTCACGGCGAGGTCGACCACGGGGAATCCGAGCGGGCCGCACTTGAGCGCATCGCGGACGCCGGTTTCCACGGACGGGATGTATTGGCGCGGCACGACGCCTCCCGTGATGCGATCCTCGAAGGCGAAGCCCGCGCCGCGCGGCAGCGGCTTGATCTCGAGCATCACGTCGCCGTACTGGCCATGACCGCCGGTCTGCTTCCGGTGCCGCCCGCGGGCCGAGGCCGGACTCTTGATCGTCTCGCAATAGGCCACGCGCGGCTTGGCGATGTCGACTCCCACTCCGAAGCGGGAAGCGAGCTTCTCGACGGCGACGCGCAGGTGCATCTCGCCCTGCCCGAGCAGCCGGATCTCGCCCATCTCGGGCCGGCTGTCCACGACCAGGGACGGGTCCTCCTCAGAGATCTTGGCGAGGGCGCTCGTGAGGCGCACGTCGTCCTTGCGATCCTTCACCTTCAGCGCCACCGCGTAGACGGGCTCGGGCGGCGCGGAGGACACGATGGTCTCGGGCCTGTTCTTGCCCGATGAGAAACTGTCGCCTGTCGCGATCCCCTCGAGGCGCCCGAACCCGAGCGTCTCGCCGGCTTTGGCCTCGTTCTGGCGCGTGCTGTTGCCGCCGACGAGGGTGAGCAGGCTGCCGATGCGGCTTTCCGCGCCGCGCGACCCGACGGCCGTATCGCCTTCGTGGAACGTGCCGCGGATCACGCGGGCCACGGAGAGCTTGCCGCCCTGCCCCATATGCAGGGTCTTCATCACATGGGCGAGCGGCGGCCCCTCTTCCGGAATGCCGAGCCTGGCGCGGGTCTCGGCGAGAGTCGGCGCCTCATGGCGCAGCGCCTTCAGGAGCCGCGTAACCCCATTGCCACGCTCCGCGGAGCCGATGAGAGCCGGCACCACATGCCGCTCGCGCAGCTCCTTCGCCAGATCGTCGAAGATGCGATCACGCGGCGGCTCGATCTCGGAGATGAGGTCCTCCATCAGGTCGTCGTCGTAATCGGCCAGTCGCTCCAGCATCGAGAAGCGCGCCTCGCGCTCGCGCGGCGCTTCGCCGTCCGGCATGTCGACGATCTCGCTGGGCGCGTGTTCGCGATAGATGAAGGCCCGCTCGAGGGCGAGATCGATGAATCCCACGGCGATGCCGTCCTTCCAAAGCGGGATCTGACGCAGCAGCAGCGGCGTCCGTGAGGCTTCCTGCAGAAGTCCCAGCGTCTCGCGCACGCGCTGCGTCGCCGTATCGATCTTGTTGATGAAGAGAAAGCGCGGGATGTCCGATTCCTCGAGCTCCCGCAGAATGACCTCGAGAGCCGGAATTTTGCGCTCATCCGCCTCGCAGACGACGATGGCCGCGTCGCAGACCGGCGTGATGTTGCGCATCTCGTGCAGGAATTCCGTGGAGCCGGGGCAGTCGACGAAGGTCATCGTTTCGCCGAGGAATTGAACGGTTGCCACATTCGGCTCGATGCTCATGCCGTGCGCACGCGCCTCTGCGCTTGCATCGCCGACACTGTCACCGTTTGCGACGCGGCCTGCGCGGGAGATCGTGCTCGTGCGTTCCAGGATCGCTTCAAGGAGTGTGGTCTTGCCACTCTGGAATGGGCCAACGATGGCGATGCATCGCGGGCCCACAGGTCCTCTGCCGTTGGGTGCCATGGTAGTCTCCTCCCCGCCCCCGTCAGCGCGCTCTTAGCCGTCGCGTTGCCTCGGATGGTCTGCCTGTCGGAAGGAGTTGGCAAGGGCCTTGCGCGAAAGAAAAACGGCCAAGCTTCCGCTCGGCCGGTATTGCGAGTGACGAAACGAGCGAATGCCGGAACGACTTATGGAGCCGCACTCAATTCGAAACTGCTGACGCCCAGAGCCACGTTGAGCCCTGTCTGGCCGGTCACGGAGAGAGGCTGGAGTGCGACGGATTGCTGCGATCCGCCGACCAGAATATTGGCGCCGAGGCCCGCCCCCACCGTCGCCTCGGCGGACGGCCCGGCATAGTGTCCGGCAAGGAGACCAGGAACCGCAGGCCCCGTGGCGAAGACGGCCCAGGTCAGGATCCCCGCACCGGTCGCGCCGATATCCAGACCGAATTTCCGGATCACGCCCCGGTAGTGCTCGCTGTAGCCTTTCTGGGACTCGAAGGTGCAGGCAGTGCTTTCCTGGGACGTCACGATAAGGCCGAGACTGCCCGAGACGTTGCAGGTGAGAACGCCGATCTGGGTCCGGTTCTGTGCCTGGCCGCCGGAGGCACCCAGAATCGTCGAGGTGGCAATGGCCGCAACAGAAAGCGCTGCACGAAGCATGGTGACCTCCTAAGGCTCAGGTTGGCTCAGGCGATCAACAGCGAAGGCAGCTTCGCCGTTCCATGGAGCAGACTGTTTCAGAGCAGACTATTTCAGGGAGGCGTCCGCGGAATCCTGGTGCTCGCCGCGGCGCACGATCTTCATCGCAAAGATCGTGACCGGTCCGGCGCGCAGGAGGTTCATGGCCGAGACGATCATCTCGGCCAGACGCTCGGGGCTCACGCTGTCGCCCTCGATATCGAGGAGAAAATCCTTCGCCTCGACATAGCCCCCATTGGTGAAGTCGACGCGGGCGTCGAACTTCACGCGGTACGTCGACGCGGGATGCGCCCGATAGGGTTCCGCCTCGGGATCCGGATGGAATGTCCGAGGCAGGTCCATCAGCGAAGCGATCCGCAGAAGCGCTGGATGCGATGGCAGGCATCCTCCAGGGCCGCGTTGGACGTGGCATAGGAGATGCGGAAGTTCGGGCCGAGGCCGAAGGACGAGCCGTGCACGGCGGCGACTCCCTCGGTCTCCAGAAGCTCGGAGACGAAATCCTCGTCCGTCTCGATGACCTTGCCCGACGGCGCGGTCTTGCCGATGGCCTCGGCACAGGACGGATAGACGTAGAAGGCGCCCTCCGGCATCGGGCACTTCAGGTACTTCGTCTGGTTGAGCATCGAAACGACGAGATCCCGGCGCTCCTCGAAGGCCTTCTTGAATCGCGGCAGGTGATCCTGGGGACCGTCGAGGGCTTCCACGGCCGCCCATTGGGAGATGGCGCTCGTGCCGGAGGTCTGCTGACCCTGCACGAAATCCATCGCCTTGATGAGATGCTCGGGGCCGCCGGCATAGCCGATGCGCCAGCCGGTCATGGCATAGGCCTTGGAGACGCCGTTCATGGTGAGCGTGCGCTCGTAGAGATTCGGCTCGACCTGCGCGGGCGTGACGAACTCGAAATCACCGTAGGTCAGATGCTCGTACATGTCGTCGGTCAGCACCCACACATGCGGATGGCGCATCAGCACGTCGGTGATCGCCTTCATCTCGGCGCGCGAATAGGCCGCGCCCGTCGGGTTCGACGGCGAGTTGAGAATGATCCACTTCGTCTTCGGGGTGATGGCGCGCTCGAGCGGCTCCGGCTGGAGCTTGAAGTTGTGCTCCATGGTGCAGTCCACGAACACGGGCTTGCCGCCGCACAGCACCACCATCTCCGGATAGGACACCCAGTAGGGCGCCGGGATGATGACCTCGTCGCCGGGATTCAGCGTGGCGAGCAGCGCATTGTAGATCACGTGCTTGCCGCCAGTGGAGACGATGGTCTGCGAGGGCTTGTAGTCCAGCCCGTTCTCGCGCTTGAACTTGCGGGAAATCGCCTCGCGCAGCGGCACGATGCCGGAAACGGGGGTGTACTTGGTCTCGCCGCGGCGGATGGCCGCGATGGCGGCTTCCTTGATGTTGTCGGGCGTATCGAAGTCCGGCTCGCCGACGGAGAGGCTGATCACGTCCCGGCCCTGAGCTTTGAGATCGCGCGCTTTCTGCGTGATGACGATCGTGGCAGACGGCTTAACACGCGAGAGGGCATCAGACAAAAAGCCCATGGGAAACCTCCGATTGGGGCGTTAGGAAGGGATCGTGACGGGGGCGGACCCTAATCCGCTCAAGCTGTCCAAGCAAGCAAAACAGCCCTGCTCGATCGGGTTTTTCTGGAGACGCCATTCATGACATTTTCCCTCACCCGCCGCTCTGCCCTCGGCCTCGTCGCAGGGGCAGCCCTGTTCGCCCAGGCCGCTGTCGCGCAAACCTTTCCCACCCATGTGATCAAGATGGTCGTGCCCTATCCGGCCGGCGGCCCCACGGACGTGATCGCCCGCATCGTCGCGGAGGAGATGGGCAAGGAGCTCGGGCAGAACGTGATCGTCGAAAATCTGGCCGGCGCTTCCGGCGCTGTCGGCACCCGGGCCGTCGCCAGGGCCGAGCCCGATGGCTACACGATCGTGTTCGGCAACAACCAGACCCACGGCAACAACATGTTTCTGCTGAAGGAACCGGGCTATGACGCGGTGAAGGATTTCGCGCCGCTGGCGGGCGCCGGCGCCTTCGAGCATGTCTTCGTGGTGAAGAACGACCTGCCCGTGAAGTCGATTCCGGAGCTGATCGAACTCGCCAAGAAGGATCCCGGCAAGCTCAATTACGGTTCGACGGGCGTGGGCTCCGGCTCGCATCTGGCGACCGAGCTGTTCATGACCCGCACGGGCATTCGCATGACCCATGTGCCCTTCCGCGGCGCCGCGCCCCTGGTGACGGAGCTCATGGGCGGCCGCATCGACGTGTCGAACTCGACCCTGCCGAGCGTGCTCGCCCAGTTCCAGGCCGGCGACATGCGCGCCATCGGCCTTGCCAGCCCGCAGCGCAACCCGCTGGCTCCCGACGTGCCCACGCTGCGCGAACAGGGCGTCGAGAACGCGGACGCGGAATCCTGGGCTGCCTTCTTCGCTCCGGCAAAGACGCCCCAGCCCATCCTCGGCAAGCTTTCCGGCACGATCATCGGGATCCTCAACAAGCCGGACGTCAAGGAGCGCATCACGAAGCTCGGATTTACTTTGAACGTCCGCGATCCGGGGGCCTTCAAGCCCTATCTGGAGAAGGAAATCCAGACCTGGGCGGAAATCATCAAGACCGCCAACATCACCGCGCAATAGGACGGCAAGTCCCCTCTCCTCTCTTCGATGGCCGGGAGCGATCCCGGCCATTGTCGTGAGACGGCCATCCCCAGTATGGAAGCGTTAATATTGGTTAATGACCTGTTAACGCCTGCACTTAGGAAGGTCTGCGCAAGCAAGACTTCAGTACCACCGGGAACTTTTCTGAAATCGCTGGGTTTTTTCTCCAGATCCACCTTGGCACTGCTGAGGAATGAGCCCATGAAGACCTGTCGCCCCAGGAATCACGTCGCCTCCCGCGCCCACCGGATGGATCTTCGCCAGCAGAGCCGCTGCTCGCTGGCTCTGATCATGCTGATGGGCCTTGCTACCCTCTCCGTTCTCGCGACTACGAAGACGCTGTCGAGCCAGCACAACGCACCTGTCCCCTTCTATTCGACCCGATAACGCGTGAGTGAATGCCCGCGAGGTTGACGCTTCGTACCGAGAGGTTAGCTCTTCGGACCTCACGGACATCGGAGAGCCTCCATGACGAATCTTCGCCTCGCGCTAGCCTGCCTCCTCGCCCTTTCGGCGGCCCCGGCCGCCCTGGCCCAGGACACGCAGCGCCTGCGCACGGACAAGGTCGAGGTGATCGTCGAGACGGTCGCCCGCAATCTCCAGAACCCATGGAGCCTCGCCTTCCTTCCCGACAATCGCATGCTCGTCACGGAACGGCCGGGGCGGCTTCGCATCGTGGATGCGGAGGGCAAGCTCTCCGAACCCATCAAGGGCCTGCCCCGCATCTCGGCGCGCGGCCAGGGCGGCCTTCTGGACGTGGCGCTCGACCCTGACTTCGCGCAGAACCGGCTCATCTATCTGAGCTTCGCCGAGGATCGCGGCGAGGGCCGGAACGGCACGAGCGTCGCTCGCGCGCGGCTCAGCGAGGACGGCACGGCCCTGGAGGAGACGCAGATCATCTTCCGCCAGGAGCCGTCCTATGCGGGCACTCACCATTTCGGCTCGCGCCTGGTCTTCGCCCGCGACGGCAATCTCTTCGTGACCCTGGGCGAACGCAACGACCTGCGCGATCAGGCCCAGAACCTCGACAACCATCTCGGCAAGATCGTCCGCATCAAGCCCACAGGCGGAGCGGCGCCGGGCAATCCGTTCCTCGATCGCGAGAATGCTCGGTCCGAGATCTGGTCGTTCGGCCACCGCAACGTCCAGTCCGCCGCTCTCCATCCGACGACGGGCGAGCTTTGGACCGTGGAGCACGGCGCGCGCGGCGGCGACGAGGTGAACATTCCCCAGAAGGGGAAGAACTACGGCTGGCCGGTGATCTCCTACGGCGTGCATTATTCCGGCCAGAAGATCGGCGTGGGCACCAGAAAGCCCGGCATGGAGCAGCCGGTCTATTACTGGGATCCCTCCATCGCCCCCTCCGGCATGGCGTTTTATACCGGCGACAAGTTCCCGGCCTGGCGCGGCAGCATTCTCGTGGGCGCGCTGGCGGGCAAGCTCGTCTCGCGTCTCGAGACCAGCGGCAACCGGGTCACGGGCGAGGAGCGCATGCTGCAGAATCTCGGCGAACGCATCCGCGACGTGCGCCAGGGGCCGGACGGGCTGGTCTATCTCCTGACCGATTCCCCGCAGGGACGGATCCTGCGCATGAAGCCCGCCACCTGACCGACGCTCACGCGCGGGGCCCGAACAGGATGACGGCCGCCCCCGCAAGACAGATCATCCCTCCGGCGATGTCCCACCGGTCGGGGCGCACGCCCTCCGCGATCCAGAGCCACAGGATCGAGGTGACGATGTAGATACCGCCATAGGCCGCATAGGCGCGGCCCGCGGCATCGCTCGGGGTCAGGGTCAGAAGATACGCGAAGAGGGAAAGGGCGGCGAGGCCCGGCACGATCCACCAGATGGGCTTGCCGAGCCGCAGCCAGGCCCAGAACGAGAAGCAGCCGGCGATCTCCGCGATGGCGGCCGCGCCATAGACCAGGAAGGTCATGGCGCCTCAGCGGCCCTGGAAGATGAAGGCCGCGCCCGATGCGATCAGCACGAAGCCGATGAGATGGTTCCAGCTCAGGGGCTCCTTGAGATAGAGGACCGAGAACCCTGCGAAGACGATCAGGGTGATCACCTCCTGCATGGTCTTCAGTTCGGCGGCCGAATAGAAGGCCGAGCCGATGCGGTTGGCCGGCACGGCGAACCAGTACTCGATGAAGGCGATGCCCCAGGACGCAACGACCGCGATCCAGAGGGGGGATGTCTTGAACTTCAGGTGGCCGTACCAGGCGAAGGTCATGAAGACGTTCGAGGCCACGAGCATGACGACGGGCGCGAGCTGGGGATTCATGGAGGTTGGGAGCGGCCGGGCGGTGGAAGGGATTTGGCCCCTTGCCGTAGTCGATTGAAGGAAAGTGTCAAGCGGTGCGGAACCTGCCGGCTGTGGCCTCTCGCCTCACGCGTGGACTCAGCAGGCCGCACGGGCGCCGGCGCGCGCCGAACGGCAGGTTTGCCGTGCGGAATCCTTGTCCCGCTCTGCGAGACGGGCGAGCACCTCGGATCCGCCCGCGATCTGCGGTTTGGAGGGGTCGAAGCCTTCGCGCTCCTCGCGCCGGGTGACGAGCGAACGCGCCTTCTGGAACGCCACGTCGAGGCGGCCTTCTCCGCGCATGGCCCTGTTGAAGAAGGCGTCCCCGAAATAGGTCCAGGTCGCGCCGTCGCGGCAGCCGAAGGAGGGTCTGTCGGCGGCCGCCGCCGTGATCACGAGGGTGCGCTGGTCCGCGAGCTCTTCCGCGAAGACGCCGGAATAGCAGGCGGAGACGATGACCACGCGATAGTGCGCGCCGCTCTCCTGCAGGAGCTGCCGAACGTCCTCGGGCGTGACCAGCATTTCATACCCTTTCGCGACGAGGGCTGCGCCGTCCGGGGTGCCGTGGGAGGTGAGAAAGAACACGAGCACGTCGTCGGGCTCGATCACCTGGCGGACATTCTGCACGGCCCGGCGGATCGTCCGCGGGGTCGCGCCCGAGCTGCGCTTGCTGTTGAAGGCGACGATGGTGCGGTTCCTGGTCTTCAGGCTCGACTCGAGCACGCGTGCCGCGCCCTTGGCCTCGCTCTCGAAGACGCTCTGCGGCCCCCACAGCCCGAAGGAGAGGATGTATACGTCCGTGCCGGGCTGGGACGCGGCGATGCGCTTCGGGGCGGCGGATTGAGCCAGGGCCTCGCCCGACAGGCTCAAGACCAGCGCGAGGGACGCCATCAACATCGTCAGCCTGGGGGCTTTCCAGCTCATGGTCATCTCCTCGGGAACCGGACCGCGGAAAACATGAAATGATGTTCCGCTTACCCTGACAAGGGCCTGCATGAAGATAGCGTGCGTTCCCGCGCGAGCCAGGAGATCCCTTCGTCAGGACTGAAAGCTTGGCCGCCTCTGAACCGAAAGCCGTCTTGAGGGTTTTCCTGACACACTCGTTCAATGTCGGTTCCAAGGGGATTTCGATGGATATCGCGCTCGACAAGGTCTGCGAACTCATTCTCAGGGCGAGGGCCATTGACGTGAAGGAGGGGCCCACCGATCCCGCCTCGGGCTCCAACCCCATCGACGACGGCGCCGTCGATGCCCTCACCGCCTCCCCGGACGATGCGACCGAGGACGAGCTTCGGGATGTCATCGCAGGCCTCAATGACGACGAGCGCGCGGATCTGATCGCCCTCGTCTATATCGGCCGCGGCGACATGGAACCTGAAGAATGGGGCGATGCCGTGCGCCTGGCGCGCGAGCGCGAGCAGGCCAGCTCCATCTCCACCGCCGATTGGCTCATCGGCATTCCCAACCTCGCGGACCTTCTGGACGAGGGCCTCAACGCGATGGGCCGCAGCTGCACCTGAGCCTGAAGGCTCGGGACGGCTACGCCGCCTTTCGGACCGACCCCACTGATCTCGTCCGTCTTCGCTCGCCCATCGTCCATCGAAACCGACGGGATCCGCCCGGCATGCGACATGGCGTCTGCGGCACTGTGAGGGTGCCCTATTTGCGACACGGATTGAGCAAACACTCCCTACCCCCTCTGAAGGAGGACGCCATGTCGCCGCGCAATCCCGAAGAAAGCCCCGAAGAGGCCATGCAGGACAAGGTCCTGCGGCCTGTTGACGAAACGCCAGAGAACGAAGCGAGCGCTCAGGCCGAGCCTGTGCAGGACGATGCCCCTGCCCTGGCTGTTCAACCTGAAACGGCGCGAGACACCAAGGCCGAATCCGATCGCGTCGCAACCTATCTGAAGGGCCCGACGGTCTTCTCCGCCTGAGCCTTCGCCGCTTCCCGCAACAACTTTCCCACGCTTCCCCGGCCCGCGATCGCCGCTGCGCGCACGATGAGTGCGCGCCTCTTCCGCTTCGCCTTCGCTGACGGCGGTGAAGGGCTGAGGCGCCTCGGGGCTCTCTGCACCGAAACCGCACGTCGAACGTTGTCGAAACCGGAAGAGAGCTGTTCAGCTCGCCCCCGGTTTTCATTATCGTCCCGAAAGCGTTTCGACAGGAGACCTCATGAGCATCGGCCTGATCGCCCTTCTGGACGACATCGCGGGCTTGGCCAAGGTGGCCGCGGCGTCCCTGGACGACGTGGGCGTGCAGGCTGCGAAAGCTGGCGCCAAGGCGGCGGGCGTGGTGATCGACGATGCGGCCGTGACGCCGCGCTACGTGGTGGGATTCACGGCTCAGCGGGAGCTGCCCATCGTCGGCAAGATCGCCTGGGGCTCTCTCAAGAACAAGCTGATCTATCTCCTGCCGGCGGCGCTCCTGCTCAGCCTCCTGGCTCCCTGGGCGATCACGCCGCTCCTCATGATCGGCGGAGCCTATCTCTGCTACGAGGGCTCGGAGAAGGTGTTCGAGGCGCTCTTCCCCCACAAGGCGCACGAACACGAGGCGGCGGTCGGCCAAGCGGCGCAGACGGCGCAGAGCCTCGAAGACGAGAAGGTGACCAGTGCCATCCAGACCGACTTCATCCTCTCGGCCGAGATCATGGCCATCACCCTGGGCACGGTGCCGACCGCATCCTTCTGGACCCAGGCGATCGTTCTCGCCGTCGTCGGCACCGGAATCACGGCGCTCGTCTATGGCGGCGTGGCGCTGATCGTGAAGGCGGACGATGTGGGCGTCGCCCTCGCCACCAGCCGGCTGCCCGTCTCCCGCCTGTTCCGGCGCAGCGCGAAGAACGGCCCGCTCTACTCGGACCGGTTCCTTTCCCCCATCTCCAGGGCCTTCGGACGCGCCCTCGTGAAGGCCATGCCGGTCCTTCTGCGCATTCTCGGCGTGGTCGGCACCGCCGCCATGGTGTGGGTCGGCGGCGGCATCATCGTCCATGGGCTGGAGGGATACGGCTTCGGCATCCTCGGCCATGCCATTCACGACGCAGCCGTCGCGGCGGGCCATGCGGTGCCTGCGCTGAGCGGCGCGGTGGAGTGGCTGGTCTCCGCGGCGGGCGCGGGGCTGTTCGGGCTCCTGCTGGGCGCGGTGCTGATCCCGCTCATCCACTTCGTCGCCGTGCCGCTGCTCAAGGCCCTGCGGGGCAAAGACAGGAAGGGCGAGAAGCACACGGGCTAGGAAGAGGTGCGGAAGTCCTGCCCTACCCTTCCCATCCCGGCCATTCCGTACCATATTCGTTCCCATGGCCAAGACACCGAAGAAGCCCAAGCTTTCCACCGGGAAAGCGTCCAAACCTGAGCTGAAGCCGCTGGATACCTATCTGGCCGATCTCCTCAATCCCGCGGTCAACCGGGAGCGGGAGGCGGCCGAAGGCTTCGCCGAGCGCGCGCAGGAAACCTTCATTCACGGCGATATCGCGGATGTGGATCCCGCCCTCGCCAAGCGGCTCGGCCTCAAAGGGCCGGACGACGGGCCGGATGTGGCGGACGAACTGGGCGATCTCGCGCCCGGCTCGGGCGTGACCGCGACGGTCGATGCGCTCACCAGGCTGCTGACCGAGGGCGATCCGCGTTTCAAGAACGGCAAGCCCTGGGTGCCGCACCGCCCGCCGAGGCCGGAGAAGTCGGAAGGCGGCATTCCGTTCAAGATCAAATCCGATTTCACACCGTCCGGCGACCAGCCGCAGGCGATCCGCGAGCTCGTGGACGGCGTGCGCCGCAACGAGCGCGATCAGGTGCTGCTCGGCGTCACGGGCTCCGGAAAGACCTTCACCATGGCCAAGGTGATCGAGGAGACGCAGCGCCCGGCCCTCATCCTCGCGCCGAACAAGACGCTCGCCGCGCAGCTCTACGGGGAGTTCAAGTCGTTCTTCCCCGACAACGCGGTGGAGTATTTCGTCTCCTATTACGACTACTACCAGCCGGAAGCCTATGTGCCGCGCTCGGACACCTTCATCGAGAAGGAATCGTCCATCAACGAGCAGATCGACCGCATGCGCCACTCGGCAACGCGTGCGCTGCTGGAGCGCGACGACGTGATCATCGTGGCCTCGGTGTCGTGCATCTACGGTATCGGCTCGGTCGAAACCTATACGGCCATGACCTTCTCCCTGAAGGTGGGCGAGCGCATCGAGCAGCGTCAGCTGATCGCCGACCTCGTGGCGCTGCAGTACAAGCGCATCCAGAGCGACTTCGCGCGCGGCACCTTCCGGGTGCGCGGCGACGTGATCGAACTCTTCCCCGCCCACTTGGAGGATCGCGCCTGGCGGATCGGCCTCTTCGGCGACGAAATCGAGAGCATCGTCGAGTTCGATCCGCTCACGGGCAAGAAGACCAACGATCTCTCCTTCGTGAAGGTCTATGCGAACTCGCACTACGTGACGCCGCGTCCCACCCTGCAGCAGGCCGTGAAGGGCATTCAGGAGGAGCTGCAGCATCGCCTGCAGGAACTCGCCCGCGCGGGCCGGCTGCTCGAGGCGCAGCGGCTTGAGCAGCGCACGCAGTTCGACCTCGAAATGATCGAGGCCACCGGCGTGTGCAACGGCATCGAGAACTATTCGCGCTATCTCACCGGCCGCAAGCCCGGCGAGCCGCCGCCGACCCTGTTCGAGTACCTGCCCGACAACGCCCTCGTCTTCACCGACGAGAGCCACGTCACCGTGCCGCAGATCGGCGGCATGTATCGCGGCGACTTCCGGCGCAAGGCCACCCTGGCCGAGTACGGCTTCCGCCTGCCCTCCTGCCTGGACAACCGTCCCCTGCGGTTCGAGGAATGGGACGCCATGCGCCCGCAATCGATCCATGTGTCGGCAACGCCCGGCAAATGGGAGATGGAGCAGACCGGCGGCGTCTTCGTGGAACAGGTCATTCGCCCCACGGGCCTCGTCGATCCGGTGGTGGAGATCCGCCCCGCGCGCACGCAGGTCGACGACCTGCTGCACGAGGTGAAGGAGCTTTCCGCGAAAGGCTATCGCACCCTCGTCACCACGCTCACCAAGCGCATGGCGGAGGACCTCACGGAATATCTCCACGAGAACGGCGTGCGCGTGCGCTACATGCATTCGGACATCGACACGCTGGAGCGCATCGAGATCATCCGCGACCTGCGTCTCGGCGCCTTCGACGTGCTCATCGGCATCAACCTGCTGCGTGAGGGTCTCGACATTCCCGAATGCGCGCTCGTCGCCATTCTCGATGCTGACAAGGAGGGCTTCCTGCGCTCCGAAACCTCGCTCGTGCAGACCATTGGCCGCGCGGCGCGCAACGTGGAAGGCAAGGCGATCCTGTATGCTGATCAGATCACCGGCTCGATGGAGCGCGCGATTGCGGAAACCAATCGCCGCCGCGAGAAGCAGCTCGCCTACAACGCCGAGCACGGCATCACTCCGCAATCGGTGAAGAAGAACATCGCGGACATTCTGGAGAGCGTCTACGAACGCGACCACGTCTCCGTCGACACGGGCCTCGCCGACAGGACCGTCGGCCACAATCTCAAGGCCGTCATTGCGGACATGGAAAAGCGCATGCGCGAAGCCGCAGCGAACCTGGAGTTCGAGGAGGCCGCGCGCCTGCGCGACGAACTCAAGCGCCTGCAGGCGACGGAACTCGCCATCAGCGACGATCCCATGGCGCGTCAGAGCGAGGTGGAGCGCGACGCCGGCAAGTATGGCGGCTCGCGCAAATATGGCCGCAGCGCCAATCTGCCGCCGAAGGGCCTTCCCGCCTCTGCCGACGGCGCGAGCGAAGGCAACGAGGGTTCGGATGCCTACGGCCCGCTCGGCAAAGGCCGTTCGGACGAGGGCACGCGCGTGCGCAAGCCAGGTCTCGACGAAATGGGCCCCGGCACGGATCGGGAAATTCCATTGAACTACCGCGAGCGCCCGTCAGGCCGCTCGACGCAGGGCTTCGCGGGACAGAAGCCGAAATACAAAGGGCGAAAGGGGCGGTAACTCCGCCCCTTCTGATTACTCGGGAAACTTGCGCTGAGTGACGGCTTGGCCGAGAACCCGTCCATTGGCGTCGATCGCCTGGATCGTCCACTGATAGGTATGCACCTGACCGGCCGGCGGGCTCGGCGGATTGTAACCCCAACCAGCCTTGATGGCCCCGCACGGGATCGTGCTTCCTCTGCCCTGGTAGGCTACCTTGCCGCCACCATGGGGGTAGCTCGGGACATTGAGGTCCACCATCTTCAGTTCAAGGCTCGCCGTCCCTTTCGGGACACCGGAGAGCTTGAATTCCGGCGATGTGCCGCACCAGCGCATAGATGCGCCGAACTTGGATTGCGCGAATGCGCTCGTCGTTGAGGCGGCAACCGTAATCGCCGCGATGAGCATGAGTGTTTTCATGTTTGCCCCCTGTTTCGGAAAGCCGAAACAGGCAGAAGGCAGCATACCCAGACTGAAAACGTCAATATCGATTCAAGTCTAGCGCGGCAATCAGCGCCAGGATACTTCGAACGCCATCACGGGTTGGGCGAAGCCCTTGACGCTCCGTTGCCCGAGATCGATGAGCCGAAACCGATCCGCCAGCAGCGCCGAGACGGCTTCGGACACGACGATCGCGTCCGGTTCCGCGCTCTTGCACAATCGTGCCGCCATCTGCACGGTGGCACCGAACAGATCGTTGTGATCGGCGACCGGCTCGCCGGCATCCAATCCGATCCGCACCTGAAGCTTTTCCCGGCTCGCGAGGTTGAACGCATCGAAAGCCTGCTGAATGGCGCGCGCGCATTCCACGCCGGCGACGGCATTGTCGAAGGCAGCCATGATCCCGTCCCCGGTATGCTTGACCTCGCGTCCTCCCTTGTCGTTCAGGGCCCGGCGGACCAGCGCATCGTGGGCCCGCACCATCTCGACGGCTCGGACATCGCCCAGCCGCGCCGTCATTCCCGTCGAGTCGACGATGTCCGTGAACATGATGATCCGCATGGCCGGATCGATCAGGGGCCCACGCCCCGATCCGCCGGACGGCGTCGGATCGGAAATGCGGCCGAGGAAGGCCTCCACGGCAGACAGGTCGACTTCGATGACGTCCCGCGCGATCTCGCCATGAGCCTCGTCATGCACGCGCATGGCCGTCTGGATGTCGGGCGCATCGATGAGACAGAAAGCTGTGCCGCGCGTGTCGTCGAACCAGTAGGTCAGGAAGCGCACGCCGTAGCGCCCCTGCACCTCGAGATCCTTCCGATGAGCCTCTGCGATATCCGCGGCTGTCAGGCCGTGCAGTTCGTGCCGGTCGAGGAATATGGGCATCATTCCCTCCGAGCCCCCTCACCTCATCGACGCCATTGCCTGGAACATGTCCCGATCTGCGCCCCTGAGGACCGCATATTGGAAACTAGAGCTCGCCCCTGGGTTTGCACTGTGTGAGGGCGCACAAATTGGGAGAATGCAGGCCCGGAAAGCATAAGGGCGGCCGGAGCCGCCCTTTTTCACTGCCAGGATGCTCGCGTCAGAGCCGCCCCATCAACAGAAGAACGATGAGGATGAGCAGGACCACGCCGAGAAGGCCGCTCGGGCCATAGCCCCAGCCGCGGCTGTAGGGCCAGGCCGGCACGGCGCCGATGAGCAGCAGAATGACGAGGATGAGAAGAATGGTGCTGACTGTCATGGTGTCGTCTCCGGTTTGCGCCTCGGAGGAAGGAGCGCATCTCCCAGACCGCACCGCAAGATCCGCGGCCCCCCACCGAAACTGAGCTGTTGCAAGGAGAACTTGGCCGTTGGGATTTGGTTCCGATCCCGCCGCCGAATGCCTTGACGAATGCCTTGAAAGGAATCTCTGCCGTTACGGAACGATCGAGATGACTTGGCGTTAGCAACACGGCGATTGGGTGCCGCCGTTTGCGCGACCCCTGCGGGAGGTCGCCGCCTCAGACGGTTCAGGACGACCCGATGCAAAAGAAGAATCCAAAGCACATGCCCAAATACGATCCAGAGCCTGTTCCGGGCCTCAAGAAATCCTCGTCGCCAGCGCTCAGCCGTACGGTTCAGGCCCAGCTCGGCCAGCGCCTTCGCCAGTTCTACGAAGCGCTTTCGCTCGGCGAGCAGCCCGTTCCGGATCGTTTCATCGAGATCATCAATCGTTTGGACGAACGGAAGCCGGAGAAGCAGCAATCATGAGCATCGATACCGATCTTCGCGATTCCATGCTCAAGGCGACACCGAACCTGCGTGCCTTCGCCATTTCTCTGACGAACAACGTGGACCGTGCAGACGATCTCGTGCAGGAAACCCTGATGCGGGCGATCGCCAATATCGATCGCTTCCAGCCCGGCACCAACATGCAGGCGTGGCTGTTCACGATCCTGCGCAATCTCTTTCATTCCGAATACCGCAAGCGCCGCCGCGAGGTCGAGGACGCGGATGGCAAATACGCCGCCTCTCTCTCCGTGCAGCCCGACCAGATGCCCCACCTCGATTTCGAGGATCTGCAGAAGGCGCTTGCGCGCTTGCCGCACGACCAGCGCGAGGCGCTGCTGCTGGTCGGCGCTTCCGGCTTCTCCTACGAGCAGGCGGCCGAGATCTGCGGCTGCGCCGTCGGCACCATCAAGAGCCGCGTGAACCGGGCCCGCAACCGCCTGGCGGAGCTGATGCACTTCGAGGACATGGACGAGGATATCGGCCCCGATCGCGTCACGCTCTCGGTCATGCAGGTCGCGGTCGCCTGATCAGGCGACCGTTGAAACGGCATAAGCCCGGCGAAGCGGAGACCGCTCCCGGGCTTTTCCTTTGGGACGGACTTGCGCGGGTTGCCCCGCAGGCGGTGGCTTACCGGCGCCGGAACTGCTGGTTGCCGCGCTGCGGCGGGCGAGGACCCGACGATGCACCCGAGTCCTTGTGGCGGAAGATGAGCCGGCCCTTTTCGAGATCATAAGGCGACATCTCGACGGTGACGCGGTCGCCGGCAAGGGTCTTGATGCGGTTCTTCTTCATCTTGCCGGCCGTGTAGGCAATCACCTCATGGCCATTGTCGAGCTGCACGCGGTAGCGCGCGTCCGGCAGGATTTCGGTCACAAGTCCTTCGAAGGTGATCAGTTCTTCCTTTGCCATGCAAAGTCTTCCTCAGTAACAAAAAAGCCGCTCCTCATGCGGAACGGCCGATAGGCAAGAGGGCGCGCCGGGCGCACCCTCAAGTATCAAACCTTACGCGTTCTGCAGGTTCACTGCAGAGGTGCGGCCGGTGCGCTGGTCGGTCTGAAGCTCGTAGGAGATCTTCTGACCCTCGCGCAGACCACGCATGCCGGCACGCTCGAGCGCCGTCGCATGGACGAACACGTCCTTGCCGCCGTTGTCGGGCTGGATGAAACCATAACCCTTGGTTTCATTGTACCACTTCACGGTTCCCTGTTCCATGGGAAATCCTTTCACTGTCGTTTGCACGTGGGCGAGGGCCAAGGCCAATACACCCGTCAGTCGATATTGGTAGAGAGAAGGAACGTGCGCTCGGCAGTGCCAAAGCGGTGTAGCCCAGTCGTCCGGCCAAATGTCGATGACGCGAAGGTAGGGTAAGGATAGGGCAATTGCAAGGCAGGAAGCCTTAGCCGTGTTAGGTATCCCGCCTCTCCTTTAGGGCCGCGATGAAGGCCTGCAGGGCCTGCTCTCCGGAGTCCGTGAAGCGGATCCCGTCCCCGTGGGCCTCGACCAGCCCCCTCCCCGTCAGTTCCGAAACGGCCGCGTCGCTGGCCCCGTGGCCGACGCCGTCGCGCTGGACCACGCTTCTCACCCTCTGGCCGCTGGAAAGCTGGTGATAGGCCGCGAAGGCGAAGACCGCCAAGGCTTCGTCGCTCAGACCCGACAGATCCGCCATGTCACACCTCGATGTCCCGATTGCTGGGCATCCCGTCAATGCATCGCCGGCAAACCTGTTCGGGCGCCCCCGCGAAAAGCCGGCGAGGAACGGCTTCGGGCGCCTCACGTTGACGGGCAAGGCCCCGCCCGGACGGCGGGCTCATCTCCAAGGCTCATCCCCAAGAACAACGGAAGGAGCGTTCCCATGGCCAATGATCGCTATCGCGACGATGACGGCTACATCGCCCGCCGCGGCTTCGGCAACGAGCGGGCCGGCTACGACCGCGACCGCAGCCGGGATGCCGATTTCGAGAGGACCGCGAGGCGGGACTACGGCGATTCCGCCGGCTACGGCTCGGGCGGATCAGCGCGCGACTGGCATGATGTCGTCGGCGACGAGCGCGAATACGATCCGTCATCGGCGTTCCGCGCCGACAGAACCTGGGACCGCGAGCGCGGCTATCGCCCCCGCGCCGTCGGCGCCTATGGGCGCGACCAGGACCGCTCCGGTTCCGACAGCTTCGGCCGCGGTTCCCGCGACTACCACGAGGACCGGGGCTATCTCGAACGGGCCGGGGACGAGGTCCGGTCCTGGTTCGGCGACGATGACGCCGAGCGGCGCAGGGATCAGGACATGCGCCAGGCCGGCCAATATCGCGGGCGCGGCCCGAAGGGATATCAGCGCTCCGACGCCAGGATCCTGGAGGACGTGAACGACCGCCTGACCGAGGATCCGCATCTCGACGCTTCCGAGATCGAGGTGTCTGTCTCCAATCGCGAGGTGACCTTGAGCGGAACGGTGAACAGCCGTTTCGAGAAGCGGCATGCGGAGGACCTCGCGGAATCCGTCTCGGGCGTCACCCACGTGCAGAACAATCTGCGCGTCCAGCAATATGCGGATATGGGCATGGGCGGCAGCATGCTCTCCGGCACGGGGCCGGCCGGCGCCGGAAGCCCCACCGGACGCAAGCGCGAAGCCTGAGCATGGGCGTTCAGGGGGGAGGTTCCTTCCTTTTCCCCTGAAAAACCCCGCGGACCGTGCCACGGATGCGCCACCTCCCTTGGGAACCGGCCGCATCTGTCGTACCACGGATCCATCCTTTTCCTGCATGGGCAGGACCCCATATGCTTGGGGCAAGGATGAGGACAGCAATGGCAGGCATTTCCGTCACGCTCGAGGGCGACAACATCCAGCTCGCGTTCCAGAAGGGCGAGCAATCGACGGCGGTGGTCATGGACCCCCATGCCGCCCGGTCGCTCGTGAAGGCGCTGAGCCAGCTGCTCATGGCCATCGGCGAAAGCAGCGAGGGCGGCGAGGAAGTCCCGGAGGAGCTCGTCGAAGTCACCTCGTCGACCATCGATGTGGGAACCGACGAGCATGGGCTGGCGGTGCTGGGCCTGCAGGCCGGCCTGATGCCGCCCTTCCTGCTGCGCCTCAAGGATGACGAGGCCCGGCACATCGCCACGAGCCTGCTGGAGATCCTCAACAGCCCGCGGGATGTGCGCACCTCGCACGGGGATCATTGACGTCATCGATGCCCATGGGGATCCGGCATGTGCGGCTGAAGCGGAGCCGGTGCGGAACTTCATTACTGTGATGCGGTTGTCGAACGCGGGGCGCCATTGGCCCCGCTTTGGACAGGCCTATGGCAGCTCACGATCCGGACTTCACCTCGAACATTCCCCGCAGCGTCCCTCTCATGGACGCCAAGGCGGAACCGACGCTCAAGCATCCCGAATCCGAGGCCTTCTACGCCGAGGCTCTCCGGGAGCTGAACCAGCTCGGCCTTCCGTTCCTGCTGGCCGGAACCTATGCGCTTTCGGCCTATACGGGCATCACGCGGCCGACGAAGGACCTCGACATCTTCTGCAAGGCGGGCGATTACACGCGCGTCCTCTCGCACTTCAAGAGCTTGGGCTATTCCATCGAGATCGAGGATGACCGCTGGCTCGGCAAGGTCTTCAAGGGGCGATATTTCTTCGACGTGATCTTCGCCTCCTCGAACGGCACGATGCCGATCGGCGATCCGTGGTTCGAGCATGCGCGGCAGATCGAGGTGTTCGGGACGCCCGTGCACATCGTCGGGCCGACCGAGCTTGTCTGGTCGAAATGCTTCATCCAGCTGCGCCATCGCTATGACGGTGCGGACGTGGCGCACACGATCCTGAAGGCCCACGACCAGATCGACTGGCATCGCCTGCTCGCCTACATGGAGGTGCATTGGGAAGTGCTGCTCATGCACCTCCTGAACTTCCGCTGGATCTACCCTTCCGAGCGCGACAAGGTCCCGCGCTGGGTGATGGACGAACTGCTCGACCGTCTCGCGAAACAGCTCGACCTGCCGCCGCCGCAGATGAAGGTGTGCCGCGGGCGAATGTTCTCCCGGGTCGATTACGAGATCGATGTGAAGCAATGGGGCTTCGCCGATGTGGGCGGCGAGGGTGAATGGCGGAATGAGTGAGATCGAAAAGACCCTGCGGGTCGCAGCCATGGGCGACCTCCATGTCCGCGAGGACCATGACAATTCCTATCGCGATCTGTTCGGAGAAATCTCGAGGGCAGCGGATGTGCTCGTTCTGGCGGGCGACCTGACGGATCTCGGCAAGCCGAAGGAAGCGGAGATCCTCGCGCAGGACCTCAAGGCCTGCTCGATCCCCGTGATCGGCGTGCTCGGCAATCACGATTACGAGTGCGGCGCGCATGAACAGGTGGCGCATATCCTGCGCGAGGCAGGCATGAAGGTGCTCGACGGCCAATCGGTGGAAGTCGACGGCGTCGGTTTCGTCGGCGTCAAGGGATTTGCCGGCGGTTTCGGACGGCGCATGCTGGGCTCTTTCGGCGAACCCGCCATCAAGCAATTCGTCAACGAGACCATGAACGAAACGCTGCGGCTCGAGAATGCCATGCGGCAGGTCAAGGCCAAACGTTCCGTCGTCATCCTGCATTACGCGCCGATCGCCGAAACGATCGAGAGCGAGCCTCTGGAAATCTATCCATTCCTCGGCTCGTCGCGACTGGCGGAGACCATCGACCGTTTCAAGGTCAACGCCATCGTTCACGGCCACGCGCATCGCGGCCGTTTCGAAGGCCGCACGCCCGGGGGGCAGCCCGTCTACAATGTGGCCAAGCATATCGAGAAGCCGACGGGCAAACCCTATGCGATCATCGAAGTCTGACGCGGCGCGTCAGAGGCGCGGCCCCGGCGAGGTCGGAGTGCCCGGGAGATAGTCAGGCTCCGAGCCCGGCCCTTTCGGATCGGTAATCCCTGGATCATCCACGGGATAAGGCGTGCGCGGACCCGTCGGCCCCGTATCCGGCAGATCGTCGGGATCGGTGCCGGGAGGTGGAACTTCGCTCGGAATGTTGCCGCCGGGCAGCGGCTCGTCGGTGGGCCTTCCAGGATTGGTCATCGCGAGTCCATTCTCCTTGGACATTTCAGGATGAGGTCAACAGGCCCGCGCCCGACAGGTTCCGAAGGCCGGAACCCCTGCCCTTCTCATCCGTTGCATCGCCATTCCCACGACAACAATGGAGTGCGTCATGACGGACATCAAACAGGCCCGAATTCTCATCATGGCCACGGATGGCTTCGAACAATCCGAGCTCATGGTCCCGCAGCAGAAACTTTCGGAAGCCGGCGCAACGGTGGAGATTGCGGCTCCGAAATCACGCATGAAGCCCGACGAGATCCGCGGTTGGGACGAGAAGGATTGGGGCAAGAGCGTGAAGGTCGACAAGGACATCGAGTCCGTGGATCCTTCCGCCTATGATGCGCTCGTGCTTCCCGGCGGCCAGATCAATCCGGACAAGCTGCGCCTGGAGCAGAAGGCCCTCGACATCATCCGCGCCTTCTATTCATCCGGCAAGGTGATCGCCGCGATCTGTCATGCGCCATGGCTTCTCGTTGAAGCGGGCATCATCAAAGGCAGGAAATGCACCTCCTATCACTCCATCAAGACGGATGTGATGAATGCGGGAGGCGAATGGCGGGATGAGACGGTGGTGACGGATCAAGGCATCATCACGAGCCGCAATCCCGGCGATCTCGATGCTTTCGTCAGCAAGATCATCGAGGAAGTGCGCGAAGGCTCTCATGGCAATCGCCGCCAAGCCGCCGAATGATGGTTTGCAAACACGACAAATGAAAAGCGGCCGGTTTTCACCGGCCGCTTCTTTGTACGGAAATCAGGACAGTCATGCCTGCTGGATCGCGGAGATCTTCCACGGACCGCCCTGGTCGCGGCGGAAGGTCCACACCTCCCTGGCCTCCGCAGGCTCCGAGGGATCACCCTCCAGCACCCGGCCGGTCGCCTTGTCGAGCAGCACGTCGATGAGCGAGAAGCGCATGGCGACGGTCGCGTAGTCGGTCGCACCCTCACGCCAGGCTTCGGACAGGTCGCCCTGCTCCAGGCGCACATCCGAGACCCTGTTCACGACACCGCGCGCGGCATTGTCGTTGAGTTCTTCCTGGATGTAGCCCGCCATTTCGGGCGTCGCCATGGACCAGATCTTCTCGATGTCCTGACGCGAATAGGCATCCTGCAGCTCGACGAGCGCACGCTCGAAGGCCGCGTAATCCTTCTCGCCGATGCCGATCTCGTCGCGCACCTCCGCACGGCGGCGGGACTGGTTCATGCCGCCCAGCGCGCCACCGAGGGCACCACCCAGACCACCACCACCGAGCCCGCTGCCAAGGCCACCGCCGAGGCCGCCGGCCATGGGACGGCCGCCGGCCGGCGGCACGCTGCCGCCCATCGTGTTGCGCTGATAGGATTGGGGACCGGCATAGGCGGGCTCCTGCCGCCTGCGGAACCACTTCATGGCGAAGGAGACCAGCAGGACGATCAGGCCGATCTGAAGCAGCAGGCCCACGACCGAGGCGAGGCCCGCGAGACCGCCGAAGAAGCCGTTACCCATGAGCATGCCGAGCAGGCCCGCGCCGAACAGGCCCGCCATCAGGCCCGTGCCGAAGCCGAAGCGGCGCGGCTGCGCGACGTTCGGAGCCGGTGTTCCCGGACGGTTGAGGTTCGGGCCCTGGTTCGGCACCTGTGAGCGCTGGATCGGTGCCGCCGCATCAGGCGCCGTACGCGTGGCCGGCGGCGGCGTGTAGGTGCGCATGCCGCGCGAGCCGAAGCTGCCCCGTCCCCCGCCGATGCGTGCCTCGGCGGCGCTGCCGGCGAAGACCAGCGCGGCAGCCAGAGCGATCATCACGCGGCTTCGGCGAGAAGCAAATTTCATCATCGTTCCGTTTCATCCCCAGGGAGCACCATGCTCCAACCACCATGTGGTGATGGCCCAGCTCCGGTTAAAGATCCAGGCCTGTCGAAGCTAACGCGAGGCGGGAGGGATGGGTCCTGTGGACGGCTCGATTCCCGCCCTTGTGGCCCCGAGCCGTTCGGTTGGCCTTGTGGGGGGTCGAATGACCGGCGTCCGAACCGTGCGTCTGCTCGGACAAGGTCTTGAGCGCAGGCCCTGCGCCCGCTCTCGGCCGCGACCGGTCCCTCGACACTCCGCCTTCCTGATGAGGTCGGGGCCGCAATCGCGCTGTTGTGAGTCCCGCGCCTTCGGGCGCCATGCGGGAGACTCCTATTGTTCTCCCTATGTTCGGCCACGAGAACATCGGAATCAGGGCCTTGGTTCCCTTGCGGAAAGAGGGGCTACCCCGGCTGATCCATCCCCGTTATCCACAGACCGCTCCCTCGACTTGCCGCCACGCCCGTGTTCTCATTTCGTTCGCTCGTCGCGAAGGGCAGCATCCATGCACAGGCCAGCAGGCCCGGAACGGCTCTCCGTCGATTTCGACTCCTTCTTCGCCAGCGCCGAGCAGCATCTGCAGCCGCATCTGCGCGGCCGTCCCATGGGGGTCATCCCGGTCGATTGCGAGCATACGGGCCTGATCGCCGTCAGCCGCGAGGCGAAGGCCCTCGGCGTCAGGCGCGGCGCCATGGTGCGCGACGTGCGGCGGCAATTCCCGGACTTCGCCTTCGTGAACGCCCGGCCCGACCCGCCTTGCCGGAGTCCGTTCACAAACGAAATGGCCGGGACGAGCCCGGCCATGACGGTTAGTTACGGTACGGAAGCCTCAGGCCGCCTTGGCCTTCGGCTGCACCTCGGCGGTGTAGTCGTCCATCAGCGTCTTGGTGATGTTGCCGGGGGTGAACTTGTACGGGCCGATCTCGGCCACCGGGGTCACCTCCGCGGCGCTGCCGGTGATGAAGCATTCCTCGAAGCCGGCCATCTCCTCCGGCATGATCCGGCGCTCGGCCACTTCGATGCCGCGGCGCTTGGCGAGCTCGATCACCGTCTGGCGCGTGATGCCGTCGAGGAAGCAATCGGCGATGGGGGTATGGACCACGCCGTCCTTCACGAAGAACACGTTGGCGCCCGTGCATTCCGCGACGCGGCCCTGCCAGTCGAGCATGAGCGCATCCGCGTAGCCGTTGCGCTCCGCCTTGTGCTTCGAGATCGTGCAGATCATGTAGAGGCCGGCCGCCTTCGCCGTGGAGGGCGCCGTGGCCGGGTCGGGACGGCGGTATTCCGCCATGTCGATCCGGATGCCCTTCATCTTCTGGGCCGGGTCGAAATAGCTCGGCCATTCCCAGCAGGCGATGGCGAGATGGATCTTGTTGTGCTGGGCGGCGACGCCCATCATCTCGGAGCCGCGCCAGGCGACGGGACGCAGATAGGCGTCCTTCATGACGTTCTTCTCCAGCACGAGGCGCTTGGCGGCATCGATCTCGGCGGCCGTGTAGGGAATCTCGAAGTCGAGGATCTGCGCGGACCGCTTCAGGCGCTCGGCATGCTGCATCGACTTGAAGATCTCACCCCCATAGGCGCGCTCACCCTCGAAGACGCTCGAGCCGTAATGGAGGCCATGCGAGAGGACATGGAGCTGTGCATCCTTCCAGGGTACGAGCTGCCCGTCGTACCAGATCCATCCATCACGTTGATCGAAGGGGGTCGCGGACATTCGTTTTCTCCTAAACTGCCGACCTTTGTGGCAACCGGGGCCGTGTAATTTCCGGTCGCTTCCGTGCCGTTTGGACTTCATTCATTTCACGAAAGCGGCTTGACGAGTAACAATCGTCCTGAGATATGTCAACAAGGCTGACATAAAATTGGACAGGACGGTGCCAGACGCGATCCCCGCTTTCACACCCAAGGCCCCCAAGCAGAACGCCGACCGGGACATCCTGGCCGAGCTGCCGGCCTATGATCTCATCGAGCTGTTGTTCTTCGCCTATCGGGACTTCGTGAGCGATCCGGACAGAATCCTCGACGAATATGGCTTCGGCCGGGCGCATCACCGGGTCCTGCACTTCGTCAGCCGCCAGCCCGGCCTGACGATTGCCGAACTGCTCGACATCCTGCGGATCACCAAGCAGAGCCTCAACCGGGTGCTGAAGGAGCTGATCGAGAAGAATTTCGTCGAGAGCCGGACCGGCACCTCCGACCGGCGCCAGCGGCTGCTCTTTGCCACGCCGAAGGGCCATGATCTCGCCTTGAAGCTCGCCAAGCTCCAGACTCGCCGCATCATGCGCGCCCTCGCCGAGGCGAAGCCCGAGGCGAAGGAGGCCGTCAGCCAGTATCTCCTGGGCCTGATCGACCCGGACGATCGCGAGCATGTGAAGCGGCTCGTATTCCGGCCGGAGAAAACCTGATAAAGCAGGGAGCCCTGAACCAATCGCCCCGGAGCCCATGGAAGCACCCCGCATCGACATCCCCGACCACGCCCCCCACGTCCTCGTGGTGGATGACGACCGGCGCCTGCGCGACCTGCTCACCCGGTTCCTCGCTGAGAACGGCTACCGCGTGACCGCGGCGGCGAGCGCGGCGGAAGCGCGCTCCATCGCCGAGAGCTTCGTGTTCGACGCGCTCGTGCTCGACGTGATGATGCCCGGCGAATCCGGCTTCGATTATGCGCGCAGCCTGCGCGCGACCTCGCAGGTGCCGATCCTGATGCTCACCGCGCGGGCGGATACCTCGGACCGCGTTACGGGCCTCGAGATCGGCGCGGACGATTACCTTTCCAAGCCCTTCGAGCCGCGCGAGCTGCTGCTGCGCCTCGGCAACATTCTCCGCCGCGCGCTCCCGGCCGCGGGCGCGCCGGGGAACGCGGTGCCGGAGGTGATCCGCTTCGGCCCGTTCTCCTATCGCTTCGACCGCGGCGAGTTGCGGCGCGGAAGCGAGGTGGTGCGCATCACGGAGCGCGAGCGCGAAATCCTCACGATCCTCGGCTCAGCGACCGGCGACAACGTTCCGCGCGAGGCGCTGGCGGGCAATGGCGCCGCCGCGAACGAGCGCACCGTGGACGTGCAGATCAACCGCCTGCGCCGCAAGATCGAGGATGATCCGGCCAACCCGGTCCTCCTGCAGACCGTGCGCGGCATCGGCTATCGCCTCGTGATCGACCGATGAAGATCGGCGCCGCCCTCCACTACACGCCGCTCGACAACGCCGCCCGCTGGTTCGGCCGGTTCCTGCCGAAAGGGCTCTATGCCCGCGCCCTCATCATCATCATCGCGCCGGTCATCCTGCTGCAATCGGTGGTCGCCTACGTGTTCATGGAGCGGCATTACGAGCTCGTGACGCGCCGCCTCTCCTCCGCCGTCACGGCGGATATCGCAGCGCTCATCCAGATCTACGAGAGCTATCCGCAGGACAGGGACGCGACGACGCTCACGCGCATCGCATCCGATAGCCTGCAGCTCGACGTGGACATTCTGCACGACACGGATCTTCCCCCGCCCGGCCCGAAGCCGTTCTTCTCGATCCTCGACGAGACGCTCTCGAACGAGCTGCGGCGCCAGATCGACCGGCCGTACTGGCTCGATACGGTGGGGCGCTCCAACTACGTGGAAGTGCGCATCAAGCTCGACCAGGACACGGTGATGCGCGTGCTGGCGCGGCGCAGCCAGGCCTATGCGTCGAACTCGCACATCTTCCTCGTCTGGATGGGCGGCTCGTCCTTCGTGCTGCTCGGCATCGCGATCCTGTTCCTGCGCAACCAGATCCGTCCGATCCTGCGCCTCGCGGAAGCGGCCGAGGCGCTCGGCAAGGGACGCGAGATCGAGTTCCGCCCGCGCGGCGCGCGCGAGGTGCGCCAGGCCGGCTACTCCTTCCTCGAAATGAAGCGGCGCATCGAGCGCAATCTCGAGCAGCGCACCACGATGCTCAACGGCGTCAGCCACGATCTGCGCACCATTCTCACCCGCTTCAAGCTCTCGCTCGCGCTCATGCAGGAGACGCCGGAGATCGAGGATCTCAAACGCGACGTGGACGAGATGAGCCGCATGCTGGAAGGCTATCTCGCCTTCGCCCGCGGCGAGGGCGGCGACGCGGGCGAGACGGCCTGCGAGACGGATCTGCGCCAGCTGCTCGCAGAGGTGAAATCGGACGCGGAACGCCAGGGCCACACGATGGAGCTCGCGATCACCGGAGATCCGATCATCACCGTGCGCCCCGACGCCTTCCGCCGCCTTCTCTTCAACCTCGTCTCCAATGCCGCGCGCCATGGCGAGCGCATCGCCATTTCGGCCGATCACGAGACGCGCTGGCTCGTTCTGCACGTGGACGACGACGGCCCGGGCATTCCCGTGGAGATGCGCGAGGAAGTGTTCAAGCCCTTCGTGCGGCTCGACGAGGCGCGCAACCAGGACGAAGGCGGCTCGGGCCTCGGGCTCGCCATCGCGCGCGACGTCGCGCGCTCGCATGGCGGCGACATCACGCTGGGCGACAGCCCGCTCGGCGGCCTGCGCGCAACCGTGCGGCTGCCGGCTTGAGCTGACTTGCCACGTCATGGCCGGGCCTGTCCCGGCCATCCCGATCAAGAAAAGCGCCGCGTAGCAGAGCCCGGGATCGCATGACGAGAATGGCACTGTCTCACCTCTCCCCACCGGGGAGAGGTGAAGAGGCGCCTCTCCTGATAACGCTCCCGGATCGGCTGCGCCGTCCGGGATGACGCTCTCAATGCATTCTCAATACAACCGCCCGCCCACCGGCACGTCGCGGTCGGGGCGGATGAGCATCACGTCGCCGTTCGCATCCGGCACGCCGAGGGTGAGCACCTCCGAGATGAAGGGGCCGATCTGGCGCGGCGGGAAATTGACGACGGCGAGCACCAGCGAGCCGACGAGATCCTCGAGCGTATGATTCACCGTGATCTGCGCCGACGAGCGCTTCGTGCCGATCTCGGGCCCGAAATCGATCATCAGCTTGAAGGCCGGCTTGCGTGCCTGCGGAAAAGGCTCGGCCTTCACGATGCGGCCGACGCGGATGTCCACCTTCAGGAAATCGTCGAACGTAATCGTCGGCGTCAGCGAATGTGCCTGATCCATGGTGCCCCCTTCTGAATGCTTCGATCAAATCGCGGCTGCGGGATTCTCCGCCTCGCCCTCGTCGGGTGCGCGGCGCTCGCGGCGGGCCGTGCGGCGCCCTTCCATCAGCGCCCGTCCGAGCCTGCGGAACGGCGCGGTCAGACGGCGCAGATCCTCCGCCCCTTCCATGGCGCGCTCGGCGCGGCGCAACTCGCGATCGAGCCGGGCCATGGTCTTCGCCAGCGCCGGATCGTCATCCTCGAGCCACGTGCGCATGGTGTTGGAATAGACGAGCACCGCGCCCTGCAGTTTGAGCGTGCCGAGCGGCCCCTCCGTGCGGATGCCGGCGGCCGCCAGCATGAAGCGCATGGAATTGACCGCGACCTGATGCAGCGCCGCCATGGTCACCGGATCGAACCGGACATCGCGGAAGATCCGCCGGAGCGCCTCCTTGTAGGGTTCCAGCGCGTCGAAGCGGCGCATGATCACGTCGAAGACGCGCTCGCGGGCAGGCTCGCCGGCCAGATCGTCCGTCGTCTCCTCCAGGATCCTGCGGTCGATCCGGCGCGAAAGACCGCCGAGCACGGCTCCCTTGGAGGGGAAAAGATCTCGGAACTCCGCCAGCGTCACGCCGGCTTCCTGCGCGATATCGGTGATCTCGATCTCGCTCCAGCTGCGCGTGGCGGCAAGCCGCATCAGCGCGTCGATGATCGCCGCACGCTTGTCGACCGGGGCATCCGTCATGGCACTCTCCTGAAACACGATCTTTCCGGATTGATCTAGGGCATCGTGCGGAAAAGTGGTCCCGGTTTTCGCTAGCGCGGCCCGCTGGGTCCGCTCAAACGATGCTCTCCCTCAAGAAGAAGCAACGGATTGGGTCCCAAAAGTGGATTCCACCTTTCCCGTCCCATGCTTTAGCGCGCGGGACCGTCTGTCAGCCCGCGAGCTCCTCCGCACGGCGCTTGGCCGCAGCCACGGCCTCGCGCATGAGGTCCTTGAGCCCGCCCGGATCGCGCATGAGCACCTCGAGCGCGGCGGCGGTCGTGCCGCCGGGCGAGGTCACGTTCTGGCGCAGGGTCGCGGGCGCCAGATCGCTCCGGAACAGAAGCTCGCCTGCGCCCGTCACGGTAGCCCGCGCCAGGCGCTGCGCGAGTTCCGGCGGCAGGCCGGCCGCGGTGCCCGCCTCCGCGAGGCACTCGACGAGATGGAACACATAGGCCGGACCCGACCCCGACACGGCCGTGACCGCGTCGATCAGATCCTCCGACGGCAGCCACTCGACGATGCCGTTGCTCGACAGAAGGGCGTTGGCCACCAGGCGCTGGCGCTCGCTCACCTGCTCGTTTGCCGCCGCCCCCGTCGCGCCGCGCCCGATGCTGGCGGGCAGGTTCGGCATGGCGCGCACGATGGCCGTGGCCGCCGGAAGACGGCCTTTCAGATCGCCGATGGTCTTGCCCGCGAGAATCGAGATGATGAGGGCCTCAGGCCCGAGATAGCCGTTCAGGGCAGGCGCAGCCTCGTCCAGCATCTGCGGCTTGATGGCGAGCACGAGCACCTCCGCGGGCGCCGGGCTGGCGGGATTGAGCGCGATGCCCTTCCCGGAGCAGAGGCGCGTCATGTCCGCCGAGGGGTGCGGGTCGATCACCGTCACGCCGGAGGGCTTCATGCCGACCTTCAGCCATCCCTCCAGCATGGATCCGCCCATCTTGCCGGCGCCGACGAGAATGAGGGAGGACGGCAGGTGCTGAGCATCGGTGGGCATGGGATTTCTTCCGCTCGGTTAAGAGAAGCAACGGCCGCTACTATTCACATGCCGCCCCGCCCTGTCGAGGCATCTCGCCCCGATTCAGAGCCTCGCCGGCGCTTCACGGACATCGGTCCACAAGGTGACGGTTTGTTGTATGCGCGGCCCTGCTTTCCTCCCCCTTTGTGGGGAGGGAAATGGCGCCACATCCGGTACGCGATCCCGGACCGGATGACGCCGCCCGGGATGACACCCTCGACGTCATCACCGGCCCTGTGCCGGTGATCCCGATGCCTTGCACGCCGCCTGCACCCTGAGAGCCTGGCTCATGAGGCCCGTGCAGCCCTCTCCCCCCTTGTGGGGGAGAGCTGGAGAGGGGGTATGAGCGCGACGACGAGAGAACGTGGCGCCGGCACCCCACCCTTGATCCCTCCCCGCCGCAAGTCGGGTGTCCCCGACTTGCGACTGATGGAAGCCGATCCCGGCAACAGCCGAGAGCGGTGGGGAGGGAACACGCGCCTCATCCTGAGAACGATCCCGGATCG
>Ga0182741_1000274_pt1 | contig 79554 bp, 78 predicted proteins | sample eDN5th37CBELigOP_FD_128874 | JGI IMG/M metagenome (GOLD analysis project Ga0182741, IMG submission 128874) | Enriched Organic Plus compost microbial communities from Emeryville, California, USA - eDNA 5th pass 37_C BE-Lig OP (version 2) (version 2) ...
CTGGCCGATGGTGCTGGCCAGCACCTCGGTCGGCCAGGAGGGGATCGACTTCCACTGGTGGTGCCACTCGCTGGTTCACTGGAACCAGCCGGCCAACGTGGTTGACCTCGAGCAGCGCGAGGGACGGATCCACCGGTTCCGTGGCCACGCCATCCGCAAGAACGTGGCCGCCGCGCACCGGGCGAACGCGCTGCGCTCGACCGATCCAGATCCGTGGGCTGCCGCGTTCGAAGCAGCCCGGGAGGACCGTCCGCCGGACTCGAACGACCTCTGGCCGTCGTGGGTCTTCCCGGGTCCCGCGAAGGTGAGGTGTTGGGTGCCGTACTACCCGCTCAGCAATGAGATCGAGCGGGCTGATCGCATGCGGCGTGACCGTGCGCTCTATCGGCTCGCGTTCGGTCAGCCCCGCCAAGAGGACCTGATCGAGCTGCTCGAGGCGCAGGGACTCGCCGCGGACGAGCAGCGCCTGCGCGAGCTCCGCATCGACCTGCGTCCGCCATCACTCCCCAGCCGTTAAGAACAGGTCCGGCACTCAGCCGTTCGGATCCAGCCCCACGCAGCCGACCGTATTGCCGGCGGCGTCGAGCGCGTCGACCCGCATGAGCTTCATGCTGTCCGGCGGCTCGATCTCGAACTCGTCGGCACATGCGGCCAACCCAGCGCCATCGACGAACGCGACCGCGGCGCGGGACCTGCCGCCTGGCACCGGCACGAGCGGTGCCTCCACCTGGTCGACCGCCGTGGTGATGCGCACCGACGCGGCGTCCTTCGGGGTGCTGACGATCACCAGCTCGTCGATGCCGGCGGTCCCTCGGGGAGTGACACCGCCGATGCCCACCCACTCGCGCCCCTGACTCGTCACCGCCACGCAGGCACGCCGCCCGTCGGACAGCTTGAGGCAGCTGTCCACGTCGTCGAACACCCTCGGATCGGTGCCCTCGATGTAGTTGCCGCCCCCGACCGGTCCGGTCTGCAGCAGCCACTCCAGCCCGTCGTAGGTGCCGCGGGCGACCTCCTGGCGACCGCGGTCCGGGTGCAGGCCGGGCCCGCCGTTGATCTGCTCGACGAACCGGTCCCAGTCGTCGCCCGCCGCCAGGTCAACCCCCTCCGCCAGCCCGATCAGGGTCTGCTCGTCCAGCAGCTCACTGCCGTCCGAGGTGACCACGACGATGCCCCAGTCGGCCCACCGCCACACCTGCCGCTGCGTCCACCCGGACTCGGGCTCGTCCTGCTCGAGCACGATGCCGGGGCGGCCGCCGACCTCGACGTCGCGCCACTCCCGCTGCTGGGTCGGGCTCAGCCACCGCTCGACCACGGGCAGCACCTCGGGCGTCGCGGCACGTGCCGGCAGCGTCGCCACGGTGAGCCTGCTCTCGAACGGCCGGGTCGCCCGCTCCCACCCGGCGACGTGCATCGACGGCAGACCCCAGATGCGCTCGGTGTCGCCGCGCAGGTGGGGACGGAGCGCGACCACCGCGTCCGCGTCGACCGAGCCGACGACCACCAACCCGTCGGGTGGCGACGGCACCCGCGGCGCGTGCGCCCGGTCCTCGGGCACCTCGACCGCCGACAGGATCGCCGTCAGCTCCTCGACCGTCGCGCCCGGCGCGACGACCCGCACCGCGAGGTCCTCACCGCGCACCGCCACCAACTGCGCAGGGCGGTCGTCGCCACCGGGCACGTGCAGCGCCTCGCGCCCGTCGACCGTGAGCTCCTCCGGATCCGCATTCGCATGGGGGTGCCCGTAGAGGGTCTGGTGCAGCTTGCCCTGGTAGCCCTCGAACCCGGTGGTCGAGACGAGGACCCGCTCGTCGGGATCGGTCGACCCATCGGGTGCGAGCACGGTGAAGGGCTCGTCGGTGCCGACCGAGTCGGAGCCCCACTCCTGCAGGCTCTTGCCCACCCCGGCGACCACCGGCTCGTACCCCTCGGGCACCTCTCCCACCGTGAACGGGGTCGAGTGCACCGGCCACTCGTCGGGCACCGGTTCCGTGGTGTCGGTCCCCGTCGCGGCCGGGTCGCCGCACCCTGCCACCGCCACGACGAGCAACACCGACCACCACCGGCGACGTACGGCTGCACCCATGGATCCACCGTACCGACGGCGACGAACGGGCCGGCCCCCACTGCGACACTGCATTCAGCGCATCGCGATATCGTGAACTCATGGCGAAGCAGACGACCGTGCGACTGCCCGAGGACCTGGCGGAGGATGCCGAAGCGGTCGCGCGCGTGAAGGGCACGAGTGTGAACCAGCTGATCGTCGACTCGCTCGCCGTGGAGATCGATCGGGTGCGTGCCGACGAGGACTTCACCCAGCGGGCCAAGCGGCTCCTCGAGCGGGACAAGGAGCTCCTCGAGCGCTTGGCCAAGTGACCCGCTACCTCGGTCTGGCCGAGTACCTCTGGCTCGCCGAGCAGGTGACGGGGAGCGACGCAGTCACCTTGGCGAAGGCGTCCCGAATCGATCTCGCCGACAGCGCGTTGCACGCGCCCGCCGCCGGATTCGGCGAGGACGACTTCTACCCCGACATCTACGACAAGGCTGCCGTCCTCTGCTGTCGACTTGCATGGAACCACCCACTGCCTGACGGCAACAAGCGCGCCTCGTGGGCCTCGCTGGTGCTCTTCATCGACCTGAACGGCGGTGTATGGGATCCGATCCGCCGGTCGTCGACGAGGCTGAGGAGGCGATGCTGGCCGTGGCTGCCGGTGAAGTCGATGAGGAATGGCTCGCGAGCTGGCTTCGTCAACGCGTCGTGTTCTGAACCGCCCCTGTCGAACCATTCAGCCCGGGGTGCCCGCCAGGTCGGTTCGCTCCGGCGGCTCCCGCCCAGGCGACACGCACCTCGCCGTGCGGGGGCGCGGTCGGCGGCGCCGCCCCGGGCCCGGGCTCGGAGCCGCCCTGGTCGAGGCGGAACGCCGGGTAGTCGTCCCGCATCAGCGCCACGTACACGATCACGCGATACAGCCACCGGTTGCGGCCCCTCACCAGGTCGTACAGCACCCGCGGGTACTGGCCGAGGAACAGCAGCCCGACCGCGGCAAACAACACCAGTAGCCCGATGAGCCCGCCAGCAGGTGCGTCCCACGATCCAGCCAGGCGAAACCTCGGCGGTTGTGGTCGCCAGTCGACCACAACCACCGACAGAACAACGGAGCTCGGTCGCCGGCCCCGTCAACAGCCGAGTGCGTAGCTCACCGCAGCGCACACCCTGGAGAGCGTCATGCAGTCGACCATGCCGAGGCGGGTGGTCAGCGTGGTATGCGCAACCGTGTGCAGCCCGTCGCAGTTGACGACGCGCTCCTCGTCGAGGCCGAGGTCGCCGTGTCCGAGTTCGACCTCGGCGCCGATCCGGCGCACGGAGGTCGTGATCTCGGCGACGGTCACGAGCGCTCGCACGTCGAGCACCTCGCTGCACTGCACGCCGTCGACCGGATCAGCGATCGGTCGGCTGTCCGAGGCCACCCCTACGATGTCGGGCGTGCACGGCGAGGGAGACCGGACCACCTCCACGACCCAGCGCGCCTCGTACGCCGACGCCCCGCTCGACGGCGCCGAGCGCGACCAGCTCGTCGCGCTCCGCGCCGCCACCTCCGAGAACGCCGCCCTCTACGTTGCCGTGCTCACCGCCCTCTCCGAGGCCGCCCAGGCGTACCGCCTGCAGCTGCGCACCAGCGACCTGCGCGCCCGCCTCAGCGCCTCACCGCACCTCGACGTCGACGAGTCGACGCTGCGCCAGGCGCTCGACCAGCTCCGCGAGTGGAACTGCGTCGACTGGGTCCAGGACCCGTCGATCCGCGCCACCAGCATCGAGGAGTACCTCAAGCGCCACGAGCTGTGGGAGCTCACCCCGGTCGGCACGGCGACCCTGGCGGCGGTCGACGCGGTGCTCGGCGCCACCGAGGAGTCGGGCGCGCTGCAGCGCACGATGTTCCGTCAGGTCCGGACGTCGCTCGAGCAGCTCCGCACCGCCGTCGACGCGCACGACGCCGCGGGCGTCTACCTGCAGCTGCGCGACCTCGACCTGGCGCTCGCGCAGCTCGCGTCGAACGCGCGGGAGTTCTACGCGACCGTCAACCGGATCGCCCGCGAGGAGCGCCTCGAGGACCACGTGTTCCTGCTCTACAAGGACCAGCTCATCGCCTATCTGCAGAGCTTCCACGACGACCTGGTGCGCAACCGTGCCCTGATCGCCGACCAGCTCGCTGCCCTCGACCGCGAGCACCGGCCGACGCTGCTGGAGCTCGCCGTCACCGGCGACGACTCGACGGGGCTCTTCGGCGACGCCGTCGACTGGGAGCAGCGCTGGGACGGCATGTTGGACTGGTTCGTGCCGGGCCGGGCGGCTCGCTCCGAGGTCGACGCCCTCAGCGGCGCGACGACCGTCGCGATCCGCGAGCTGCTGACGCTGCTGCGACGCCTGACCGAGCAGTCGACCCGACCGGTCAACCGCGCCTCGGAGCTGCGCGAGACCGCCACGTGGTTCGCCCGCTGCGAGACCGACGCCGAGGCCCACACCCTCTTCGACGCCGCGTTCGGGCTGTCGCCGGTCGACCACGTGGGGCTCGCCGTCGCCGACCCCGACTCCGACGGACGGTTCCCGAGCTGGTGGGACATCGACCCCGTCGACGTGCCGATGTCGCTGCGCGTGCGCGGCCGCCGACCCGCCCGGGGCGCGACCGGGCGGCGTCGCGACTACTCCGCGGCCAAGGACCTGATCGCCCGAGAGCGCGAGGAGGAATCCGCACGTCAGGCCGCCGCCGCCGCTGAGCTCGTCCGGGTCGACCTGGGCGTCAGCCGCATCCGCGACGAGGAATGGCCGATCCTGCTGCGCTGGCTCGACCAGGCGCTCGCCGCCCGACCCGCCGAAGCGACCTTCTCCACGACGGTGCGCACCGGCGACGCGGTGGTCGAGCTGTCCTCAGCGGAGCACGACACCGAGCTGCTCGCGCCCGCCGGCACGGTCGTGCTGAAGGGGTGCCGGGTCGAGGTCCGGGCCGCGTGAACGCCCGACTCGCGGTCCACCTCCCTCCGCACCAGCTCCCCGAGCTGCAACGTGCGGCACGGGCGCTGCTCCGCTCTCCCCTGCTGACCACCCGCGACGGCGACGACTTCCGGCTCGTGCTCAAGTGGGAGACGGTGCTGCGCAACGAGTTCGGCCAGAAGCTCGGCCACCGCCTCGACGTCTCCCGCAGCGCGGCACGCCTGCTGCGCAAGCCGGCCTCGCTCACGCCGAACCGCGGCGCCCGGCTCGACACCGGTCGGCTGCTCAGCCGCTGGGGCTACGTCTACCTGTGCCTGACGCTGGCGGCGCTCGAGCATCCCGGCCACCAGGTCCTCGCCTCCGAGCTGCTCGCCCGCATCACCAACCTCGCCCGCGGCGACGAGCGCCTTCAGCTCGACACGACCGAGTACGTGCAGCGGCGCGCGTTCCGCGACGCGGTGCGCTACCTCGAGCAGGTCGGCGTCCTCGCCGTGCGCGACGGCGACGTCGAGTCCCTCCTCGACGACGGGCAGGTGCTGTGGGACGTGGATCGCGACGCGGCCGCGATGTGCATGGTCGCCGCGCCCTCGATCCTGCGCTCGGTCACCTCGGTCGAGGACTTCGTCGTCGAACCCGAGCCGACGACCATCGAGGCGCGTCGGCGATCGGCACGCCACCGGCTGAACCGGCGGATGGTCGATCAGCCCGTCGTCGTGCCCGACGACCTCGATGACGACGAGGCGGAGCTCGCCTGGCGCAACCGGCGGCGCGAGGCGGAGAACATCAGCCGGCTGACCGGGTGTGAGATCGAGCTGCGCAAGGAGGGCGTCGCGCTGATCGACCACCCGAGCCAACCGATCGGATCCCAGCGGTTCCCCGGCAGCGATTCCGTCGCCCACGCGGCGCTGCTGTGGCTCACCGCATTGTTGGAGCACAGCCGACCCGCCGACCCCACCCCCAGTGGCGACGACACCCGACCGGCAGTCGTCATCGACCGCGACGCGGCCGAGGTCTGCTGGCACGAGGTCGTCGAGGAGTACGGGCCGCGCTTCAGCCGCGACGCCCGGGACCGCCCCGAGCGGTTCCGCGCCGAGGTCGAGGAGTTGCTGGAGCGCTTCCGTCTGCTCGTGCCCCACGATGGTGGGGTCGCCGTCAGTGCGTTCGCGAACCGCTACCGCGCCCGACCCTCGGCCGACGACGACACCCCCGGCGACGAGCAGCAGGCGATGTTCTGATGCGCTGGAAGCCGACCCGCGCGGGGATCTTCAACGTCTGGGAGTACGACGACCACGTCTTCGAGTTCGGCGACGGACGGCTGGTGCTGCGCGGGCGCAACGGGTCGGGCAAGTCCAACGCCCTGTCGCTGCTGTTCCCGTTCCTCCTCGACGGAGTGATGAGCGCGGCGCGCATGGACCCGATGGGCGGGTCGCGCTCGATGAAGTCGCTGCTGCTCGGCCGTGACGACGACGACCGGGCCGGCAGCTTCCGCCACGACTCCGGGACCGGGTACGTGTGGATGGAGCTCGCCAACGGCACCGCGCACACCACGATCGGCGTCGGCGCCTCGGCGACCGTGCACCGTGACGCCGACGCGTGGTTCTTCGTCACGGCCCAGCGGGTCGGCCACGACCTCCAGCTCGCGGAGGGCGATGTCCCCCTCAGCCGGCGCCAGCTCGCGGAGCGCCTGCACGACGGCGCGACCTTCGACACCGCCGAGGAGTTCCGCGCCGCAGTCGACCGCACGCTGTTCGGGCTCGGCGCGACCCGCTACCGGAGCCTCCTCGACCTGCTGCTCACGTTGCGCCGCCCGCACCTCGCCGGGAAGCTCGACACCGACCACCTCTCGGCGACGCTGTCCGCCGGGCTCGGCGAGCTCGACCCCGACCTCATCGCCGACGTCGCGCACAGCTTCGATGACCTCGATGCGATGCAGCACGAGCTCGAGGGGCTGGCGACCTCGCTGGACGCCGTGGAACGGTTCCTGCCGACCTACCGGGAGCACCTGGTCGGCGTCGCCCGCGCTCGCGCCGAGGCGGTCGTCGGCCGGCACGGGGAGCTCCGCCGCGTCGCGAAGGACCGCGACGCGGCCGCGTCCGAGCGCGACGAGGCCACCCGGTCGCTCGAGCGGATCGGCGCCCAGGAAGCCTCAGCCGTCGACGAGCAGCGCCGGATCGAAGCCGAGATCGACCACGTCCAGCAGTCCCCGGCGTACCAGTCGGCGACGGCGCTCGCGGAGGTGCGCCGCGCCGCCGACAAGGCTGCGGAGGTCGCACGGCACGCGGCCACGCAGGCCGGTGACCGCGAGGGGGAGGCCGCTGCGGCGGAGCAAGCGGCGAGCGAGGCCACGGCGACCGCCGCCGCGGCGTCCACCGCGGTCGACGAGGCGATCGCCGAGTGGTCGGCCACGGCGGCCACGGTCGGGATCGACCCGCCCTTCGACCCGGGCGCCTTCGACCCGGAGCGCGCCACGGCGGTGATCGTGGCCCGCCGGGCCGAGCTCGACGAGGTCGCCGGCCGCGCCCACGCCGCCGCGGCGGCCGTGGAGGCAGCGCAGGACGCCGAGGCCGCGGCAGCTCGCCAGCAGACCGTCACCGATCGCGCCGAGGCCGCCCGTGACGGCGCAGCGGGCGAGGTCGAGGCCGTGCGCGCCCGGCTGGCGCAGGCGCGTGGCTCGTGGCGTGCCGAGCTCGACGAGCTCCTCGCCCCGCTGGCTGCGCTGCTCGACCAGCCCCTGCCGGGGCTGTCCGAGCCCGGCGCCACCGCCGCGTCGGTCGACGACACGGGCGATCCGTCCGTCGCTGCGGACCCCGACGTCACCGCCTACTACTCCGCCGAGCGGTGGCTCGGCGAGATCGACACGCTCGCCGCGCGTGGGGAGGACGCCGCCGACGCGCTCGCAGCGACGCAGCGAGAGGCGATCGAGTCCCTGGCCGCCGAGCGCGACCGCGTCGCGTCCGAGCCCAACCCCGGGCCTCCGCCCAACCCGACGCGACCCGATGCGCAGCGCGAGGACCGCGACGAGCAGGACGGGGTACCGCTGTACGTGTGCGTCGACTTCGCCGATCACGTCGACCAGGCCGCTCGCGCCGGGCTCGAAGCCGCGCTCGGCGCCGCCGGGCTGCTCGACGCGCGGATCACCACAGGTGATGGAACCGACGCCGCGCTCGACGCACGGCTGGTCGGACGGGGCGGCGGCGCGGTTCCGGAGCAGTCGCTCGCCGACGTGCTGGTGCCCGTCGCCACCGGACCGATCGACGACGATCGCATCGCCTCGGTGCTGCGGTCGGTGCCGCTCGCCGACGACGTCGTCGAGCTGCACTCCGACGGCCGTTGGCGTCTCGGACCGCTGGCGGGTCGCTACGAGCAGGCCGACCAGCGCTACATCGGCCACGAGGCCCGCGAGCGTCGACGGACCCGGCGCCTCGCCGAGCTCGACCGCGAGCTCGCCGAGCAGCGGGCGGCACTCGACGGGCTCGAGGACCACCATCGACGCCTCGTCGAGCACCGCCGCGAGCTCCGCGAGGCGCGCGACCGGCAGCCAGCGGTGGCTCCGCTCACCGCCGCGCTCGGCGAGCTGGAGCGGCGGTCCGCGGTGCTGGAGGAGCACCTCGACGCGCTGCGCGCGGCTCGAGCCGAGGTCGAACAGCGGTGGCGGAAGGCCGACGAGGCGACCAGCACGCTGCACCGCGCCGCGGCCGCAGCCCGCCTACCGGTCGAGATCGCAGAGCTGACGGCGATCGAGCAGGCGTTGCGCGAGTGCGATCGACGTCGCGACGACGTCGGCGAGCGGCGACGCACGCTCGAGGTCGCGCGACGGGCGAGCGAACGGGCCGAGGCGGCGCACCGCGAGGCCGCCGAGCGCGCCGACCAGGCGGCCGAGGCCGCGCGAGCCGCCGCGACCGAGGCGGACGCCGAAGCCCGGCGCTACGAGGACCTGCGCGCCAACGTCGGCGGCGACGCCGAGGCCGCGATCGAACGGCTGGCCGAGGCACGGCGACGCCGCACCGAGAACGAGGCGCTGCGGGGTCGGCTCGCTCGCGAGCGATCGGCGCTCGAGCAGCAGCTCGCCACGCTGCGCGAGCGCATCGCCCAGCTCGAGGGCCGCCACGCCGGCGTGCTCGAGGCGGTGCGCGCCGCCGAGGCGTCGTTCGCCGTCGTGTGCAGCGCCGAGGTCGCCGACGTGCTGGCCCTCGAGGGCGTGGAGCCCGGCGCCGAGGCCCGCAGCGCTGCCCGGCGCGTGCTGTCCGACACGGGCATGGTCGACGACGACGCGACGAACCGGATGGAGCGTGCGCACCGCGAGGTCCTGCTCGACGGCCTGCGGGCGGGTCACGACCCGAGCATGCCGAAGGTGGACGGCGTCGACGTGGTGCGGGTCGGCACGGCCGAGGGCGAGCTGCCGATCGGCACCCTCGCGCACCAGCTCCGCTTCGAGCACGAGCGGACCTCGCAGCTCCTGTCGAAGCAGGAGCGCGAGATCTTCGAGACGCACCTGCTGACACGCGTCGGCGACGCGCTGCGCCAGCTCCTGCTGGAGGCGGACGAGTTCGAGCACCGCATCAACGACGAGATGGCCGCGGCGCCCACCGAGAGCGGCATGGTCGTGGAGCTGCGCTGGGAGGTCACCAGCGACGAGCCTGGACTGCGCAACGCAGTGCAGACGTTGCGGACCGCGCCGGAGATGCTCGGACCGGACCGGCGCGAGGCGCTGCGCGAGTTCTTCATGCAGCGCATCGCGGACCTGCGCAGCTCGGACCCGGGGCGCAGCTTCGCCGAGACGCTGACCGCGGCGCTCGACTACCGCAGCTGGCACCGCTTCGCCCTGTTCGCCCGCTTCGCCGACGGCAAGCGCCAGCGGGTGACCCGCGCGTTCTACAAGGGGCTCTCGGGCGGCGAAGCGGCCACGTTGCTGCACCTGCCGCTGTTCGCCGCGGCGGCGGCGCAGTACTCGAGCGGGTCGATCGCCGGTCCGCGGCTCATCGCGCTCGACGAGGCGTTCGCCGGCATCGACGAGCAGATGCGCGCCCGACTCATGGGGCTGCTCCGCCAGCTCGACCTCGACGTCATCCTCACCAGCCACGAGCTGTGGGGGTTCTACGGCACCGTGCCGTCCTTGGTGGTGTACGACCTGGTGCGCCGGCCGCCGAACCCGGGCGTGTTCGCCCAGCGCTTCGACTGGTCCGCCGGCGAGGTCGCCGAGCCCGGCGCCCGATGACCGGCAGCGACCGGACGGTGACCGACGCACTCGACCGCCCGGAGCTGGCACCTCTCTGGCGGGCGGCGCGCGAGCGGCTCGAACGCAACGGGCGGACCGTCACCTCGTCACCGATCCGGCTGGACGGCCTCTCCGACGGCGAGGTTGCCGCGATCTGCGGGCTGCTCAGCAGGCGGCGCCCGCGCAGCAACGACATGCGGGTCAACCTCGTGGAGGTCGACTCGGTGCTGCGGTCCGGGCCGACGGCCAGGGGGCTCGTCGACACGTTGGAGGCGATGTCGGGACCGGTTCGCGACCGCAAGGCCGAGCGAGCCGCCCTCACCGACCAGCGCGTCGCGCTGTGGACAGCGGCCGGCGCCCACCCCGTCGTCGCGCGGCACGAACCAGTGCGGCAGTGGCTGGACTCGCTGCGGCGCCGCGGTCGCATCGCACGGATCGACGCCGACGATCCGGTCGCGCTGCTCACCGGTGCGCTCGACACGGTGGAGTGGCTGCTCGCACATCGCGACGAGACGATCGAGAGGCCGATCCCCCTGTCAGTGCTGGCTGCCGTGCGGCTCGGCGACGGCCACGCGCTCGACCCCGACACCCCGCTGGGCACGCTGCTCGCGGACGCCCTCTGCGAGCTCAGCGGGCTGTCGGATCCCAGGGCCGCGTGGGCGCACTTCGGCGTGCAGCTCGACCGGGTGAGCTCGTCCGCGCTCGCCCTCATGCTGCCCGGCGGGCCCGGCACGATCGCCGGGGCGGCGTGCGCGACGGCGGAGCCGTTGCGCGTCACACACCGCATGGTCGAGCGCGGGTTCGGCCTGGACCTCGGCTCGACCGAGGTGGTGTGGGTCTGTGAGAACCCGGCCGTGCTGTCCCTCGCGGCCGACCGCCTCGGCAGGCGGTCAGGACCCCTGGTGTGCCTGGAGGGCATGCCGTCGTCGGTGACGAGCGCGCTGCTGCGCACGCTGTGCGAGGCGGGCGTCGAACTGCGGGTCCACGCGGACCTCGACCGCGGCGGCGTCGCGATCACCTCGCACCTGGTCGAGCGGTTCGGCGCGACGACCTGGAGGATGGGCGCCGAGGACTACCTCGCCGCGCTCGACGGGCCGACCTCGGAGCTGCACCACACCATCGGCTCGACGCCGTGGGATGCCGAGCTGTCCCACGCGATGAACGAGCACCGCCGTGCCGTGCACGAGGAGGCCGTCCTGGACGCGCTCCTCGCGGACCTCGACGCCGGTTGACGACCGGTCCACGCGGCCCACCACCGGCGACGAACCCCTGCACCCGTGGGCTCGCCGCAACGACGGCGAGCCGAACACCGGCGGGCCTGGCCGTTTTCGTTGCAACGCGGCGCGGACAACGTCAGCCCGGTGCTCCCGCCAGGTCGGGCTCCTCGACGAACGGTGGCGCGGGCACCACGGCATCCCCGCGCGGCGGACCGGCCGGCGGTTCGCTCGGACCGGGCTCCGGCTCGGAGCCGCCCTGGTCGAGGCGGAACGGCGGGTAGTCGTCGCGCATCAGCGCCACGTACACGATCACCCGGTACACCCACCGGTTCAGCCCCATCACCAGGTCGTACAGCCCCGCGGGTACCGGCCGAGGAACAGCAGACCCACCGCGGCGAAGAACACGAGCAGCCCGATGAGTCCGCCCGCGGGTGCGACCCAGGCCCACCCGCCGTCGACGTCGGTGCCGGCCATCGCCCCACCGGCCACGATCGACAGGACCAGGTAGTGCGGGATGGCGAGCAGCCACCACTTCACCAGCACCAACCCCCGGCTGAGCCGCTGCGGGTACTCGACCGTCAGCCGCGCCGGGTAATCCGGCTCGGCGCCGAGGCTGAACGGTGGGTACCGGTCGGTGCCCAGCGCCGCGTACCCGTAGTACGCGACCCGCCACGTCCAGCGCAGCACCCCGTGGTTGAAGTCGAACAGCGCCCGCGGGTGGCGCCCGGTGAAGAGGATGGCGAAGAACGCCACGACCGTCACCACGACGAACGCGACCCACAGCGCCGCCAGCACCAGGTAGTGCGGGATCAGCAGGATCCACTTCACCAGCCACAGCCATCGGCTCAACGGTTCGTCGAGCCGGGCGTCGAGGTGCACGGGCCGCCCGTCCGCGTGCTGCTCCACCGTGCCGCCGAGCTCGACGTGGCGGCGGTTCGCGAGCCCGAGGATGCCGAGCACGAGCAGCGTGACCCCGAGGAACATCACGAGCAGGCCGATCCCGAGCAGGATCCACCCGGCGCGCACCACCCACGGCGAGGTGGCGCCGAGCGACATCTCGACGGTCACCCCCGGCGACCCGTCCGCGTTCATCACCACCACGGCCCAGTCACCCGACTCGGGCTCCCAGGTGAGGCGCTGCGCATCCGACCCCGACGCGGTCGCGACCCAGAAGGTCTGCTCACCTGGCGGGCTCTCGGGCGGACCCCCGTCGTGGTAGCGGTAGTCGACGGTGAACGGGTCGAACCCGAGGTCCTCCACCTCGGCGTGGCGCACGTCCGCCAGGTAGGCGCGCACCTCCCGCTCGGGTCCGATGCCGACGAACGTGTCGGACTCCTCGAGGCCCCGCACATCCAGGCGGACCGTGACGAAGTCGCCCAGGTCGACCCGGGCGCGCCGTCCGGTCGGGTCGGCGCCGAGGTCGATCTCGTCGGACGCGAGCGCGAACGAGGTGGTCTCGAGCCGCTCGAACGGCGTGGTGAAGTACCCGTCGTCGTCCTTCTGGGTGGCGTCCACCCACAACAGCGCACCGCCGCCGAACAGCGGGGCGATCGCGAGCAGCGAGATCAGCGTGCCGGCGATGACCAGCAGTATCGAACCGACCGGCACCCTGCGCGTCGGAGGCGGCCCGCCCCCCGGTTGACCGGCGGGTGGCGGCGCGGCGTCGGACGTGTTCATGGCGTCCCCCTCTCCACAAAGGGTGCAAGTGCATCCTCCACCCGCCGGCCCGCGTTGAACAGGGGCCTTCGACCGTCGACGCCAGCCGAACCGTGGGTGGTTGCCGTCGCCTGGCGACGACAACCACCCAACGAATCCAACCAACAGCGGCACGCTCGACCGAGCGGGCAGTTGGGTCGCCTCAGCGGCGCTGCGGGTGGTCCTCGAACCAGTCGAGCGCGAGCTCCGTCGCGTCGATCGTGTCGGTGGCGCCGGGCAGCTCGATCGGCGAGCCGGGCCACACGTGGTCCGCGCCGATCATCGTGTAGAGCGCGACGTCCATCCCGTCGGGGCAGTCCTCGTAGGCGCGCAGCTCGATGTCGTCGCCGATCCGCTCGGTGCGCACCTCGCCCGGGCACCCGGCCGCCTCGGCCCACCGCGCGACGTTGTCCCGCGCTCCGGGCAGCCCGGCGTTGGGGCCGGTGACCTCCACGCCCGGGTCCGCGCCCTCCCCATAGGGGACGGTGCGGTCCGCGGTGCCGTGGAACGCGACGACCGGCTTCGCGCACCCGGTGTGCAGCTCGACGGTGACGAGCGCGATCGAGGCGAACCGCTCCGGGTGGTTGCACGCGGTGAGCGCGGCGCGCCACGCGCCGAGCGAGAGCCCCGCCAGGTGCACCCGGTCGAGGTCGACGCAGTAGCCGGCGGTGACGTGGTCGAGCAGCGCGACGAGGAAGTCGTCGTCGGGACCGGTCTGGGACATGTCCCACGCACCGTCGCCCGCGTCGGGGGTCAGGGTGAGGAACCCGCGTGCAGCGGCCTTCGCGGGCATGTCCGTGTAGACGCTCTGGGTCGCCGCGGTGTTGCCGTGGCCGTGCAGGCTCACCACGAGCGGCGCGGGTTCGTCGGGGTCGTAGTCCTCGGGCACCCCGAGCCGGTACTCGCGGGCCGTGCCGTCGTGGTCGAAGGTGAGCGCGACGTCATCCGGCGCCTCGTCGGTCGCGGTGACCTCTGGCTCGGTGCCGCACCCCTCGCTGGGGCGGGCCGCCGACTCGACCTCGGGCGCGTGGGTGGCGGTCGTCGACGAGCCGGTCGCGTCGCGCTCGCCGGCGCCACCGTCGCTGCACCCCGCCGCGACGGCGCCCACGACGAGCAGGCCGGCGACGAGGCGCAGGCGGGCGATCGGCGCCGAGCGCGCCGTCACACCGCGGCGAGCTGCGGCTGCGCGATCGGGCTCGGCCGGAACCCCTTCCACGCGGCGTAGATGCCGAGCGACGCCTCCCACGCGATCTCCGGTAGTGCGAGCAGCGCGGAGGGGCCCGAGCCGTTCTCGTACACCCCGAAGAGGATGAGGACGAACGACAGGATGAGCAGCGGCCCGCCGACGAGGCCGAGCAGCGCCATGCGCGGCGGCACCAGCCCCGACCGGTACATGAGGTAGCCGAGCATGAGGCCGTTGCCGAAGCCGACGACGAGGCCCGGTCCGAACTGGAACGCCCATTCGTAGGTGGATACCAGCGAGTCGCCCTGCGCGGCGAGCGCCGCGGCCTCCGCACCGGTCGCCCCGGCCAGCGCGTCGTTGATGCTGAGCACCGAGATGAGGCTCACGAGCCCGAACGCGATGAACGCGGACTCCATGATGCGAGCGGTCACGTAGCCGAGCGCCACGGTCGCGCTCACCCGCTTCACGAGCGGGTAGATCACGACCGCGGTCGCGATGTTCGCCACGATGACCCCGAACTCGAGGATGGCGCCGAGGCGCATGCTGTTCTCGGACACCTCACCCGGCACGAAGCTCATGTCGGTCCAGGTCGCGCCGAGCCCGCCGACGAACAGCAGCCGCGCCGGGATGCTGGTGACGAAGGTTCCGATGAAGAACCAGCCGAAGATCTGTCCGATCCGTCGCGTGTCCATTGCCCTCTCCCCCTCTGCCGGCATCCGTGTCGGCAGGGCGCGGACGCTACCGGGGTGCGGCTCCGAGCGCCGCCGCGAATCACGCGTGCTCGGCCGAGGAGCATCAGCGCGTCAGCGCTCGGCGGCGAACCCGATCTGGGTGCCGGTGAGCTCGGCGCACGCGCGCAGCAGGTCCTCGTGGTGCTCGACCGCGCCGCGGGTCTGTGAGAACAGCTCGAAGGTGACGAGGCCGAACAGCTGGGTCCATCCCGCCAGCACCCGGACCAGCACCTGGTCGGGCACGTCGAGGTCGACGATCTCGCGGAACGCCACCAGGTCGCCGGCCAGGTCGTCGCTCACCGACGGACCCTCCCTCACCTCGAGCAGCCCGTCGTCGTGCGCGTCGCGCACGATCGACAGCAGCGCGAACGACACGCGCGTCCCCGCCGGGGTGGTCCGCTCCCCCGGCGCCTCGTAGCCCGGCACCGGGGTGCCGTACAGCAGCGCGTACTCGTGGGGGTGCTCGACCGCCCACCCGCGCACGGCGCCCGCGGCGTCGATCCACCGCTGCAAGGGCGGGTCGTCCCGGTTCCCTGCGACGACTGCCTCGACGTGCTCGCCGAGGGAGTCGTAGGCGTCGACGATCAGCAGGGTGAGCAGCTCGTCCCGGCTGGCGACGTAGCGGTACACCGCGGAGGACACGACCCCCAGGTCGCGGGCCACCGCCCGCAGCGACAGGTCGGTCGGGCCGACCTCGGCGAGCTGGCGTCGGGCCGAGGCGACGATCTCGCCCAGCACCTCGGCCCTGGCGCGTTCGCGTGCCTTGCGGAGCTGCGACATGGCCCCAGCCTAGAGCACCGCTCCAGAAATGTGAGCAGTGCTCTTGACTGCCCAGCGCCTGAGAGTGCATCGTTCTCTGTGCGAGAGCACTGCTCACAGAAGAGCGAAGGAGCCCGACATGACCACCGCCGCTGCCACGCCCATCCCGCCCGCCGCCGACCTCACGACCCGCTACGTCGAGGCGGACAAGGCGACCGAGAAGATCCTCAACCCCCTCGTGCGCTGGCTCACCCGCCGAGGGGTCAGCCTCGCCGGCTCCCGCGTCCTGGAGGTCCGGGGCCGCACGACCGGCGAGTGGCGATCCACGCCCGTCAACCCGCTCGAGCTCGACGGCGCCGAGTACCTGGTGGCACCCCGGGGCCACACGCAGTGGGTGCGCAACCTCCGCGCCGCGGGCTGGGGCCGGCTCCGCAAGGGCCGCCGGGTCGTGGAGTTCACCGCCATCGAGTTGCCCGACCGCGACAAGCCGGAGGTCCTGCGTGCCTACCTGCGCCGCTGGAAGTGGGAGGTCGGCGCGTTCTTCGACGGCCTCGGCCCCGACGCCTCCGACGAGGAGCTGCTCGCCGTCGCCGCCGGCTACCCGGTCTTCCGGATCACCCGCCTCGGCAGCAGCTGACGCCGCCGAGCCGCCCTCACCCACCCCCGTTCGGTCCCGCAGGACGAGCGCCACGGGGCCGTGAACTGCGGGACAGCACCCGGCGGGTCGGCGCGCATCGCCCCTACCCGTCAGGCGTCCCCTGCACGAGCGCCTGGAGCTCCGGTCCGGTGAGGATCGGCTCGTCCGTCGTGAAGGTGCCGTCGGTGAGCGCACGGGTGACCAGGTCGCGCACGAGCGTGAGCGTCGCCCGGTACATCGAGGCGCCGATGCTCACCCGCCGCACGCCGAGCTCCACCGCGTCGGCGAAGGTCATGTCGCTGCCCACGGGGATCAGCGCGTTGATCGGACCGCCGGCGTCGGCGACGAGTCGCTGGAGCACCGCCCGGTCGGGCGGTCCGGGCGCGTAGAGCAGGTCGGCGCCCGCGGCGGCGAACGACTGGAGCCGGGCGAGCGCCTCCTCCATCGGGTCGGCAGCTCCGTGCAGGAACGCCTCGGCGCGGGCGCACACGACGAACGGCTCCGGCAGCGACCGGGCGGCCTCGACCGCGGCCTGGACCCGCTCGACGGCGAGGTTGCGGTCATACAGCCCGCGGTCCGGGTCACCGGACCAGTCCTCGATGCTGGCGCCCGCCGCGCCCGCGGCGGCGAGCAGCCGGATCGACTCCGCGACCCCCTCGGGTTCGTGGCGCCAGCCGTTCTCGGCGTCCACGCTGAGGGGGACGTCGACCGCGGCGGTGATGGACTCGACGTGGCGCAGCACGTCGTCGCGGTCCACGGCGGCGGCGAAGTCCGGCCGGCCCATCGACCAGGCGAGCCCGCCGCTGGTGGTGCCGATCGCCTGGGCACCCGCGGCCTGGGCGACCAGGGCCGAACCCACGTCGTGCACGTTGACCAGCAGGAAGGTGCCGGACTGGTGGAGTCGGTGGAACTCGGTGCTCATCCGGCAGGCCTACCACGATCCTCCCCCGTTCCGTCACGCGAAGCGCGCGCCGCGGAGCGCGATCCGCGGGACGGAACGAGGCCAGACTGAGCCGCCGATGCCACCGACCACGACCTCACCCGCCACTCCCTCCCCGGTCGCCCGCCCGTCGCAGGTCACCCGGCACGGCAACGTGCGGGTCACGGTCCTGACCGACCGCCTGCTGCGCGTCGAGTACGCGGAGGACGGGGCGTTCGAGGACCGCGCCACCCTCGCGGTCGTGAACCGCCGCTTCCCCGCGACGCGGTTCGAGGCCCGCACCGACGGTCGCTCGCTCACCGTCGACACCGGCCCGGTGCGACTGCGCTGCGAGGACGTCGACCGCCCGTTCTCCGCCGACACGCTGCACGCACGGATCGCGATCGACGGCGGCACCACCACGTGGCGCTTCGGGCAGGAGGACCGGGGCAACCTCGGTGGCACCGTGCGCACCCTCGACACCTGGGACGGCAACAGGGTCGCCCGCATGGTCGGGTTCGACGCGGAGCGGGGGTTCCTGCACGAGTGGGACGAGCAGTCCCTCGCACCGGGGCTGTTGTCCCGCGACGGCTGGGTGGCGTTCGACGACACGGGCAGCGTCGCCCTCGACTCGATCCCCGGCGCCGGCGCACGCGCCCGCAGCTGGCCGGTCCCCCGCCCACCCGGCGAGCGCCACGACCTCTACCTGTTCGCGTACGCCACCGACCACCGCGCCGCGCTCGCCGCGGGGGCCCGACTGCTCGGCACCCAGCCGCTGCCGCCCCGCTGGGCGTTCGGGTACTGGTACAGCCGCTACTACCCCTACACCGACCGGGAGCTGCTGCGGCTCGCCGAGCAGCTCGACCACCACGACGTGCCCGTCGACGTGCTCGTCATCGACATGGACTGGCACCGGCCCGGATGGACCGGGTACTCGTGGGACCGCGACCTGTTCCCCGACCCGACCGAGACCCTCCAGCGCCTGCACGAGCGCGGGCTGCGGGTCTCGCTGAACCTCCACCCCGCCGACGGCGTCGGCCGGCACGAGGACGCGTTCGAGGCGATGTGCGAGGCGATGGGCCTCGACCCCGCGACCACCGAGCGGGTGCCGTTCGACGTGACCGACCCGCGCTTCGTCGAGGCGTACTTCCGGCTGCTGCACCACCCCGAGGAGGACCGCGGCGTCGACTTCTGGTGGATGGACTGGCAGCAGGGCACCGAGTCGACGATCCCGGGCCTCGACCCGCTCGCCTGGCTCAACCACCTGCACTGGGACGACCAGGCGCGCCGCCGCCCCAGCCGCCGGCCGCTCATCTTCAGCAGGTGGGGCGGGCCCGGCGCCGGCCGCTACCCCGTCGGGTTCTCCGGCGACACCCACGCCACGTGGGCGTCGCTCGCCTACCAGCCCGAGTTCACCGCCACCGCGGCGAACATCCTCTACGGGTACTGGAGCCACGACATCGGCGGGCACTTCGGCGGCGCGACCGACCCGGAGCTGTACGCGCGCTGGGTCCAGTTCGGGGTGCACTCGCCCGTCCTGCGCACCCACGGCACGCTCGGCCCCGAGCAGGAGCGCCGCATCTGGGAGTTCCCGAACCCGTACCGCACGGTGATGATCGAGGCGGTCCAGCACCGCTACGAGCTCGTGCCGTACCTGTACGGGGAGTGCCGGCGCGGCGTCGACGACGGCACGTCGCTGGTGCGTCCCATGTACCACGAGCACCCCACCCTCGACGCCGCCTACGAGGCGACCGGGCAGTACCACCTCGGCGGGCGGGTGGTCGTCGCGCCGGTCGTGTCACCCCTCGACGACGACGGCATGGCCGGGGTGCGGGTGTGGCTGCCGAAGGGTGAGTGGTTCGACCTCGCGCACGGCACCCGGCTGGAGGTCGGCGACGACGAGGGCGCCTGGTTCGAGCGCCGGTACCTGCTCGCCGAGGTGCCACGCTTCGTGCGGGCCGGGACGGTGCTGCCCACCCAGCGCGACGCCCGCCGCCTCGACGCGCCGTCGTACCCGCACCTCGTCGTCACCGCGTACCCGGGTGCGCGCGGGGAGCACGAGCTGTACGAGGACGACGGCGTCTCGACCGGGTACCTGCAGGGCCGCTCGGTCACCGTGCCGCTCCGACACCGCAGCAGCGCGCGCCGGCGCACCGTCCGGTTGGGCCCTGCCCGCGGCTCGTACCGGGGGTGGCTGCGGCGCCGGCCCGTCGAGGTGCGCTTCGTCGCGGAGGCACCGCCACGTGCGGTGCGCGCCGGTGGGCGCGAGGTGCCGTGGGCGGCCTACGAGCAGGAGGGCCACTGGTGGTACGACGCGGCGAACGCCGCGGTCGTCGTGTCGCTGCCCCGGGTCGACCTCCGCGAGGGCGTCGAGGTGGTCCTCGAGCGCGACACGCCGCGCCGCCGCGGGGAGGCCGAGGCCCTGCTCGACGGCTACCCCGGCCTGGCCCGCCGGCTCGACCTGGTGAGCGAGTCGACGCGGACGCTGCTGCAGGAGGACAACCGCCGGATCGTGGCGCTCTCCCAGGCGGTCGACCGGATCGCACGCGACCCGTCGTCGCTCGCCGCCGAACTGGAGGAGCTGCGCCGCAGGTTCGGCGAGCTGGACGGGCTGCTCGAGCGCCACGCCGCGAGGTGGGTCGAGGCCGAGTCGCTCAACCCCGCTGACCCGCCGGTCGCCAGCTCGACCCTGGCCGCGGCCCGACGGATGCTCGCCACGACCCGCGACCAGTTCCTCCCCTGAGCGACCTCCGGCCCGCCGCGAGGGAGGGCACGCGCCGCAACTCCTTCACCCCGACAAGCTCAAGCGCGGGGGTCGGCGGTCGATGGATCCCCATGGCCGCGCCGACCGTCCCCAGGCCGGTGGACGAGGAGATCGACCCGTCCCCCGGCGCCTCCCCCACCGAACCACCGCGCCCGCGCCGCCGGGTGCGACGGGTGCTGCTCGGCGCCGTCGCCGGACTCGCGCTGCTCGTCGTGATCGCCGGGCTCTGGTTCTTCCTCGGACGTGAGCAGGCCGCAGAGCTGAGCGACGACCAGGCGGTCGCCGGGTTCCGTGCCGGCGGAGGCGCGTCGGTCGAGGTCGACGGCGGGCCCGCGCCGGGCGTCTACGCGGCGACCGCGACCGGCAACGAGTCGATCGGGCTCCCCGGGTTCGACGAGGAGCTCGGTCCGAACGCCCCGGTCACCGTCACGCACGACGACGACGGCTGCTTCACCTACCGGGCGGACCTCAACAACCACCACTGGCGCTCGTGGACGTTCTGCCGGACCGACTCGTCGACGAGCGCGCTGGCGCAGCTCGACAGCTGGACCGCACGCAAGGCGCCGGGCCTCGACATCGCGACCCAGTCGACCTACACCTGCGACCGCCCGCTGCCGTTCCTGTGGGACGGCGCCGCCGCGGGCGACACCCGCACCGGCGCGTGCACCGGCACCTCCGACGTCGACGACCTGGTCACCGAGGACGAGGGCGTGCTGCAGGTGCTCGGCACCGACTCCCTCACGATCGGCGGCAAGCGGGTCGAGGTCGTCCACGTGCGCACCACCGACACGTTCAGCGGTGACCAGACCGGCACCGAGGTCGGTGAGTGGTGGCTCGACGCCGCGACCGGGCTGCCCGTGAAGGTGCAGCTCGAGGCACGACTCGAGGGTGGCCCGTCCACCTACTCCGAGCAGCTCGCCCTCGAGCTGTCGACGCTGACCCCGGGGACCTGACCCCGGCCGACCTGACGTCCACCTCCGGCACGCCGGCGCCGGCCAGCGTCGCGGTCGACCATGCTGGAGGCGTGGACACGGCAGTGCTGCGGGTCGTGCAGCTCAACGTCGGGTCGCTGCTCGAGCCGGGTTGGGCCGAGCGGCGGGTCGAGGTGGTGACGTGGCTCGACGAGCTCGCACCCGACGTCGTGTGCCTCCAGGAGGTGTGGCAGGACGCGGCCAACCCGAACACCGCCGAGTGGATCGCGCAGCACGCGGCCGGTGAGTGGCACTGGGTCTTCGGCGGGCTGCCGGTGCCCGAGCACCTGCACGCGGACCGCTCCCTGCTGTTCGGCTCCGCGGTGCTCTCGCGCTACCCGATCGACGAGCACGAGCTGCACCCGCTCCCGGTGAACCGGGACGAGCCCGAGGACCCGTTCTCGTCGATCGCGCTGGAGCTGCTGCGGGTGCGCACGGCGGGGCTCGACGTGTTCAGCACCCACCTGCAACCGCCGCCGCACCAGGCGTACCACCGGGTCCGGCAGGTGCTGCACATCGACGACGTGATCCGGGCGACGGTCGACCCGCGCGCGGCGATGCCGCCGATCCTCTGCGGCGACTTCAACGCGGAGCCGACCTCGGACGAGATCCGGTTCCTCACCTCGAACGCGGTGATCGACGGTCGCAGCACCTACTTCCAGGACGCGTGGGCGGTGGTGCGCGGCAACGAGGTCGGCTGGACCCAGGACCCGGCGAACCCGGTGTACGCGGCGATGAACCTCCCGCCGAAGCGCATCGACTACGTGTTCGTCGGCAACCCGTTCCGGCGGCCGCGGGGCGGCGGCCGGATCGTCCGCTGCGAGCTCGCCTTCCACGAGCCACGCACCGGCACGCACGCGAGCGACCACTACGGCCTCGTCGTCGACATCACCTGGCCCGACCGGCCCGGCGACCCCCGCTGACGCGGGCGAGGCCCCGCGGACCCAGGGGTCGCGCTGACCCAGGGGACACGCGCGCGCATCGCGTGGTGACGTTCACGCTACGTGTGTAAACGACGAGAATCCTGGTGGATCTTCGCGAACCCTTGGACGCAGCGGAGCGGGATCGTTATGGTCCGCGACCAGCCGGGTGAGCGCTGGGGAAGTAGCCGCCGCTCGGCCTCCCGACGACCGCGGAGGTGGTTTGGCGATGACTCGCGCATCGATCGCACGCGCGCTCAAGGCGCGCACCATCGTGGTGGCGACGCTGCTGGTGGCCGTGTCGTGCGTCCCCCCTCCGGACAACGAACCTCCCGGCACCACGTCGAGCACCACGACCACCTCCACGAGCTCGACCACGACGTCGACGACGACGACCACCACCACGACCACGACACCGCCGGCGGAACCGACCCGGATCTCGGTCGTCGGCGACTACGGGTACAACCACCCGTACATCCTCGAGCTCGGCAGCCTCGTCGACCGGCTCGACCCGGATGCCGTCGCCACCACCGGCGACAACCTCCAGATCCGCGAGATGCCCGGCTACCAGGGCACCGACAAGTACGACCGCCTCGTCGGTCGCCACTTCTGCCGCTTCATGGCGGGCGTCGCACCCGGCCCCCACTGCCCCTCCGGCGGTGACTCACCGGTGAACCGGTTCTTCCCGTCCGCCGGCAACCACGACCACGACGACGGGCCGCTCGAGACCTACCTCGACTACTTCGACCTGCCCGGCGCCGGCGCCACGAGCACCCACCCGACCGGCTCCGAGCTCTACTACGACGTCCTGATCGGCGACGTCCACGTGTTCGTCGTCGACAGCGAGTCGGTGTCGATCGAGGAGGAGGGTGGTGTCCCGCCGGTGCCCACCGCGGCGCAGCGCGCCTGGCTCGAGACGGCGCTGGGCGAGTCGCCGGCGCCGTGGCAGGTCGTGGTGATGCACGAACCGCCGTTCGGGTCGAGCGCGGAGTACGGCTCCACCCCGCACCTGCAGTGGCCGTACGCGCAGTGGGGCGCGGACCTGGTGCTCAACGGGCACGCCGCCGTGTACGAGCGGGTGCACCGCGGTGGGATCCCGTACGTGACGAACGGGCTCGGCGGCGGCTACCCCGGCTCGTTCGGCACCCCGATCTTCGGGAGCATGTTCCGCTACGCCGAGGACGTCGCGACGACCACGCTGCTCACCGCGACGCCGACCTCGCTGCGGCTCGAGCTCGTCACCGTCGAGGACGAGGTGATCGACACCCACGTCATCACCGCGCCCTGAGCCACCGGGGCGGGCCACGCGCCGGGTGACCGGCGCGTGGCCCGCGTAGCCTCCCGGCATGGCCGATCGACGCGACCTCCGGCCGGGCACCACGTCGCTGGCGCTCCGCATCCTCCTCTACGCCGCGGTGGTGTTCGTCGTGCTCGGGGTCGTCGGCTGGCTGGTCGGGGCGGTGATCAGCCTGGTGCGGACGCTGGTGGTGATCGCCGCGGTGCTCGCGGTCGCGTGGCTGGTCGTGTCCGGCCTGCGCCGCTGAGCGGGGCGGTCGCGGCGGTCCAGCTCGCGGACCTCGCCGCCCGAGTGGTCAGCTCCCGGCGAGCAGGTCGCCGAGCTTGTCGAGCTGCGCCTTGTAGCCCATCTTCATGCCGAACGCGGCCATCTTCGCCTTCGACCCGATCCGGTTGATCGTGATGTGGAGCTTGACCGTGGTCGTGCCGCCGGACTCGGTCAGGGTGAGGTCGTTGACGTGCTCGATGGTCGAGGTGTCCTCCTGGCCCTCGGTCCACGAGCGTGCCTCCCACACCAACCGGCGCGGCGGCTCGACGATCGTGAAGGTGCCCGACATCGGCCAGCGGGTGCCCTGGTACTTGCCCATGCCCTCGCCGGCCTCGGTGACGACGTGGATCGAGCCGCCGACCCGAGGGTCGACCTTGCATTCGGGCACCAGGGTCTTCTCGGGCCCCCACCACTGGCGGAGCTGGTCCTCGTCGGTCCACGCCTGCCAGACCGCGTCGATCGGCGCGGGGTAGGTCCGCTCGATCTCGAGCACCTTCGTCTTCTTGAACAGCTGGGTGATCACGGGTGGCTCCCCTCGTCGGGTGGTTCGTTCGGTCGTTCGCCGTGTGCGGTCGGGTGGTGTGCGGTCGGGTGGTGTCCGTTCGAGCGCTCGCCGCTCGGGCAGTGCGCGTTCAGGCAGCCGCGCTGCGGACCAGCTCGGTGATGCGGTCCTCGGTCGGGCGGTCCAGGCCCGTGAGGAACCAGGCCGACCCGATGAGCTGGTGGCCCGCCCCCTCCTCCGGGGCGAGGTTCGCGTGCTCGGTGAAGCCGAACGAGACGTACCGGTCGTCGTCGACGCGGAAGAAGCAGATGACGGGCCCGCTCTTGGTCTTCGCGTAGCCCGGCATGCCGTACCACAGGCGGGGCTGCAGGTCCGGGGCGGCCGCCGTGATCACCTCGTGCAGCCGGGCGGCGACGTCCCTGAACGCCGGCAGCTCCGCGATCTTCTCCCTCACGGCGGCGTCGCCGCCGGTCTTGTCAGCCATCGGTGGTGCTCCTGCCGTCGTCGGGGTCGCCCTCGGCACGGCGCCGCTCGGCCTCGGCCAGGTAGCGGCCCAGCGAGTCGAGGCGGGCCTCCCAGGTCTGCTCGAAGGACTCGACCCAGGTGCCGATCTGTTCGAAGGGCGCGGCCTCGAGCTGGTAGATGCGCCGCCGCGCCACCGCCTGCCCGGTGACGATCCCCGCCTCGCTGAGCACGCGCAGGTGCTTGGACACCTGGGGCTGGCGGATGCCGAGCGCCTCGGCGATCTCCCCGACCGAGGACGGCCCGCTGCGGAGGAGCTCGACGATCCGGAGCCGGCTCGGCTCACCCAGAGCGCCGAACGTCGCTGCGTGCATGGTTCGACGGTACGACCATCACATATTCCCGTCAAGGAATATGTGATGGGTTCCGTCCTGCAGGTCGGTCGCCAGGGGGCGTGTGCTGCGGGACGGAACGGGCGGGACGGAACGGGGGTCGGGCGTCAGTCCCCTCGCAGGAAGGCGCCGGCTGCCCGCCACGAGATGCGGGTGCCGCGCTGCAGCAGCACCTGGTTGTAGATCCGCCCCGCGAGCTGCCAGGCGAGCACGACCCCCGCGACCATCAGGACGAGCGCGAGGCCGACCTCGAGCACCGACGCCGCACCCGCGGCCATGCGCATCGGCATCAGCAACGGCGCCAGCGGCGGGATCACCGACATCACGCGGCTCGCGGTCGACTCGGGCGCGTACCCGAAGAAGAACACGAGCAGGTAGGCGCCGATGAGCACGGTCATGATCGGTGCGGCGGCCGCCTGGGCATCCTCCTGGCGACTCACCAACGACCCGGCCAGGGCGAACAGCGTCGAGTAGAGCGCATAGCCGCCGAGGAACCACACGAGCACCATCGGCAGGGCCGACCAGACCTCGCCGGGCACGGAGACGGACGCGAGCGCGAGCGAGACCATGCCCGCCGTGACCGCGAGCACCAGCTGGATGAGCGCGGCGACCCCGATCCCGATGACCTTGCCGGCGAGCAGGTGCCGCGCGGGCACCCGGACGAGGAGCACCTCCACCACCGCGGTGGACTTCTCCTCGACCACGCCGGTGAGCACGTAGGTGCCGAAGGTCTGCAGCGTGATGAACAGCAGGATCGCCGCGAGCGTGCCGACGAGGATCGCCAGCCCGTCGTCGCCATCTCCACCGCTGAGCGTCGTCGCCTCGATCGGCCGCGCCGAGAGCGCCTCGGCGACCTCGGACTCCTCCAACCCGTGCCCGACGAGCGCGTCGCGGAGGTCGAGCGCGGCCCAGGCCTGCCGGACGATCGAGAGTGCCTGCTCGTCCACCTCGTCGGCGAAGAGCACCTGCCGGTCCTCGGCCAGCACGGCCAGGTCCGCGTCGCCGTCGTCCACGACCCGGCGTGCGGTCGATCCGTCCGGGACGATCACCGGGTCGACCTCGCGGTCGGACCGCTCACCCGCCGCGACGAGCGCCTGCTCGAGCGCGCCGCCGTCGGCGTCGACGACCGCGACGCGCAGCGCACCGGGTCCGTCGCCGACGCCGACCCGGACGATCACGCCGAGGGCCACGATGACGAGCACCAGCAGCCCGGTGCTGACCTGGAAGCTGCGGGCGCGCACGCGCTCGCGGATCTCGCGACCCGCGACGAGGCCGACCTGGCCCCACCCGCCGAGCACCCGACGCTGCCCGCTCATCGGCTCCCCACGTCCCTGCCGGCCTCCGCGTCGGAGGGGGCGGGTGCCACTTCGACGGGACGCCCGACCGCGTGGCGGAACACCTCGGACAGGTCCGGCGGGCCGTAGCGGTGCGCGACGACCTCGCCGGCGGCGCGAGCGCTCCCGAGGAGCTGCTCGACGGCGGTGCCGGCGGGGAGCTCCAACCGGTGCCGGCGGGCGGGCGGCCGTGGGCCCATCCCGTCGGGCGACCACGCGGTCGGCGACGCGAACTCGACCTCCAGGTGGCGGACCGGGCTCGCCGCCCGCAGGTCGTCCACCTCGCCGCGCAACACGACGCGGCCCCGATCCACGATCACCACCGCGCTGCAGAGGTCGGCGACCAGGTCGAGCTGGTGGCTGCTGAGCAGCACCGCGGCGCCGCGCTCCACCTGCTCCATCAGCACCTCGCTCAACGTGTCGACCGCGACGGGGTCGAGCCCCGAGAACGGCTCGTCGAGCACCAGCAGGTCGGGCTCGCCCAGCAGCGCCAGCGCGAGCTGCACGCGCTGCTGGTTGCCGCTCGAGAGGCTCTGCACGGTGTCACCCGCACGCTCCGCGAGGCCGAGGCGCTCGAGCCACCCGTCCGCGGCCCGCGCGGCCGCGGCGGCGTCCAGGCCGGAGAGCCGTGCGTAGTAGGTCAGGTGGTCCCGCACGGCCATCCGCGGGTACATGCCACGCTCCGCCGGCATGTACCCGAACCGCAGGCGCGCCGCGTCGTCGACGGGCGCCCCGTTCCAGGTGACCACCCCCTCGTCGAGCGCGACGAGCTGCATGATCGCCCGCATCGCGGTGGTCTTCCCGGCGCCGTTCGGACCGAGGAAGCCGACGAGCTCACCCGGTCGCACCTGGAACGACACACGGTCGAGGGCGACGACCGGGCCGAAGCGCTTCGCGACGCTGCGGACCTCCAGCATGACGAACCGACGCTAACCGCTCACACGCATGGCCCGCGAGGTGCCGGTCAGGTCAGGTCGTGGCGCATGAGGACGCGCGGGAACCCGTCCAGCACCGAGTCCGTGTCGGCGACCTTCACGAAGCCCTCCTGCTCGAACAGGGCGCGGGTGCCGACGTACGCCATCGTGAGGTCGACCTTCTCCCCGCCGTTGTCGACCGGGTACCCCTCGAGCGCCGGGGCGCCGGAGTCCCGGGCGAAGTCGATCGCGCCGCGCAGCAGGTGGTGGGAGATCCCCTTGCCGCGGTGTCCGGGTCGGACGCGGATGCACCACACCGACCACACGTCGAGGTCGTCGACGTGCGGGATCTTCCGGTTCCCGGCGAAGCTCGTCGCGGCCCGCGGCGCGACGCCCGCCCAGCCGACGACCTCGTCGCCGTCGTAGGCGAGCACGCCGATCGGGCCGCCCTCGAGCAGCTGCCGGACCCGCTCGCCGCGGGCCGGTCCGACGAGCTCGCGGTTCTCCTTCGAGGGGAGCCGGTAGCTGAGGCACCAGCAGACGTTCGCGTCGGGCCGCTTGGGCCCGACCATGGTCCTCACGTCCTCGAAGTCCGTCGCGGGTCGGGTCGTGATCGCCACCGCGCCACCGATACCACGGGCGGGGCACCTCGTGCAGCGCCCAGCGCGCGGGTTCAGCCGTCGAGGTGGGTGCGCAGCGCGTCGAGGCGGTCGTCCCAGCGGTTCGCGAGCGCCGAGAGCCATGCGAGCGCGGCGCGCAGCGGTTCGGGCCGCGCCCGGTAGCGCACCCGGCGACCCTCGGGCTCCTCGGCCACCAGCAGCCCGGCTTCGACGAGGTGCGCGAGGTGCTTCGCGACCGCCTGCCGGGTGATCGGCAACGTGGCGGCCAGCTCGCTCACCGTCGCCGGTCCCGTCCGGGCCAGCCGGTCGAGGATCTGCCGGCGCGTCGGGTCCGCCAGCGCGGTGAACACGGCGACGGCGGCGTCTTCCGACGCCGCCGCCCCGTCAGCCACCCGCGAGGTAGCGGGCGAGGTTGTCGAACTGCTCTCGCCAGCCCTGGGTGTTGTCGACGATCTGCTCCGGACCGTTGTACAGCGTCGCGAAGCCCGACTCGCGGACCGTGAGCGTGGTGCCGCCCTCGGCGTTCGGCCGCAGCGTGAACTCCACGACCGTGCTCTGCCCCGGCTCCAGCGGCCGGTCGTCGGACCCCCACCGGAACACGAACCGGGTCATCGGCTCGACCGCGACGATCACGCCCGGCGCCGTGCCGTAGTGGTCCCAACGGAACGTCATGGGCGCGCCCTCGCGCAGCTCCCACGACGCCGACCGGCAGAACCATCGCTCGAACTCGGAGGGGTCGGTCAGCGCCGCCCACACGCGCTCCACTGGGTGCGGGAGCTCGGTGGTGCGCTCGATGGTGTCCGGGGTCTCGGTGTGCGTCATGGATCGACCATATGGCAACCCTGAGGTTGCTATCAAGGATCTTTCGTGAGGAGCCACCCGGCGCGGGCCCGGTCGAGGGCGGCCCGCGCGGCGTGCGCCGGTCGGGGTCGGGGCCCCGGCCGACGGGCTCCGGTACTGTCAGCGCCGCTCGTCGGCGAGAGGGAGCCGAGCGAGAGGGAGCCGAGAGGGAGCAATGACTGATCACGACTTGTCCCGCCGCGCCGCCAAGCTGGTCGCCCAGGTCCAGGAGGTGGCGAAGGGCGCACTGCCCGCCGGGGAGCAGGTGCTGGTGGCGGTGCGCGTCAATCGGGAGGGCGCGGTGGCGGCGACGGCCGCCGGTGCGATCGGCGGCGCGGCCGGCGCCGTGGTGGCGGGGAAGATCCTCGAGGCGAGCGGTGCGGAGGGCGAGCACGCCGACCTGTTCTCCGACCTGCAGATGGCACTCGGCCTCACCGACCGATCCGTCGTGGTCACGAGCCGATCCAGCCTGTCCGGCAAGCCGAAGGCCTTCCGGGGCGCCATCCCGCTCGAGCACGTCGAGGGCGTGACGCACGAGCCCGGCCGCATGGGCGACGAGCTGCACCTCCGACTGAGGTCGGGGACCGAGGTGACGTTCTCGTGCGTCAAGGTCGACCCGGGGGAGGTCTTCGCCCAGGCGCTGACCGAACGCCTCGGTCGCTCCTGATCCCGTCCCACGGACGGACCGCCGGGTCCCGGCATCGGTGAGGGTTCGACCAGCACGGACCCTCTGTGGAACCCTCTGGCCGCGCCTGCCCGGGTGGTCGAACCGGGCCGACCGGGGTGGAGCAACATGCCGATCGATCTGACACCGGAACCACACGTCACCGAGCTGGCCGAGCGGGTCGCCGAGTTCGTGCGCGAGGTGGCGATCCCCGCCGAGCCGCGCCTGCGTCCCGAGGACCACGGTCCGTCCCCGGAGCTGCGGCGCGAGCTCCAGGACGCGGCACGGGCCGCGGGGCTGCTCGCACCGCACGTCGGCGCCGAGTTCGGCGGGCTCGGGCTCGACGTGCGGGGCCAGGCGACCGTGTTCGAGGAGGCCGGCTACAGCCTGCTCGGCCCCCTCGCGCTGAACTGCGCCGCGCCCGACGAGGGCAACATGCACCTCCTCGAGCGGGTCGCGACCCCCGAGCAGCAGCAGCGGTACCTCGCGCCGCTGGCCGCCGGCGAGACCCGGTCCTGCTTCGCGATGACCGAGCCGGCCCCGGGCGCCGGTTCCGACCCGTCCATGCTGCGCACCACCGCGGAGCCGGACGGGGACGGCTGGCGGATCACGGGCCGCAAGTGGTTCATCACCGGAGCGGAAGGTGCCGCCTTCTCGATCTGCATGGCGGCGACCCCGGACGCGGGCGGCGACGGCGCCACGATGTTCCTCGTGGACCTGCCGAACCCGGGCGTCGAGCTGGTCCGCCAGATCGACACGCTCGACAGCGCGTTCTCGGGCGGCCACTGCGAGCTGCGCTTCGACGGCGTCCGGGTGGGCCCCGAGGCCGTGCTCGGCGAGGTCGGCAAGGGCTTCACCTACGCGCAGGTCCGGCTCGGCCCCGCGCGGCTGACCCACTGCATGAGGTGGCTCGGCGCGGCGCGCCGTGCCCACGACGTGGCGCTCGACCACGCGGCGGAGCGCGAGGCGTTCGGCCACAAGCTGGCGGAGCTCGGCATGGTCCAGCAGCACCTGGCGGACAACGAGATCGACCTCGCCGCGTCCAGGGCCCTCATCACCCAGGCGGCGTGGGCGCTCGACCAGGGCCGGCGGGCCGCCAAGGAGACCTCGATCGCCAAGACGTTCGTGTCGGAGGCCGTCGGGCGGATCGTGGACCGGTCCGTGCAGGTCTGCGGCGCGCTCGGCATCTCCGGCGACCTCCCGCTGGCCCACATCCTCCGTGAGGTCAGGCCGTTCCGCATCTACGACGGGCCGTCCGAGACCCACCGGTGGTCGCTCGCGCGCCGAGCGGTGCGGCACCGTGCACAGGACCGCGCACAGGAGGGCGATGCCCGATGACCGATCCCCTGCCCGACCCCGACCGGCTGTTCCGGCTCGACGGCAAGGTCGCGATCGTGACCGGCGCGTCGAGCGGGCTCGGCGCGCGGTTCGCCCGGGTGCTGCGCGCTGCGGGAGCGGAGGTGGTGGTGGCCGCGCGGCGCTTCGAACGGCTCCGGGAGCTCGCCGACGACACGGGCGCGCACCCGGTGGCCTGCGACGTCGCGGCGGTCGAGGACCGCGAGCGGCTCGTCGGCGAGGCCCTCGACCGCTTCGGCCGGGTCGACGTGCTGGTGAACAACGCGGGCGTGGGGCCTCCCGGTCCCGCCGAGGACGAGCCGCTCGAGCAGATCGAGGACGTCATGGCCGTCAACGTGACCGGCCTGTTCCACCTGAGCCAGCTCGTCGGCCGGCACATGATCGAGCGGCGCACCGGCAGCATCGTGAACATCGCGTCGATCCTCGGGCTCGTCGCCGCGGCGCCGGTGAAGCAGGCCAGCTACTGCGCCTCGAAGGGCGCGGTGGTGAACCTCACCCGCGAGATGGGTGCACAGTGGGCGCGCAAGGGCGTGCGGGTCAACGCGATCGCACCCGGCTGGTTCCCCTCCGAGATGACCGCGGACATGGTCGACGACCAGCGCTCGATCGACTTCGTGCAGTCGAACTGCCCGATGGGCCGCTTCGGCGAGCAGCACGAGCTCGACGGGGCGCTGCTGTTCCTCGCCAGCGACGCGTCGACCTACTGCACCGGGCAGATCCTCGCGATCGACGGGGGCTGGACCGCCCGCTGACCGCCCGGCCCGCGTCCGGCGGGCGCTACGCCGGCTCCAGGGTCGGGAACCTCCACGAGCCGTCGAGGATCTCGGGCCGGGGCCGGTAGAGGCGGACGAGGTAGTTCCACCCCTCCGGCAGGGGGATCGAGTTCGGGACGTCGGGCCCGTGGTCCCCGAACCGCACGGTGATCGCGCCGTCCTCGTCGCGCACGCCGGTCACGCTGTTGATGCTGTAGACGTCGCGGTCGTTCGGCTCGAAGTAGCCGTCCGCGTTGTACACCGAGATCGACCAGAAGCCGTCGACCGGCACGTCGCGCACGACGAGCTCGTAGCAGCCGACCGGGAGCCCCGGGTCGACGCTGATGTAGGTCGCCTCGTGCGAGGGCAGTCCGCCCCACCCGGCCGCCGTGCCGATGAGGTGTCGCACCTTGTCGACGTCGCGGCGCGACCCGAAGATCCCGTCGAACTCGGTGAGCCCACGCGCCAGCGTGAGCAGCGCGCGCCGGGTCTCGTCCAGGCTGGCGGTGTCGTAGTCGGGCGCGGTGTAGGGCCGGTCGGACCGGGCGCTCAGGCGGAACCGGTCCTGGAGCTCGGTGACCTGTGCGACGTCCGCGGGGTCGGACGGGTCGACCAGGATCCTCACCGCGACGACGACGTAGGGGGTCTCGAACTGCTCGACGGTCAGCTCGTGCTCGCCCTCGTCGTGGAAGATCGCGTTCACGTAGTGGTCCTCGTTGACCACCATCACCGAGACGTAGCGGTCCCCGTGGGCCGGCACGGTGACGCTCGCCCCGGCGCTGATGTCGACGACCGCGAAGCTGTAGAGCGTGTCGCGGTTGAGGCGGATCACGGTCTGGCGGTCGACCGGTGTGGGCTCGCGGCCGTGGGAGAAGAGGTTGACCCCGCCGGCTTCGCGCTGGAGGTCGGTGAACATCCGGGCGGTCTCGGCCCGCACGAAGTTGTCGACGTTCACCCTGCGCGGCATGGCAGCCTCCCTATCCGTCCACCGGGCCGAGTATCCCAGAGGGCTGTGACAGCCTCGCCGCAGCCCGCTTCTGTTCGGCAGATGTCAACGCTTTCGTTGACATCTGCCGAACAGAACGGCGTTGGCATTGGCGGCGGCGTCGCGCCGGGCGTGCAGCAGCTCGAGCTCCGCGGCGTTCGAAGTCAGCGCGATCGCCCGGTCGAACGCCGCGGCCGCCTCCTCGTGCCGGCCCAGCGCCGCGAGCGCGTCGCCGCGCGCGGCGTGCAGCAGGTGGTAGCCACCAAGTGCCTCGGCGAGCGCGTCGAGCTCCGACAGCGCGGCGGCAGGGCCGTCGCGCTCCCCCAGCGCGATCGCCCGGTTGAGGGCGGCCACGGGAGAGGGCGCCACCGCGACGAGCCGGTCGTACAGGCCGACGATGCGCCCCCAATCGGTGTCCGCCGGGGACGTGGCGACGCTGTGCAGCGCGGCGATCGCCGCCTGCAGCACGTAGGGACCGGCGCGGCCTGCGCGGAGCCAGCGACCGACGATGGCGCGCCCCTCCGCCATCAGCTCCTGGTCCCAGCGCGTGCGGGGTCTCACCCCCTATACGAACGCGACCATCGCCGATCGACACCCCGAGCCAGAAATCCCGGTTCTGTTCGGCAGATGTCAAGGATTTCGTTGACATCTGCCGAACAGAACGGGCACCCCCGGGGACCTTGAGTCTGGGAATATCAACTTTGTTGCGGCAGTTCCGTTCCCACGTGTCCCCCATGTGGAGTCGCTGATGTCTGAAACCACCCAGCTGTCGCTGCCCGTCCTGCCGCTGCCGACCGGCGTCGTGCTCCCCGGCATGGTGATCACGATCGCGGTCGAGAGCGAGGAGGCAGCCGCCGCCGTCGACGCGGCGGGTGACGAGGGCCGCCTGCTGATCGTCCCGCAGGTGGACGGGCGTCACGCGCGCGTCGGCACCGTCGCCACCATCGAGTCCCGAGGGTCGCTCCCCTCGGGCGTGCCCGCGCTGGTGGTGCGCGCCACCCAGCGAGCCCAGCTGCGGGTCGCCTCCCCGCAGAGCAACAAGGTGCTGTGGCTCAACGCGGTGGCGGTCCAGCCCGAGGTCACCGAGCGTGCCCGCGAGCTCGGCGTCGAGCTGCGCGCCGCGCTGCGCGTCCTGCTCGAGGAGCGCGGCGGCCCGCGCCTGGCCGAGGTCCTGCGGGGCATCGAGGGGCCGGACGCCCTTGCGGACGCGGTCGGCTGGTGGCCCGAGCTGAGCCAGGAGCGCAAGGTCGAGCTGCTGGAGACGATCGACGTCGAGGAGCGCGTCGAGAAGGTGCTCGGCTGGGTCCGCGAGGCGCTGGTCGAGACCGAGGTCGCGGATCGGATCCGCAGCGAGGTGTCCGAGAAGCTGGACCGCACCCAGCGCGAGTTCGTGCTGCGCCAGCAGCTCGAGGCGATCCGCAAGGAGCTGGGCGAGACCGGCGACGCGGAGACCGAGGGCACCGCCGAGTGGTACCGCGCGCAGCTGGCCGAGCGCGAGCTGCCCGAGCACGTGCGCGCCGCGGCCGAGCGCGAGATCGACCGGCTGGAGCGAGCTGGTGAGCAGTCGCCGGAGCACGGGTGGATCGCCACCTGGCTGGACACCGTGCTGGGCCTGCCGTGGACGGAGCGCTCCGAGGACCGCCTCGACCTGGAGCGGGCGAGGGCGGTCCTCGACGCGGACCACACCGGCCTGGACGAGGTGAAGGACCGCATCGTCGAGGAGCTGGCGATCCGCAAGCTCCGGGCCGAGCGCGCCCGCAGTGAGGAGCCCACGGACCACGACGGCGGCACGGCGGAGGGGACCCCCACGGAGGGGACCCCGACCGAGGACGCCTCCGACGAGGACACCCGTGCACGCCACGGCACCATCCTGACCCTGGTGGGGCCTCCCGGCGTCGGCAAGACCAGCGTCGGCGAGTCGATCGCGCGCGCCCTGGGTCGCCGGTTCGTGCGCGTCGCGCTCGGCGGCGTGCGCGACGAGGCGGAGATCCGCGGTCACCGCCGCACCTACGTGGGCGCGCAGCCGGGCCGCATCGTCCGCGCCATCTCCGAGGCGGGCACGATGAACCCGGTCGTGCTGCTCGACGAGATCGACAAGGTCGGCAACGACTTCCGCGGCGACCCCTCGGCGGCGCTGCTGGAGGTGCTGGACCCGGCTCAGAACCACTCGTTCCGGGACCACTACCTGGAGCTCGAGCTGGACCTGTCCGAGGTGATCTTCCTCGCGACCGCGAACCAGCTGGAGACGATCGCGCCGCCGCTGCTCGACCGGATGGAGGTCGTTGCGCTCGACGGCTACACCGAGGACGAGAAGGTCGAGATCGCCCGCGACCACCTGGTCCGCCGCCAGCTCCGTCGTGCGGGGCTGCGCGAGGAGGAGGTGCGGTTCACCGACGAGGCGCTGCGCCGCATCGTCCGGGACCACACCCGGGAGCCGGGCGTGCGCTCGCTGGAGCGCGCGATCGCGAAGGTGCTGCGGAAGGTGGCGACGAAGGTCGCGACCTCGCGGGACGCTGCCGGCGAGCTCGCCGAGCCGGTGGTCGTCGACGTCGACGCGGTGCCGGAGCTGCTGGGTCGCGCGCGGTTCCACCGGACGGACCTGGCGGACCGCGTCGCGGTGCCCGGTGTGGCGGCCGGCCTGGCCGTCACCGGCGCGGGCGGCGACGTGCTGTTCGTCGAGGCGACCGCGCTGCCCGCCGACGACCCGTCCGGGGAGCGCTCGTCGCTGAAGGTCACGGGCCAGCTCGGCGACGTGATGAAGGAGTCGGCGTCGATCGCGCTGTCGTACGTGCGCTCGCACCGCGAGCAGCTCGGGGTGCCCGAGGGGGCGGACCGCCGCCACGTGCACGTGCACTTCCCGGCCGGCGCCATCCCCAAGGACGGACCGTCCGCGGGCATCACGATGACGACCGCGCTGGTCAGCCTGTTCACGGGCAGGCCGGTCCGGCCCAAGGTGGCGATGACCGGTGAGGTCACCCTCCAGGGTCGGGTGCTGCCGATCGGCGGCGTGAAGCAGAAGCTGCTCGCCGCCCACCGGCTGGGCCTGACCGAGGTGATCCTGCCCGCGCGCAACGAGGCGGACCTCGACGACGTGCCCGACGCGGTGCGCGACGAGCTGACCGTGCACCTCGTCGACGACGTCGCAGACGTCGTGCGGCTGGCGCTCGAGCCGGCCGCCGACGGCTCGGCCGTCGCGGCTGCCTGACCGCCCCGTCCGCGTCACACGGCTCACCCCTCGAGTCCGGGTGCGCCCAGTGCACCAGGGTGCGCTGGATGCACCCGGAGTCGACGCGGGAGGGCGGGGACCGGCTCGGCGGCTCAGCTCCGTGCCGGGGTCAGGAAGGCGTCGGCGACGCCGTTGTCGTCCGCGGGTGAGATCTCGTCGCCGGCCAGGAGGCAGACCCTCCCGCCGTTGAGCACCTGTCCGGCGTGCTTGCCGCAGTTCAACGCTCCGAGCTCGAGCTGCGCGCCGGTGTCGAAGGCGAGCGACACCCTCGACAGCGAGCCGTCCGAGCGGTCCAGCAGGAACATGTCGACGGTCCCGTTCGTGTCGTCGGGGACGAGGTTGGGCGCGTCGCTCACCGCGGCGATCCAGCGGCCGTCGGGACTGATGCCCGTGGGCATCAGCATCCCCTCGGGCTCGGTGGGGAACGCCTCGGAGGTGCCGGTGGCCACGTCGTGGATCCGGGGCGGCACGGTCTCGGTGAGCCCGGCGGTGACGATCGTCGAGCCGTCGTCGCTGACCACGTTGATGACGCCCAGGGTGACGATGTCGCCCTCGAGACGGGTCTGCTCCCCGGTCTCGATGTCCCACAGGTAGTAGCCGCTGGTGCCCGTGCCGGACTGGTCGAGCCAGTGGTACATCGCGAAGCGCCCGTTGCCGCTGAGGCCGACGAGCCCGACCGTGCCGAAGTCGGCGGGACCCCACGGGCAGTCCGTCTCGGTGCCCGTGGCGAGGTCGCGCACGCAGCAGTAGCTCGGGAAGATGCCCAGCGAGGGGCCCGCGCCGTACAGGGCCCGGGTGCCGTCGTCGGTCAGCACCGGCACCGACAGGTTGGTGGGCCCGGTCCAGGTCGTGGTGGTGCCGGTGCTGCGGTCGTGCACCCCGTAGGTGGACCCGTCGGCGAACTTGAGCCCGACGTAGCGGCCGTTGCGGGAGATCATCGGCGCGTCGGCGGTGTGCTCCGCGATGCGGGTGACGTGGCCGGTGCGGTTGTCGCGGACGAAGGTGTCGGCCACCCCGTTGGTGTCACCCGGTACGAGGTTGCTGGCCGAGGAGCGGAAGGCGGTCCAGCGGCCGTCCGCGCTGACGCTCGCCGCGATGGCGGATGCGTTGCCCGGCACGCCGCCGTTGCCGAGCGTGATCGGGTCGTTGTGGTCGTACTTCGGTGCGGGCTCGGGCGGCGGCCCGCAGGCGACGAGCGCGATCGCGGCCACGGCGACGAGGCAGACCGACAGTGCGGTGGTGCGGCGGCGAGGCATGCCGTCCCCCCTTCCGTTCGTCCGACCCCGCGAACGTAGTCAGGGGGCTGCGCTCGATGAGGCGGAAACCGCGGACCGTGGGGCATCGCGGGCGGAGGTCGCCGCTCAGCGGGGGTTCCGCGGGGCCGGGCCCGTGGCGGCCAGCTCGTCGAGCAGGTGCCGGGCGTCGACCAGGTCGGGGGTGCCGAACCCCTCGGTGAACCGGTCGTACACCGGCTCGAGCGCCGCGGCGGCCGGCCCGGTCTGGCCCGACGAGGACCACAGGTGCGCCAGCGCCAGGTTCGCGCGCAGCTGGAGCATCGGCGCGTCCAGACGTCCGGCACGCTCGACCGCCTCGAGGACCACGCCCTCCGCCTCGCGCTCCGACCGCTCCGCGAGCAGGCCCGCCTTCACCAGCAGCAGCTCCGACTCGAAGGTCTGGGGGTCCGGGAGCTCGTCCACCAGCCGGATCGCCTCGTCGATGTCCGCGAGGCCCTCGTCGGGGCGTCCCGCCAGACCGAGCGTCGCGGCGTGCAGCTGCAGCAGCGACGGCCAGAACACGGGCGGCGACCTCAGGTCCTGGTAGCGCTGCATCGCGGATTCGAGCTCCGCGAGGCCGTCGCCGACGGCTCCGGCCGCCGCGATCGCCGCGCCCTGCAGGGCGCTGGCCGCGGCCGTCCACACGTCGAACCCGTGGGTCGCACCCACGTGGCCCGCGACGGCGGCGTGCTCGGCGGCCCGGTCGGGTTGCCGCAGCCACATCCTCAGCAACCCGGTGTGGAACCGGGCATACGCGATGCTCTGGGGGTGCCCGAGCCGCTCGGCGAGCTCGATCGCCTCGTCCGCCATGGCGACGGCACGGTCGGGGCGGCCCCGCATCCACAGCAGCATCGCGTCGACGGCGCGGCACACCACCCCGGGGTCGTTGCCGGCGGCGAAGCGCTCGAGCCGGTGCGGTGTCGACCCGTACGCGGCGATGCCGCGCTCCACGTGCTCGACCCCCTCGCCGAGGTGGGTGGTCATCCCGACGCTCGCACCGACCACCACGTGCCCCTCGACCCGGGCGTCGGTGTCGTCGAGGCGCTCCGCGAGGTCGAGGAGCTGCTCCCCCATCGCTGCCGCCCGTGAGAACTCCGACCGGTACAGGTGGAACGTCGCGAGCGCTCGCAGCACGGGGAGCTGCGGTGGGCCGTCCATGGCTTCGCGCAGCTCCAGCGCCCGCTGGTACGCGCGCTCGGTCTCGGGCGTGTAGCCCTCGGACGCGAGCAGGACCCGCGCCAGGCTGATCTGCAGGAGGATCTGGTGGCGCACGTGCTCCTCGTTGGACGGGGTCGAGGAGAGCACCCCCAGCAGGTCGCGGATCATCCTCGCCGTCCCCCGGTACCAGCCGCGTGCGTCGTAGAGCAACCACAGGCCGTCGGTGAGCTTCCCGAGCTCGTCGAACGCCGCCCGGTCGACCCAGTACCGCCAGGCGGTGTGCAGGTTGTCGACGTCGACGGACATGCGCTCGGTCGCGCGGTCACGGTCGTCGCCGACGAGCTCCCGGTACCGCTCGAGCGCCCAGTCGGCGAAGTGCTCGGCGTGCGCCCGGCAGGCGCGCTCGTGCAGCTCGGTGTCCGCGGCGAGTCGTTCGCCGGCGAACGCGCGGATGCTCTCGAGCATGGTCAGTCTGGGACCGACGCCCGTGGTGTCGACCTGGCGCACGAGGCTCTTGTCGACCAGCGAGCCCAACCCGTCCAGCACGTCGATGCCGTCGAGCAGCCCGGCGCGGCGGGCGACGTCCTCGACGGACTCGACGGTCATGCCGGAGAAGATGGCGAGCAGTTCGAGCAGCCGTTGCTCGCCGTCGGTGAGCAGCTCGTAGCTCCACTGGATCGTGTCGCGCAGGGCGCGCTGGCGCTCCGGGGCGTCGCGCGCCCCGCCCTTGAGGAGGTCGAGCCGGTCGACGATCGCCCGCGGGGACAGCACCGCGAGGCGCGCCGCCGCGAGCTCCAGGGCGAGCGGCAACCCGTCGAGCCGAGCGCAGAGCTCACGCACGGCGGCGGCGTTGTCCGCGTCGAGCCGGAAGTCGGGTCGGACGGCGCGTGCGCGGTCGACGAAGAACTGCACCGCCTCCGCGTCCTCCCACCCGCGCGATCCGTCGTCGACGGCGGGGAGCTGGAGCGGGGGCACCACGTGGACCTGCTCGCCCGCCACGTGCAGCGGTTCGCGGCTGGTCGCCAGCACCGTCAGCCCCAGGCAGCGCCGCAGCAGGTCCGCCAAGGTCGGCGCGGCCTCGGTGACCTGCTCGAGGTTGTCGAGCACCAGCAGCGTGCGCTGCGCGCCGATGCGCTCCTCGAGCTCGTGGCGAACCCCGGCGCGCGGACCTGGAACACGTGCATCGGCGAGCGGAGGTCGCGCAGGCGGTGCTCGCCGAGGTCGAGGAGCTCGACATCAGCTGGCAGCGCGCCGCGCAGGAGCTCGTGGGTCGACCCGGACACCAGGAGCTGGCCGCCGTGTGCGGCGCCCATGAGCCGCGCGCACCGGTTCGGCGTGTGGCTCTCGTACTGGGTGCCGACGACCCGCCCCTCACCGGAGTGCAGGCCCATGCGGGCGCGCAGCGGCCCGACGCCGCCCCAGTCCTCCGCCTCCAGCACTCGCTGCGCGTCGACGGCGGCCACGAGCGCGTCGCGGGCGGTGCCGAACGCGGCGGCGATGCCATCGCCCATCTCCGCGAACACGACCCCGCCGTGCTCGTCGACCGCCCGCTCCAGCAGCTCGAGGTGCCGGGCGACCGCGGCGGCCATCCCGTCGGGGTCGGCTTCCCAGCGGCGGGTCGATCCCTCGAGGTCGGTGAACAGGAAGGTGACGGTCCCCGACGGCAGCTCCCTCGGCGCGCGCCCCCGCTGGTCCTGCGACCCGCCTCCGGACGCGAGCTCCGAGTCCACCTGCCCACCACCGTAGGCCCGGCACGCCGGATCCGCCCCGGCGACCGACCCTCCCGTCACCGCTCGTCGAACGACTCCGACATCTGCTCGAGCGCGTCGATGAGGATCGCCGCGTCCTCGTCGCTCAGCTGCGCGTCGCGGTGGATCCTGCGGTAGTTGGCGGGCGGCATGTCACCGTCGACGATCTCGTCCTCGGCGTCCGCTGCGGCATCCGCGCCGTCCTCGTCCCACTCGGAGAAGTTCATCTCTGCACGCCCGCCCTCGACGTCGCGGCGGACCAGCCACGACATCGGTGCGACGTAGGAGTAGAGCGGCCAGTCCGTCTCGTTGCTGTGGCAGGCGTAGCAGGCGACGCGGGCGATGGACTCTGCCCGCTCGTCGGGCCAGGGGGCCGGCGAGGTGACGGGAGGGTTCGTCTTCGTCCACCCGTAGGGGACGAGCTGCGCGGCGACGAACAGGCCCGCCGCGGCGAGGGCCCCCCAGAGCAGCACCCGCTTCACGGGCACTCCCCGACGACGCGGTCGTGTGGTGCCCGTCCCGTCCTGCAGGCGCGCTGGCCCGAGGCCCGTTCCGCGGGACGGAAGCGGGTGGGGCCGGGGTCAGCGGAGGCTGTCGGCGACCTGGGCGAACAGACGGAGCGACTCGGTGTCGGGGTAGTCGCTGCACCACGGGTAGAAGCCGGTGCAGCCGAGCTCGACGTAGGTGCGGATCCTCTCGGCGACCTGCTCGGGCGTGCCGACGAGGTTCCCCTCCCGCCACGAGTCCGCGGGCTCGCCCCAGAACGACATGGATCCCGCATCGAGCACCTCCCGCTCGGTCTCGCGGATGAACACCTCGGGCGAGATCGTCTTGCGGATCTCGTCGTAGTCGCGCCCGACGTCGCGGCAGTGCTGCTGGAGCACCTCCGCCTTGTGCTGCCACTCGTGGGGCTTGCCGCCGAAGTTCGACGCGTCCGCGAGGCGGGCGACGACGCGCAGGGTGAGCTGCTCGCCGCCACCGCCGATGAGCACCTCGGGGCGCGGCTGCTGCAGCGGCTTCGGGTCGCACTGGGCGCCGTCGAGCGTGAAGTGCCGCCCGTGGTAGGTGACGTCCGGTTCGGACCACATGGCGGTCACGATCTCGACGGTCTCGCGCAGCATGCGGATGCGGTCCGCCGCCGGCGGGAAGTCGTAGCCGTACCCCTTGAACTCGTGCTCGTACCAGCCGGCGCCGATGCCCCAGATGAGCCGGCCCCCGGAGATGACGTCGAGGTTCGAGGTGATCTTCGCGAGCAGCCCCGGGTTGCGGTACGGGGCGCAGCCGACCATCTGCCCGAGCTTGATGCGCGAGGTGCGCTGGCTGATCGCGGCGAGCGCGGTCCAGCACTCGAACATCGCCTCGTGCGCGGGGGTGGGCACGTTGTGGAAGTGGTCGTAGAACCACAGCGAGTCGAGGCCCAGCTCCTCGGCGAGCTGGGCGACCTCGACGGCCTTGGCCCACTTGGCCTGCGGGTCCTCGATCGAGGACAGCTCCATCTTCCAGCCCTGGGGCACGAAGACCCCGAAGGTCAGCTCGTGGGACGGCATGGGCACTCCCTTTCGCGCTCGGCGGTCGCCGCACGGCCGGTCACACCGTGCGGGACGGGCGCCGCGACGATGCCACAGCACCGCGCCGCGGGGGCGGGCCGACAGATCCGCCGCCTCATGTGTCGGCGAGCTCCAGCGCGACCTTCACGTCCGTCGGGCGCTTCGCGAGCGCGTCCTGCCACGATGCGACCGGCACGCGTCGGGAGACCAGCGCACCGAGCCAGTCCGGGTCGGCGGCGACGAGGCTGCCGACCGCGGCGTCGTAGTGCCGGCGGTTCGCGTTGACCGTGCCGACGACCACCGCGTTCTCGAGCACGAGCTGGCGGTTCAGGGCGCCGGCGTCGAGCTCGATCGAGCGTGCGCCCGAGGAGATGCCGGCGAGGCAGACGACGCCGGTCGGGGCGAGGTGTTCGATCGCGTCCAGGACGAGCGAGCCGACGCCGGTGCACTCGATCTCGACGTCCGGCGACAGGCCCACCTCGTCGACGGTGCCGGAGTGGTAGGTCGCACCGAGCGCGTCGACCAGGTCCGGCTTCGGCCCGTCCCGCACGCGGTCGAGCACGTGGGTCTCGTAGCCCCGCTGACGGGCCATGAGCGTGGCGAGCAACCCCACCGGGCCGGCGCCGGTGACGAGCGCACGGCGAGGCCACCAGTCCGACCTCGCGACGATCCGTTCGACCTGCTCCCACGCCTTGGCGACGATGCTCGCCGGCTCGACGAGCACGGCGTGCACGCCCAGCTCCGAGGGCACCGCGACGAGCCGCTCGGCGGGGACGGCGAACCGTTCCCGGGCGAAGCCGTCGCGGCCCTTGATGCCGTGCTCGGTGTAGCGACCGTTGCGGCACATGTCCCACTCGCCGACCGCGCACGCGTCGCAGGGGACCGGGTCGGGCCACCTCACCATCGGCACGACGAGGTCACCCGGGGCGAACCCGGTCCCCTCGGGTGGTGACGTGACCCGCGCGAGCGCCTCGTGGCCGACCACCAGCCGGTCCGCCCCCGGGGGTGGCCTGCCGTAGCGGCCGGACACGATCTCGGCGTCGGTCCCGCAGATCCCGACCAGCAGCGTCTCGAGCACGACGTCGTGCGCCCCGACCGACGGCTCGGCGACGTCGTCGAGGAGCGCCGAGTCGGCCGCGCCGGGCCGGACGGTGAGCGCCCGCACTAGCGGTCCTCGCCTCGGGCGACGGCGGGGCTGCCGGGGCCGGCCCCGAGGTTGTGCGCCGTGTTCACGAGCGTCACGTGGGTGAACGCCTGCGGGAAGTTGCCCATGAGCCTCCCGAGCATGGGGTCGTACTCCTCCAAGCGCAGACCGACGTCGTTCGCCAGGCCGATGAGCGCGTAGTCCTGGATCCTCACTCGACCCCCTCGTCCTCGACCGGGCGCCCCCTTCGACGACGTCGCACGGCTCGTCCGGTGTCGGCCGGCGCCGACGCCCGGCGAACCCGTCGCTCAGACCGCCGTCGCCTCGGCAAGTTCGAGCGGCACGACCACCACGGGCCGAGGGCTGTGGTGCGCCAGGTGGCCGGCGACGGAGCCGAGGTGCGGACGACCGAGCGTCCAGTGACCGGTGTCGCCGACCACGACGACGTCCGCCCCGGAGTCGACGACCTCGTGGCTGAGGACGTCCCGCGGGTCGCCGGTGAGGACCTTGCACTCGCAGGCCACGCCGCGCTCCCGTGCGACCTCGCCACACCGGTGGTCGAGCTCCGCCGAGAGCGGACCGACGTCCTCCCGCCCCTCGACCACCCTCACCGCGACCACGTCCGCGTGGAGGGCCGCCGCGAGCTCGGTGGCTTCGTCGACGGCCCGTCGGGCGACGACGGTTCCGTCGTCGCCCACGAGCACCTTCCCGAGCTTCGCCATGACGGTCACCTCCGCCCCGCCGTCGTCCAACTGCACCGGCACCCGACACGTACCCCGAACCATGCGGGCGCGAGTCACCGCGCACGCCCGCGGTGCTGGTCGGCCGCGTTCGGCGGTACGTTCGGACCGTGCACCGGATCTTCACGACCGCGTTCTCATCCGTGTACCCCCACTACGTGACGAAGGTCGAGCGCAAGGGGCGCACGAAGGCAGAGCTCGACGAGGTCATCACGTGGCTGACCGGCTACGACCGGGACGAGCTGCAGGCACACCTCGACGCGGACACGACGTTCGAGGACTTCTTCGCCGGTGCGAAGCTCCACCCCAACGCGAAGCTCATCACCGGGGTGGTCTGCGGTGTCCGGGTGGAGGACGTCGAGGACCCGCTGATGCAGCAGATCCGCTACCTCGACAAGCTCGTCGACGAGCTGGCCAAGGGCAAAAAGATGGAGAAGGTCCTGCGCGCCGGCTGAGCCCGTCTGCGCGATGAGCTCGCCGCCCGGCGTACGTCAGAACATGACCGACCCACGATGCGCGGTTCCCGCGCCGAGAGGGGGCGAGCGATGGAGACCATCAACCTCGGAGCCGCCGACGGGTTGCCGCCGGTGGACTGGAACGCCGTCGTCGAGCGGCTGCGTGACGGGTCGCCTCCCGCGCCCGACGCGCACAACGCCCGCACGACGTGGCTCACGACGATCAACGAGGACGGCAGCCCCCACGTCACCGCCGTCGGCGCGGTGTGGCTGGACGGGACGTTCTGGTTCCAGACCGGCGCGCGCACCCGCAAGCACCACAACGTCGAGCGCGACCCACGCTGCTCGGTGGCGATGTCGATCCTCGACGCGGACGTCGTGCTCGAAGGCGAGGCGGTGAAGGTGACCGACCCCGCCGACGTGGCACGCGCGGCCGAGGCGTGGTCGGCGGGAGGGTGGCCGGCCGTGCCCGACCGGAGCGGCACCGGCATCACCGCTCCGTTCAACGCGCCGGCCCAGGGGCCCCCGCCGTGGGACGTGTACCGGATCGAGCCGCGCTCCGCGGTGGTCACGATGGGCGTCGAGCCAGGCGGCCTCACCCGCTTCCGGTTCTGAGCCGTCGTTGCGACGGCGCCGCGGGGCGCCGCCGGGCGGTCAGCCGCGGGCGGCCATGCGGGCGACGAGCGCCACGAGGTGGTCGTGGAACGCCCGGGCGTCGAGGTCGTGGCTCCAGCCGCACCTGGGCACCGAAGTGCTCGGCGTAGCGGTCCGCGTCCGCGACGTCGTCGCGGTGGGTGAGCAGCACCACGTCGATCCCGCCCAGCGAGCTCACCGGCTCGACCACGTCCCGGGTCCAGCGGGGTGAGTCGACCATGAGGTTCACCCCGTCGCGGACCACCAGGTACGAGTGGGCGCCGAACGAGTCGCGGGAGTTGTGCCCGAGGCGGAACACCCCGTCGCCCAGGTCCTGTGGGAACGCCGGCTTCCCGGGGCGGCGCAGCTCGACGTGCCCGACCGACCTGGTGGGGCACACCTCCACCGCCCGCCAGGCCATCTCCACCTCCTCCGGGGTCGCCGGCTGGCGCACGAAGTACGACACGCCGTCACCCGGGTTCCGCTCGATCAGGCCCGGCGCGACGTGGCGGGCGGCATCGCAGTCGATGCAGCGATCGTCGACGAACCACGGCCCCGGCGCCCCGGCCGGGTGTCGGTCCTGGATCCGAGCCACACCGCCGAGGCTACGGCCGGTCGGTCAGCCGGCCTCAGCAGGGGCTGCGGCCTGCATGCCGGCGATCCGGTGCACCGACTCGACGAGCCGGGAGGCCTCCGAGGTGGGCACCACGGTGCGCTGGGACGACGGTGCCAGCTCGCGGAGCAGCTCGTGGACCTCGGCGACCGCGAGGGGGTCCGCGGCGAGCGCTGCGGCGGCGTCGAGCAGGAAGTCGGACACGTCCCAGATGGGCGTGTACTCGCTCGTCATGCGCGCGGCGAGGCGGTCCGTGGCCTCGGCGATCGCTGCGGTGGCGTCACTTGTCGTCGGGGCGGCAGTGGTGGTGGGCATCGAGCCTCCAATCGGTCCTCGTCGGCATCGCATGAGGTGCTGCCTCGTTGATGTCCCCAACCACTGGTCGAGCCGAAACCATCCCCGAACCACCGATCCGCCGCTGAGCGCCGCCTCACCCCGCCTTGACCCGGTCGGCGGAACCGGGTCCGGAGCCTGGATCCGGCTGCCCGCGCGGCACGGCGGCCGGTTCCCGCGGCAAGCTGCGGGAGCGCACGGAACGGAGGTTCCCGATGAGCTACGCAGTGGATTTCGTCGACGTGTCGACCATCGGCCTCGAGTCGTCACCGGTCGCCGAAGCGCTCGCCGGGCTCCGGGCGAACGAGGCCCGCTACTTCAAGAACAAGTACGGCGCAGAGTTCGTCGTCGAGCCGGCCGCGAAGGCCCAGGACCTGGTCGACTGGGTGCACCGCATCCTCGAGGAGGAGCGCGGCATCGTGATCCGCTCGAAGCCGCTGGAGGCCGCCGCCCTCGAGCTCGGCGACGTGTTCTGGGTGCACGTCTTCTACGAGAGCGGGTTGGCGGTCAACGTGCTCGACGACCCGAACAAGCGGGCGGTGGGCTTCAAGCTCTCCGAAGGCATGGAGGTGCCCGAGGAGCTGAGCGGGTTCAAGTTCGCCCGCCAGAAGTCGAAGCTGGCCGGCACCATCCGCGGCTCGTACTTCGTCATCAAGGGCGAGTACGAACGGCCCCGCCCGTCGTAGCGGGCACGCCGGCGGGTGCTCCCGCTGCCGTGGCGCCCGGACCAGGGCGTCAGGACAGGTCGGTCTCGTAGGGGGTGCAGTCGGGGACGGCGGGCCCGCCGTGCTCGGCCATCCACGCCAACCGATCGCACACCGACGGGCCGATGACCTGGTCGTGGCCGAGCCCGGGATAGGTGCGGTAGTCGACGGGTGAGCCGTGCTCGTCGAACGCCTCGACCATCAGGTTCGTGAGCTGCACCGGCACGTCCTGGTCCTCCTCCCCCTGGACCACCAGGACCGGCCCGACGACCGGCTCGTTCTCCGGGTTGCCGTGCCGGGAGATCCGCTCCGACAGCTCCCAGGCCTGGTCAGTGCTCATGGAGAAGATCTGGTCGACCTCGCCGACGTCGAGGCGCGAGTAGGCGTCCAGCAGGCAGCCGTCCTCGAGCAGGACGTCGCGGTGCGAGAGCCCCGCCGGGCCGAGCACGTCGTCGACCTCGAAGGTGTCGTCGACGGTGGAGAGCCCGGCGAGCATGTAGACGCCGTACGCGAGGTCGGCGGGCACGGAGCCGACGGTGATCGCCGGCAGTGCCAGCTCGAGCCCGGAGGCCGGGGCGATCGACACGGCCCCGGCGAGGTCCAGCTCGGGGGCGCGCTCCGCAGCCCGGGTCGCGAACAGGGCGGCCTGGCCGCCTTGTGAGTGGCCCACCGCGAACCACGTCGTCGACAGGTCGGGTTCGACCTGTCGGGCCGCGGTGACCATGTCGACCATGGCGTTGCCCTCGTCGACACCGACCAGGTACGAGTGCATGCCCGGGGTGCCCAGCCCGGGGTAGTCGGTGGCCACGACCGCGTAGCCGGCGTCGAGCATCGTCGACGCCTCCTGCGCGTACTCGTTGTAGAAGAGGTTGTCGGTGAGCGACGGGGCGCACGCATCGGCGACCCCGGTCGTGCCGTGGCCCCACGAGACCACCGGCCAGCCGCCCTCGGGGGCGGTGCCGTCGGGAACGAACACGACCCCCGAGACGGGGACGGTGCGGCCGTCGCGGTCCTCCGAGGCGTACAGGACGCGGTGGCGTGTGGCGCCGGCCAGCCGGTCGACCGGTGGGAGCTCCTCAGCGGCGAGCACGTCACCCGGCGCGGCGTCGGACAGGTCGTCGGGGACCTCGTAGGTCGACCCGTCGATCACCGGGGCCGGCCATTCCTTGGGGGCAGGCGTCGTCGACGGGTCCGCTGCGTCCTCGGAGGCGGAGTCGCTGCTGCACCCGGCGGCCAGCAGGACGGCGACGGCGACGATCGGGATGAGACGGGTCGTCATCCCCGGAAACCTACGGGCACGGCCGCCGGTGCATGCGTGTTCGCGGCCCGTCTCGGCGCGGCGCTCCTCGCCAATTCGTCCCGAAAAACGGGACGATCTGACCGCTGACCTGTCACACCGTCCCGAAAAACGGGACGTTCCGTCCGCGTGACCTGCCAGGTCGTCCCGAAAAACGGGACGTTCTGGCAGGTTGCTGGATCTCGAAGCGGAGCGAGGCCCCGGGAGGGAGCCTCCCGGGGCCTCGGTGTGCTGCGACGTCGGTCGTCGGCAGAGACGGGCCGACCGGCCCGTCGACTCACTCGTCGCCGGCGACGTTCTCGTCCGGGTCGCTGGTCTGCAGGACCCCGGCGCAGGAGTCGAGCCCGAGCCTGCTCGGAGAAGGAGGTCCCGAACTCGAGGATCGCCATCTCGATGTCCTCCTCGGTGGCGGCATCCGCGAGGGAATCCGCAGCGGTCGAGGCGACGGACTGCAGCTCGGCGACGGCGTCCTGCTCCTCCTCGGGGACCTCCAGCCCCTCGAGGCCGGTCGCGAGCTCGGCGAGCTCAGCGGACATGCCGAGCGCGGCGGCGAAGGGGTCGTCGGGGTGCTCCACCCCGACCTGCTCCACGTTCTCGGTCATCGTGGTGCACAGGGCGTTCGCCTCGTCCTGCCACGACGACTCCTCCACCGCCTCGGGCTCGTCGCTGGGCGGCTCTGCGGGCCCGTCGTCGCCTCCGCACCCGGAGAGGGCGACGGCGGCAGCGAGGACGGCGAACAGGGTCCGGCTGGTCTTCATGGTGGTCCTTGTCGTTGGAGCGCGCGCGACCGCCCGCCCTGCGAGGCGAGCCTCGACGGCGGTGGGTGCAACGGTGCAGTGCGCGGGGCGGGGTGCATCCGTCCCCGGCATCGTCGGCACGGAGGTGCCGACGATGAGCACGCAAGCGCCTCACCGGTGACGAGGTGGTGCGCCGCCTGGGCTGGCGGTCCGGGCGGGGACGCTCGTGGTGGACCCGACCGGACTCGAACCGGCGACCTCCTCGTTGCGAACGAGGCGCTCTCGCCAACTGAGCTACGGGCCCTCGACGAGTGGTGGGGCGGGAGGACGGCACCTCGCCGCTCGCCAACGATATTGCCGGAAATCGACGGCACTGTGTGCTCCCCTGGCACACCGGGTCGCAACCCGCGTTCTGAGCCTCAGCGAGCTCAGCCGGACTCGACGGGCGCCCCGGCGATCATCGCCTCCTCGTTCTTCGGGACCTCGCGATCCCGGAACACGAAGGGAAGGCCCGCCGCCACGGCGGGCCGCCGGCGGTCCATCAGCTGGAAGTGCACGTGGGGCTCGCTCGTGTTGCCGGAGTTCCCGCACTCAGCCAGCTGCTGCCCGGCGCGTACGACCTGTCCCTCCGAGACGGTGATCGACCCTCGTCGGAGGTGAGCGAGCGCGGCGTAGGTGCCGTCGCCGAGGTCGAGGATCACGTGGTTGCCGAGCAGCGCGCCCGGGCCCAGGAGCTCCCGGGCGGAACCTTCGACGAAGGCGTAGAGCAACGCCGGCCAGGAGTTCCGGCTCCAGTGGTCGCGCCAGGAGTTGCTGGTCCTCACGACCCGACCGTCGGCCGGGGCGAGCACCGGTTGCCCGAAGCCGGGGAAGTCCTCCGGACGGCGCATCAGTGGCCAACGGTGCACCGGCGTCCACACGGTCCCCGGGTCCGGCCAGTGCACGAGGTCGATCGCATAGGTCTGTCCCGTGGAGTGCACCCCGTGGCTGGGCACCTTGTCAGCCGGGCTGTTGATCGCGATCCACCGGCCCCGGACGGGGACCTCCACCACGACGGGCTCGCGCCGCACGGCGAGGCCGCGGACGAAGGTGGACAGGACGCTCGCTGCGACCAGCACCGCCCCTGCCCACGACACCACGGGCTGCCCGTGCAGCGGCGAGGTGACGACGAGGAGCACCCCGCAGATCAGCGTCGGCAGCCGGAGGCGGGCCGCCACGACGGCGAGCTTGGACGTCGGCGACATTCGGAACCACCTACCCAGCCGGTCGCAGCGACCACCCCAGCCGACTGCCATCGGGCCAGGCGCCACTTCCCGACCGGGCTCGGTGCGAGCGAAGCCCGATCCTCGGTCCGTCGCCGACCCGACTCGCGAGTCCTACCGCGACTGCGAGTACCTCGCCGTGCCCAGCTCCGCACCGGCGCCCGGCACGAGCGTCCGTTCCCGGAGCTGCGCCCCGAAGTAGCGGGCGTGCGGGTCGACGGTGACGTCGCGCGGATCGTCCGTCGCGTCGAGGTGGTCGCGTAGCAGCTCGTCCAGGCGGAACTGCTCGGGGCCCGCGATCTCGACCACCCCGCAGATCGGCGCACCGACGGCGACCTTGGCGAGCGCGGCGGCCACGTCATCGCCCGCCATCGGTTGGATGAGCACCGGCGCGACGCGGACCGTGTCGCCGTCCGTGCCGGCCTCCGCGATGCGCCCGATGAACTCGAAGAACTGGGTGGCGTGCACGATGGAGTACGGGATGGCGGAACGCTCGATCAGCTCCTCCTGCGCCGCCTTCGCTCGGAAGTAGCCGCTCTCGGCGGCCAGGCGTTCGGTGCCGACCACCGACAGGGCGACGTGGTGGCGCACCCCGGCGGCGGCTTCCGCGGACAGCAGGTGCCGGGTCGAGGTCTCGAAGAACTCGAGGACCGCAGCGTCCTCGAACGACGGCGAGTTGGCGACGTCCACGACGACGTCGGCGCCCTGGAGGGCCTCGGCGAGGCCGGCGCCGGTGAGCGTGTCGACGCCCGTCTGCGGCGACGCCGGCACCGCGCTGACACCGCTGGAGCGGAGGCGCTCGACGAGCTTCGATCCGATGAGCCCGGTTCCGCCGATCACGACGATCTTCATGGTGGGTTCCCTTCGTTCAGGTGCGGGCGGTCCCGCACGCATCCGTGGTCCCGTGCAGATGGGTCCCGCAGGGCCGCCGACCCCGGGGGGCACAGCGGAGGTCGGCGGCCCGGGGTGCGGGTCAGCTCTGCAGGAAGGCGAGCAGTTCGGCGTTCACCTCGTCCTGGTGGGTGGCGGTGATCCCGTGCGGTGCGCCCGGGAAGTAGATGTCCTTGGCCCCGTCGATCAGCCGTGCGGACCTCACCGTGGAGCCCTGCACGGGCACGATCTGGTCGTCCTCGCCGTGCAGCAGCAGGGTCGGCACGTCGAAGCGCGCCAGGTCATCGGTGAAGTCCGTGGCGGAGAAGGCCGCGACGCACTCGTAGGAGCTCTTCAGGCCGACCTGCAGGCACCACGCGAGGAACTGCTCGAGCAGGCCGTCGGACACCTGCGCCCCTTCGCGGTTCGCACCGTAGAAGGGGACGGCGAACTCCTTGTAGAACTGGGCGCGGTCCCGCGCGAGCGAGTCCCGCAGGCCGTCGAAGACCGTCATCGGGATGCCGTCCGGGTTGGACTCGGTCCGCACCATGATCGGTGGCACCGCTGCGATCAGCACCGCCTTGGCGACCCGGTCGGTGCCGTGCCGGCCGATGTAGCGCGCCACCTCACCCCCGCCGGTCGAGTGCCCGACCATCGTGACGTCCCGCAGGTCGAGCGCCTCGACGAGTGCCGACAGGTCGTCGGCGTAGGTGTCCATGTCGTTGCCGTTGGACGGCTGGCCCGACCGGCCGTGTCCACGCCGATCGTGGGCCACGACCCGGTAGCCGTGCTGGGCGAGGAACAGCATCTGCCCCTCCCACGCGTCCGCGTTGAGCGGCCAGCCGTGGGAGAAGATCACCACCGGCCCCTCGCCCCAGTCCTTGTAGTAGATCTCGGTTCCGTCGCTGACGGTGATCGTGCTCATGGTCGTCTCCTCACGGGTTGGTGGACCTCGTGAACGTCGCGCCGGGCGACCGCCGGTCTCCTCCGTCGAACTCCCCGGTCGGGCCCCCGGGCCGACGCCGAAGTGACCCGGGGGTCGGGATGCCCGCGCCTCCCGTGCGGCGACACTCGGGGGTTCCCCTGACGCGACCGATCACGCGATCGTCGACGGTGAGGTGACCGACCAGCACTGGAGGCTCACCATGTCGATGTACCTGCCGAACCCCGACGTCGGACCCACCGGCGCCGAACCAGTCGAGTTCCTCGAGGTCGACGACCGCGTCACCCCCGTCGCCCCCGACCGGTCCGCCCCGTTCGCCGCTACGGACGACGTCGAGCACCCTGGGCCCGCAGCGCCCCGCGCAGCTCGCGACGAGAGCGGATCCCCAGCTTCGTGAACACCTTGCCCAGGTGGTACTCGACCGTGCGGGGGCTGATGAAGAGCTGACCGCCGATCTCCGGGTTCGTGTGGCCGTCCGCGGCCAGCGAGGCGACCTGCGCCTCCTGCGGGGTGAGCAGGTCCCGGGTGTCGACGCTCCGGGTGCGGGCGGTGCCGCCGGTCGCGACCAGCTCTCGTCGCGCCCGATCCGCGAAGGCGCGGGCGCCGAACCTTTCGAACATGTCGTGTGCGGCGCCGAGGTGCCGCCGGGCATCTGCGCGACGGTCCTCCCGGCGGAGCCACTCCCCGTAGACGAGGTGCGCCCTCGCCAGGTGCACCGCCACCCGGCTCCGCTCCAGCCGTTCGAGGGCCTCGACGTAGCAGCCCTCGGCGGCGGCACCCTCGAGCAGGAGCGCCTGGGAGCGCGCCTCGATGCCGAGCGCCCAGTCGGTCCCGCTCGCCTGCGTCCGCTCGCGGAGCCGACCCATCGCGGTCGCGGCGTCGTCGCGCGCCCCGCTGCGCACCCCCGCCTCGACGAGCTCGGTCAGCGCCCAACCGACCCAGCCGAACTCGCCGGTCGCGCACGCGTCGGTGGCGCCGGCGAGCGCCACGTCGTAGCGGCCGAGGGCGTTGTAGAGCACGGCCTGCGCGTAGCCGGCCACCGCCACCACCGTTCCCTCGCCCCGTTCGACGGCGTCGTCCACCTCGCTCGCGAACCGGTCGGTGGCGGCTGCCTCGTCGCCCTGCCACGCCGCGAGCACCACCGACGCGTACGACACGCGGGCGTAGCCGGTCGACGCGGTGATCGCGTCCGCCTCGTCGGTCAGCGCGCCCGCCGTCGCCAGGTCGCCCGCGTGCAGGCGCGCGCCGGCCAGGTAGGCGAGCGCGACGGGGAGCACCGACAGCGCACCGGTGTCGCGCGCGAGCTGCACCGCGCGGCTCGCGAGGCCGTCCCAGGCCTCGTAGTCCCAGAGCTGGTGGACGAAGGCCTCCTGGGCGATCGGGCTGGAGAGCCACAGCCAGCGCATCGTGTCGTCGCGGCTGCGCAGGACCTCGTGCTGCAGCGGGTGCATCGCCCGGCGCAGCGCTGGCACGCCGGCCGGCCGGCCGTCGGTGACCAGCGTGGCCATCCCGTCCAGCAGCAGGTCCATCGGTCGCGGCGGCCGCGGTGCCGGTGGAGCGCCGAGTGCGGCGTGTGCGACCTCCTCCAGGTCGGTCGCACCGCCGAGGCGACCGGAGAACATCGCGGCGCCGAGCGCCTCGAGGTAGGTCTCACGGGCGAGTGCGTCGTCCAGCGAGTGCAGGCTCCTCGCCGCTGCCAGGAGCAGTGGCGGAGCATCGCTGCCCCGACGCCGGGCGAACGCGATCTGCGCTCGCAGGCGTGCGAGCAGGCCGCGCCGGAGGGCGTCGAGGGGCGCCGCCTCCGCGATCGAGAGGAGGTCGTCCGCTGCATCGACGGCCCCGGCCTCGAACTCCGCGTGCGCCGCGGCGAGCGCACGCCCACCGCGTCGAGCCGGCTCCGGTGTGAGCTCGGTCGCACGCGCCAGGAACGCTGCCGCCGCCGCGACCCCGCCCCGAGCGGTCGCCCGCTCCGCCGAGCGCTCCAGTTCGTCGGCGACCTCCTCATCGGGCGTGGCCGCCGCATGGGCGAGGTGCCAGGCTCGGCGGTCGGGATCGACCTCCGGGTCGGTGGCCGCCGCGATCGCCGCGTGCGCCTCCCTCCGCTCGGGCGGGGTCGCCGCCCGGTAGGCCGCGGAGCGGACCAGCGGGTGGCGGAACCTCACGCGACGGTCCAGCACCACGAGCTCCGCCCGCTCCGCAGGTTCCGCTGCGGACGGCTCGATCCCGAGCACCTCCGCCGCGCGCCACAGCAGGCCCACGTCCCCCGACGGCTCGGAGGCCGCCGTGAGCAGGAGCCGCCGCGTCGCGTCCGGGAACCCTTCGATGCGCGCCTGGTAGGTCCGCTCGATCCGGCTCGCGATCGGACCGGTCGGCAGCGCGAACCCAGCGGAGCGGGCCTCGACGCGCAGACTGCGCGGCAGCTCCAGCAGCGCGAGCGGGTTCCCGCCCGCCTCGGCGATGATCCGATCGCGGACCGCGACGTCGATCCGCCCGTGGGTGACCTCCTCGAGGAGCGCTCGGGCGTCCGTGATGCCGAGGCCGCCGACGGGCAGCGACGGCAGGCCGCCCATCTCCGGGTCGTCGAACGGCTCCCGGATCGCTGCGACGATGCCCACCGCATCCGCTTGGAGACGTCGGGCGACGAAGGCGAGCGCCTGCGCCGAGGACCGATCCAGCCACTGCGCGTCGTCGACCACGCAGATCAGCGGGCGTCGTTCGCCGGCCGCCGAGAGCAGGCTGAGCACCGCGAGCCCGACGAGGAAGCGGTCGCCGGCGGTTCCCTCCGCGAGACCGAGCGCGGTCTCGAGCGCCGCACGCTGGGGCTCGGGAAGGGTGGCCGACAGGTCGAGCATCGGCGCACAGAGCTGCTGCAGGGCGGCGAACGGGAGCTCCATCTCCGACTCGACGCCGGAGGCCTGCTCGACCCGGAACTCCGCGGCCCGGGAACGGAGGTGGTCGAGCAGCGCCGACTTGCCGACCCCCGCTTCCCCGCGCAGCACCAGGACGCGTCCACGGCCGGATCCCACGTCGCCGAGGAGCCCGTCGAGCACCTCGCACTCTGCGCGCCGTCCCCGCAGCTCCGGTTGGAGGTGATCGACGCCCATGTCCACCACCCGGGTCGCGGCGGCCGATCCTGCGACGGTACTCCGGGGGTGCCCTCGCCGGTCGAGGAACCCGATCTCCCCTACAGGCCGCGGGCGAGCCGGTGGATCTCCTTGCGGATGCGCTTCTCGCTGACGGGGACCGGCGTCCGCAGGTGCTGGGCGAACGAGCTGACGCGGAGCTCCTCGAGCGTCCACGCCAGCTCGTCGAGGTCCGGGCTCGGCGCGACGGTCCGGACGAGGTCGTCGTACTCGGCCTCGACCTGTCGGCACCGCGCCATGAGCTCGGCGTCACGCCGGACGTTCTCGGGGAGTCGGCTGAGCCGCCACTCGATCGCTCGCAGGTAGCGGTCGACGTCGTCGAGGCGTTGCAGTCCGACCCCGACGAGGATGCCCGGGTAGGCGAGTCGACCGAGTTGCTCCCGTACGTCGGCGACCGCGGGCGCGAGCGGCGCGGCGAGCTGGTCCAGCGTGCGGGCGATCTCGGCGTGCCGTGCGACCAACCTGGACGCCGCGGAGGTGACGACGACCAGGGCGTCGTGGAACCCGTCCCGCACCACGTCGACGAGCCGCTGGAAGTCGGCCTCGGTCCACGCGGGACCGCCGGCGCGGGCGATCAGGTGGTCGAGGGCGCAGTCGATGATGTCGTGGTACCAGTCGACCTTGCCCTGCAGCGGGCTGCGCGACATCGCCTGCTTGGTGGGTTCGTCGAGCAGCGAATCGACCTGGCGGGCCGGGGCGGGCATCGCGAGGCGCACCAGGCGGCGGGTGCCGGCCCACATGGTGGCGGCCTGCTCCTCCACGCTGGCGCAGGTCACGACCGCGACCGAGTCGCGCTCGTCGGCGAGCGCGGGATGTGCGGTGACCGGCCGGCCGCCCACGACCGACTCGATCCGGCGCGGCAGGTCGCCGATGTCCCAGGTGCGCAACCCGCGCCGCTCCAGACCGGTGCCGACACTCGACACGATCGCCGCCGATTCGGCGTGCACCTGCGCGGCGAGCGCACGGAGATCCTTGCCGTGGGCCAGCTCGCGGCCATCGAGATCGACGATCCGGTACGACGGGCGCAGGTGGTTGGGCAGCGCGTCCAGGTCGAACGCGTCGACGGGCAGCGGCTGGGTGATGAGCCGGTTGAGCTCCCGCCGCACGCTCTCGACCACGGACCCACCGTCGGGGGTGAGGCGCTCCCTGATCCGTGCGACCGTGTCGGGCACCGGCACGAACAGCTTGCGGTACTGCTTGGGCAGCGAACGGATGAGCGCCTCGATCAGCTCGTCACGGAACCCGGGCACGTTCCAGTCGAAGGTCGCCGGGTCGAGCTGTCCGACGATGCCGGCGTCGATCGTGATGGTGGCGCCGTCGCGGTCGCTCGTCGGGTCGAACTCGTAGGTGACCGGCAGCTCGTGGCGACCGACGCGCCACACCTCGGGGAACGCGTGCGGGTCGATCGCGGCATGGGCGTCCTGCACGAGCAGGTCGTCCAGGGTGAGGTCGAGGAGCGTACCGTCGGTGCGGCGTGCGGCCTTCCACCAGCGGTTGAACTCGGGTCCGCTCGTCACCTCGGCGGGCAGCCGCTCGTCGTAGAAGTCGAAGACGGCGACGTGGTCGCCGACCAGGTCGTTGCGCCGGGCACGCGCCGCGACCCGCTCGGCCTCCGCGAGGACCTCGGCGTTGCGGTCCATGAACCGGTGGTGCGCATCCCATTCGCCCTCGACCAGGGCGTGGTGGATGAACAGCTCACGCGCGAGTGCCGGATCGACACGCCCCAGGGGGACCCGGCGCCCCGGGACGACCGGCAGCCCGTACACGGTCACCCGCTCCTTGGTCATGGCCGCGCCCCTGCGCCGATCCCACCACGGCTCCCCGTGGCTGCGCTTCGCGAGGTGTGCACCGAGGCGCTCGACCCACGCCGGATCGATCCGGGTGACGGTGCGTGCCCACAGACGGTTGGTCTCGACCAGCTCGCCTGCCATCACCCACTGGGGAGGGTTCTTGGCGAGCGACGATCCCGGTGCGATGGCGAAGCGGGCCTGTCGCGCGCCGACGAACTCCGGCACGCTGCGCCGGTCCCGACGTCCCCGACGGTCACGGGGCTGTGCCCGTCGCTGCTCGTCGGGCTTGTCCAGCACCCCGACGTGCGACAACAGGCCGCTCAGCAGGGACAGGTGGATCAGGTCGGGCGCGGCGTCGTCGGTGTTCGGCCGGAACCCGAGTTGCCGGGCCGCGCGCCGCAGCTGGTCGTAGAGGTCCTGCCACTCGCGGATGCGGTTGAAGTTCAGGAACTCGGCTCGGCACATCTTGCGGAACTGGTTCGAGCTGCGTTCCCGGCGCTGCTCGCGCAGGTAGTTCCACAGGTTGAGGTAGCTCAGGAAGTCGCTGTCGGGGTGCTGGAAGCGGGCATGCAGCTGGTCGGCCCGGGTGCGCTGGTCGAAGGGCCGCTCGCGGGGATCCTGGATCGACATGGCCGCGGCGATGACCATCACCTCGTGCAGGCAGCCGTTGGCTCCCGCTTCGAGCACCATGCGACCGAGGCGTGGATCGACGGGCATGCGCACCAGGCGCCGGCCCAGCTTCGTGAGCCACCTGCGGGTGCCGGCGTGGTCCGGGTCGACCGCACCGAGCTCCTCGAGCAGTGCGATCCCGTCACGGATGTTGCGATCCTCCGGCGGGTCGACGAACGGGAACGAGGCCACGTCCCCCAGGCCCAGGTTGGCCATCTGCAGGATCACCGACGCGAGGTTCGTCCGGCGGATCTCCGGCTCGGTGAACTCTGGGCGGGACTCGTAGTCCTCCTCGTCGTAGAGCCGGATGGCGATTCCCGGCCCCACACGTCCGCATCGACCGGCGCGCTGGTCGGCGGATGCCCGCGAGATCGGTTCGATCGGGAGGCGTTGCACCTTGGTGCGGTGCGAGTAGCGCGAGATGCGCGCCGTGCCCGGGTCGATCACCGCCCGGATGCCGGGCACGGTCAGCGACGTCTCGGCGACGTTGGTGGCGAGCACGATGCGCCGCCCGGTGTGCCGCTCGAAGACGCGGTGCTGTTCGGCCGCCGAGAGGCGTGCGTACAGCGGGAAGATCTCGGTGTCGGGCAGCTCCAGCTCCTCGAGCGCGGCAGCGGCGTCGCGGATCTCGCGCTCACCCGAGCAGAACACGAGGATGTCGCCGTCGATCTCGCGGCGCAGCTCCTCCACGGCGCGGCAGATGCCGTCGACCTGGTCGATGTCGCGACCGTCGGTCGGGTCCACGAGTGGGCGGTAGCGGACCTCGACGGGGTGGGTCCTGCCCTCGACCTCGATGATCGGCGCGTCGCCGAAGTGCTCGCTGAAGCGGGCCGTGTCGATGGTCGCGGAGGTGATGATCAGCTGCAGGTCCGGCCGACGGGGCAGCAGGCGGCGGAGGTAGCCGAGCAGGAAGTCGATGTTGAGCGACCGCTCGTGGGCCTCGTCGATGATCAGGGTGTCGTACCTGCGGAGGTCGCGGTCGCGCTGGATCTCCGCGAGCAGGATGCCGTCGGTCATCACCTTGATGCGCGTGTCGGCACCGACCTCGTCGTTGAAGCGCACCTTGTAGCCGACCACCTGCCCGACGTCCGAGCCGAGCTCCTCCGCCACTCGCTCCGCGATCGAGCGGGCCGCGATCCGTCGCGGCTGGGTGTGGCCGATCCACCCGCCGCGCCCGGTCGAGTCGTCGACCACCCCACGTCCGGCCTCGAGGCACAGCTTCGGGAGCTGGGTGCTCTTGCCCGAACCGGTCTCGCCCGCGACGACCAGCACCTGGTGCGTGCGGATCGCGTCGAGCAGGTCGTCGCGACGCTCGGTGATCGGCAGCTCGGGTGGGTAGGCGACGGCCGGATCCACGAGCGTCCGAGGCTAGGGCGTCGCGGATCGACCTCGGACGCCCCCGGGCGCCCCCGTCACGAGGCGGGTGCGGCGTCGACCGAGGCCGGGGCGAGGTGTCGGTAGGTGGCGGCGTCGGTGCGGAACTCGGGGTGTCCGTAGCTGCGGAGTCGCTGGCGGAGCAGCCACGTGACGTAGGTGTCGAGCACGGGGCGGAGGGGCGCCACTCGGTGCAGGCGCTGCACGGCCTTGGCCCGACCCATGACGAACGGCGCGGCGACGGCGACCTTGGCCATGTCGGCGGCGGTCAGGTGCACGCCCATCTCGGCTGCCCGGTCACGATCACCGTTGAGGAACGCCTTGATGAAGAAGGCGGTGCTGAAGCTGCGTTCGAAGGACTCGGCGATCCGGTTCCGCAGCGACCGGTCGGGGCGGAGGTAGGCGCCCATCGTCGCCCGGACCAGCTCACCGCACGTCGAGTCGTCGAACCCCTTGCGCAGCGTGGCGGCGCGGGCCAGGAAGACCTGGACGATCCGCCGGGGGTCCGTGGGAAGCAGCTCCTCGGGCAGACCGAGCAGGTGGCACCGGTAGCGCGACGTCTCGATCCACGCCCGTTCGGAGTCGTCGAAGTCGTCACGCCCTTGCTGCAGCACCTCCGCGGAGGTGAGGAAGGCGCCGATGAGACCGGCGGGCATCTGGTCGACCTGGGGGATCGGGATGCCGTAGCGCGCCTGGTCCCAGCTCCCCCGCCGCAGCGCGTGGTAGCGGACCATCGAGTGCATGAGGCGCACCATGGCGGCCGCTTCGAACCCCGGCGCGTGTCGTGCCATGCCGCCGGGCATCACCGTCATGGCGAAGAAGGCGGCGGTCTCGTTCACCCGCTTCGCCGCTCGCTTGTCCGACAGCGCCCCGGTCATCGCCATGGGCAGCGCCGCGTACTCGTTGATGAACGTGGCGAGGAACGCGCCCCGTACGGCGAAGGGGGCGACCAGCGCGGCGTTGATCCGTTCGCGGCGGGCGCCGCGCTCGACGAGGTCCAGGTCGATCCAGTCCGGCACGTGCTCCATCGCCTCGATGAACGCGACGAGCTCGTCGGGCGGGTCCTCGAGGGCGTCGATGCCCTCGCGGCATGCCGTGCGGAGCATCCCGATGAGCTGGTGCATGCCGTAGTCCGGCATCCGGGCCACGTAGGCGTCGCAGATCACGTCGCCGAGCATCGTGGCCGTGACCAGCAGGTCGATCAGCTCGGCGTCCTCGAACAGCTCCGCGCGGGAGACCTTCACGAAGTCCGGGAGGTCCGACTCGTCGTCGGGTCCGAGCGCCAGCCGCTCGGGCACCAGGTCGAAGTCGATGTCGCCGTACACCCCGGGAAGCTCGTCGCGCTGTTGACGGACGCGGGCTCGCAGCGTTTCGACCGACATGGACATCCCCCCTCGCAGCGCACGGTCGCGCGCTCGACAGCGACCGACGATGGCAGAACTCGACCGACCGGTCTACTTGTACGCTCCCGCGGCCGTGCTCGACCACCCCGCCCCCGGGCGCCCAGCTGGTCGGGCTGCCGCGACCGAGACCGAGCGCCTGCGCGCTCGTGATCCCGCAAACCCGCTGGAGCTGTCAACCTCGGAGCCGGCGAGGTGCGTCACCGGGGTGGAGGGCGCGTGATGGACCGACAGCGGTTGGAGACGTTCGTGCGGGAGGAGTACCCGCGCGTCGTCGCTGCGGTCGGCTTCGCAAGCGGCGACAGGGCCGCAGCGGAGGACGCGGTCCAGGACGTGCTCACCACGACGCTCGAGCGGGGCTTCGAGGTGACGAACCTCCGGGCCTGGGTCGTCGCTGCTGCGCTGAACAGGGTCCGGTCCGGTGTGCGCCGGCGGGGAGCGGAGGGGCGTGCGTTCGAGCGGCTGCTCCGCCGACCCACACCGGCTGGGTCGCCGCCGCCCGAGCGGGACGACGTGGTGCTCGAGGTCCTGCGTTCGTTGCCGGAGCGGCAACGCCAGATCACCGCGCTGCACTACCTGCTCGACATGTCCGTCGCCGAGGTGGCGGCCACCCTCGAGGTGAGCGACGGCACCGTGAAGACGCAACTGCATCGAGCGAGGGAGGCGCTTCGCAGCCGCCTCGACCACCTGCCGGCCGGTGAGCGCGACGGGGAGGACGACCATGTCCGTCGATGACCTGATCCGAGACCGGCTCGACGCGCTGGTCGAGCCGCTCGACGACCCCGCCGCGGTCGTGGCTGCGATCGAGGGTCGACGGCGAGGCGCGCCGCGGCGGGGCCGCTGGCCGGTGCCGGCAACTGCCGCGGCGATCACCGTCCTTGCCGCCGTCGGCGGTGTCATGTGGCTCCGGGGTGAGCCGGATCGCGAGGTGGTCGCCGGGCCGGACACCACCTCCGGCGCGACGTCACCGGCTCCCGAGCGCGGGCTGCCGGACTGCTCCCGCGACGAGGGGTTCGAGCCGCTGCCGCTGCCAGGCGCCGAAGGGGATCCCACGCTGTCGGCGCCGGATCCCGACGCTCTGCGCGACGCGGTGTGGGCCCGCGCTGCGCTCGCGGTTCCGCAGCTGGCATCGGACCCGGACCCCGAGCCCGTCCTCGACGGCTGCGGCGTCCGCAGCGACGCTGGGGGCGGTGCCCACATCGGGATCTCCGGCGACGAGGCGAGCGGCTACGCCCTGACGCACCTGCGCTACCCCGCATCGGATGACAGGTCGATGGGTGTCCGCATCCAGGGCGAGCGCGCCGAGGTGTCGGTACCGGCAGGGTGCGGCGGATGCGTCGCCGGGCTGGCCGTGTCCTACGGCGGGGAGGTCGCCACGGCGACGGCCCCAGCAGACGCCGGGTCCGTGACGGTCACGGTGACGAGGTCGATGGACGACCCGGGCGCGGTGCTCCGGACGTTGCGCGACGACACGGGTGACGTGGTGAGCGTCGACGGCGTGCAGGTGCCGCCGGGCGATTTCGCCGCCAGCTGAGCTCGCCACGGCCGAGGGGCCACTCGACCGCCGAGCCGGGTCGACGCGCTTCGGCGCGCGGCCGTCGACGGGTAGGTGCAGTTGTCGGGGCCGACGGGAGGGGGTGAACGAGAGGAGCGAACACATGGTGCACGTCAACCTCCGACCGCGGCCATGGATGGCGCTGCCCGCCGCGGCCGTGATCGCCGCCCTCGTGACATCGAACCGGCGCCGTCACGCCGCGGCGCAGGACCAGCCCGCCGATGTGGGGTTCATGCTCGCGATGCACGACGCGTTCCGGCGTGACCTGGGTCGCCTCGAACGGGCGGTCGACGCGCACGAGCACGGTCACCTGTCCGAGGCGGAGCGCACCGGATGGGAGGGGTTCAGGGCGGTTCGCGAGCTCGCGACGCTCGTGCGCGACCACCTCGAACACGAGGAGGCCGCGGTGCTCCCACTGTTGGAACGCCACCTCAGCCGGCGCGAATGGCGGTCCTGGCTGCTCACCGAGCGGGGACGTCGCTCCTTCGCGGAGCGGGCCGACTTCCTCGGCTGGGTGCTCGACGACGCCGAGCCCGCGGACCGGGACGCGGTGATGGCCGAACTGCCGCCGCCCGCGCACGTCGTGTACCGGTGGGTCCTCCGGCCGCGCTACGAAGCGCAGCATCGGTGGGAGGCGGCGTGACGTGACGACGCCCGGCGCCGCAACGTCGGGGGCCGTGGTCGCTGGGCCACCATGCGACCACGGCCCCCGAGGGTTCAGGTCAGCCCTGCGTGAAGGTCGCGCACGAACACGTCCCCCACAGCGTTCGTGTCGCCGGGCACGAGGTTCGTCGAGTACGACTCGAAGGCGACGTAGCGGCCATCCCCGCTGATCGACGAGTTCCTGGAGATGCTGTCACCCCGGGTGCCGTCGGACGCGACCGACACCCTCGTCGCTTCCCCGGTGACCCGGTCGTGCACGAACACTTGGAAGATGAGGCCGGTGTCGCCGGGCACCAGGTTCGACGCGTACGACTCGAAGGCGACGTAGCGGCCATCCGCGCTGATCGTCGCGCGCTCCGAGCGACCGTCGGCCTGAGCGCCGTCGGACGCGACCGACACCCTCGTCGTCTCCCCCGTCACCCGGTCGTGCACGAACACGTCCGCTCCGCCGTTCGTGTCGTCAGGCACCAGGTTCGACCCCCACGACTCGAAGGCGACGTAGCGGCCGTCCCCGCTGATCGCCGGATACAGCGAGTGAGCGCCAGACTCGGTGCCGTCGGACGCGACCGACACCCTCGTCGTCTCCCCCGTCACCCGGTCGTGCACGAACACGTCCCCCATGGCGTTGGTGTCGTCGGGCACCAGGTTCCTCGCGTGCGACTCGAAGGTGACGTAGCGGCCATCCGCGCTCATCGTCGGGTGCTCGGAGAGACCGTCGGACTGGGCGCCACCGGAGAGGACGGACACCCTCGTGGTCTCCCCGGTCAACCGGTCGTGCACGAACACGTCCGCTGCGTTGTTGGTGTCGTCGGGCACCAGGTTCGTCGCCCGCGAGTCGAAGGCGACGTAGCGGCCGTCCGCGCTGATCGCCGGGTGCCCGGAATGGGCGTTGCCCTGGGTGCCGTCGAACGCGTCCGACACCCTCGTCGTCTCCCCCGTGACCCGGTCGTGCACGAACACGTGGTACCTGCCGTCGGCGTAGCTGGGCACGAGGTTCGTCGCCACCGACTCGAAGGCGACGTAGCGGCCGTCCGCGCTGATCGCCGGGGACCGGGAATGGCCGTTGCCCTGGGTGCCGTCGAACGCGACCGACACCCGCGTCGTCTCCCCCGTCACCCGGTCGTGCACGAACACGTCCAGGGTGCCGTTGGTGTCACCGGGAACCAGGTTCGACGCCGACGACTCGAACGCGACGTAGCGGCCGTCCGCGCTGATCGCCGGATTCCGCGACTCACGCTCGGACTCGGTGCCGTCGGACGCGACCGACACCCGTGTCATGGGGGCCTGCACGGGTGGTGTCGTGGTGGGGGTGGTCCCGTCCGGCGGGATCGGAGCAGGGGGGCAACACGCCACCGCGAGCCCCACCAACCCAGCCGCGACCACAACGACCCGCCAAGTCCGCATGCATGCCTTTCCCTGCGAACCCCGCGCCCGCAGCCCGAGAGGGCAAAGTACCGAGAAGTCTTACCCGTCGCAACGATCTGGTGCTGCCCACCTCGCGAGTGCGTGGCCGACGCTCGCGGTGCGGATCAGAGATCCGGCGGTGCGTGGATGGCGGCCTCGCCGAGCGTCGAGTGGTGGAAGGTGCCGCCGATGCAGGTGGCGTCGACGGTGATCGAGGTCAGCGGCGCCGTGAGCGGGTCGTCCGACAGGACGACGAGGTCCGCCGGCTGCCCGGGTTCGATGCGACCGGACCACGCGCCGCGAGCGGTGGCCGCGCCGGTGGTGTAGGCGGCGAGCGCCTCGGCGGGCGTGATCGCCTCGGCGTCACCGATGCCGTCGCGGTGGACCGCGGCGTCCATCGCGGTGAGGACGTCGGTCGATTCGATCGGGGCGTCGGAGGATCCGGCGACGTTGACGCCGGCGTCGAGCAGCGACCGCAGCGGGTAGGTCCGTCGGAGGCGGTCCTGCCCGAGCCGGTCGCCGAGCCAGTGGGCCTCGGTCCGGATGCCGATCGGCTGGACCACGCAGGCGATGCCGAGCTCGGCGAAGGCCTCGATGGTGGCGGCGTCCAGCACGGAGGCGTGCTCGACGCGGTGGCGGTGCGGGCCGGGGTGCTCGGCGAGCAGTCTGGCGTAGAGGTCGGCGGCGGCCCGGTTGGCGGCGTCGCCGATCGCGTGGATCGCGATCTGCAGCCCGGCGGTGTGGGCGGCCACCATGCGCTCGTAGGCCTCCGCGTCGCCCAGGGTGCGCAGCCCTGACGTGTCGGGGCGGTCCGTGAAGGGTGCGTGCATGCAGGCCGTCGCACCGCCGAGGGTGCCGTCGAGGAAGAGCTTGATGCCGTCGAGGCGTCGACGCCGCTCCGGTGAGTTCAGCGACGGGACCGCCCGGTACTCCTCGACGTCGCCCGGGGTGCCGATGAGCACGGTCTGGACGTCGAAGGCCAGGGCGTCGATCACGGCCGACCACCCGATCGCCTCGAGGGCACCGGCCTCGCCCGAGGGCCCTTCCGGTGAGGTCTGGCAGAACGCGGTGAGCCCGGTGATGCCCTGGCGGAGCAGCCGGCGGCTCCACTGCTCGGCGCCGGCGCTGAGCGCCTCCATCGTGATCTCGGGCATGAGCCCGTAGAGCGACTCGACCGCGCGCTCCCCCACCAGCCCCGTCGGACGGCCGTCCGGGCCGAACTCGACGACGCCGCCCTCGGGCACGGCGGACGGGTCGGCGAGCCCGGCGGCGACGATCGCGGAGGTCGAGGCCACGGCGTGGTGGCCGTCGCGGCGCACGAGCACGACTGCACCGCCGTCCGCGGCGCGGTCCAGCTCCTCCGCGGTGGGCAGCCGGCGCTCGGCGAGCAGGGCGTCGTCGAGGCCGAACCCGATGACCGTCCCCTCCCCGCGGGCGGCCCGTTCGGCGACGAGGTCCAGCACGTCGGCGACCGAGCCGACCTCCCCCTCCCCCTCGTGGAAGCGGAGGTGCTGCTCGAACACGCACATGATCATCGGATGGGTGTGCGCGTCCACGAACCCGGGGGCCACCGTGCGCCCGCCCACGTCGAGGTCCTGTGCGTCGGACCCCAGGGCCGCTCGCACGGCCGCCGCGGACCCCACGTGCACGATCGTCCCGTCCAGCACGCCGACGCTGTCGCACCCTTCAGGCGCCGGCTCGGGGAGCAGGAGCCGCGCGCCCGTGATCAACGTGGCGGTCATGCGGTCACCGTGGTGGGCGCAGCGATGAGGTGGTCGTCGAGGGCGTCGCGGTCGATGGTGACGCCCCAGCCGGGTCCCGGTGCGAGGACCAGGTGCCCGTCCTCGACCGCGCACCGCGTGGTCGTGAGGTGCTGCTCGAACATCACGTCGCCGGCGATCTCGGGGGCGTGGCCGAGCCGGTCCCAGCGGGCGGCGGCGAGGTGGGCGTGGGCCGCGGTGCCGATGCCGAGCGGCTGGTTGTGGATGATCGTCCCGAGGCCTCGGGCCGCGGCGTAGTCGATCATGCGGAGCGCACCGGTGAGGCCACCGGGTCGCTCCGCGTTGATGCCGACCACCTTCATGCCGCCGGCTTCGATGAGCCCGACGGCATCCGCGACGCTGAAGAACCCCTCGTGCAGGAACAGCGGGATCGACGTCTGCCGCTGCAGGTCGACCATGCCGAGCACGTCGCCCACGGGGAGCGGCTGCTCGGCCGCGTCGATCCCGTAGGGCTCGATGAGGGCGAGCGCCCGTGCGGCGGTGGCGGCCGAGTACGCCTGGTTGTAGTCGACGCGGATCCGCAGCTCGTCGCCGCAGCGTGCTCGGACCTCGGCGATGACGTCGCGGTCCTCCCCCGGCCCGGTGCCGAGCTTGATCCGCACGGTGCCGTACCCGGCCCGGCGGTAGTGGTCGGCGACGCCGGCGACGGTGTCGGGGCTGCCGAGCGGGATCAGCCCGCACAGCGGGATCCGGTCGACCGCCGCGCCGCCGATGAGATCGTGGACGGGTCGGTCCAGCTGCCGGGCGGCCAGCTCGTGGCAGGCGAGGTCCAAGAGGCCCTTGGCCACCTCGTTGCGGGCGACGTTGCGGTCGAGGCGTGCGGCGATGGCCTGCACGTCGGTGGGGCGGGCGCCGAGCACGTACTTCGCGAGGTGGTCGCGGATGGCGATGGCCATTTCGCGCTGCGACACGCCGGTCTCGGGCAGCCAGACGTAGGCCTCGCCCCAGCCCTCCACGCCATCGGCGTCCTCGAGCCGGCAGTAGAGGAAGTCCGCCTCGAGCCACGGTTCCTCGACCTCGAGCGCCATGCCGAGGCCGTTGTCGCTCTCCGCCATCGCACCGCGGGCCAGCTCCGACAGCGGCACCTTGGCCTCGAACAGCTCCACGGTCGTGATCGGTGCCGCCCGGTGGGAGGCGTGGTCCTGCTGCGCGTCTGAAGACCCTGTCATCGGCAGCAACGTACAGAACGCGTGGGTGGCTGCCGCGCGGGCTGAACCGGAACCCGAGCGGACTCTGGCTCTGGAGGTTCCGGCCCGACTCCGGATACATGGGCCCTGAGGTCGACACCGTCCTCGCCCGGACCACGGACCGAACAGGAGGGTGACCGCGGCCGCTGCCCAGCTACACCGGAGGTGAGGCGACCGTCATGGCGCGGCCGGCTCGGACGGCGGCCACCGTCGCGGTCGCGGAACCGACGAGCAGGAGCACCGCCAGTGCGATGTGGACGGCGACCGTCGCGCCGAGGTCCGATGGACCGGCGAACAGCGCGACGGTGGACGTCGCGAGGGCGAGCGCCAGCAGCGTCCGCAGCCCCAGGTGCGCCGACCGCGCCGGGGCGAACACCCGGACCGACCACGCGAGCAGTCCGATCAGGGAGATGCCGAGCAGCAGGTGGAGCGCAGGCCCGCCGATGCCGGTGATCCCGCTGACGAAGCCGACCGCCGTCCATCCCGAGATCGCCGCGGCACCGCGGGCAGCCGGGCCGAACCTCCGCCGGCGGGCGGCAGGAGGTCGCGGCACCGCAGGACCCGCGGGACCAGCGGACACCGCCGAAGCGAACAGCGCGGGCATCGACGGCGCCACGGACGCAGCCAACGCACCCGGGGTTCGCGGCGGTGGACTCGGGGTGAGGCCCGCGGCCCCGACGCGCGGCTCCGTGGAGACGTCGTTCGCGGACGGTCCCATCGGGTCGGTGGGCCTGGTGGTGTGGCGGAGCGCCGCGAGGCCGGCCCGGACGAAGGCGACGGTGTCGTCGGCGACCGCCGCGGGGTCGGCGCCTGCCCGCACCTGGTCGTACGCGGCCGCGACCGCTCCCTGGACGATCGTGGCGGCGCGCTCGGGCGGGTCGACGCCGAGCCGTTCGATGATCGCCAGCAGTTCCGCCGTCAGCGGTTCGGTCGCCGAGAGGACGCGGGCCCGGAACGCCTCGCTGTGCTGTGCGCCGACGTACACCAGCACCGCGTCGACCGCCCGGTCGTGGGGTCGATCGATCTGCGCCGTGATGAACCGGTCGAGGCGGTCCTCCGGGCTCGTGGCTCGTCGGACCTCTTGGACCAGGTCGGTCACCCACGACCGCAGCGTCTCCTCGCATACCGCGGCCCGAAGGTCCTCGACGGACTCGAAGTAGGCGTACAGCGACGCCCGCGACCGCCCGGTGCGCTTCGCGAGCTCGGCAAGGGTCAGCGAGTCGACGGCGTGGGCCGAGATGTAGTCGAGCGCGGCGCCGAGCAGCCTGGCGTGGTGGAGCTCGCGGTGTTCGGCGAGCGTGCTGGCGTCGATCCTCGGCACGAGCCGGAAGCTATCGTCGCGACGCCGCGTTGGGAAACAGCGCGACGAGGTCGGTAGGGTTCCCGACGCGGCGTCGCGAAGGCTGCGGGCCGCGTCAGGAGCTGACCCCCATGTTCCTCGCCCTCCGCGAACTGTCGTTCGCCCGAGGCCGCTTCGCCCTGATCGGTTCGGTGATCGCGCTGGTCGGAGTGCTCACCGTGCTGCTCTCAGGGCTCGCCAACGGTCTGGTCGATGACGGGATCTCCGGGCTCCGCGCCCTGCCGGTCTCGCACCTCGGGTTCCAACAAGGCGCCGACAGCACCTTCTCGCGGTCGACGGTGGGCACCGACGAGGTGGAGGCACTCGCCGCCGTTCCGGGTGCCACCGCGGAGCCGTTCGGGCTCACCCTGGTCAACGCGACCAACGACGACGACGCCAACTTCGACCTGGCCCTGATGGGTCTGGCGGACGACGGGTTCGTCGCCGAGGCGATGCTGCCCGACGGGCCGCTCGCCCCCGGTTCGGCGGTCGTGACCGAGGGCCTCGTCGAGGAGGGCCTCGAGGTGGGTGACGTCCTCAGCATCGATCGCAGCGAGGTGAGCCTCACCGTCGTCGGCGTCGCGCCCAAGGCCACCTACGGGCACGTCGACGCCGTGTACGTCACGCTCGCCGACTGGCAGGAGGTCTCCAACCTCGATCCCTCCGACGACCCGCAGGTGGCGTCCGCGGTGGCGATCACCGGAGGCGACGACGCGGCACTCGAACGGGCCGGTGCGGAGGTCGACATCGACGTCGTCACCCGCACCGAGGCCTACGCCGGGTCTCCCGGGTACAGCGCCGAGACCTCGACCATGTCGCTCATCAGGGGGTTCCTCTACGTCATCTCCGCGATGATCCTCGGTTCCTTCTTCACGGTCTGGACCATCCAGCGACGGAGCGAGATCGGCCTCCAGAAGGCCCTCGGGGCGTCCACCGGGGCCGTGCTGCGCGATGCGTTCGCCCAGGTGCTCATCGTCCTCACCGCGGCCACCGCGGTCGGCACCGCCATCGGGTACGGGCTGGGCAAGCTCATCGAGGGCGGGGAGGTCCCCTTCGCCCTCGACCTCTCGACCGCCCTCGGCGCCGCCCTCGTCCTGATCGCCTCGGGAGCGATCGGCACGGTCGTCGGCGTCCGCAAGGTCACCTCCGTCGACCCGATCATCGCCCTGGGAGCCGCAGCGTGAGCGCCCTGTCACTCCTCGACGTGAGCCTGTCCTTCGCCGACGGCGACGAACGGGTCCACGCCCTCGACCGCGTCACGCTCGTCGTCGACCCCGGCGAGCTCGTCGCCATCAGCGGCGCGTCCGGATCCGGCAAGTCGTCGCTGCTCGCCGTCGCAGGGGCGCTGCGCACCCCCGAGTCCGGACGGGTCCTCATCGGCGACATCGACATCACCGCCGCGTCGCCACGCGAACGAGCAGCCATCCGTCGGCAGCACCTGGGGTTCGTCTTCCAGCAGTCGAACCTGTTCGAAGCGCTCACCGCGACCGACCAGCTCCTCTACCAGGCGTTGCTCGCCGGCATGGACCGCGCCACCGCCCGCACCGCGGCGGCGGAGCTGCTGGCGGCCGTCGGGATGAGCGACAAGGCGGACCGCCGGCCGAACCAGCTCTCGGGAGGTGAACGCCAGCGGGTCGGCATCGCCCGGGCGCTGATCCACCAGCCGTCGGTGATCCTCGCCGACGAACCCACCTCGGCCCTCGACGCCGCCCGCGCCCACGAGATCGTCCGACTCCTGCGCGATCAGACCCACCAACGCAACGTCGCCACGGTCATGGTCACCCACGACCTCAGCATCCTCGCCGAGGCCGACCGGGTCGTCACCCTCCGCGACGGCCGCATCGTCGACGAACCGGCCGCCCCCTCGAGCCGCACCTAGCTGGACTCGCGCCAACTGGGCGATCCGCGGAGGTCCGACGCTCGGGTCACGGGGCCTCGTCGTGATGAACGAGGCTCCAGCGTGATGTCAGCGGGCCGCGCCGGAGTGCAGATGGTGGGTGTCCGGCTCACCGCCCATGGACTGGGCGTGAGCCCACAGCGCTTCGTAGTCGACCGCAACTCCCCGCAGCAGCGACTCCACGGCTCGTTCGATCTCGGTGGCGTCGAGGCGGGCGTGGCCGAAGAGCGTCCGGTAGTGGACCAGTGATCCGAGAAGGTCGATCAACAAGTCGCGGTCGACGTCGGGACGGAGGTCGCCACGAGCGATCGCTCGATCCAGCGTCTCGCCCACCGCTCGTCGAGGGGGCTCGAAGAAGGTCTCCATGAACCGCCGGTAGCGGTGGGGATCCTCAGCGCAGTCGGCGAGCAACGAGGCGAGCACATCGGGTGGCGTCCGCTCCAGCAGCTCGACGTAGATCCGGAGGCACTCGTCGAGATCGCACAGCGTGCAGCCGGTGTCAGGAGCTTCCACCGCCTCCAACTGCGCACCCAGGGCCGCCAGGACGAGCTCGGCCCGACCCGCCCACCGCCGGTACACCGCGGGCTTGGTCGTAGCTGCCCTGCGGGCCACCTCCTGGATGCTGAAACCGGCGTAACCGACCTCCTCGAGCAGCTCGAGCGCAGCGGCCAGCACCGCTCGGTCGATGGCGGGGTCGCGAGGCCGTCCGCCGGCTGGTTCGTCCTCCTTGACCATTGGCGGACCATCCTACCGTAACGTTACGTTACGGACCGTTACGTTAGAACGGATTGCCGAATCTGCGGAAGTGGGGGCGGGATGCACATCAACACACCGAGCCAGGCACGGGACGCCGAGGGCACACGACCGAATGCCGTGCTGGTCCTCGTCTGCGCTGCGGCGTTCATGGTCGTGCTGGACACGACCACCGTGGTGACGGCGCTGCCGAGCATCACTCGTGACCTGGGGCTCGACGTGGCGGGCGCCCAGTGGGTCGTCGTGGGCTACACGGTCTGCTACGGCTCCCTGATGCTCGTCGGCGGTCGACTTGCCGATCTCTACGGCCGCCGCCGGATCTTCGTCGGCAGCGTCGCAGCGTTCGTGGCGGCCTCCGCCGCCTGCGGCTTCGCCAGCACGGCCGGGTGGCTCATCGGCGCACGAGTGGCCCAGGGCATCAGCGCTGCGGTGGTCGTGCCCGCATCCCTGTCCCTGGTGGTGGCCACCTTCGCCGAGGGCAGCCGACGCAACCGGGCCATGGGGATCTGGAACGCCATCGCCGGCGCCGGCGGGACCCTCGGACTCCTCGTCGGCGGCCCCCTGACCGACGGGCCGGGCTGGCGGTGGATCTTCTTCCTCAACGTGCCCCTCGGAGCGGCAGCGTTGGTCCTCTCGCCAGTGGTGCTCCCACCCACCACACGCGCGCAGGGCGTCCGCATGGACCTGCCCGGTGGCGCCAGCGCGACGGGCGCCCTCCTCGCACTGGTCTACGGGCTGTCGCGCCTGCCCGACACCGGCTGGAGCGATGCCCTCACGATCGGTGCCCTGCTCTCCGCCACCGCCCTTGCCGCGCTGTTCGTTCGGACGGAGCGGCGGGCGATCCAGCCCCTGGTCCCGTTCCGGCTCCTCCGAAACCGGGCCGTCGTCGGCGGCAACCTGGTCCTGGTCGTCACGGGCGCGGCGGCGGGCTTCTTCTTCACGTTCAGCCTCTTCGCCCAGCAGGTGCTCGGCTACTCGGCGTCGCAGTTCGGCCTGGCGACGGTCGCCACGGGCGCCACCTCGGTGATCGTCGGTCTCGTGGCGCACTCGCTCGTCACCCGCTGGGGTTCGCGAATGGTCGTGTGCAACGGGCTCCTCGCCCTCGCCGCGGCGATGGCGCTTCTCGCGCGGACGCCGGCACGAGCCGGCTACGCGCAGCACCTGCTCGTACCCCTGCTGCTCGCTGGCATCGGGATCGGCGTCTGTGGCGTCGCGGCGTCCATCGCCGCCCTCGCGGGAGTGTCCGAGCACGATGCAGGCGTCGCCTCTGGCATCGAGGAGAGCACGTGGGCCGTGGGCGAACCGCTCGGAGTGGTCGCCATGGCCACCGTCGCGGCAGTGGTGACCTCGGCGCGACTGGATGACGGTGCCGCCGAGATCGCAGCCCGCGCGAGCGGATACCGCGCGTCGTTCGTGGTCGCCGCAGCGCTGTGCGTCGCAGGAGTTGCAGTTGCGTCAGCGCTGCTCCCAGGACCTGTGGGCAGCTCGAACCTGGGCGAGCCGTGACCACGTGCGGCTCGTCGGCGGATCGGGTCCGACATGGTGCAGTGGGTGGTCGGCCATGTCGAGGGCCGCTCTGCGCGGCGGATCTGAACAGCAGGGGGCTCGGCGACCTCCTCGTCGCACTGCGCCTTGCCGCCCATGCGGCCGTCGAGCTGGCCGCCGCCTGAACCGCCGCCGCGTACCCTCCGGCCATGGCTGACCGGGCCCACTGGGACGAGCGCTACCGCGCGATCGGCACGACGCAGGTGTCGTGGTTCGAGCCAGCACCGCGGACGTCGCTCGAGCTGCTCGACGCGCTCGGCGTGACGCCGGACCAGTCGGTCATCGACGTGGGCGGCGGCGCGTCCACCCTCGTGGACCACCTTCTCGGCCGGGGGCACGGCGACGTCGCCGTCCTCGACATCTCCAGCGCAGCGCTCGATGCCGCGCGCCAGCGCCTCGACAACCCCGACACCGTCACCTGGATCAACGCCGATCTACTGACCTGGGTGCCACCACGGCACTGGAACGCGTGGCACGACCGAGCGGTGCTGCACTTCCTCACCACCGACGAACAGCGCTCCCAGTACGCCGAGAGGCTCGCCGCCGCGCTCGAGCCGGGCGGCGCGTTCGTGCTCGGCGCCTTCGCCCTTGACGGCCCGACCCACTGCTCCGGCCTCGAGGTCCGACGCCAGAGCTTCGACGACCTCGCGGAGCTCGCCGGAGACGCAGAGGTCGTCGAAGCGCGCCGGCAGGTGCACCACACACCCGCAGGGGGCGAGCAGCCGTTCAACTGGATCGCCGGCCGTCGCCGCTGAGCGATACGAGGCCGTTGACACCGGTCGTTGGTTCGTGACAACTTACCGTTCGTGGTGGCTGACGAAGACGTGGGTGGGCTCGGACCGCTCGGTGACGGCACCCGGCGCGCCATCGTGCTCAGCCTCGCCGAGGCGCCCAAGGCGGTCGGCGAGCTCGCCGCCGGGCTGCCGGTCAGCCGTCCGGCGGTGTCCCAGCACCTCAAGGTCCTCAAGGACGCGGGCCTGGTCTCGGAGGAGCCCCAGGGCACCCGCCGCATCTACCGGCTCAACCCCGCCGCGCTGGTCGCGCTGCGGGACCAACTCGACACCTTCTGGAGCCGGGCACTCAGCGGCTTCGAGGGGCTCATCGACACCAACGAACAGGAGCGTCCATGACCACCACCGACTCCAGCGTCGTGCAGCGAACCCTCACCGTCGAGGTGCCCAAGGAGCAGGCGTTCGCGACCTTCACCGAGCGCTTCGGGGACTTCAAGCCGCCCGCTCTCGCAGCTCCTGTGGGTGCCTCTGCCCCTTCGGTAGTGACGGCATTGCTCCATCCTCTCAAGAGAAGGAGCAGTCACCAGACCCGGGGTGCTTCAAGGTGGCCTCGCGCCGCGTTCAGCCTGATCGAGATCACCGTGGTGTTCGCCGCGATGATGCTGCTCGTCGCGATCGGTGTGCCCTCCTACCTGTCCTGGCAGCGGTCCACGATGGACTCCGCGTCGGTCGAGGTGCTCCGCAACGTCTCCGAACGCACCCAGAACCGGGTGGCCGCAGCGTCCACCGAGGAGGCCTTCACCCTCGACGAGCTGCGCGCCGCGGTCGATGCGGGTTCGGTGCTGATGGTTCCCATGTGATCGACGGGTGCCCCGGCAGCAGCGCCCGCCAACCAGCGACGGCGCTTCGGTGCGCGCCGCGCGCTGCGACGGTCCTCGGCGTTGAAGCCAAGCCCGAACACCAGCGGGCCACCCGATCCACTCAGGAGAGAAACCTCATGGAAGAGACGCGAGTGCTGTTCCTGGGCTGCAACCTGTGGTTGCAGCCCTTCGATGCAACGGGCGCCATGCCCACCCAGACCGAGCTCAAGCGGTCACTGCTCGGCCAGATCCTACTGGCTGTGCAGAACAACAAGAAGGTGGGCGGACGTCGAGTCCGTCTGGTCCTGTCCCGGCACGTCCTTCTGACCTGCGACCACGTCGCAGCCGTCAAGGGGTGGACCGAGGCAGGTGAAGTCCAGCGATGGATCGTCGCGCTCGTCGAGCGTGGCATCCGGGAGGGGTCGATCATCTACGACCCGACCGTCGAGGACTACCCGGCCCTCGCCGCCCGAGCTGCACAGTTCGGTGGCGCCGAGGACGCCGAGGACGAAGCCATCCTTCGCTCAGCGAAGGCGAACAACGCGGAACTGGTCACCTACGACGGCGACCTCGCCGGCACCTGCGGGCGCCGTGGAATCACCGTCACCGGGCCGACGGAGCTGCGCCAGCAGCTTTGCGGGCACTGACCGACCCCCGAATACGCTTCGAGCGCCAACCCCGCATGGGATTGGCGCTCGATGTCCGTTCGGGGCCTGCTCGTTCAGCTCGTCGGCAGGTCCGCTGCGCGCAGCGCAGCGTCGAGATCGTCGTTCGCGCGGGCGAACTCCTCCTCGGGGAGGTCGGTGATCCGGTGCTCGCGGATCGCGGAGACCACTGCCTCGTGGTTCGAGGCGACGGTGGTGGTTTCCTTGGAGTCGTCATCGGCTGCCATACCCACCACCGTACCGGCACAAGCCTGCGCGCCAACCGGCACCCGTCCTCAGCACGAGGCACACCAGGTCGGGTCGGCCCGGCGACTCCGCCTGCTCTCGCTTCTCGCCCCAACCCTCAGCCGCCCGACTCCTCGTCGTCGACGAGCCCGCCGGGGGTGTGCTCCTGCCGAAGCCAGCCGGGTCGTTGCGTGACGAACTCGACCTCGTCCCAGAATCGCCGGCTCTCCTCAGGCAGCGGGGACAGCTCGAAGGGCGGCACCTTGTTCGCTGAGTACTGGAGTACCTCGAAGGTGGCACCGTCGACTTCGACGGTGCGCAGCACCTTCTGACCGTCGTAGCTGCACGTCGAGGCCGGACAGACCGCGATCAAGATGTCGCCGGACTGTGCGACGAAGTTCTGCTGGCCGTCGATCGCGGTGAGGAAGACCCACTCGAGTCCGGGTGGCGCCTCCCGCGGGAGCGCCATGGGGCCGGTGATGTCGACGAAGGCCTGGTCGTACATGTCGGTGGGGCGTGAGGGGACCTCGGGGGGCCGGGAGGCGGGTTGGTTCACCTCGTCGCCGGCGGTGCCGCCAAGGAGCACGGACCCGGCGACCGCGATGACGGCGACCGCGGCGAGGGCAACAGCAAGTCCTCGGTTCCGACGCGCATCGGGCGACGACGTTATGTACGCCTCGGCGTGTGGCACCTCGCGACGAGGCGGGACGTCCGCACCGTCGACTCTCGCTGCGGTCCTGCAGACCATCTGCCGCACGGCGGTAGGCACGTCGGCTGTGTGCCGTGTCATGTGTGTTCCTCCTCGAGGGCATGACCGAGCGCCTTCCGGGCTCGATACAGGTGCACGCGCACCGTCGCGGCGCTACACCCGATTGTCCGAGCGGCCTCAGCGGTGCTGACCTCGTCGACCCAGCACAACAGGACAGCTGCACGCTGGTTGCCGCGGAGCTGACCCAACGCAGCAGCTAGTCGGGCGTCGATGGGGTCAACCAGTTCAGCGGGGTAGCTGTCTGTGACCGTGGCTGCGTGGCGGCTGATCGCCGCACGCTCTCGGTCTCTGCGCCGAAGCTCGTTGAGGGCTCGCCTGTAGGTGACGGTTCGCAGCCATGGCCCGGGGTCGTCGACGGTGTCCAGCTCGTCTGCCAGACGAACGAACGCTTCCTGAACGATGTCTTCGGCCGCGGAACGGTCGCCCAGCAGGTGCGATGCCACCGCGACGGTCCGTCCCCAGTGGGCGCGGTAGAGCTCATCGAGCCCGTCGGCTTTCATCCCCGCTCGCAGGTCGGCCATGTTCGATGCCTCATCTGTGTGTTCGTCGGCGAAAGCGCTCTCCGTATGAAGGACACCGCTGCCCCCGCGAGCGTGTACACGCGGCTCACGGGTTCAGCAGCGGATCGGGGGTCCCCCCGCACCATGCACGCCAGTTCCTGGCGAAGGTGTCCCAGCGCTCCCTCGACACGGCGCCGATGTAGTTGTCCCACAGCTGCCCGTGCCACTCCTCGTGTTCCCGAAGCACCCCCTCGATGTCGAACAAGGTCTGAGGGCCGCCAAGTACCGCGTCGAGGTTGTAGCCAGCGACCTCGATGTAGAGCTTGCGTAGCTCGAAGGAACGAAAGAGATGTTCGATGAACAGGAACGATCCGAGGAACACTCGCCCTTCGGTCGGTCGCCCGCTCAGGGACAGGATGGCCAGGTAACAATGGCGGGACTTCAGCGAGAGGTCGTACCCGGCGAAGTAGGCGAACGGACGCTCTCCGGCCTCGGCGATGAAGTGGCACCGTTGGTTGTTCCACATCTGTGCTTGGAAGTGCTCGAACGAGGGCGTCTCTCCGCGGAACCTCCACCGTTGACCGCGTTCGGGCGAGGTGGCAGCGGTGTACATGAGCTCGATGTCGCGTGGCAGGACCGGCCGTAAACGAACCGCGTCAGGATCCACGTCGTTGGCGGTGGCGGCGAGCAGATCCGCGGGAACCGCGTCCCACCTCGATTCGATCCATCCGCACGCCTCTCCGACGGTTGTGATCGTGGACAGCAGCTGGCGGTCCAGGCCACGACCTGCTCGGCTGATCGCAGAGAGAAGCGCTGCGCGGGTGAGGCCGCCGGCGCTCAGTTCGTCGAGCGCGGTATCGGGTGCGAGCGTTCGCGGCAGCTGTGCTGGCCACATCGCTGCGAGGTAACGCTCGAACTTGTCGATGGTCGTGTCCGCCCGGAGGATCTGTCCGGATGCCTCGGTGGGGTGGGTGTAGTCGGTCGTCGTCATGTCTGTTCCTTCCAGCACCCGGTGAGATCGGGGCTTCCGTGCGGGCCTGGGGGGAGTTCGTGGGCGGAGGCGTCGGGGTACGCGTGCAGCCAGCGCTGGGTAGCGGGGCCGGCGATGATGTCGCCGGTGTGAGCGACGATGCAGAGTGCCTGGACTGCCGGAGAGGGCAGTCCTCCGGCGTCTGCACCGATGCACGGTGAATGGAGCGTCGCCAGCGTCGAAGCGATCGAGGCGGATGAGGCGTCTGGTTCGTAGGTCGGGTCGCCCGGGTAGGCAGCGCAAACCTCCGAGAAGTACGCCAGCGACGACGGCGCGACGCCGTCGGTCCCGAAGCGCCCCCAAGCCGCATCGGAGGTCTGTGCGACCGTGCGAAGCGTTTCGGTCGTCAGCGGCGTGCCGCTCACGGCCGCTGCGAGGCCCTGCTGGATCTGGGGAGGCTGCTTCGCCCCCACTGCTATCGCGCTCTTGAGGTCGGCGCCGCTCACCGGGAAGCTGCGACCTTCGAGGGCGACAGGGTTCGCGTCGAGGGCCGCCGCTGCGGCTTCGATCCGCTCGTCAGTGCAGGTCGGGCAGTAGACCACCAATGCCTGGCGCGCCGCGTCGCTGCGGTCCCGAAGCAGCTCCGCGAGCGACCCGCCCGGAGGCGCCGGGTCGACGAGAATCGTCCACGTCGGCGCCAACCCGTCGTCGAGGTAGAGGCGACGAGCGCCACCGAACGACGCGCCGATGAAGCCCGCGAGGGGGACACCTTGGTCGTCGAGCGCCGCGGCGACCGCTTCGCGGTAGGTGCTCGGGCTCCACCCGCTCCGCCGCAGCTCGGGTCCGCACGCTTCGCGCAAGCTCGAAGGCGCTGCGAGCAGGACGTCTTCGACGCTGTGGCTGAGCGCGTCACGGCTTGCTCGCAGCCAATCCCCGGCCGCGTCCGCACATTCCGGCGTCGCGTCGGGCTGGTAAGCCCATGGCTCCTCGAACGCGAGGAAGCGGTGTTCCTCCACGAGTGCTTGGGGCAACGCCGCGACGAAGTCGTCCAGGAGGGCCGTCGAACCGAGGGCCAGGCCGGGTCCGCCGAGGTCGATGACCACAGCAGAGTCCGCCGCTGCGTTTCCGGCAACGAAGTAGCGGTATCCACCGGCGATCGCGCACCCGTCCTGGCGCAGCCCTTCGCATGTCGGTCCACTCTCAGTCGCCGCCGACGTCGTGTCGGGGGTTGCCGGCTGCTCGGGGCCCGAGCAGCCGGCAACGACCAGCCAAGTGAAGGCGACCAGAACGCCCACACCCAGCGAAGGGCCGATGGAACAGCGGTTCACCAGCCTGCGTCGTACGCCCACAGGTTGTCCTCCGTGGTGTACCCACCGATGGTGTCGAAGTCGCCGAAGGTCGCCCACGTGTAGTCGGCCATCTCGAGCACCTGGCCGGCCCAGGTCTGCAGCGCGATCGCTGCGTTGTTGCCCGCGGTGCTCTCGGCGTTGCCCTGCCACTTCGACTCGAGCTCGAAGGTGTTCGCGTTCGCGAACGTGTTCGTCGCCGAGCAGCTGTTGAAGGGCAGCGTCGCTGAGAAGATCCCGTACGAGATGGTCGTGCTCGCACCGTTGGAGCACTGCCCCGACGGAGAGCTCGGCCAGTAGTCGACCAGCGCAGCGACCCGGCTCTTCGTCCCCGACCACGGTCGGGACCGCAACGTGAGCTCCTTCACGGAGTACTTGTGGAGGATTCCGTCGCCGCGGGCTTGCGCCGTGCCCCACCTGTTGTAGACCCAGTGGTCCCGGGTCTCGGAGCTCTCGACGAGCTTCCACTTCTCCCAGCAGGTTGTGAACTTGTGCCCGACGCTGTGGGTGTAGGTGGAGCAGTGCCCACCTTGCCGGCCGCCGTTGGTGACGTTGCTGAGGGCGCTCATCCCGAGCCCTTGGGCCGCTTGCGCAGCGCCGTACGGGGCTTCCTCAGGGCCGTGCCCGACCTTCATGCCGAGGGCTTGCGCGGCCACCTCATCCGAGCCGGGCTTGGTGGCAGTGACGATGCGCACCTCGTCGATGACCTCGCTGCCGTCCCACGCCACCGACCCGTGCGCGGGTGACACCGCAGAGCGGACGCTTCGGCGATCCAGGAGCCGGCCCTGCCTGGCTGAGTCGTTGAGGAATTCCCGGGCGGCGTCCTCACGAGCCTTGGTGTTGCCGGTCTGGCGGAACGCGCTGCCAGGCACCGACTCCATCCGGGTGACCAGCTTCTGCGCCTCCCCCTCGCTCGGGGTCTGGGCGCCCGCGGCCGGCGCCGCGGACATGAACGCCGCCAAGACCGTCGGCGCGGCGACTGCCGCTTTGTGCTTCCGTTTCATGTTCCCTCCGTTGCTTGGACGCGCGCAGGCACACCTGCGCGCGGTTGACCAGGGCGGGCTCCGCCAGCCGCCCGAGCAGGTTCTGCCCCTCTCCCCGCGGCGCCGTAGCGGATCGGCCTGCCCTGATTTCAACGTAGAGGTGCGCAGTCGACGGTGCGGCGAAAATGCGGCTATTCGTTCGACTCCGAACGGCTCATCGGATGAGCCCCTCCGGCTCGTCCGCCTCGCACGCATCGACCACACTGGGGCTTCGCTCGGGAGTCCTGGTCGGCGCCTTTACCCGTGGGCGAACCTCCGACGGCGCCTCGCGGCAGTGGGGCGGTCCGACAGAGCGACTCGGCTGACCCAACCGGACGCTGCGATGGCTGAGTGGCGCCGGGTCCCCCGACGGCACCGTCAGGTGCATGTCCATCGACATCGCCACGGGTACCGCTACCGGGCGCTCGGCCCGGCGAACCCCTTCCAGCTCGCGGCGGCGCTCGCCGAGAAGGTCACCCCGGCGTTGCACTCCGCGCACCAGGCCAGAGTCGCGGACCTCGCCTCACGGTTCATCGACGGGACCGCCCCCGTCCCCGCCGGGCGACGATCCACCACCCCGCACCTCGCAGCGGCGTTCGCGATCTCGGAGGGCACCTCCAAGGTGCGGGCCATCGGGCACCGCGACCCCTTCGTCGACTTCGGCTGCGAGGTGAACATCCTCGCTGACCCCGCACACCCCAGGACCTGTACCTGCTCGTGCACAGCGAGGTCGACCTCCGCGACCCCCTGTGCAGCGCGGACGGAGTCACCGAGCACCGCTAGCTGTTGTGTCCTGCCAGGTTGTTGACGCGGCTGGCGGGTGGGCCGCCGATGGCGGTGTGGTGCCGGTGATGGTTGTAGCGGTGCAGGAACCGGTCAAGCGCTCGCGCCCTGGAGGC